>ENA-OPWR01002600-OPWR01002600.1-human-gut-metagenome-genome-assembly--contig:-NODE-2600-length-12125-cov-1.587738_pt1 | contig 12125 bp, 9 predicted proteins | sample MGYA00241507_ERZ502006 | MGnify/ENA primary metagenome ERZ502006 (study PRJEB25962, sample SAMEA2043041) | human gut metagenome | biome: human gut; feature: human-associated habitat; material: faeces... | reverse complement strand
GTATTTGAACAGATTTCGCACACCTGAGCCAATCTACTCCACGTATCCAATATTTCTGATAGATGCTTCATAAACATATTTCACAATTTATTATATTTCTCTTTCTTCCCTTTCGCCTTGCTCACGGGATATTTCTCATTATTGACCTTAATCTTCTCCTGCACAATCTCATCGATATCCAGTCCACAGGCATCTGCCATGAGGACGCAATAATTCAGCACATCTGCGAGTTCTTCTTTGATTTTTTCCTGTTTTCCCTCATTGGAAACATCTGTACCGCTCCACTGGAATACTTCAAGAAGTTCTGCTGCCTCCAGGGAAATGGAGATTGCTAGGTCTTTAGGATTGTGGAATTGTTTCCAGTCACGGTCATCTCGGAATTTCAAAATCTGTTTTATTGTTTCTTCTGTCATTTTTCTTACTCCTGTTCCGCTGCTTTTTTTAATGCTTCTCTTAACTGGTCATCGCATGCATATATGTACAAGCCATTTACTCCACGTGTCATAAGGACACGAATCTCATGCTTCAGTAATTCTTTTGCAAAGTTCTGCTTTGTACCATCTTCCATGGTTCTATTCTTGGTTACTTTCCATTACTGGTTTCACTTGGATCATAAACAATTTTGCCATTTCGATATTTTACAGATTTTCCAAGAATCACTCCTGCATAGTTGAGATCAAATCCCTGAATTGTATAAGTTGAACCAACTTCGGCAATTGTGTGTGCCTGCTCTGCCCATGCCTGTTCTTTTATCTTCTTTTTCTCATCTTTATTAAGATTTTGTTCCAATTCATAATTCCATGGCTTATGCCATCTCTGATTTTCAATCCACACATCTACTTCCCAGTATTTTTTTGATGTATCCTCCGGCTTTTTGCCTTTCTTATAATCCCAGTCATAATTGGCAATAACACGCGACAATCGACTCTTCTCGCTGCTTGCTTTCTTTTTTATTTCCAGGTCTAACGCTTCCGGCGAATCGAATATTTTTATTTCATAATCATGATGTGGGATTTTGTTTATAATCTGTTTCTTCGTAAAGGCATCAATCCATGCAAGTGTCTCATTATCCGCCTGCATGCGTAGCTGCTTTGTCAGCGTAATATAATTCTGCTGCTCGATTGCTTTATTACGGTATCTGTCAATCATCTGTTTTTCCCAGTACTGGTCCATTCTGAGTATCTGATTCTCATCAAATACAATGACAACTACTTTTGCTCTTTTTATGATATCATCCAACTGATTTTTTCCGCTGTATCCCTGATTTCCCTGGGTAAAAAGCAAATGTGCCTCATCAATAAAAACGACATCTACAGAATCCAGATCCTTATGCCTGTTCAAAAAAGTGGAAGCCTTACTTACTACTTCACCATATTTTTCTGTAATCCCCAGCTTCTTTGCAATGTCAGAATACACTTTTACCTGTTCATCATGATTGACTACCATGCAGCATTTGAATTCTGCATTGTCTTTTTCTTCTTCCTGACAGTACAATTCATAAAAAATGTTGCTGTTCAGAACCGTTTTTCCAGTTCCTGCTTCACCATCTATAAATATGATCTGCTTTTCATGCTTTTGTCTGGCAAGATCAATGCATTCCAAAATCTGGATTTTGGCATTCTCCTGCTCATCCGTTAATTTGTGCAACGGAGATGCTTTATAAATCGCAGAATCTTTCACGATATTTTCATCCGGAAAAAGTTCTTCATCTGACTCATGTAATTCCGTCCATATTTTTCGAAATATTTCTTCGAATTCTGCAGATGGATAATAATGTTTCTGAGGATTTCCTCTTCCATTGTGAACCTGGTGCACTTTATCCACACTCATAAGATAATGCATAAGACGATTTTCGACATCCAATGTCAGGGACTTATTGAAATGCTCATGGCCGATGATATATAATGAAGCATCTGTTTTCATCATTCTATATTGCCATGTCTCATGCTTGATTCTACTTTGATAATGCTGTCTCGTACGCGCAAAGATATTGTTGGATTCCCCGACATATACATCATACTTATTCGTTTCCGGCCAGTTGTGGATGTATACCGTCGGAAAGTTCATGATAATGTCTTTGGTATCTTCTGCTTCATTTGTTTTGATTTCTTTCTCAAATTCAGCCAGTGCAGTTTCATTGTCTTTTATTTTTCTAATAATTGGTTTTGTGATGTTCATGCTCATTATCGTTTTTTATAACCCATCTTCCCTTACGGTTGTTACCTTCTCGTACTATAATATTTTCTTCTTGTAATCTGACTAGCAATCTATTTACTGTTGAAAGTAATACATTCATTTTCAGCGCAAGTTCTTTAAATGATGCTATAATAGGATTCTTTGGATTTGATTTCAAAAGTCTCTCTGAATGAATTATATCATTGAACTTCTCACATCTCAATTACCGTTTTTCTGTTTATAGGCGACAAAAAAGGCACCGACCTCCGTCAGTGCCTTTCTCATCTTTATGCTCTTTCCATTGCTTCTTTGTAATCTTTTGTATCTGTGAAGATCTCGTTCTTCCACGGGTTCTTTTTCTGTACTTTTGCACGTTTCAGGATGTATGCGAAGACGAATACATTCACTGCAAATGACAGTACGGAAATAATTCCCTGTGCGGTCGGTTCTGCGATAGTCGGCATACTGCTTCCCATTGCTGCTGCGATGCCGCCCTGTCCGTATACGGAAGTGACTGTTGTAAAACGGCTTGCATCCTGGAACAGCGGGAATACCTGTGCGAACATGCACCAGAGAGCCAGTGTGTTTGCACGGTTCTGAATCCAACCGCCTTTATTCCAGAGTGCTGCTGCAAAGGTAGGTGCAAGCAGAAGTGCCAGTCCGCAGTACCAGGAATGTGTCGGCAGGTTCAGATATGTATATTGGAAATTCCAGATATCATATGCAAGGACATATACCCAGATCATGTCCGGCCAAAGCATATCTTTTTTGTCTTTTGAGGAATAGATTCCCCACCATCCTGTCATACAGAAAATATTTAAAATTCCGGCAAGTCCGTTTAATACGTTCCACCAGCCTCCATAAAGCCATACACCTTCGGAGGAAAGCCACCAACCGCCAGCAAGCGAACCGGCACGGACTGCTGACTCAAAGTCTGATGCTACTGCGATCAGGATATTGATTGCAACAATGATAAACGGAAAAGCTTTAAATCCATGAGATTTTCCAAGCTTTCCCCAGTGGTACTTCAGTATCATAAATCCGATACATCCTGCTGTTGCTGCATACAGCTTTGCATAATGGAACCAGCTGTTCATGTGCACATATGTATCATTATTCAGTGCCCAGTCAGCTCCCATTGCTGCGCCAACATAGATAGCGATAAAGTACACGCTAAGTGCTGCAGGAAGGATCAGGAAACAGGCAATACCGCCCGCTTTGGATCTTCTTGCGATTTCATTCATTACGACAAGTCCGGCAAATACCAGCAGCCATCCAAGAAGCTGCCATCCGGCTGTCTCTCCGTAGATTTGAAAAAACATACTCTTTACTCTCCCTCTTTTGTTTATTCTACTTCTATTTCCTTAATGTTGAACTCATTTCCCTGCAATAGATAGGTATGCTCACTTCCGCAATGTGGACAGGTTTTTCCATGTTTTACCGTTGGATATGTCTGCTTGCAGTCTTCACAATACGTGAGTGCAGGTAATGTTTCCACCACTAATTCAGATTCATCGAACAGAGGCCGCTTTTTTGCAGCCCATGTCCAGCAATTCTGTAAATAGGACTCGATCACTGTCGAGACCTCTCCCAGTTCAAGTGTGACTTTTCGTACATGTGTCACTTTATTTTCAGCGGCCACCTTTTCCAGATGATCCATGATATGAAAAGTTACTCCAAGCTCGTGCATAACGCTTCTCCTTTACCCGAGAGCTGCTGCACAGCTCTTATTTTTTCTTTTTGAATTTCACTTTGATCGACTGTTTCACCATGTTTGGAAGAATGTATTTCAGCTTATCTTCCGAAGCACGCATAATGGAAGCTCCCGGAATCTCTCTGTGCAGGTGGATTGCATCAAACATACATTTCGTTGTACAGACACCACATCCGATGCATTTATTCGGGTCGACAACAGATGCTCCGCAGGACAGGCAGCGGGAAGTTTCTTTTTTCACCTGCTCTTCTGTCAGACTCTGTGACAGATCACGGAAGGTTTTTGCCTGTTCTTTTACATCCGCTTTTGGCGGAATCTGACGACTGGATGAGTCATAAGTTTCCACTTTGATGTTTTCTTTGTCCAGTTCGATGAAATCACGTCGATTACGTCCGATCGTCAGTGTACAATGTTCATGGACGTAACGGTGAAGAGAAATTGCACCTTCACGTCCGGCTGCGATCGCATCAATGGCAAATTTCGGTCCAGTGTATACGTCACCACCTACAAAGATATCCGGTTCAGAAGTCTGGTAAGTCAGTTTGTTGGCAAGTGCGCCACCGTTCGGGCGGAGTTCTACATGAAGATTATCCAGCATATGGCCCCAGTCGATTGCCTGGCCTACTGAGAAAATGACATGACGACAAGGAATTGTTACTGTATCGTTCTCATCGTATTCCGGTGAAAATCTGCCCTGTGCATCAAATACGCGGGTACATTTTTTGAAAACAACGCCACTTACATGGCCATTTTCTTCCAGAACTTCTTTTGGTCCCCAGCCACAATTCAGCTCGATTCCTTCTTCGAGTGCTTCTTCGATTTCCTCGTTGCTTGCCGGCATTTTTTCTCTTGCTTCCAGACAGAACATGGAAATCTTCGCATCGGTACATCTGCTGCTGACTCTTGCCGCATCAATGGCCACGTTTCCACCGCCTACTACAACCACATCACCTTCCAGTGCAAAGCTCTCTTTTGCACCGGCTTTTCTTAAGAAATCTACCGCAGTATATGCACCTTCAGCATTTTCTCCACTGATTCCCGGTTTTCTTCCCCTCTGACATCCAATCGCAGCATAAAATCCCTTATATCCCTGCTCTCTCAGGTCTTCGATCGTAACGTCTTTTCCAATTTCCACGCCACAGCGGATTTCCACGCCCAGCTGGCGGATCACATCAATTTCTGCAGCCAGGAGATTTTTTTCCAGTTTGTAAGACGGGATTCCATAACGCAGCATACCGCCCGGTTCTGCATTTTTTTCAAAGATCGTCGGTTTGTATCCGGTCAGTGCAAGGAAATATGCACAGGATAAACCAGCTGGACCGGCTCCGATGATTGCGATTTTTTCTTCAAATCCGCCTTTCAGTGACGGAATTGTTTTCTTTGGAATGAAGCGTGTCTCTGCATTCAGATCACGTTCTGCAATAAAGCGTTTGACTTCATCGATTGCAACAGCTTCGTCGATTGTGCCTCTTGTGCAGGCATCTTCGCAGCGACGGTTACATACATGCCCGCAGACTGCCGGAAGTGGATTATCTTTCTTGATCAGTGCAAGTGCATCCTCATAGCGGCCTTCTTTTGCAAGCTGCAGATATCCCTGTATTCCGATATGAGCCGGACAGGCTGTTTTACACGGTGCTGTACCGGTATCATAGCAGTTGATACGATTGACATCACGGTAATTATGTGTCCACATATGTTCACCCCACGGCTGGTCACCAGGAAGCGGCATCCGCGGATATGTAATCTCGCATCCTTCTTTATCGCAGAGTTTCTGTCCCAGTTTCACCGCTCCTGCCGGACAGGCTTCCACACATTTTCCACATGCGACACAGTTCTGTTTCTCTACTTTTGCGATATATGCAGAACGAGACATATTTGGTGTATTAAAGAGCTGTGACGTACGAAGCGCATAACAGACATTTACATTACAGTTACAGATAGCAAAAATCTTATCTTTACCATCAATGTTTGTGATCTGATGTACAAAACCGTTTTCTTCTGCCTGTCGGAAAATATCCAGTGCCTCTTCTTTGGAAATATATCGTCCGTCTTTCTGTGTCTCTACAACATAATCTGCCATATCACCAACTGCAACGCACCATCCTTCCGGATCATCGGCGCAGCCTTCGTCATGTGTCAGTCGGGAACGACGGCAGGAACAAGGGCTTGCTGCATATTTTCCCTCATATTTACTAAGCCAGTAGGAAATATGTTCCAGATCAACAGATTCATTTTCCATCTCGATTGCTTTTTCTACCGGAATGACATGCATGCCAATACCCGCTCCACCCTCCGGTACAAATGGAGTAATTTTCTCCAGTGGCAAACGGGACATATGTTCAAAAAATGTACCCATTTCCGGGTTGGATTCCAGTATTTTTGCGTTCATATTAAAGAATTCCGCACATCCCGGTACATACATCGGCAGGACATACTGCTTCTCATGTGCCGCATTTTCCCAGTTGTATTCGAGAAGTCCTTTGCGTGACATTTCTTCCAGAAGTGCCTCACATTTTTTCTCTTCCAGCCCTGAAATTTTCACGATCTCCGACAGTGTTTTTGGCTTTCTTACTCCAAGCTTCAATGCCAGGAGTGCTTCCTCATCAGTAAGCACTCCGGCCAGTCCCCAATACTCCGGATCATTTCTGGTGATCTTTTTAAGACCCAGCTTCTGCGGAATACGGTCTGTGATCTTTTTGCCCAGTTTCGCAATTGGCTCGCGAAATGGTTTACCCGGATCCGGTGTAAATTCCGGGTACACATAATCCGGATAAAGCTCCTTATCGAGTTCTTTTTTCATCTCTCTTTCCTTTCCCTTCTCTCTTCTGTTTTGTTATGATTTCCAGTCAGTAACCTGCTTTTTCAGCCATGTAGTCCATGCTTCTATGCCTTCTCCTGTCTTTGCACTGACCGGGAAAATCTCCGCTTTTGGATTTCTCTGGTGAATGTATTTTTTTACCAGTTCCATATCAAAATCAAAGTATGGAAGTACATCAATCTTATTGATCAGAACTGCATCACATACTTCAAACATTAATGGATATTTCAAAGGTTTGTCATGACCTTCCGGAACAGAAAGAATCATTACATTTTTTGATGCGCCTGTGTCAAACTCGGCCGGACAAACAAGATTTCCTACGTTTTCGAGAATCGCCAGATCTACATCTTCAATGCCCAGACCTTCGATCCCCTGCTCTGTCATTTTTGCATCCAGATGACACATGCCGCCTGTATGAAGCTGGATTGCCTTTGCTCCGGTCTTTAAAATTGTTTCCGCATCCACGTCAGAGTCGATATCTGCCTCCATGACACCGATCTTCAAGTCATCTTTCAGTGCCTCGATCGTGCGTGTCAGCGTCGTTGTCTTGCCTGATCCAGGCGATGACATCAGGTTCAACAAGAACACGCCGTCTTTTTTCAGTTCTTCGCGAAGCAATGCTGCCTGCTTGTCATTGCTCTCGAAAATGCTCTGTTTTACTTCCAGAATCCGTACATTTCCCATGATAATCTCCATTTCTTTTGTAACATTTTTCGCCTTATCTGTTACTTATAGATAAATTCTATCATTTTAGGGTGGTTGTGTCAATAAATTCTGGTCATACCAGTGTGCCAATTTTTTAGAATTTGTTTAGAATTGTCTGATTGCTATCACAGGAATGCGAAGATTTTTTAATTCATGGACGTAATTTTCCTATGAAGATTCGGGTGTCAAAAGGTGGCTTCCAAATTTTGACACCCGAATCCTATGAATTAAAAAAACAACACTACAGTCCGCAGAAAAACCTGTATACTGTAACGTTGTCTGTCTTACTTTAGTATGCCTTTACTTTTACATATCCTTCTTCATAAGAATATTTCAGATAAGTAATAACATTTACAACCTGTCTCTTATCATCATCAATGTGTATCCTAATAAGTTTTGACCTCTCCATTTGCTCAAATCCATCCGATCTGGATCTTTCATAGATAATCCAATCCCCCAAATTCTGTCTTTTACCGCACATTCTGCAAGGATTTGATCTTTCGTATGTAACAAACCTTCCCTCAATTTATCATTTTGGGAAAATTTTGCTATAAGCCCTTCATAAACTACAATCTGCCTTATACCATTCCAGTAATTTTCATTATAGCCTGCCACCATACGTCCCAGTTCTTTTATAGATCCAACCTCATCTGTTTCCAATATCTTTTCAGCAATCACATCGTCTCTGAAACAAACTGCCTTTTTATACATCATATATTGCTCCATAGATGAAAATCCGATTCCATTTACATCAAACTGTGACATATACCAGTTACTCAAGTATCCATTTTCCTCATCAGGATTATGAAAACATAAAATATCCATTTTATGCTGCACCTACCTTTTTTACTGCCAGATCAAGCTCTAAGTCATGCAGTCCGTGATACGCTTTCATCAAAAAATTTAACGGTACTTTTTCTATCACCTCCGAGCTTGGAATATTATAGTACCATTGATAATACGCATAAAACTCGCCAATCCAGTCCGGCATAAACCCTTCTAAAGCCTTTCCAGCTTTCAATTTATACTTTTCTGTATCCGAAAAATATCTCCATAATTCTTTAGCATCCATGGTATTAACATACGCCATCGACTCATCGATATATTTTCTGGTTTTACTTTTCATATACGCTTCTATAAAATCCGTTGTATCATTTTCAGGAAATGTCTGCGCTACAAAATCAAACAGTTTTCCCTGACTCTCTACCACATCATCTAAATATGTCTCTGAATATGCCCGCATTTTTCTCTCCTCATAAAAGTGTACTAAACACATTGGTTACTTTATTTGCATCAGAGTCAATCAATTCTTTCATCCTTTTCCTTGCTGTCACATCGCGTTCATTGTATTTTTCATTAAACTCGTCATATTCCACGGAAATAAGTTCTTCTTTTCTCTCAGACAGCCTCGAATATGCCAGTTCTGATTTAATACAATACTGTATTCCCAAACCTCCCAACAAAAGGAGCTCTTCTAAAATTTCCACATCAATTTCATCTCTGACAAACGCTTTTGCAATATAAAAGTACGATGCATCCGCTCTCCATCCTTTTATCACATCATATCCGCTTGTTTCGATACCATATTTTGCAATAAACTTCTGCGACAACATTCTGTAACGCTTAGAGTCTGCTGCATCCCTGTGTTTCATTAATTCAGCCAGCCATGATAAAATGCTATATTTCTGGAAATCAAGTACTTTCAGTCCTTCCATATCCAACTCATATTTATGAACCCAGCCATTTGTCTCATCCGGTCTGCAAACCGCCCATTCTTTTGCAAGATCAATATTTTCCGTCAAATAAAAGCCTTTTCCGTAATCATGCCGGTTTTCTCCCAATCCAAAAGCTGGCTTTATTTCTTTGTCAGGACTCCCATGATACAAGATAATCTTACCCATATCGTCATCCTCCCTATACAAACATAATTTAGAAATTGCAATCTGTTCCGCTTTTTTAAGCTAAGTTCTTTTAGCGTACCCAATAATGCTTTATTCCCCTCTTTGATTGCCTGATCTACCTCTTTTCCTAGAGCAATACATAAAAAGGTCATCCGCTACCTCACGATAACACCGCTAAGCCTACGCTATTGAAAAAAGTGTCGCAGGTAATGCAGCCGGAGCCACACGCATCTCTGCACGGATTGACCGATTTCATTTTACCATTTCTTCTGAAAATATTCTATACCTATCCTGCCATAGATTGCACCAGAAAAAAACAACGCTACAGTCCGCAGGAAAACCTGTATACTGTAACGTTGTCTGTCTTACTTTAATATGCCTTTACTTTTACTTTGGAAGAAAGTCCCCTGCTCTTAAATAATTTCTTATAAGCGGATAATTTCTTCTTCGGTACTTTGACCGTGGTTGCTTTTGTGATTCCTTTAAATGTACTCTTAGAAAGTGTCTTTGCTTTCAGTTTTGTAGATTTTATCGTAATTGTCTTTAACTTCTTGCATCCGGAAAAGACATTTTCTCCGATCTTTGATACATTCTTACCGATCGTAACCGTCTTTAGTTTCTTATTATTCTTAAATGCACTCTTTGCGATCGATGTTACTTTATAGGTCGCACCATTAATTTTGATAGAATCCGGCACAGCGATCTTTGTCTGTTTTTTGTTTTTCGGTGCCTTGTATTCTACCTCATGGACTTTACCGGCATTCTTCTTGATGGTATAGAACGATCCATCTGCCTTATTCACAACAACCTGTCCGACGGTAAGTGTATTTGTATTGGACGGCTGTTCATTTGTTGTTTCTTCCTTCCCGGTCACCGGGATCACAACTGCTGCTTTCTGATAGCCGCATACGCTGCATTCCTCATGGCTGCTGCCTTCGGTACTTTCTGTTGCCTGCCGGTCGATGATCGTCTGAAATGTATGCTCTGCCTGTTCTAATTTCTTTCCACATCCATTTTTACAATCTTTCCAATGTGCCTTTTCATCCTTTGACCAGACTGCATCTGTTACATCATGTCCAAGTGAATCCGTCATGATCGTCTTTGTCTGAACCTCAAATGATGGATTTTTAAATTCTGCTTTGTACTCTTTCTTGCCGTTTGTTTCACATCCTGCTTTTTCCTCTGTATAAGATGCAGTTACAGTTTCGCTTTCTTCATTTTCACATCCCTCACATATCCTGCGTGCCGTACAGCTCATATCGCTCTCGCTCCATGTATACTGTGGTGCACCATAGTGATGTCCGTCTGCATTACTGTATATGCTGCCATCCTGATATACAGTCATACCGCCCAATACCGGAGTCTGATCTGTTCCGATTTTCTGTCCCCAGATCAATTCAGCCCTCCTGCTATCTCCACTTCCATCCAGAAGATATGCAACCTCTCCATCCGTGAATGCTTTCGTTGTCTTTGTAATCTCGCCGTCCCATGGTAACGTATTCTTCTCCATACAGTAACAATTCGATATCTTGCCGGTGATCTCGTCTTTCTCAGCTTCTCCGTTACCGATCAGCGGATACTCCGTTGTATGATAGCAATTCTTAATATTGACACCCGTAAATCTTCCTGCAATACCACCAACGTCTGCAGCATCTTCACCTGTTACTACCACATTTCCTATATTGAACGAATTTTCCAGACTGGTATTGCTGTCCCATGATCCGATCACGCCGCCGGTATACTTACCTGTATTCGTGACATCTCCCATATTTCCATACTTACTACCATCTGAATTGCTGCCCATTCTTCCGATCACACCGCCGACATTATCTCCATTTCCTTCCACAGCTCCCCTATTTAAAATAAATCCATCCATAGAAGTCATCGGTGCAGAATATGCATACTCCCCGACAACTCCACCGACACTATTTTTACCTGTGATCCTGCCGGTATTGATCACGCCCTTTGCTGCCTGAATTTGACAGTTACTGTTATCAGAACTTGTCATATGCCCTCCAATACCACCAACACTTGTAATTGCTGCTGTCACTTCTCCTTTATTCTGTAACATTCCATTCCGGGAAATTATAGATATATCAATTCCATATCCGATCAATCCTCCTGCTCCCATAGAAGTATTGCTTCCCATACTAGATATCTTACCCGTATTGATAATATCCGCATCCGCTTGAATGGACGCAAGATCTGCATATCCGATCAAACCTCCGACATATCCACTTGATTTAGCAGTTATAGCTCCAGAATTGAGAATACCCTCATGGACGATCACCTTCATTCCACCACTAGCCTGACCGACAAGTCCACCTACATTCGCTGTCCCTGTAACTGCACCTGTATTACTGATCGAGGTATCGGATTCGATCTGTGCACTGCTTGCATATCCAGCCAAACCTCCTGCCTGACCTCCTTGTGCGGTTATATCTGCTTTATTGTTACAGTTTACGATTTTTGCATCACTACATGCCTGACCACAGATACCTCCTACACTATCCCAGCCTTTAGAACTTCCTGCAGTGGTGACATTTCTTATCTCTCCGCCACTGCCTAGTATGCCAAACAAACCGGCATTATTGTTAATGCTTCTGTCCGCATGGATCGTGATCTCTGCTCCGTTACCATCGAAGACTCCTTTATAGGAACCGGAGGAATCTCCGATCGGATTCCATGTTAAGTCTTTCTTTTCTCCACGTACTGTTGTATCGATCTCTGTTACACCATCTGCAACTTTCGCACATTCATTTCTATCCGAGGATGCTTTTACGATCTCTGCAAACTTCCACAGATCCTCCGA
>ENA-OPWR01002598-OPWR01002598.1-human-gut-metagenome-genome-assembly--contig:-NODE-2598-length-12128-cov-1.601259_pt1 | contig 12128 bp, 7 predicted proteins | sample MGYA00241507_ERZ502006 | MGnify/ENA primary metagenome ERZ502006 (study PRJEB25962, sample SAMEA2043041) | human gut metagenome | biome: human gut; feature: human-associated habitat; material: faeces... | reverse complement strand
AATGTTCCGCCTGGATGGAGCAGGAGCTTCATACGAAATATAGCCTGCTGACTACCTCCTGTACACATGCGTTGGAAATGGCAGCGTTTTTAAGCGATATCCAACCGGGAGACGAAGTGATCATGCCGTCTTATACTTTTGTTTCGACGGCTGATGCCTTTGTGCTCCGTGGTGCAAAAATCGTATTTGTAGATATCAGACCAGATACGATGAATATTGACGAAAATCTTATTGAACAGGCAATCACTGACAAAACAAGGGCAATCAGTGAAATAAAAATGCATATCTTTTTCAGAGATGCGGGAGTTGCCTGTGAAATGGATACAATTATGGATATTGCCAGACGGCATAATCTGAAAGTTGTGGAAGATGCTGCACAGGGTGTAGATGCCTACTATCATGGAAAAGCTCTGGGAACGATCGGCGATTTCGGCTGTTACAGTTTCCACGAAACCAAAAACTTTACGATGGGTGAAGGCGGTGCGCTTGTTTTCCAGAAAAATGAATATCAGGAAAAAGCAGAAATTCTGCGTGAGAAGGGAACAGACCGCAGTAAATTTTTCCGTGGACAGATTGATAAATATACCTGGGTGGGCTATGGATCGTCCTATCTGCCAAGCGATATGAATGCCGCTTATCTGTGGGCGCAGCTGGAAGAGGCAGACAAGATCAATGATAAGAGATTGTCCATCTGGAACTTCTATCACGAAGAACTGAAAGAACTGGAAGACAAAGGGGTGCTGGAACGCCCATATATTCCGGAGTATGCTACACACAATGCCCACATGTATTATATCAAAGTAAAAGATCTGAGGGTGCGTACAAAGCTTCTGGCTTATCTGAAAGAGCGTGGGATCCTGAGTGTTTTCCATTATGTTCCACTGCACTCTGCAACAGCCGGAAAGAAGTTTGGACGGTTCCATGGCGAGGATGTTTACACGACAAAAGAGAGCGAACGGCTGTGTCGTTTGCCGATGTACTACAGTCTGTCCCTGGAAGAAGCAGCGGAAGTGGTAAAAGCACTGAAAGAATTTCCGGAGTATGAGACGATAGAAGACAGGTAGCTATTCAGAGGGCAAACTGTTAACCGGGAAGACACTGGACAGTTACGAAGCAGATAAGAGGCAACAGAAAGGAGTATCGATGAGTTCAGGAAACTGGATGCGTTATCTCAAAAAGATAAAACCGTATACGATAAAAAAGGGGATCCGCTATCTGAAACATTACGGACCGAAAGAGTTCTGGGTGCGTCTGTGTGAGCGGATGGAGCCGGAAGAAGTGCCTTATGGTCCATGGTTTGAGAATCACAAACCTTCGGAAAAAGAACTGGAAGGGCAGAGAAGGAAACAGTGGAAAAAACAGCCACTGATCAGTGTGGTTGTCCCGGCATATAAAACACCGGCGAAATTCCTGCGGGAAATGATAGAATCACTGGAGGTGCAGACCTATACAAACTGGGAACTGTGTATCGTAAATGCAAGTCCTGACAATGAGGAGATGCAGAAAGTACTGGCAGAATATTCAGCCGGAGATTCCCGGGTAAGATTCTGCAATCTCAAAGAGAACCTTGGCATTGCAGAGAATACAAACCGCGCGTTTGCAATGACAAAAGGTGAATTTGTGGGGCTTCTTGACCATGATGACCTGCTGGCACCCAATGCATTATATGAGATCGTGAAAATACTGCAGGATCATCCGCAGGCAGATGCGCTTTATACAGACGAGGATAAGGTTACAACAGAACTGGACGAGCATTTTCAGCCACATCTGAAACCGGATTTTAATCTGGATCTCCTGCGTTCCAATAATTATATCTGCCACTTTTTTGTAGTGCGAAAGAGTATTGTAGAAAAGGCCGGAGGTTTCCGGAAAGAATTCGACGGAGCTCAGGATTACGATTTTATCTTCCGCTGTACGGAGAATGCCGGAGAGGTTTTACATGTTCCGGAAATCCTGTATCACTGGAGAACACACAAAGCCTCCACTGCAGATAATCCTGCCAGTAAAATGTACGCATTTGAAGCCGGCAAGAGAGCAATAGAAGCTCATCTTGAGAGAACAGGTACAAAAGGCGAGGTAAGCCATACACAGGATCTGGGCTTTTACCGGGTGAAATATCCGGTGCAGGGAAAACCTCTGGTGTCTGTTATCATACCAAACAAAGACGAGAAAGAGACTCTTCAGACCTGTCTGGAAATGCTGGAGAAGAATACCGGTTATCAGAATTTTGAAATCATAATCGTGGAGAATAACAGTACCACTGATGAGATTTTCCGATATTATAAAGAGCTTTCCGGAAACCGAAAGATCAAACGCATCAATATTTATATCCACAATGATTCCCATCTGCTCCAGCTCACGAACCCATTCGTTCATAAGCGGAGTGCGCATCAGCTTGTCATCGATGATAAATACCTCGTCCACATCGTTCCGGATCACATAATTTAAGAAATCCTCACGGTGCGCTACCACCGGGATCTCGCCAATCTCTTCCGCCTTCGCCTCGTCCGTAAGTACCAGACCTGCGATCGTCCGGTTCCATTCATTATACTCCTTAAGATTCTCAATCACATCCCCGGCCTGATCCGATGAGGTAACAACGAGAAGCCGATTGCTGTGGCGGCTGTTCCGGTAGACCTTTACCATATACTGCTTAAAGATCACTCTCGCCGCATACATCATGAATGTATTAATCACGATCTGATAACCAAAGACGAGACGCGAGAGATCTGCGGAACGGTGCATCACAAACAACGCCATAATCAGGACTGCCGAAAAGATCAATTCCGACTTCACAACGTTTACAAACTCATCGAACATTCCTCTCCGGAAAAAATGATGGCTGAAATCCATCAGCACAAAGATCAGACCATACAGGGCGATTGCGAATAAAAGCAGCCAGATCTGGTCACCATGCTCAAACCTTCCATAAAAGATTCCGTAACGGATCCAGAAGGCAATTCCCATACTGACAATCAGGCTGCACAAGTCAACGATCAGTACGAGAATACTCTCAAATGTTTTCTTGTTTTCGTACATAATACTCTCTCCCAGGTTCTATTCTGCTTATTATAACATAGAACCTGCCTTAATACTTTACTTTTCTATGAATTTCGGCATAGTTTTACCCTAAATTCCGATACATGCCCAACTATTCTATCATAGTTTTTCTGTTTGCAAAAGGCAAATTTCAATAGTTTCTTGTTGTTCCTTTTCCATTTTACATTTCTTCTGCCACTTTGCTTCCTCAGAGCCTTAATTTTACTTCTCTCTGCCTATATACCGTCCTACCGTCTTCCCCTGTTTCATTCTTGAACGTATCATATATCTCCCATACAAATTTTTCATCACTTGTCTCCGGCACATGCTGCCGTATGCACTCTTCTATTTCCTCCAGATCACAAAACATTTTAAAATTATCCTCGTTCAGCCTATAACCATATACTCCACTTAGCGATTTACTGGTCATGTCCCACAAAAAGCGATAAATATTTTTAGGCGTTAACATATGATGGAACGCTTCCTTAATATCTACAGATGAATCACGTTTTACAGCATGATACCATCCCCATATATTATGTTCCCGGTAATTCAGATCATCATACAGGTCCAATTCATTCCCTATCACATACAATGCCATGGCAAGCAGTTCCTCATACACTTTCCCCGCACGGCCGTTGTATTTTATTTCTTTCTCTTCGCTTCCCTCTACTTTATTGTGCCATATGATCTCACTAATTTCCTGCATTCTACTGTACTCGTTCTTCATATGCAGCAGGAAACCTTCTAAAAATCGGTCTGATACCTTTTCAAGTGCCAATGAAAGAATATAGATTGCACGCCTCTTTGGATCCAGCCTAAAAAACAGCATCATCTCATCCGCTGTTGCTGCGTAATCATATAGTACATCAAATAATGTTTCCCATCCTTCTGTGGACAGATCTGTCACATACAATTGAATCCTTTCAAACAAAATTACTTGTTCTTCTATGTCACATGTGCTACAGGCTTTCTCCAATTCTTCCGCAGCTTTTTCTGTGTCTTTTCTGTTACACAGCCAGATCAACTCTTCCACTGTATTTTGATTGCCCAAATTCTTATTCATTCGATGCGTAAAATACATCGTAAAGAAATATCCACTATAGATTCGACGCTCTTTTATCGTCTTCTCATAGTCATCATCTCCGAATTCATAATTCAAAACATTCATCTTATCCTCTGCATAATGTTTCACACTTGGGAAAAGTTCTTTCAACAATATTTTATATCTGTTATATTTTTCATTTTCGAACAACTTCTGATAAAATTCTTTTATCTCTTTATTTTTCTTCTCTAACCGTTCTTTATAAAGGAATTCATGTCCAAACAGCATTTCCCTGTCCTTTGAGACAAAATATGTTGCATTATTCCAGATTATATCATACAACTCTCTGTTTTCCCTTTTTATAAATTCAAGAAGAGTATAATCACCAATATTGAGCTGCCCTGCAAGCCGCTTTCCCTGATCTTTTGACAGAAAATAAAAGCTGCTCATAATTGAATTCAAAAACCTTTTGATATCCCGAATGTCCTGGATATATTCTGCTATCAGCGACATATGTTTTAAGATCAGCTTCTGCTGGTTCTCATCAGTCTTATATACTTGCAATATATTATCCATGCAACAGAGAAGCACATCTCTCTTAACTTCTCCGTCAAATTCCGGTATGCAAAATTCTACCTGCACGATCTTTTTAAGATATTCCATCCCATAATGCTGCTGCGCAAGCATACTTTTCAACACTTCAGGATCATATGAAAGAACATAAATAACTTTATCAAAGTTTAATACATCTGCAACCGTCTTCAACAAAAACAAAATTTTCTCTGGCCCCAGTCGCTCGATATTATCCAGTATAAAAACAAACCGCTTCTTTGAAAGCGACATGTATTCGTTAATTCTGTCGCGAATCACCGAAACCGTTGCCTTATCTTCATTTAAGAATGAAAGCTTAACTCCCCGCGTTGATTCATGAGCATTAAAAATCAATGCCAATAGATCTCTTTTCCACTTTCTCAGTTTTGAAACACTGTAATCAACTTGTGAATGCTTAAAAATAGTGTCCAAGATTCCACTAAGCAAAGCAGCCTCATCTTCATAATTCCACGGGTCGAAGTCATCAATAATTAAAATATTCTCACTTTCCTGCAAACGTTTCTTTACAATATTCAGAACCGTAGTCTTTCCGCTACCCCATTTTCCACTTAAGCTAAGTACAAGCTTTTTATTGGGATAGCAGTCCGCAACTGTCCTGATAATATTTTCTATCAGGTCCTCTCTGTGTAAAAGGTCATAGTCCACAGCCTCTTCATCTAGTACGAGCATCTCTCCACTATATCCAGCCAGCTTTCCCTCATACAGATCCTTTAATGTGTAGGTTTGTTTCTTCTTCTGCTCACGTTTTTCTCTCTGTCTGGTTTCAATTACCTTCATGCGATAAAAAAGGAATGCTAAATCCACTATTGTGAATATACATGCACCCAACAGCTTATACCTTGCAAATATCGGATTCCCTATAACGAAAGCGACTGTCATAAATACTATATATAATCCTACCGTATACAGTCCCCTTATCATCCACGCATCGAATTCTGAACTGATCGGCAACTTCATAGAGACATCCAGCCGAAAGTATATACATACAATCGCTAACATTACAAGAGTGATTGTCGCAAATTCATATCGTCCAATGCTATTTACGATTTTGGTAAACGTATTACCGATATCTAAAAACAATATAATCAAAAATCCAGCTAATCCATATGGCAATTGTTCTTTAAAATATTTCATTAGTATTTCCTCCACCATACTTTTACGTCACCACTTGGGTTTCCTATCACTTTACAGTGCTTAATTTCTTGATACTTCTATATTTCCATATTATCATCTCATCTTTATCTTCTCAAGCTTTTATCCCACGCTCTCTTTATCTGCCATATATTTGCCAAAATTTTTCCTGAGATTTCATTAGGTATATGTCTATTCCAAATAATAACAATTATTTGAGGTTGAGATATCCGAAAACGATGATAAAGATGGGATGAGTGGCCTGCATTGAGAGAGGGAAATCTGAATGCGGGTTTTTTTATTATTAGGATTTATCGAGGATAACTAGAAAATGAATTCAAAGAAAAACGTACAGCATGTTTATCTGGTAGGTGCAAAAAGTCTTGGTGCCTATGGCGGGGACTGTGAAATAATATGGTCAACCAGAAAATCCCCTGATTTCATGCGGGTTTGCGAGGCTTGACCTTCTTCTCTCAACTTCAGTTCTGTGAGGGTAGGCGAGCGTAACAAGACAATGAAGCGTGGGAAATGGCTTCTGGTTGCGCTCTACACTTAACCCAAATCAGCGAAAGCTGGTAGAGCAGAAATTGAATAAGGAGGTACAAAGGAGAAATAGACAGTCAGTGAAATAAAAGTAATTGATAAAAGGTATCGGATGATATGGCATGGAAAAGAAGTACAACATTGCTGTTGCAGGAACGGGCTATGTGGGCTTGTCGATTGCAACTCTGCTCGCACAGCATCATAAAGTCACCGCGGTCGATATTATTGAATCCAAGGTGGAGATGCTCAATAACCACAAGCCGCCTATTCAGGATGAATATATCGAGAAGTATTTAGCTGATGATGTTTCGGGTATCCGCAAGCTGGATTTAACCGCTACGCTGGACGCAAAGACCGCATATTCAACTGCGGATTTTGTGGTGATTGCTGCACCTACAAATGTCTACGCAAAATTTTCAGTGCCTGATTCGTAGGGCATGATTACGGTTTCTATCATGGCGAAAGGACATACCCCGTAGGGGGTATAGGAAAATAGACACTCGTCCATTAACGTGAAAGTTCGCATAGACACCTTGTCGTATTGCTATCATGCAGAGCTATTGGAACGTATAATTTCCCGTAGACCCGTCTTTGTGTTCTTATCAGAAAACCGTTAGACACTGAAAGTTTATCATAAACCCTTTATGCTGTTCTTATCATACTGAGCACGCCAGACGAGTATGGTTATCATATCGGGGCAGATGATACTATCAGAAAATGGCTTAAATACGGAGTTTTGTTGATTTTAAGCACTGATAATATCACATAGACCTATGAAGCTGTCACGATGATAAAAATGAGGCACTGAACGGTTATTGAACGGTTTTACACAGACTATGGATGGTTGTAGTACACCGTTGTGACTGTCGCGATGGTTATTGAAGCATCATTGATGATAGCAGCGGATAGACAAGTCTATGCGAAATTATACGTTTTCCGGTCGGTGGATGCTTTGGAGAAACGGCTGCATAACCGTTTGGAAATAGGCACGGATTGTTTAGCACAGACCTGTCATCGGCAATGAATTGGAAAAGAGAAGCTGTGGAAGATATCCACAGAGAGGATTTATAGAAGAACAAAGCGATAAACGCTGAGGCAGTAAAAAACAATAGAAATATTGAGGTGTAAAGATTATGTACGATTATTTGGTGGTTGGTTCTGGATTATACGGAGCCACGTTTGCGCAGCAGGCTAAAGCACACGGTAAATCAGTCCTTGTTATCGACAAGAGGCCGAACATTGCTGGCAATATCTATACAGAAAAGGTTGAAGGCATCAATTTCCATAAGTATGGCGCGCATATTTTTCACACCAATAATATGGAAGTCTGGGATTACCTGCAGCAGTTCACTGTTTTCAACCGTTTCACAAACTCTCCAGTAGCAAACCATAAGGGCGAACTATACTCCATGCCTTTTAATATGTATACGTTCAATAAAATGTGGGGCGTTGTGACACCAGAAGAGGCTCAGGCCAAGATTGACGAGCAGCGCAAAGAAATAACGGGAGAGCCACAGAACCTTGAGGAACAGGCTATCAGTCTTGTTGGTCGTGACATCTATGAAAAGCTCGTCAAGGGCTACACAGAAAAGCAGTGGGGACGTGACTGCAAGGATCTGCCTGCCTTTATCATTAAGAGACTTCCGGTAAGGTTGACCTTCGATAACAACTACTTCAATGCTTTGTACCAGGGCATTCCGATTGGTGGCTACACTAAGATGGTAGAACACATGCTGGACGGTATCGAAGTGCGGCTTGGTGTGGACTATCTGGAACACAAAGATGAGTTGGACGCACTGGCTGCGAAGGTCATCTATACCGGACCGATTGACGCTTATTTCAATTATTCTCTCGGTTATCTGGAGTATCGCTCCGTTCGTTTTGAAAACGAAATCCTTGATAAGCCGAACTTCCAGGGTAACGCAGCTGTGAACTACACAGATCGTGAGACGCCGTGGACACGAATCATTGAGCACAAGTGGTTTGAATTCGGCAAGGATGAGAATGGAAATGACCTGCCGAAGACTATCATATCTCGTGAGTACAGTTCCGAGTGGAAGCCGGGTGACGAGCCGTATTATCCGGTCAATGATGCAAAGAACGGGGCGCTCTATACCCAGTATAAGAAGCTGGCTGACCAGGAGACTGATGTGATCTTCGGTGGCCGACTGGGCGAGTACAAATATTATGACATGGATGCTGTGGTGGCATCGGCGCTGGCAATGTGTGAGAAGGAATTGGCTTAAAGCCTAATACGGATTAAAAGGGGTAGGCGATATGAGCCAAAATAAACAAAGCAAACCGTTAGACATCAAAATCATCATTGCTGCACACAAGAAATATCGTATGCCACAGGATGATATATACGTTCCGCTTCATGTTGGAGCTGAGGGCAAGGATTCGATAGGCTATCAGGGGGATAGCACAGGAGATAATATCTCTAATCTCAATCCATACTTCTGTGAGCTTACCGGAATGTACTGGATGTGGAAGAATCTGCAGGCTGATTATCTCGGTTTGGCACATTATCGTCGGCATTTTTGTTTCAGAAAGAAAAAAGCTGAAAACGACGAAGAGAGCAAGTGGAAATCGGTATTGAACAGCAAAGAAGCACAGATTCTGTGCAAACAGTACGATGTTATCGTGCCAGAGAAACGCCATTATGTGATTGAAACACTTGAATCGCATTATGCTCATACTCATTACATAGAACACTTGGAAAAGACACGGGAGATTATCGGCGAACGATATCCGCAGTATTTTGATAGTTATGACAAGATCCTTAAAAGGAAAAGCGGTTACATGTTCAATATGTTTCTGATGAGAGCGGATCTCGTTGATAAGTATTGCTCATTCCTTTTCGATGTGCTGTTTGAACTGGATAAAAGAGTAGATACGAGCAACTACTCCGCATTCCAAGCTCGGTATCCGGGTAGAGTTGGAGAAATCCTGCTTAATGTCTGGCTTGACAAAGAAGTTGGAGAGCAAGGGCTGAAGATAAAGGAAATCCAGCATATACACATGGAGCCGATTAATTGGTGGAACAAAGGGACTGCATTCCTGAAAGCTAAGTTCTTGGGCAAAAGATATGAGCATGGGTTTTGATAGAAGGAAAGCCATTGCCGGTAAAAGAGTTATATGGAGGGGCGAAACACAGTGAGCTTAAAGACTAAAATAAAAAATGATATGTGGCAAGTGAACTATGTAGTTCCTTTCATAAAGAAGCATCAATTTGATGAAAAAGGCAAAGCTGATATGCTGCGGCATGTGGCTAAGGCATATTCGAGCATTAAGGCTGTCAAGGCGAGTGGTAAGCGAACTGTAGGGAATGACACAAGGGCATTACTTGAGAATGCGAATGTCACTTTAGATAAAGACAGCCATTTTGTATATTTCCTTGATGAAAGCAAAACCATCGCCGTTCCGGGAAACATCCTGAGCAACTTCACGTTGGATTATGACAAAGTTGTTCATGGAGCTTTTAATGATCTGGCAAGTAGAAACATTGGAAAAGATGAATATGGGCAGGAAGCGAAAGCTGTAGCTGATGGTATTGAGACTCTTCGTGTTCGTATCCTTACTACATTAAAGGCATCAGACAACACATATAAGGAAAGACAGATTGAGTATTTTAAGAATACGCTCTCAAGACCAGCACTGCATTTTGATGAGGCATTGCAGCGGATTCTCTTTTTTAATCAGATTATGTGGCAGACGAGGCATCGCTTGAATGGACTTGGACGTTTGGACTATATCCTCGCTGATTTATACGATGCTGATGTGAAAGACGGTTTGCTAACATATGAATCTGCATCTGCTTATATTGCGGACTTCCTTAGCAATCTGAGCAAGTATCCTGAATATAAGAGCGATGCCCTTGAAGGGGATATTGGGCAGATTATTATTCTTGGTGGCAATCAGCCCAACGGTAAATATTTTTGCAATGGTCTTACGGAGATATTCCTGAAAGAGCAGGCGAATCTAAAGAAGCCGGATCCGAAGACATTCCTGCGTGTTGGAAAGAATATGCCGGACAGCCTCCTGAAACTCGCCGTGTCATGTCTTACAGCAAAGACTGGAAGCCCACTGTTTTCAAATGATGAGGTTGTTATTCCTGCTCTTAAAGGATTTGGAATGCCGAATGAGGACGCCTACTCGTATTGCGTTTCAGCTTGTTGGGAACCATATATCGTAGGTAAGTCGCTTGACCAGAATAACATTATGGTATTCGACTATTTTAAGGCGCTAGATGCAGTTCTTAACAATGGAGTAGAGTATAGAAGTATTGAAGAGCTGGTAGAATCTTATATCAAAGAAAACGGGAAGTGTTTTAAAGAGTTCCTACAGCGTAGATGAAATGAAGTGGGCGAAAGACCCGCTTGTTTCCATTTTTATGGATGGCTGCGCTGAAAAGAGAAAAGATGTATCCGAAGGCGCTGCCAAATACAACAACTATGGCATTACGACAGTTGCGCTTTCCAATGTGGTGGATAGTCTGTTCAATATCAAAAAACTGGTATTCAAGGATAAGAAATACTCACTTGCCGAGATGAATAAGGCGAGAGTGGAGAATTTTGATAGTGCCCCGGAAATGTTTATAGAGGTGACATCTCTTAAAAAGTCCTACGGGCATGATAATGCTGAAGTGGAAGTGCTGGTCAACCGTATCACATCCTCTATTGCTTCTATAGCAAAGAGCTATCATAACGCTCTGGGCGGTACAGTGAAGTTTGGGTTGAGTTCTCCTGGCTATAACATCTTGAGCAAGAGGATGTCGGCTGACTTTTCAGGCAGAAAGAGTGGGAAACCATACAATACGCATATTTCCTGCACTGACGCTGGATACACGGAAATCGTAGGATTTGCTGGGAAACTTGAATACGGTGATCAGCGTTTTAACGGCAATGTCATCGACTTCTTTATGACAGAATCGCTGATTGATGAAAACACTGGTAAATTTGTCCTGTTCATGAAGGGAGCAATAGCATCCGGCTTCTTCCAGATGCAGATGAACTTGATTGACAGCAAAACGCTTATTGATGCCAAGGCTCATCCGGAGAAGTATAAAGGGCTAATTGTTAGAGTATGGGGATTTTCTGCGTACTTTAACGAATTACCAGAGAGCTATAAAGATTTGTTGATTGAGAGAGCTTTAGCTGCGGAAAAAGTGGCGTAACAGAAACCATTATATAAAGGAACCGATAGGAGCACATTAGATGGATTTGAAGAAAATTTTGAACGGCTATCCGCAGAGATCAGCTGACAATATTATAAAAATGATTCAGCCATACGATGTGGTATCATTTGACGTATTTGACACCTTGCTTAAACGAGATGTTGAATCAGAGAGTGATGTATTTGATCTTGTGGAAAGAAAGTACAATTCGACTCATGACAAAAAGATAGATGGTTTTAAAGAGTTTCGCAAGAAAGCTGAATCTGAAGCCAGAGAGAAGAATGTTTCAAAGGAAGTCACTATTGACGATATATATGCGTGTTTAAACAATAAAACTGTTGGCGAGGCTGTAGTAAACGAACTGATTGCAGCAGACCTGTGCTCAATAGAAAAAGAAGTCGAAACAGCAGTATGCACAGCTAATCAGCTGATGATGGCTGTATTCGATTATTGCAAAGAAACTGGGAAGAGAATATTGATAATCTCTGATATGTACTGGCCTGCTTCGTTTGTGGAAGAGCTGCTGAGAAATAACGGAATAGTCGGGTATGATGCGATTTGCGTTTCAGCTGAATATGGAGT
>ENA-OPWR01002597-OPWR01002597.1-human-gut-metagenome-genome-assembly--contig:-NODE-2597-length-12128-cov-2.143378_pt1 | contig 12128 bp, 11 predicted proteins | sample MGYA00241507_ERZ502006 | MGnify/ENA primary metagenome ERZ502006 (study PRJEB25962, sample SAMEA2043041) | human gut metagenome | biome: human gut; feature: human-associated habitat; material: faeces... | reverse complement strand
ATGTGTTAGGCACGCCGCCAGCGTTCATCCTGAGCCAGGATCAAACTCTCATGTTTAAGTTTTGACCTGTCCAAGTAAAACTTGGCATAGACAAAATTTTAATAAATTTTGCCATTAGAAGTTGTTTCACAACTTCGCGTCTGAATTTCATTAAGAAATCCGATTTACCTCGCGTGTTCTTATCTGCATGTGTTAGATAAGAACTTTGAAAATTTATTTTAGAATTTTCAGGGTTGTTTTACTGTTCAATTATCAAGGTTCCAGGTCTTTATCCGACCTTTTTTACACTGACATTTCTTTATCAGTGTTACTGACTTGCTGTTTGCGTCAGCGATATATATCTTATCACTTTTGCTTTAGCTTGTCAAGAACTTTTTTATTTTATTTTTTGAAGTCTTTCAAAAAATAAAATCTTGGAAATCTTTTTGATTTCCTGCTTTCGCAACAGCAAGAAACCTTATGCTTTCACACTTTGTTTCTTATCGCTTTTTGCGACAGCGATATGTATCTTACAACATCTTTTCGACATTGTCAAGAACTTTTTTCATTTAATTTCATCATTTTCAAACGAAACCAAATTACTTTTCGTTGTGCAATCTCTCAATTGCGACAACAGATAAAATCTTATCACACATTCAGCATCATGTCAAGAACTTTTTTTCATTATGAAAATTAAATTCTTTTGAATTATTCCAACCAAATATGCTATATACTAAATCTTCACTATTGCACAAGCTCTCACTTTCCAGCCGTCTTTGTGCGACAGCGAAAACTATACTATCACACTGAGATATCAATGTCAAGCATTATTTTCATTTTTATTTTGACAAATGTAACAGCAACTCCGACTGCTTCACCTTCGGAAACGGCAAAACCAACTACTTCACCTACAGCCGTTCCGATTTCAACACCAAACAACAGCTATTATACCGATGATGATTCATTGTCAGATTATGTAACTCCTACCCGTACTGTCTATGACACCTTCCACTACTTACACTGCGGGTATTGTTTGCAAAAAAGTTCCATTAACCATCAACGGAACAGGAACATTAAACATTATCTCTACAAACGGTGGGGCACTAAATGGCATTATCTATTTATATAGGCAAAAAATACATTAAAAATTGCATATAGTTGCTAAAATTAACATTAAAAATCAGACATGATTATCAGGCATAATTGAAATACTTTCTCGTAAAAGTTATAATTATCTAAGGATATCCGGCTTTGTTAATATTGCATTTTATGCTATATACTCGTAAATCACACGGTATTTTTACATTATATAGTAAAAGTTATGTATGACAACAAAATACGAATATCTAATTTAAAAAAGAGAGTGAGGATCTTATATGAGAAAAAAATTTTTTAAAAAATGCCTGGCTTCAACTATGGCATTAGCACTGGTTATAACCGGCACAAACTCAATACCGGCTTTAGCTGCAAAGAAAGCGAGTGTAAGTTTAAAGAAAACATCCGTATCAGTCACAGTTGGAAAAAATGTAAAATTAAGTGTTGTGAAAAAAAATGTAAAAAAAGTCAAAACCACTACTTGGACTTCCAAGAAAAAAAGTATTGCTTCTGTAACTAAAAAGGGAGTGGTAACCGGAAAAAAAGCAGGTTCAACAACTGTCACCTGTAAGATAAGCTATCTTCCTGTTTCATCAAAGAAGTACATAACAAAGACATTAACTTGTAAGGTTAAGGTTATCAAAAAATCTGCTGCAACACCTACAGCATCTCCTGTCAATTACAAAGGAGACGACACTTCTAATATAGGTGAAGCAAGAGAAGTTTCAATTGCAGGTGGTATTTCCGACAAAATGACAGTAAAAGATAACGGCAAAATGCGTACAAATCTTTCATCTCAGGAGCTTATCAAAAAAGAGATGGGTATCGGTATAAATCTCGGAAATACAATGGAAGCAACAAAAGCTGCCAACGAAAAAGACAATTTCAGTAATGCTACTGATTATGAAACAGCATGGGGTGCACCCGTTACCACACAGAAATATATTGATGCTATACATTCGTATGGTTTTAACACCATTCGTGTCCCTGTTGCATGGACCAGCATGGTTAAAGAAAACGATACAACCTATACAATTAACGAAAAATGCTTGGTCGTGTAGAAGAAATTGTAAACTATGCACTTAACGATGGTATGTATGTTATTATCAATGACCACTTTGATTATGGATGGTGGGGTAAATTCGGTGCCTGCACTGAAGATGCAAACGGCAATAAAATTGCTGATGAGACCACCCGTGCCGAAGCTTTGAAGAGATATGAAAGATACTGGGAGCAGATTTCAGAACGCTTCAAAGGCTATTCAGATCATCTTATTTTTGAATCTGCGAACGAAGAATTCGGCAACCATATCAACGATTATAACTTAGGTTTCAACACAGCAGTAAATGGTGTTACCGGAAACTTAACTGTCGCTGAATGTTATACCCTGACTAATAAATTAAATCAGGATTTTGTTGATATTGTCCGCAAATCAGGCGGAAACAACGAAAACAGACATTTGCTTTTGGCCGGATACAATACTGATATTAAAAACACTTTAGACGACAGCTACAAGATGCCTAAAGACACTGATGCCAATGGTACAAGCAAACTTAGTGTATCGGTTCACTACTATGATCCATGGGACTTCTGTGGTGACGATGCACACGGCACCTACACTGAACAGGATAAGAAGCATACAGAAGAAAAATTTGATTCATTAAAGAAATTTACAGATGCAGGATATGGAGTCATTATTGGTGAATGTGGTGTATGTAATCCAAAGCAGGTCGGTGTTACAACCTGCCTTAACGATGTTATAACACTTGCAAAAGAGCGTGGTCTTTTACCGGTACTCTGGGAAACACCAGGCTGCTATTTTGACCGTGAAAAATGCATTATGCTTTATAAAGATATTGCAGAATTTTTCAATAACCTTACAGGCTCTAATGGAAACACCAAAGACATAACAGCACGTTCAGATGATCCTGTTGTAGAAATTACACCAGTTGATGTTCCTGCCGATGCAACTCCAGTTTGGTCATGGACAGGAAAATGGAAAAAGAACGATGGTAGCAATATCGGATTAGACGGAAACAAAGTGACAAGCACCGATGAATCAAAATTCATCCAAAAAGAATCATGTACAGATGATTCTAAGATTCAGTTTAACAGCTGGGGTTATCAGACATTCTTACAGCTTGACTGGAATCAGTTTAAAAAACCTTGCATAAAAGTCACCTTTGAGGACAGTTCGGAAGATGCCACCGGAGAGCTTATGTTATCAACAACAGATAAGGCAGACGGTTCTTCAACAGACAGGCAGAACTATCCAAACAGTTCATGGGCTGGAAAAGGTTTTATCCTTCCTGAATCTATGATTACATCATTGAAAGGAAGCAACCCTGTACTTAATCTTACATTTGGAAATGCTCCTACTGTTACATCTATTGCAGTTTATGAAATGGGACAGTAATACAACTAAATTATTGAATTTGTATTATCACGATTGCAACAATGCAGTTTTGGAGTCCCTGTAACTCCATACAAAAAGCAGGGCTGTCTTTTCTAAGATGGTCCTGCTTTTTATTAATTATTCTTTTGTGATATTGAGGCAAATGCCTTAAATTACATCATTTGTCCATTTTAAAATCACATTTTCAGCTTTTCTGCGAAATCGCCTCACGGCATCCTGCTCACTTAATTTTATTCCCTCTAATGGTTCAGTGTCTCCCTCAAAAGCATCTATTATTTTGGCAACCGTAGAATATTTTTTCTTTGCTTTCTCTTTATCTCCGGCATCTTCATAAAACTTAGCCATTATCATCTGCATTTCTATAAGAGTATAACCTGATACCTGCTGTTGCAATGACGCATTTTCAAGACTTTCCTGTCCTTCGAGCAGCCTTGCCTTTAATTCCGTAGCCGAAAAATATAATTCCGGTATTTTTTGTATAACTTTCCTGCACGCACTCAAATCACCAAGTTTATGATATGTCTCTGCCATAATCCTAAATGAATCCAGCTTTACTTCAAGTTCAACATTAGGTGTCTCCGTTAAAACTTCCGCAATCTCTATTATTTCTTCTTCTCTATCTTCCTGAATCATCATTGGATATAACAAATTATTTAATATCAACACATTTCCCGGAAACTTTTTCAAGCCCTCTCTAAGGATTTTTTCAGCCTTTTGGGGATTGTCATCTCTGATTTCATAAGCCTTATGGCAGACTGTGATAACTTTTTCTTCTAATTTCATTCTGTCATAATCAAACAATTCATCAATCGAAATTTCAAAAAAGAATGCGATTGCCGGAAACATTGTAACATCAGGCATGGCAAGTCCATTCTCCCACTTACTGACCGCCTGAAATGACACTCCAAGATACTGTGCAAGGGTGTCCTGTGAAATCCCCTTTTCTTTTCTAAGTTTTCTTATTTTCTCTCCTATATTTACAACTGTCATATATACTTTCCTTTCATCATAAATGCAACTGTGCCATTGCGAAACCATCACTGCAATTAACTTTTGCACATATAGTAAGTTTCTCAATTACCTATTGTATATGTAACCCTGCAGAGTTTATGTTAAAAGTATATATTTATATAGTTCAAAATACCATAACGCAAAAATAGAAAATCATTCAACCTTTGGTTGATACAAAATTTATATAATGATTAGTTTTTTATGCAACTTCAACAGAGTTGTCCTGTATCTGTTTAATCACCATCATTATCTGCTTTGCGGTTGCCATATCATTTTTAAACAGCGAAGTTATACTGCCTGCACTTCTGAAAGGTTCTTCCGTAAGCACCTTATTATCCTCAATATTTCCATTTTTCACAATATAATCAATTATAAGTCTTACAAAACGGTACTGATTTACATTGAGTCTTTCCTCGTTTAAAAACTCATTAAATGCCTTATTTACGGCTTCACGGTCAAGACCCACGATACGCCTTACCATTTTGCCTACCGGTGTATCTCCGTACTCATTTTCATAATCGGCTTTACTTCCAAGCTCCGTCCACAATATATGTTCAAGTGTATCTAAATCCGTACGGGTTAATTTCTCATTATTGCGGAGTTTGTGTACGGCAAGCGTGTCCTGATGCTGCTTAAGATAAAACTCAACCTGTTTTTTATAATTTTTCAGATTATTTGCTGCACTTATCGACTGTCCCTCTACCGGTTCGCTGATTTTATCAGTAAAATTCGTATAATAAATATTTCTTTTTATCTTATCTATATATTGAAGAAGATTGCGAATCGATGTCCTGACATAATCGATTTCAATTATCGTGGCATTTTCCCAAAATTCCTCTTTCTGTACTTTTTCAATAACATCTCTCTGTTCCTGAACTGCAGGAATATTATATTTCTTCGACAATAAAACTGCCGTTTTTACAACCGTATCTATTGGCTTGGAAATATTTTTCCTCTGCAATATACCGAGATTTATAGTGTGCATAAGATAATCAAATCTTCTGACTAACTCATCGCTCTTTTCAGGCATAACCAACGGTGCTACATGATTTTTTAACTCTGACACGCTATTAGCTTCTAATGACTGCCAATTACTAAGATTTCGATACTTTTCAACATACCGTAAATGCCTTTTAACACGAAAACTGTCATCATTCATATCCATCACTATCTGGTGCATACCTGCAACAAGATCATTTCTGTACTTTGAATACTTTTCATTTTTCACATTCTCCGGTTTTTCCAATTCTCTTGTAATCTGTACTTTCACATTAAATATTTTTTCGGCAAGCGACTCCTGTATTCCTGACTCCGTACCGTTCTTATTTGCACGAAAATATTCAAAATTTCTGCACCAGTCAAAAATCAAAAACTTTTCTTTATCAAGTCCCTCGCCAAACAAATCCTTGCAAAGTCTTGTTCCACGACCTACCATCTGCCAGAATTTAGCATAACTTTTAACCTTTTTAAAGAAAACAAGATTTGTAATCTCAGGAATATCAATACCCGTGTCAAGCATATCCACTGAAACTGCTATCTGCGGCATTTTATTTTTATCACTGAAATCGTCAATAAGCGAATCAACATACTTGATGCTATAGTCAATTTCCTTGATAAAATCCCCACCGTATTCGGGAAATCTCGCCAAAAATCTGTCAACTATAGCTTTCGCATGGCGATTATTCTTAGCAAAAATAATCGTTTTGCCAAGCTTGTCTCCTCCCTCAACTTTAATTCCTTTGTCAAGCAAAACCGATAAAACGCTGTCTATAGTGTCTGTGTTATACACCCATGTGTTAAGTTCTGAACTCAAAACCGTATCTTCTATCACCGGGTCATCGTCAAAAGTATCTTCAAATTCTTCTTTTTCTTCCTCAGACAAATCCTTATAGCAAATACCATTGTCAATAAATTTAGAATTAGTTTCAATCGTGGAATAATTTACAAGATAGCCCTCTTCAACTGCTGTTTCAAGTTCATATGCAAAAGTAGGGTTGCCACGCTCAAGGTCAAAAATCGCATATGTATCCTTATCAACATCTGTTTTTGGAGTCGCTGTCATGCCAATCAGCATAGCATCAAAATAAAAGAAAATATCCTGATATTTTTTATATATACTTCGATGGCTTTCATCAATGATTATCAGGTCAAAATGTCCCGGTGTAAACAATTTTTCTCCGAACTTATTTTTCTTTTCATCTATCATATTCATCATTGTCGCATACGTAGAAAAAATCATTTTAGAATTTTCCGGGTCGTCTTTATAATCCAGCAGATTGCAACAGGTCAAATCAGGCAGTAAATTTGAAAAATTCTTCTTCGCCTGTCGCACAAGTGCCGTTCTGTCTGCAAGGAAAAGAATGTTTTTAATATAATTATGTTTTCTAAGCACATCAACAATGCTAATACTGACTCTTGTTTTTCCCGAACCTGTAGCCTGTACTATCAGCATTTTTCTATGTCTTTTTTCAATAGCATCACAAACAGCCAGAACTGCTTCTTTCTGATATGGTCTGTCAGTAATCTTATCATTGATTTCCACATTAACCAAAGATGTTCTTAATTTTCTTCTGTCAATCTCTAACTGTAATTCATCCTGAGTGAAAAATCCCGAAACTTCTCTCTCAGCATAATTCATATAATCATTTTTGTAGTAAAATTCAAAACCGTTTGTAGTAAAAATCAACGGTCTTTGGTTATATTTATTTTGCAAACAATCCGCATACAACTTAGCCTGATGACTGCCAACTTTAGGATCAACAGTTGATTTCTTGGCTTCTACCACAGCCAGTGGCAAATTATCTTTTCCCCAAAGCACATAGTCTACATAACCTATTCCGCTTGCATTTGGCATACCTGTAACTTCTTCTTCCTCAGTCACATTCTTTCCGATAATCCATCCTGCTTCTTTTAATTCTAAATCTATGTAATACTTGCGTGTCTTAGCTTCGCTTATCTCATCAACCTGATAAGTCCTGTTCTTTATATTTTCCTCACGCAGCTTTGCCATCTCAATACGGAGATTTTCATTTTCTTTTAAAACTTCATCAAGCTTTTTATCCTTGCCCGACAAAGACTCATATAATTCTTTTAATTTTGAAGCCTTTACCGACTCCTCTTTGCCTGTCGGAACAATATTTTCTTTAAATGTCCTATTGTGATATTCTTTAGAATAACTGTAATCAATCCAGTCGCAAAAACAAAAAAGATTCCTGAGTGACAACAATGCATCATCACGCTTAATGCTGTTGTTGGTATGAACGGCAATATTGCCTAACTTTATTACATACTTTAACTTTCCAAACAATCCCGGCTCAATAATATCCCTGAAAGTCTGCTCATGAATCAAACTTGAGACATTATCTCTATATGGCAGTTTCAAATCATAATCATAAGAATAAACGAATCTGACAGCAAGCTCAAGTGCTCTCCTTGACAATATCGCACAGGTAGCAGGTGATATAGCTATAGCTTTCTCCGCCTCAACCGCCTGCTCGGCAAACTCCCCAAACAATTCTTTTTCCAATAAATAATCAAAATTTGTTGCCATAGTCACCCTCCCCTGACAGCTTTAGTACATTATTGTAATTTAACTAATGTAACTGAAGTCTTATTTATATGATTTTATACCACTGCTGAGTTTTTCTGTTTTATTATCTCCTTGATTTCTTCAATACTTTTTTGAGTTGCAAGTGATATTTGCTCTAATGTAAATTTGTTATTATACATATTCATAATAATCTTTTCACTGCTTTTCTTTTCTCCAATCAGTTTACCTCTGGCTTCTCCTATCGACTCTCCTCTTGCCTCTCCTCTCGCCTCAGCTCTTTCCTCTATTCCTAAACTCAGATTACACATAACACTCACATCCTCTGTAAAGCATACTGAAAATTTTTGTCTTGATATTATTATAAACAAGGTGGTTTGGGAAATCAACTGCATTTCGACATTTGTAAGCAATAATAAAAACATTGCATTTCTTTTATTTAATCATCTACCCACTCAATATCCTGCTCTATATCCCAAAATGACTTTCCATTCCAGATTTTGGCTTCTAAGAACGACTCGACTGGATAATGTATTGTATCGCCTTTCCAAATATATTCGTTGCCATTATCTGACATTTCATATAAACAAAGCTCCAGAATATCGTTATTAGTCCAGCCTTCTAAAAAATATTTTTTACCATCATAGATAAACCAAAGTTCATCTCCATAATGAATGTGATCAACAAACTCACGCACATTACCATTTTTCAATTTTAGGCACCCCCTTAAAGAACTTTTTGTATTTTTCATACTCTTTTTTTGTAATTCGATGAGCAGGGCGTATCCGAAAATTATCATATTGCAAATACTCATGAACATGAAGAATATTTTCACTACGATTTCCATTATTCAAATTTGGTTCAGGATGATATGCAATTTCCATAGTCAAATAATGATTCTCATTATAAAATCTCATTTCATGAAATGTTCCATCTGGTTTTAGTTTAATATATGCAACGCTTGAATGAGATTCTTCGGGCAATCCATGCTTTCCAGAAATTCCTCTCAATATTTTAACTCCATCAATCGTTCCAACAGTTTCATAGCTGTAAGGAACATTATTACCGACCGCAAAAGTTCCACGTCCACCCATATTAACGCACCACCTTTCGAGAAGCACGGTAGTCTACGGTGACAATATTTCCTTGCATTTCTGGAAATGGTGTTCCAAAACAAATAATGGTTTCGGGATGAATTTTTTCTAACATGGCATAATATCCACGCATGAAGTTGAGACGATTCTGCTTACATCCAATCATTCCAATAGCAACAACAGCGTTTTTCTCTACACCATCAAAACAAAAGTCATAACTGCTTGGTGTACTCCAGCTGATTGTAGGAATGACGGTTAATCCTTTGCTTTGCCAATAAGCTCCGCACCATCTGTTTTTTGCAACACTCTCCAGCTGTCGCCATAAACTCATATCTGCATAAGTTGAAAAATCCGGTGTCAGAAGAAAAGCATATTGTGAGTACTTTGCCAGAGACTTTTCTGGATTATTATAGACCCCATTAAATCTGTAATCATCAACAAAAAAATGAACTCCATTCTTTGTATTTCCAGAATAATCATTCGATTTCGTATCAGAACAAGCTATCAATGACAGATTATTTACATCGAGAAACTGTTTCTTTACCAATGGAATACCCCATTTCCCACGACCAGCATATTCGTTACGCATGAACAATTGATTACTACGCATACATTTACTTGTATTCTTAATCATATAAACCTATCCTTTCTCCTCCATTAGGGAGGACTGCAAATTTAATCAATTCAATTTTGTATAATTTGCACATTGCACCTGCGGAAAGGATATGCTATACTCATTTTGATTCAGGAATGTGAATAGCATATCCACTAATGAAACGTATTAGATTACTGCGCCAACAGTTTTTAATACGTTTTATTTTTTTCATTCATTATAACCACTTGTCTAACTTGCTTGATTGAAGAGACAAATAAGCTGATATTCATAATCGGTGTAATCACTTTCACCAAATCTTAGCCATTTTTTATAATAATCATAAGCATAACAAGCAGCTTCATAACTTATTTCGAATATCTGCGAAATGCTTTCTGGACTATTTAGTTTAAGTTTATGAATTAGAACTGGTGGAGCAAGCGCATACTTTGCAAAAAATTTAACTTCTTTTTCTGCCAGTTCACTGTCCTCAGAATGATCCAACACAATATGTCCAATTTCGTGCATAATCGTATGATTCACACGCCCATAATCTTTTTCATCATTGTAGAATATGTACCATTGTCCGTCTGTCTTTTCTACAGAAAAACCATCTTCACTTTTCTTAATCAAAAGCCAACGCTTACTCTCTGAAATAGCAGAATATGAAATAATTTTGACACCCATTTTTTGTGCAATCTCAAAACCGTTGATAGGCACACATGATACTCCATATTTTACGAACATTCTAACAACGATATGTTTAATTTCCTCGTATCTTTGATTTGATAATCTAATTGCCAATACTTACTCCTCTCCGAACAGTGCATCAATTAAAGCTTTCTTTTCCTGATTCGTCATAGAAGAAGCATTTCTTGCAATTATACGGCGAATCTGATGATAATTAAACGCATCGTTCTCAATTCCCAACAGATAATCTGATGTTGTATGTAATGCAGTTGCCATATTAGCAACCACTTCTGGTTTTGGTTCTCGTGTTCCAGCAATATAACGCGACATTGCAGTTTCTGTAATTCCGATTTGCTCAGCCAACTCCTTTTGCTGAACACCCTGTTTCTGAAGCATCTCAGATATTCGTTCTCCTAATGCTTTACCCATGATATTTCCTCCTTTTTTTGCAAAGCTTCATTTATCAGCTTAATTTTATTATATCTTTCACTTGCCAAAATGTCAAGTGAAATTGTTAAAATATTATATTTCAGAAAATCATCGTCACTATTTTTAACTACAAAACTTAAATATAACTTTTGATTTGTCTATCTGATGGACGAAGTCGGCAAATTCATCTTGTATATTTCTAGGCGGTATTAATATATCAATATCTTTTAATAAAAAAATCTTAAATTCCGCAAAAGTTGAACCAGAACCAAGTTTTGGATATTCCACTAATGTTTTTGCTTTCATAAAATACTCTAGATATTTTGTATTAAATATATTTCTATCAGGCGATATACAAAGCACTCGACCATCTTTGTAATAAAATGGTTCAGTTGTATCTACCATCCAAACCTGACCTTTATTGCAAATTGACGGCATCAATAAATCACCTATTTGCGGTTTTGTATCATCATTTGTAAGTCTATTGTAGTGTTCCACTGATATGTAATATAAATTAGTTGGCTTTGTCCCCTTTGCTAACTCTGCTATTTCTTTACCTCTATAAAACGGAATTCCACTTTCAACAAACTCTGTAGTAAACACTCTATGGCTTGAGCCAATATTCGCAACATCTCCAAGTTTTCTAGTTTCATACCTATAATCACCTATGCTTACATCCCCAAACATCTCGACAAATCGGGCTTTAACCAATTCGTCTAATAACTCTAATTGTTGTTTTCGTGCAACAATTATATTAGCAATTTTATCTAAATTTGTACCTATTTCAATTTGCTTTTTTAGTGATGGATACGGTATCAATGTCTCCTCAAAATCCTTTTTTACAATGTGTTTCATCGTGGCTCCATGTGTTTTCATAGCCATCTCTGCTAATTTTTGCCGTACTGCATATACAAAATAACTTTTATCTATATTAACTTTGTCAAATTGCACTTTAAATATATGCTGATTGAGCAATGCTCTACCCCTATTCCAAACATACACTCCCAAACTAGCAGACCATGATATTAACACATCCCCATCATTTATTTCTATTCTTTTAGGATAATCGCCATTATAAAAGCCTAAATCATACGCATTCCCTGTAAGGTCTTGAATACGAATAATCGGCAATCCAACTTCTCCCCTATCTTCTGGTTTAAAAGCATATCCATTAATATATGTCGCAACATCCCCCAGCTTAATCATATTTCTTTTCATCCTCATCCTCCTACAAATCCGAATTTATCAAATCATTCAGCATTTCTATTCCTCATC
>ENA-OPWR01002595-OPWR01002595.1-human-gut-metagenome-genome-assembly--contig:-NODE-2595-length-12133-cov-3.712784_pt1 | contig 12133 bp, 10 predicted proteins | sample MGYA00241507_ERZ502006 | MGnify/ENA primary metagenome ERZ502006 (study PRJEB25962, sample SAMEA2043041) | human gut metagenome | biome: human gut; feature: human-associated habitat; material: faeces... | reverse complement strand
ACTCAATTCTATCACTATATCTTTCCGCATTTCACTTTTTTGTAGTAACTTTGCATAAATAAAATTTCACTATTTCGGCAGTTGTTTTGTACTCATATCGCTGATATAGTTTAGGAACTCAAAATAAAGGATTATCATGTTACGGAAGATTAGACTGACTTTTGCAATGATTTGCTTTGTACTCATCACCTTGTTGTTCCTTGATTTTACGGGAACGTTGCATGGGTGGTTCGGCTGGTTGGCCAAAATCCAGTTTTTGCCGGCTGTATTGGCGCTAAATGTGGGAGTGATATTGTTTCTTGTAATTCTCACTTTGGTATGCGGGCGTATCTATTGTTCTGTGATTTGCCCCTTAGGGGTATTTCAGGATATACTGGCATGGCTGGGCCGGCAACCTAAAAAACGCAGGAAGCTTCCTTACTCTTATTCTCCGGCCTTATCTTGGCTGCGCTATGGCGTATTGGGTGTGTTTATCATTGCTTTGATTGCCGGAATTGGTTCATTGGCTGCTCTACTTGCACCCTATAGTGCATACGGACGTATTGCCAATAATCTTTTTCAACCTATATGGCAATGGGGCAACAATCTGCTTGCTTATCTGGCTGAACGGGCAGACAGTTATGCCTTTTATGAAACGGATGTATGGTTGAAGAGCCTGCCGACTTTTATTATTGCTGCCGCTACTTTGGCTGTGCTTGTTGTTCTGGCCGGACGCAACGGACGAACCTATTGTAATACGATTTGCCCGGTAGGAACGGTCTTGGGCTTCCTTTCACGTTATTCGCTTTTCCGCATCACAATAGATTCGGAAAAGTGCAACCAATGCAGTCTTTGTTCACGCAACTGCAAGGCAGCCTGCATCAACTTTAAGGAGCATCAGATTGATGCAAGCCGGTGTGTGGTTTGCATGAACTGCATTGAGAAGTGCAAGCATGGAGCCATTTCCTACAAGTATCATCCTTTCGGTAAACCTGCTGCGGGCAAGGCAGATTCGGAACAGATAAACGAAACCCGCCGCAGTTTTTTCACAGCAACGGCTCTGGTTGCAGCCACTTCTGTTTTAAAAGCGCAGGAAAAGAAAGTAGACGGAGGACTGGCAGCCATTGAAGATAAGAAGATTCCTGAGCGAAGCACTCCCCTCACTCCTCCCGGCTCATTGAGTGCCCGCAATATGGCGCAACACTGCACGGCCTGCCAGCTCTGTGTGTCGGCATGTCCCAATCAGGTTCTTCGTCCTTCTGCAGACTTAAGGAAATTGATGCAACCGGAAATGTCATACGAACGCGGCTATTGTAGACCGGAATGTACAAAATGTTCGGAGGTATGTCCTGCAGGGGCTATCCGTCCGATAACCAAAGCTGATAAATCATCCGTTCAGATAGGGCATGCCGTGTGGGTAAAGAAAAATTGCATACCACTGACGGATGGTGTGCAGTGTGGCAACTGTGCACGCCATTGTCCGACGGGAGCCATACAAATGGTGCCGAGTATACCTGAAGACAAGGATTCTCCAAAGATTCCGGTAATCAATGTGGAGCGTTGTATCGGCTGCGGGGCATGTGAGAATCTTTGTCCGGCCCGTCCGTTCAGTGCCATCTATGTGGAAGGACATGAAAGACATCGAATTATATAACAAAGTAGAATTTCTATAAGTATGGAAGAACATCATAAAAACAATATGAACCGTCGTGATTTCTTGAAGATAGTGGGAATTACAACCGCCACATCTACTGCTGCCCTCTATGGATGTGGTTCTAAGGAAGGAAGCAGTGAAGGCAGTAAAGTATTGGGCCCCATTCCGACGGATAAAATGACCTATCGTAGTTTTCCTGGTTTGGGGAGTGACAAAGTTTCTATTTTAGGATATGGCTGTATGCGCTGGCCTACCGTTCCTGCTCCGGATGGAAAAGGGGAAATGATAGACCAGGATGCTGTAAACGAACTGGTGGATTATGCCATTGCCCATGGCGTGAATTATTTCGATACGTCTCCGATGTATGTACAAGGATGGAGTGAGAAGTCTACGGGAATAGCTCTGAAACGCCATCCACGCGAATCGTTCTATCTTGCCACCAAACTATCCAATTTTCATCCTGATACCTGGACTCGCGAGGGTTCCATCGCCATGTACCGTAAGTCGTTCGAGGATATGCAGGTGGACTATATAGACTACTATCTGCTACACATGATTGGTGGCGGTGGCATGGAGCAATTCCGCAAACGCTACATAGACAACGGTATGATTGATTTTCTTGTCAAGGAGCGTGAAGCAGGACGCATCCGCCGTTTGGGATGGTCGTTCCACGGAGATATCGAAGTCTATGACTATGCCTTGCAGATGCATGACCGTGGTGAAGTTCATTGGGACTTTGTACAAATACAGTTGAATTATGTGGACTGGAAACATGCTTCGGGCAGCAACTTCAAGGCAGAGTATCTGTATGACGAGCTGGCCAAGCGTAAGATCCCTGCTGTCATTATGGAGCCTCTGCTGGGTGGGCGGCTCTCCAATGTCCCCGACCATATTGTGGCACGGCTGAAGCAGCGCGAACCCGAACGCAGTGTGGCGTCTTGGGCATTCCGTTATGCCGGTTCTCCCCAGGATGTACTGACAGTGCTGAGCGGCATGACTTATATGGAACATTTGCAGGATAACATCCGTACTTACTCTCCATTGGTACCACTCACAGAAGAGGAAACTCAGTATCTGTATGATACGGCAGATTTGATGATGGAGTACCCCACCATACCTTGCAACGACTGCAAGTACTGCATGCCTTGCCCGTATGGAATTGACATTCCTGCCATCTTGATACATTACAATAAATGTGTCAATGAAGGAAATGTGCCGGAAAGCAGCCAGGATGAGAATTATCGGAAAGCACGCCGTGCTTTTCTCGTAGGATATGACCGAAGTGTACCCAAACTGAGGCAGGCCGACCATTGTACCGGGTGCAACCAGTGTTCTCCGCATTGCCCGCAAACGATTGATATTCCCAAAGAACTGCATCGTATTGACAAATTTGTAGAACAGTTGAAACAAGAGACTTTATAAAATGGAGAGTATCATTGACATACTGCACAAGGGAGGATACTCTTGTGTTATGAAGAACCGGGAGGAAGTCCGTACTTTCACCCAACGGGGAGTAGCGGATTTGTATGATTTGTACCAGGCAGATTCTGCATTTATGAAGGGGGCTGCCATTGCCGATAAGGTTATAGGGAAAGGTGCCGCTGCTTTGATGGTACTGGGAGGCTTTAAAACGGTCTATGCCGATATAATCAGCACTCCTGCGCTGGCATTGCTGTGCGAAGCAGGAATTGAAACGACTTTTGCCCAAGAGGTTCCCCATATCATTAACCGTGACAAGACCGGCTGGTGCCCGTTGGAGACGGCTTGCATGGAGCTGAATACGGTAGAGGAGATGTATCCGGTGATTCAGAATTTTATATCAAGAATCAGGGCAAAATAGCAACAGCCTGCTCTCTTTCCCTGATTACCTGATGCCTTTCTCTTCCAGCATCTTGAAGTCTTCCTTGAGCATACCGACATCATCCAGTGTGCGGGCTTCATTGTGGTCGTTCAGATAGACTCTGGGTCTTTCGATAAACAGAGCGCTGGTGACAGATAAAGAGTCATTCCGGTATGGGGTCTCCACTCCACCTATTTCCAGCATTGTCTGGAAGAATGAGGCACTGGAAGATACATTCTTCTGCCTATTGGCTTGTGCGGCCTCCAATAACGATGGGTATCTCTGCCGGTAGTTGTCGGACATCCAAATAAAGAATGGCACATGTATCTGATAATAGGAAGGTACCGGTGAAGCATGCAGAAAGAGATGCCGGTTGTCATCGAAAATATCTTCTCCATGGTCTGAAGTGTATATCAGGGCAGAATTGACATGTTGTTCTTGAAGCATATCTATCAGACGAACCAGAAAATTATCCGTGTAGCGGATAGAATTGTCATAGGCATTAATCAGGTTGTCTTTGTATTTCACTTCCGCATCAACGGGCATGTCCGGCAGGAAGAAAGCCTGCTCTGCCGGATAGCGCTCTTTATAATTAAAATGAGAACCGTAAGTGTGGAGAACTATAAATTGCCTGGAAACTCCTTTGCCCAGTTCTTTTGCTACCAGTTTCAACAGTTCGTTATCAGAGGGGTTGTAATTGGAATCCCCTACATCTTCTTTAATGAAATCATACGTGTCGGCTTCTTTGCCGAAGAAGTCTATAAATGAGTGGTTATAACGCTGGTTCGAGAAAAAGGCGGTCTGGTAACCGGCTTCCTTGAATGCTGTGATAATCCCTTTTTGATAATAGATGGAATCAAAACTGGAAGCACTGACCGGTGACAGCAACATCGGAACACTCTTGTGGGTAGTGTTTGATTCTGTCAGCACATGGCTGAAAGCTGTCAGTCCGCCAATGCCCGACAGTCCCGGGTTAGTCTCCCGTTCGTAGCCGTACAAAGCCCAGTTGCATGCCCGTGAGGTTTCTCCCACCACCATTACATATACTTCCCTTTCATCAGCCTGATGAGTACTTCTAGCATGAAAGGTAAAATCTTTAGAGGTCTTGTGATAATTCCGCGTCTGGGACGTCCGTTGAAAAGCAAGTGCTATGTTGTAGCATACGTTGGCAGGATACAGTTCGGATTTCGGCTCATACCGGTTATCTGTCAAATAAGCAGTGCCTAAGGATAATATTCCGGCAGACAACACATACAGAGTGCGACGGCGAGCTTGCCGGATGAATGCTTCGGACAGTCTGCGTTTGTGTACAATGGATATGGTTGCCAGAATTAATGCAGGTATATAGAGCACTACCACAATAACGATGGCAGGTATCAGATTGTCCAGCAGTTCCAGCGCCTCGCTCGAATTGGTTGTCACCAGATTCAGAAACATATCCACTGCGATAATGGACTGACCGAAAAGATACAGCAATACAAGCTGGAAGGCTCCGAAGAAGATGAACGGAAATAGCAGCCAGAATGTCCTGCCACAGTTTCTCGACCAAGCCATTACAGCATAATATATAGAAAGGGGTAGCAGGATATTACATATCTTTGCCGTCCATGATATGGGTTCTGTAAAGCATAGCACTACATTGGGCACTATCAGAATGACCAGAAACAGATAGAACAAATGTTCCTGATTGTCGAACCATTTTTTTATGTCTCTAAAAAGCTTCATTGATATTGAATATAAATCCGGTCTGGTGTTTGCCAAAACCTAAATCCAAACGTACGTTTACTCTCTTTTTGAACTCCCAGCGGTAGCCGAAACCATAATTAGGAAGAATATGCCTGGCCTCCAATTCCGAGAAATTCGGGAATATGGTTCCCGCCCCTACCCATACGGCAACTCCATTTCGCTTCCATACATGTTGGCGTAGTTCCAGCTGGGCATCCATTGCACACTTGTCACGGTAGCGCCCCTCATAATAGCCACGCATAGAATAGGAACTTCCCAATGTTGCCATCAGTCCCCAGGGCGGATTTCCGTAGTTCAGCAGAGTATGGAACTGGCCTGCCAACACCCCACCCTTCCACACGGACTGGTAATAGCTGGTCGTCAGTTCCGTATTGCTGAATGCATATTTATTTCCCAAAAAGGCCGGACTGAAGCGCTGGTCTATCCGTAGGTAATATCCTTTATAGGCATTTGTCAGAAAATCGCGTGAATCATACAACAAGGAAAACCCCAAGCTCACGTTGGTGCTACGCGCTTTCATTCCTTTCCATAATTCCGGTTTTTCAAAGTCATGTCCATACACGTAATCAAATGTTGTCATCGGACCGATATAAAAGTTACGTGCCATCCGGAACATGAAGTCCACCTTAACCTGCGCCTGAAAGCGATCGTATTCACTCTCATTGTCATCATTGGCTCCATTGTCATATCCTTGTCCCCAGTAAAGGCTTGGGAAAGAATAGAAATACAGATTGTAGTTCAACCGGTATTTGTCTTGGGGAAACAGATGGTTTCCACGTACTCCCAGCAAATAGAATCCCACTGTGGAGACATCCCCATACAGAGAGACATTGGACGGAGGGAGAATACTATCGTTCCGGTCGGTACGGTAGAGTCCTGCCGCCACCAGTCCGATTCCAAATTTGGTGTCACTGGAATAATGAGGCCCGCCTATAATGCTGAAATCAAATTTCTTGTTTTTCTTTTCTTTGTTGGCATCGTTGAAGTAATTCAAAATTTTTCCGAAAAAACTGCGTTTCTTGGGAAGCGAGTCTATCGGATACGTAGAAATTGAGTCCACAGAGTTTTTTGCTTCTGCAAGGTGTGTTTGTGCATGAACAGCCGTTTCTGTAATCAGCATCAATATTGGTAATATCCATTTTGTCAATTTAGTGTCCATTTACTTGTAGAAAACTTCCGTGGCAAAGTTAGTTTTTATGTTCTTCATTACAACAATGTTACTGTTCTTTTTGTTTCCAATTTTTCTCTTTTAATGTTCATTTCTACATTGCATGTGGGGTTCACTCTTTTTAACTACATCATTTATAGAACTTTCCTCGATTTATACTGTTATTTTAATATTACAAAGAACAACATGATATTGAATTATGAAAACAGCAATGGACATTCCCGATAAAGAGGGACAGAAACGACTGGTAATCGTAGGCGGCGGCTTTGGCGGATTAAAGCTGGCACGAAAATTGAAAAGCAACAAGTTTCAGATAGTTTTACTGGATAAGAATAACCATCACATCTTCCAACCGTTACTCTATCAAGTGGCCACAGCAGGTATTGAACCGAGTGCCATATCATTCCCATACCGAAAAATCTTCAAAAAAAGAGAGCATTTCCATATACGTATTTGTGAAGCACAGCAAGTCTTCCCGGAACACAATCTGCTGGAGACTTCCATCGGCACGCTGGCATACGACTATTTGGTCATTGCCACCGGCTGCAACACAAATTATTTTGGAAACGACGGGCTGGAAAAACAGACCATGGCACTAAAGAATACTTCGGAAGCCTTGTTCAACCGAAACCAGATATTGGATAGTTTTGAACAAGCCCAGAACACCGGTAATAAAGAAGAGCGCAGGCGTCTGATGACCTTTGCCATTGTAGGCGGTGGAGCTACGGGAATAGAGTTGGCTGGTGCTTTGGCCGAGATGAGGAAGTTTGTCCTTCCTCAAGACTATCCGGACTTGAATATCAATGAGATGCGTATCATCTTGTTGGATGGCTCTTCCCGGCTCTTGTCTGCTTTTTCAGAAGAGTCTTCCAAAGAAGTGGCCGATTATCTGAAGAAGCGTGATGTGGAAATCAAATTGAACCAACGGGTGATGGGATACGAGAATTATCAATTGGCATTGAATGACGGGACTGCCATCGATACCAAAAATGTATTCTGGGTGGCCGGTGTCAAGGCAAACAGCCTTCAAGGATTGCCTGCCGATGCCTATGGACCGGGAAACCGCTTGAAGGTGGACACTTATAACCGTCTTTCTCAATATCCCAATATTTTCGCTATCGGGGATACGGCCCTTATGATTTCTGAGGAGTATCCCAAAGGACACCCGCAAGTGGTGCAACCAGCCATCCAGCAGGCCCGCAACTTGATAAGGAACTTGCAGCGTGCAGAAACAGGCCTGCCGTTGCAGCCGTTTATATATCAAAACAAAGGCTCCATGGCGACCATTGGCCGCAATCATGCCGTAGTCGAGCTTAAGAAACTGCGTTTTGGCGGTTTTCCGGCATGGGCTGTGTGGCTATTCATCCATTTGATGAGTATTGTGGGTGTAAAAAACCGTCTTTTCATCTTCGTAGACTGGATGTGGAGTTACTTTACCTATGACCCGTCTTTACGGATTATCATCAAACCCTTGAAGCGGGAGTAAACTTTTATTGAGTAATATTTGTTATAGTTCATATACGAACTTAAAAACGAATGAATATGTTAAAACAACTTTTATTTCCCGCCAAACCGGACGGAACGGCAACATCTGCTATGCTATTGATTGCAAGAATTGTATTCGGTATATTATTAATGAACCACGGTATCCAGAAGTGGACTAACTTTCAAGAGCTGTCGGCCGTTTTCCCTGACCCGCTGGGTGTAGGCAGTCCGCTGTCTTTAGGACTGGCTATCTTTGGTGAATTGGCATGTTCCATGGCATTCATTATAGGTTTTCTCTATCGTTTGGCTATGATACCAATGGTGTTTACAATGGCTGTTGCCTTTTTTGTAATTCATGGTAATGACCCGTTTGCCACGAAAGAGTTGGCTTTTGTATATCTGGTAGTGTTCATATTGATGTATATCATAGGTCCGGGCAAGTTTGCCGTTGACCGCTGGATAAGAAAAGCTCTTTTCCAAAAGGCTCGTAAATAGACACTTCCGTTTTACTGAAAACAGATTTTAAGCTCAAATAGGATGTATTTTCGTAAAAAATCCTATATTTGCGGATGCTTAAAATAACTCGATGAGCTATAAAGCTAATTAAACACAGTAAAATAAAAAAGAGTGATTATGAAAAAGTTCAATTTGAAGATGGCTGCGACCGTAATGATTTGCGGCTCGTTTCTTTTCAGTTCTTGTATCGGTTCTTTTGGACTGCATAGTAAACTGGTCAGCTGGAATCAAGGTATTGGTACCAAGTTTGTAAACGAACTGGTTTATCTGGCATTCAATATTATCCCGGTATATGGCGTTTGCTATCTGGCCGATGCATTGGTCATCAACTCCATCGAATTCTGGAGTGGTTCAAACCCTATGGCCAGCATTGGTGATGTAAAGAAAGTGAAAGGCGAAAACGGTGACTACCTGGTAGAGACACTTGAAAACGGCTATTCTATCACCAAAGAAGGTGAGACTGCTTCTATGGAACTCATTTACAACAAAGAGTTGAATACTTGGAATGTTGTTGCCGATGGTGTCAGCACAGAATTGCTGCAAATGAACAATGACGGCACTGCACAAATGACCCTTCCGAACGGTGAGGAAATGACAGTGACGCTGGATGCCCAAGGTGTGGCAGCAGCACGTCAGGCGACGATGATTGACAGCTATTACGCTTTTAATTAAAAGTTGAAAATGGAAAGGTGAAAGTTGAAAATGGCTGGGTGCATAGATGCCCAATAACCATTTTCACCTTTCCACTTCCCATTAGAACGGATATCCCACAGCAAAGTGGAAGGCAAAATCGCGGCTGAATTTAGGATGGATAATGGGATAACGGTCTTTTTTCTTCTCATACGCCGGATTGACGGCCTTCATACCCCCGTCGAAACGCAATACAAAGAAATCCAGGTCAAGACGCAATCCTAAACCATATGCCACGGCAATCTGTTTATAGAACTTGTCAAATTCAAACTGACCTCCCGGCTGGTCTTTATAATCCCGTATTGTCCAGATATTCCCGGCATCTACAAAGAGGGCTCCTCTGAATTTCCAGAACAACCGTGTGCGGTATTCAATGCTGGCATCCAGCTTGATGTCTCCCGACTGGTTCATGAAGTTATTATCGCCGGGGAAAGAACCGGGCCCCAAATCACGTACAGACCATCCGCGCACACTGTTGGCGCCGCCGGAGAAGTAGCGCTTCTCAAATGGAAGCATTGTTGCATTGCCGTATGGAATGGCAATACCGGCACCAAAATGAAATGCCAATGAATTGCGGTTGTCAATGACCAGATTCTTGGCAAAGTCAAAATCGCCTTTCAGGTATTGGGCAAAAGGAATGTTCAACAAAGTGTATTCCCCCGATGCATTCTTCTTCATTCCTCCGAGCTTTGCCACAGCATACAACAAGTTACCCGCCGATTCAAAATTGAGGCGGATGGTATAGGAATTTCCGATACCGGAGTTATTCATCAATGCTCTTCCGGCACTGTTGTAGATATAGCTATAGCCGGTGCGGACAATAAAGCGGTCTTCATAATTGTATTTGAGGATGTAGTTCTCGTCTTTCTCCAGATAATCCTCTTTGAATGTCTGGTCTATGCTGGGCATATACAGATAGTTGATGTCCAGCAAATCAATGCGATGCTGCGAACGCTGTTGTTGTACCCCCCATTTGTAGCTCCATCCGGCAGATGCTACAATGCGCGTGAATTCGGGTCTCATCTGGTAGTTATATTGCAATCCGAATTCTGTAGTAGCCCTTATCCTCCGCTTGAAATCGCTGGATACAAAGGGAAACATAAACCGTGGGAAGTTGATGGTTGCTTCCGCACCTAATTCTATGTAGTCTTGATTCAAGGAGCTCTGCAAACCGGACACAGCCTCGTATGCCCCACGTAGCTTAAACATGAATGTTTCGGAACCTTTGAACATGTTGCGGTGCTGAAAAGCCACCGAAGCGGCAGCTCCCAAATCGCCGGCAGAGTTTGTGCCTTCCACCTCAAAAGATACGGACTGATGCTTGCCTCTGGTCAGCATCACATAGGCGTTGAGCTTTGCACTGTCACTCTGTTGCACTTCAAAAAAACGGATATTGGTATATTTCAGGGCTTGCAGGCGTCCGTAGTTGGAGTAGGTACGCTGCACGTTCTGCTCGTTATAGAGAGTTCCCGGAGTGATGCGCAGATTGTTGGTCAGCACTTTGGGGCGCAGATAAAGCTTGTCTTTGTAGTAGATGGGAAAGCCTTTGTAATGCAATGAATCATTCACCTCGATGCTGTTCTGGGTGGATGCCTGCAACACATTATAATCGGTAATGAAACTCACTTTATTGATAGTGTATTGCCGGTGATTCTGCGGCGTATCCTCGTTATGCTGTCTGTATGGAGCCAAATGCAGTGTCAAATCTACCAGATAAGAATTACGGACAGTATCCGCAGTATAGGATATGTACTCTTTATTGAACTTGTAATATCCATTCTGAAGCAGTTTGTTTGTGATGCGCTGGCGTTCTGCATCCAGTACATTGACATCAAAATACATGCCTTCGGATAATAAGGTTACTGCGGAATCCTGCCGCATGTATTCCTTTATTTTACTGTCCTGGATATCATATTTCAAGGTACGAACTTTATAGGGCTTGCCGGTTGTCACCTTATAGACCAACTTCATCTTTTTCTTCTTGACTTGGCTCATACTTAACTTCCTTGACCTCTTTGCGACTTGCACTAGATGATGAGCTCGTGTCCTTTTTATCAGATGAGGTCTGTTTCCCAAATGGATTAAAGAGGACAAAACCACCTACAAGGACTACAAGAGCAAGCAAAGCAAGAATAAGCGAAATGCCCTTTCTTTTAGAACTAGAATGTTTATCTGTACGATTCATAAAAATAAGATCCCCTATATACCGTTAAATCTAAAAAATAACACCGAGCCCGAAGGCTCAGTGATATTTAATTTAAGAGCTAATTAATAAAAATTATTTAACTGCGCTTGTTTTTGGAAGAGCTTTGTCAGCTTGTTTAGATCCAGCTTTACCTGCTGCTGCTGCTTTAGCTGCTTCTTCTGATTTAGCTGCTTCTTCTTTAGCTTTTTCTTGTTCAGCTTTAGCTTGTTCTGGATTGATTCCATGTTCTTTCAAGTAACGAGCATTCTTTTGTTCTGGAGTTTCGTTCAAGATGTAGTAAGAACCTTGTTTCTTGTCAGCAGTGTTTTTAGAAGCTGTGTTGTATGTTTTTTGGAATTGTTGTACATATTTGTTACGTACGTTCAAGAATGCAGTGTTGAAAGCTGCATCATAAGCTGCTTTCTTTTCACCGTAAAGGTGTGAACCACCTTCAACAGCATCCAATTCAGCTTTAGCTGCAACTACAGCAGGATCTTGAGCTGCTTCAGCCATGATGTCTTCCATATGACCGTTAAGGTACTCTTCAACTCTACGACCATTTACAAATTCTGTTTGGTTTTCGTATGCTTCACGTGAATCAAAAGCACCTGGAGTGTTAGCTCCACCGTTAATAGGGTTTTCATTCGCAAATGCTGGTGCTGCTGCTGCAAAAAGTGCAAGAGCTGCTACTGATGATAATAAAACTTTTTTCATTGTTTTATCTCCTTTTTTCATTTTAAAAAATAATTCGTTACTTCGTAACTATTACTAGTTTACTACGATATATTTTATTTGTCAATAAAATCTGACCTATTTTTTTAAATTAATTTTATATTTTTTTAGGTAAGAGAAGATTTGACTTTTAAAGTT
>ENA-OPWR01002589-OPWR01002589.1-human-gut-metagenome-genome-assembly--contig:-NODE-2589-length-12160-cov-2.340686_pt1 | contig 12160 bp, 8 predicted proteins | sample MGYA00241507_ERZ502006 | MGnify/ENA primary metagenome ERZ502006 (study PRJEB25962, sample SAMEA2043041) | human gut metagenome | biome: human gut; feature: human-associated habitat; material: faeces... | reverse complement strand
TGCGCTTTGTGCCGCCGCTTATCATCACGAAAGAAGACATCGATGAGATGGCTGTGCGCCTTACGCGGGCACTGGAAGCGTAGGAGAGCGTGTGCCTGATAAACAAGGCAAAAGAAGGAGTGCGGTGCAAAAATCTGAGGAATAAGCGTATAAAAAAATGGATATACTTTTTGTAAAAGGCTGTTTTGAACGCAAGGTAACTGCGTTCATGAATTTCATGGGGAGAGAGAATCCGTCATGAGATGGCAAACAGCGAAGACGGATTGTCCGCTTTATGGCAGCCTGCAGAAAGGAGATCCCATGTCTGGAGTTTGTATTGCGCTGCTCTCTGGCGCACTGATGAGTATTCAGGGAGTATTTAATACGGAAGTAACAAAGCAGACGAGCCTGTGGGTATCGTCTGCTTTTGTGCAGTTTACGGCACTTCTGGTCTGTCTTGTGATCTGGTATTTTGCGGATGGGAAAAGTTTTATGACGCTTACACAGGTCCCGGATAAATGGACGCTGCTTGGAGGTGTGATCGGTGCATTTATCACCGTTACCGTAATAAAGAGCATGAACAGCCTGGGACCTGCGAAAGCGGCGATGCTGATCGTGATCTCCCAGCTGATCATTGCCTACGTGATCGAGCTTCTGGGATGGTTTGGCGTAGAAAAACAACCGCTTACCATGCGAAAAGTGGTAGGGATGGCGATCGCGATCATCGGTGTTGTCATATTTGAAAAATAACGGTTGTATTTTTGAACAATGTTCGATAAAATAGGAATATCTGTACAGGGGAATTTTGTCAGAAGGCAGGAAGGAGTCCTTTTGAGAAAATCAGGCAGAAAGTTAAAGAGTCTGTTTTATCTGACCATAATCGTTGTACTGTGTATTTTTTTGGGCGGCTGTAATAAAAAAGGTGAGATCACGTTTGAACAGGCGGCGGATGAGGTGTTTTCGGAAGAAATTTCCAATCAGTCTGAAGTGGGAGAATCGAAAGAAACGGAGCGGATGAAAGCAGGGGGGACGGATGTGGAAACAGAAGCCTGGATCTATGTAGATGTGGCAGGTGCCGTCAGAACTCCCGGTGTTGTAAAACTTGCAAGGGGAGCACGTGTGTATGAAGCGATCGAGCTTGCCGGCGGGTTTGCAAAAGATGCTGCCATCTCAGCGGTCAATCAGGCATCCGTACTTCAGGACGGGCAGCAACTGTATATCGTTACAGTCGAAGAACAGAAGACAAAGCAGCTGTCATCTTCCGAGGTTTCTCTGGAAACGTCCGGTGAGGGCAGAGTGGCAGATGCAGGCAAAGTCAATATCAATCAGGCATCAGAAGAAGAACTGATGACGCTTCCCGGCATCGGGGCATCCAAAGCTGCCGATATCGTACGTTACCGGGAAGAACAGGGCAGATTTGAGCAGATCGAAGATATTATGAATATCAGCGGGATCAAAGAAGCGGTGTTTGGAAAAATAAAAGATAAAATAACAGTACAGCAGTAAAATAAAACAAAAGGAATGAACAAAAATGGCAAAGAAAGTATTAGTTGTAGATGATGAGAAACTGATCGTAAAGGGAATCCGCTTCAGTCTGGAACAGGACGGCATGGAAGTTGACTGTGCATATGACGGCGAAGAAGCTCTGCGTATGGCAAGAGAAAAAGAGTATGATATTATACTTCTTGATGTGATGCTTCCGAAGCTTGACGGCTTTGAAGTCTGCCAGCAGCTGCGTGAAACTTCCAGTGTTCCGGTTGTCATGCTGACTGCAAAAGGTGATGATATGGATAAGATCCTTGGTCTGGAGTATGGAGCAGATGACTATATCACCAAGCCATTTAACATTCTGGAAGTCAAAGCACGTATCAAGGCAATCATGCGCCGTACCGAGAAAAAGGGAGCAGAGCAGACAAAGAGCAAAGTGATCCAGGCAGGAGATCTTACGATGGACTGCGAGGCGAGACGCGTCAACATTGCAGGCAGAGAAGTAAACCTGACTGCCAAAGAATTTGATGTGTTGGAGCTTCTGATCTTTCATCCGAACAAGGTGTACAGCAGAGAGAATCTGCTCAACATTGTCTGGGGTTATGAATATCCGGGAGATGTGCGTACCGTAGATGTACATATCCGGAGACTGAGAGAAAAGATTGAGATAAATCCGAGCGACCCGCAGTATGTACACACCAAATGGGGCGTCGGATATTATTTCCAGCATTCATAACTGTCAGGTAAATGTCAGCAAAACTGACCAGAATCGCATGCCAAGTCTCACGTGCATTCGACTTGAAAAGGTACACTGAAGGAAGGGAGCAGGCACAGGGGAGCAAGTGTTCAGAAAAAAGAAAAAAAACGAAAAATTACGAAAGTACATAAACAGTCTTCAGTTTCGTATGTGCCTGATCTTTATCATCGTTGGAATTGTGCCGATCATGCTGATCAAACACGGGATTTTAACGAATTATCAGGATCAGGCGGTGAAACAGCGTATCAGTATCATACAGAGCCAGAGCGATCTGATCACAGCCCAGATTTCCAAGACCGATTACCTGAGCGGTGAGAAGTCCAAGATCACAGATGTGGAGCTGCAGCAGATGGCGAATCTTTACAACGGCAGGATTCTTGTCGTCAATAAAGAGTTTCGCATTATTAAGGATACCGATCAGACAGATGAGGGCAAATATATTGTGGCGGAAGAGGTGATCCGCTGTTTTCGCGGTGAGGATGGACAGAGCTACAGCAGGAAAAACGGCTTTATTGAGATTACCATACCGATCTATGATGCTCAGAGCAAAGAAGTGGAAGGCGTGATGATCGTCAGTACACCGACCAGAGATATCCGTAAGAACCGTGATGATCTGAACCGGAAAGTACTGATCCTTCAGATTGGAATGGGGATTGCCATTTTTCTGATTGCATACTATCTTTCCAAGATGCTGGCAAAGCCGTTTGAAAAGGTTACCAAATCTTTGAGCCAGGTGCAGGAGGGCTTTCTGGATGCTGATATCTCCATACCGGACTACACTGAGACACAGCAGCTTGCAGAAGCCTACAATCAGATGCTTGCTCGCATGAAAGCTCTCGATGATTCCAGGCAGGAGTTTGTCTCCAACGTGTCACACGAGCTGAAAACACCGATCACATCGATGAAAGTACTTGCAGATTCTCTTCTGGCACAGCCGGATGCACCGGTGGAGCTTTATCAGGAGTTTATGGCGGATATCGCAGAAGAGATCGATCGTGAGAATAAGATCATCACGGATCTTCTTTCACTTGTGAAGATGGATAAAAAGGCAGCAGATCTGCATATTGAAAATAAAAATATCAATGAACTGCTGGAGCTGATCATCAAGAGACTGACACCGATCGCGGACAAGCAGGATATCAACCTTGTGTTGGAGAGTTTCCGCCCGGTCAATGCCGAAGTGGATGAGACGAAGCTGACGCTTGCCCTGTCCAATCTGGTCGAAAATGCGATCAAATACAACAAAGAGGGCGGATGGGTGCATGTTTCGCTTAATGTAGACAACAAATATTTTTATGTAAAAGTAGAAGATTCCGGCATTGGTATTCCAAAAGAGTCACAGGATGCTATTTTTGAACGTTTTTACCGTGTGGATAAATCACACTCAAGAGAGATCGGCGGAACCGGTCTGGGGCTTGCAATCACGAGAAGTGCGATCCTGATGCACCGCGGAGCGATCAAGGTTTACAGTAAAGAGGGCGAAGGTACGACCTTTACTGTTCGGATCCCGCTGATTTATGTGAACTGATACAACGGTTCACCTGGCAGGGGCTTTTGCCGGAATGGAGAACAAAAATATGAAAAAAATGGCAGGATTTGCAGCAGCTGTGTTTCTTGGCCTGATGCTCACGAGTTGCCAGGGCACACAGAAGGCAGAACAGAGCGGTTATAAGGTTTTTTGCCGTAATGCAGAGGCTACTGCACTTCGGGAAGTGCAATATGAGCCGGAAGCAGAAGGCGGGGAAAAACTGGTGGAAGAATTGCTTTCTGCAATGGAAGGGACGTTTAATCGAAACGACTATCAGAGTGTTTTTCCGGAGGGACTGACTGCTGCGGTATCGACTTTAAAGGACGGACGGCTGACGATAGATTTTAATGATGCTTATAAGCAGATGGATGATACAAGAGAAGTTTTGCTGCGTGCCGCAGTGGTGCAGACGATGACGCAGATCACGGATGTCCGGGAAGTGGTATTTACCGTTGCAGGTGAGGCACTTCTGAACTCGGAAAATCAGGCAGTAGGGCCGATGCATGCCTCTTCGTTTATCAATTCGGAGGGTGACAGTATCAATGCATATCAATATGAGGCATTGCCGCTTTATTTCGGTAGCAGAAACGGTACTTCACTGACAAAACAGATGCGAAACGTGCATTATGCATCGGATGATTCTCTTGAAAAACTGGTGGTTGAGCAGCTGATCGCAGGACCGGCGGGCAGCAAACTTACTGCAGTTGTGCCGTCTGATACGGTTGTGCGTGAAATCCGTACGGAGGGGGATTTATGTACGGTGAATTTAAGCAGTGAATTTAATCAGGCAGTGGCAGGATCTTCGGTTACACCGGAAGTGACGGTTTATGCGATCGTAAATTCCATCTGCGAAAGCTGTGAGGATATCACGAAAGTCCAGATCCAGGTGGAAGGCAGCTCGGATGTGCTTCTGCGTGATACACTGGATCTGTCACAGGTGTTTTCCTGTAACAGCAGTTTCATACGGGAGAAAGACGGAGAAAACGATACCGGGAGCAGCGATAACGGTGCGGTTCCATCGGTTGGCGTTGATCCGAATCTGACAAAGGAAGCACAGACAGAGAGCGGCACTTGATATATTTCAAAAAGAGACCGTTGTTGTTTTTGACAGGTATTCTGATCTTATGGATCTTGCTCTGTCATTTTGCAGGGATTCGGGAGCAGTTTCCTTATCCGCAGTCGTTTGACGGAAAACAGGTTTCCTGCACGGGAAGAGTCTGTCAGATCGAGGCAGGAGCAGATTTCTGGTATGTATATGCAGATCATATACAGGCTGATTTTATGGAGGAGGTTTCCGAACGTCTTAAGGTTCGGGCAATTCTGGAAGAGCCAGCGGACTGTGCGTACGGAAACTGGGTGCAGATCTGCGGCAAACTGACGCTTGCAGAGGCTCCCTCAAACGATGGAGCGTTTGACCGCCTTTTTTACCAGCAGACGGAGCGTCTTTTGTTTAGTATGAAAAATGCCCGTTTAACCGTTCGGGATGGCAGGCAGAATCCGCTGTTACAGTGGATGTATGAAGTCCGCAGGATCTGTATGCGGCATCTGGAGCAGATATTTGATGAGCAGGATGCCGGAATTCTCGCAGCGATGTTACTTGGCGATAAGAGCAGGCTGGATGAGGAGATCAGAGACTGGTATCAGGTGGGCGGCATTGCTCATGTGCTTGCGATTTCCGGACTTCATATTTCTCTGTTTGGCATGGCACTCTATCATATCTTGCGAAAACTGGGGATCTCATTTGTGGTTTCTTCCGGGATCGCAGGCAGTTTTATGTTATTTTATGCAGTTTTTACCGGTGCAGGTGTATCTACACGCCGTGCCATGATCATGTTTCTTCTTTTTCTCGGAGCACAGTGCCTTGGAAGGACGTATGATTTATTGAGTGCTCTGTCAGTAGCTGTTTTTTTACTTCTTTTTGATTATCCCATTCTATTATTCTCATCTGGATTTCAGATGTCAGTTTCTGCTGTGGCAGCGATCGGTGGATTTTATCCGATTCTGAAAAAGCATTACGGATCATATATCTCTTCCGGGGCGGCTATTCAGCTTTTTATGCTACCGTGTGTTCTGTGGCATTCTTTTTCTTTTCCTCTTTACAGTGTGATGTTGAATAGTATGGTCATACCGCTGCTTCCGTTTGTTCTCACCGGAGGCGGCAGTGCCTTGCTTTTTTCTTTTTTTTCGCTGAAAGCAGCTTCATATCCGGCAGCGGCAGTGCATGGTATGTTAAATTTATATTCCTGTCTGTGCCGCGTATCTCTGGAACTGCCTTTTTCTCAGATGATTTTTGGAAGACCGAAACTGTGGTCGATTCTTCTGTATTATGTGATCCTGTCTGCGGGGGCTGTGTGGCTGCTTCAGAAAAAACAAAAGAAAGTCTGTTATCTGGTCTTTGTTTTCATGGCGATTTTCTTTTTGAAGCGGACGGAGCCGAAGGCGTTTTCTGTGACCTTTCTGGATGTCGGACAGGGGGATGGCATTGTGCTAAGGGATGATACCGGTGTGACCATGTTGTGTGACGGCGGGAGCAGCAGTGTCTCGAACGTTGGAAAATACAGAATTCTTCCGTATTTGCGGTATCATGGGATTGACCGGTTGGATTATGTGTTTTTAAGTCACATGGATATGGATCATATCAATGGAGTAAGGGAACTGCTGGAGCGTCAAACATGCAGTATTAAAATAAAAAATCTGGTATTGCCAGCTATCAAAAATCCGGATGAGACGTACCTTGAGATTGAAAGACTGGCAGCAGGGCAGAAGATCGCCGTGCACAAAATGCGGGAGGGTGACTGTATCTGTACCCGGTCGATGATGCTTACCTGTCTTGCCCCGAAAGCTGGGGATACTTCCCAAAATAAAAACGAGACATCCATGGTGCTGCATGTAAAATACAAATCTTTTGATGTGATGCTGATGGGGGATCTGGAAAAAGAAGGGGAAAAGGATCTGATCAGAAGAAAAAAACTGCCGCAGCTTCTGGAAGGAGGAAATAAAATCGAAGTTTTAAAGGCAGGACATCATGGTTCCAAAGGAGCCACCTCAGAAGAATTGCTGGATATCCTGAAACCACAGATGGCGGTTTTGTCTTATGGAAAAGGAAATCGCTACGGGCATCCGGCACCGGAAACCATAGAACGGTTAGAAAAGGCGAACTGCCCGGCCGTTTCTACGGAAAAGTGTGGTGAAATAACATTTTTTTGCCTTAAAAATGAAAAAATTCTTGTTAGATATGGAAAAAACGTGATAAAATAATTAGAAAGGGGGCGATTGCCATGACGATTCGAGAGATGGCAGAGCAAAGAGAAGTGGCTTATTTCAGCCCGTATGCATCCCTCAGCAGCAAGTCCAGGGGACGCGACCGGGAAGAGCCGCCATGCGATATCCGTCCGGTCTATCAAAGAGACCGGGATCGTATTTTACATTCTAAAGCATTTCGCAGACTGAAGCATAAGACACAGGTTTTTCTGCTGCCGCAGGGAGATCACTACCGCACCAGGCTGACCCACACGCTTGAGGTAGCACAAACGGCGAGGACGATCGCAAGAGCCCTGCGGATGAATGAAGATCTGGCGGAGGCGATTGCACTTGGGCATGACCTTGGGCATACACCGTTCGGCCATGCAGGCGAGCAGGCGTTAAATGAGATCTGCCCGTTTGGTTTTGCTCATTTTGAACAGAGTGTCCGCGTTGTAGAACTTCTTGAGAAGAACGGAAAAGGTCTGAATCTGACCTGGGAAGTCAGTGACGGGATCCGAAATCACAGAACGTCCGGTCATCCTTCCACGCTGGAAGGAAAGATCGTACGGCTTTCAGATAAAATCGCATACATCAATCACGATATTGATGATGCATTGCGTGCCGGGATTTTAAAAGAAGCAGATGTTCCGGCAGAATACCGGGAAGTTTTGGGTGATACGATCCGGGAACGTTTAAATGCTCTGATCCACGATATTGTGATCCACAGTCAGGGCAAAGATGACATTGTCATGTCACCGGAGATGGAAAAAGCGATGCGGGGAATGCGGAACTTTCTGTTTGAGAATGTGTATCACAATCCGCTGGCAAAAAGAGAAGAAAAAAAGGTCCGGCATCTTTTACAGGAACTTTATCAGTACTATATCGAGCATCCTCTGGAACTGTCAGAGGAATATTTAAACCTGATGGATGCGGGGCAGGAGAAAGAGCGGGTTGTCTGTGATTACATAGCAGGGATGACCGATCAGTATGCCATGCAGGCGTTTGCAGACCTTTATATTCCGAAGGCATGGCCGGTAAAATGAATAAGCAGGAAATAAGGAGATAGGTATGTATTATCCGGAAGAACTGGTCGAAGAGATCAGAGAGAGAAACGATATTGTCGAAGTGATTGGCACTTATGTCAAGCTTCAGAAAAAAGGAAGCTCTTATTTTGGACTTTGTCCATTTCATAATGAAAAATCCCCATCTTTTTCGGTAAGTCCGGACAAACAGATGTACTACTGTTTCGGATGTGGAGCAGGCGGCAATGTATTTACGTTCATTATGGAATATGAGAATTACAGTTTTCCGGAGGCACTGAAATACCTGGCAGACCGGGTCGGGATCAAGCTTCCGGAGCGGGAATATTCAGAGGAAGAAAAAAGACAGCAGGATCTCCGCATGCAGGTGCTGGAAATAAACAAGATGGCAGCCAACTATTTTTATTATCAGCTTCGTACGGAGAGCGGGGCTCAGGCTATGCAGTACCTGAAAAGCAGACAGCTGGATGATGAGACAATCAAACGGTTTGCACTTGGATATTCCAGCAAATACAGCAGCAATCTATATCAGTATTTTAAAAGCAAAAAAATATCCGATGAATTATTAAAAGAATCCGGGCTGTTTAATGTGGATGAAAAAAATGGCATGTACGATAAATTCTGGAATCGTGTCATCTTTCCGATTCTGGATGTCAACAACCGTGTGATCGGTTTCGGAGGCCGTGTGATGGGAGACGGCAAGCCTAAATATTTAAATTCGCCGGAGACGATCGTTTTCGATAAAAGTCGCAATCTGTACGGACTGAACATTGCAAGAACAGCAAGGAAAAAGTATCTGCTGGTCTGTGAAGGATATATGGATGTGATCTCCATGCATCAGGCGGGATTTTCAAATGCAGTGGCATCGCTTGGAACGGCTCTGACGGAGAAGCATGCCACACTTCTGAAACGTTATACGGACGAAGTAATCCTGACGTACGACAGTGACGATGCCGGTGTGCGTGCCGCACTGCGGGCGATACCGATCGTAAAACGTGCAGGACTCAGGGCAAGAGTGCTGCATATGAATCCTTATAAAGACCCGGATGAATTTATCAAAACCCTTGGGGCAGAGAAGTTTCAGGAACGCATTGATCAGGCGGAAAACAGTTTTATGTTTGAAATTTCCGTGTTGGAGAGAAATTATGACATGAAAGACCCGGAAGGAAAAACTTCTTTTTTCCAGGCGGTATCAGAAAAACTGATGGAGTTTGAGCAGGAGCTGGAACGTGAAAATTATATTCAGGCAGTCGCAGAGAAATATCACATCGGATTTGACAATTTAAGAAAAATGGTGAATCGCAGTGCGATGCGTGCAATCGGCAGGGAAGTACCGAAAAGTGCTGTGGACCGAGAACGAAAAGAAATCCGGAAAAAAAGTCAGGATGACGGCATGAAACAGTCACAGAGACTGATGCTGACCTGGCTGATTGATAAAAAAGGATTGTATGCAAAAGTAAAACCATACCTGGATGCGGATGATTTCACAGAAGATCTTTATCATCAGGCGGCACAGCTTTTGTTTGAACAGCTTGAAAAGAGCGAGCTGAATCCGGCAAGGATCATCAATCATTTTGAAGATCCGGAAACACAGAAAGAAGTCGCATCGTTATTCCATGCCAAGTTAAACCTGCAGTCGCAGGCGGAATTTGACAAAGCATTGAATGAAACACTGCGAAAGATTATCAACAACAGTATTGAATTTCGAACGAAAAACATGAATCCGGCAGATATTGCGGGATTGCAGAAAATCTTACTGGACAGAAAGAAAGTTCAGGATATGCCGAAGATCACATATCAGATGTGAGATGAATCCTGCATCCGCAGGCGGCAGCAGCAAGACAGCACAGGCATCAGATGGGAGCATAGTCAGCTGTATATTTTCCGGTATTGGGGAAAAAATATAGGAAAGATACGGCACTTGAAAGAAGGTGGATCAGATGGAGGAACACAGCAAAGAATTTTTGGAGAAATTAAAAGGACTGCTTGCATTTGCAAAAGAACATAAAAATGCACTGGAACATCAGGAAATCGTAGATTATTTTAAAGGAATTTCGCTTACCGAGATACAGAGCGAAAAAATCCTGGACTATCTGGATGAGCATGGCGTGGATGTTCTCAGGCAGAAAGATGCAGATGCCCTGGAAGATCTGGAAGAGGAAGAAGAAGTCGATGTTTCGGAAGCGGCACTGGAAGTTCCGGAAGGGATCAGTACCGATGATCCGGTACGGATGTATTTAAAAGAGATCGGCAAGATCCCGCTGCTTACCGCAGATGAAGAGATTGAGCTGGCAAAGCGGATGGAAAAGGAAGGTCTGGATGTTTCTGTGGTCTCCGGTGACCGGGATCTTTTGCAGCTTGCAACAGAGCACATCATGATCCGCATACCGAAGACGAAGCGGACCGGCACAGAGATCGAGGATTACCATGCAAAAGAAGTGCTGGAGAAGTATCAGGTGACACCGCCGCAGATCATTGAACTGAAGGCGATGATGGGTGATGCCTCGGACAATATTCCGGGACTTCCGGGAGTCGGTGAAAAGACGGCGACCAAACTGGTCGTGGCGTATGGCACGATCGAGAATGCCTGTGCCCATGTGGAGGAGATCAAGCCGACCAAGGCGAAAAATGCTTTTCTGGAGCACTATGATCTGGCAGTCCTCAGCAAAAAACTGGCGACGATTGATACCGACAGCCCGATTGATTTTGTGCTGGAGGATGCGAGACTTACCGATCTGTACACGCCGGAAGCCTTTGCCTTGTTCAAAAAGCTGGAGTTTAAGAATCTGCTGGGAAGATTTCAGTGTGATGCACCGGATCAGAAGATAGAACAGTATTTTTACGCAGTGGAAGATTTTGGTGAGGCGGAAGACGTGTTTGCACAGGCAGCAGGGGCAGCACTCGTGAGCTTTTCTGTCATTTCTCACAAAGGAGAAGTAAAAGGTATTTCTCTTGGCTGGGAGAAAGAAAAGATTTATTATATACCGGCACAGGGTTTTGTGACCGGTCAGTATCTCTGTGAAAAAATGACGGAAGTGCTGGAAAAAGCGGATGCGGCTGTCACGATGAACGTCAAAGAGCAGCTTTCGTATCTGCACGTGGAGAAGAAAAATCTCTTTGATGCAGCGATCGCCATGTATCTTTTAAATCCACTCAAAGATACCTATGCGTACGAGGACATTGCAAAAGAATGTCTGGATCTTCTGGTTCCGTCCGTGCAGGAGCTGCTTGGAAAAGAAGATTTTGGATCGGAAGATGAGAAAGCAGTGAAAAATGCAGCCTGCTACGGCACGTACACCTGCTTGGAAGGAAAAGCAAAACTGGAAGAAAAGTTAAAAGAGAACGGTATGTGGGATCTGTTTAAGGAGATTGAGATGCCGCTGGTCTATACGCTTTACGACATGGAAAAAGCCGGTATAAAGGCAGATGGAGAGGCGTTAAAGCAGTATGGGGAGCAGTTGTCCGGACGGATCAAAGAACTGGAAACGACGATCTACGATCTGGCTGGAGAGACCTTCAATATCAATTCTCCGAAGCAGCTCGGTGTGATTTTGTTTGAAAAACTGCAGCTTCCATATGGAAAGAAAACGAAGACCGGCTACTCGACCGCGGCCGACGTGCTGGAGAAACTGGCACCGGAGGCACCGATCGTGTCCCATATTCTGGAGTACCGTCAGCTTGCAAAGCTCAAATCCACCTACGCGGACGGACTGGCAGGTTACATTGCGGCAGACGGAAGGATCCACAGCAAGTTCCATCAGACGATCACGGCAACGGGACGCATCAGCAGCACGGAGCCGAACCTTCAGAACATCCCGATCCGTATGGAACTTGGCAGAATGATCCGCAAAGTCTTTATCCCGGAAGATGGATTTGTCTTTGTGGATGCCGACTACTCCCAGATCGAGCTGCGTGTGCTGGCACACATTTCCGGGGATGAAAGGCTGATTGAAGCTTACCGGGAAGCTCAGGACATCCACCGGATCACGGCCTCCCAGGTGTTCCATGTGCCGTTTGATGAAGTGACACCTTTGCAGAGAAGAAATGCCAAGGCAGTTAATTTCGGCATTGTCTACGGCATCAGCTCCTTTGGCTTAAGTCAGGACTTGAGCATCTCCAGAAAAG
>ENA-OPWR01002586-OPWR01002586.1-human-gut-metagenome-genome-assembly--contig:-NODE-2586-length-12170-cov-1.812629_pt1 | contig 12170 bp, 6 predicted proteins | sample MGYA00241507_ERZ502006 | MGnify/ENA primary metagenome ERZ502006 (study PRJEB25962, sample SAMEA2043041) | human gut metagenome | biome: human gut; feature: human-associated habitat; material: faeces... | reverse complement strand
TACTCTTATGGTGGAAAAAATCCAGACCACTATTGTAAATACCATTCCGTTGTGGAAAAGCCAGATGGTACTTGCTCTTGGCATTGCCCATTCCACAGAAGCAGCCCAGGCCCAGCGCCAGGTAACAGACCTGACAAATGAACTTTTGAAGAAAAATGCGGAGGCACTTCACCTTGCATCCACAGAGACTGCCAGGGAATCTGAGCGCGGAATCGTGGATATTGAGACTCTGAAGCAGACCAATCAGGAGCTGATCGCTACTTTGGATGATGTCATGAATATTCAGAAAGAGGGCCGCGCCAAGAGAGCCCAGGCAGAACTGGAAATGCGCAAGATGGAAGAAGACTTGAAGAATAAATTGTTGGAAATCCAGCATTAAATTGCAAAGAAAACAGGCTCTGGAGCCTGTTTGAAAATACTTGCAGAATGCTGTGAAAATAACTGTACAGCAGGGGTGTCAGAGACATCCCTTTTGTGCCTTTTTGCATAGAAAAGTTTGATAAGCGCCTGCGGTGTAAAAGTGAACCGCAAAGAATGCTATCAGTGAACAGTAATCAAAGAATATCATGTTCATAATATATGGAGGAATTTCGTATGTACAGAGACCATACCAAAGTAATTCAGATAGGAAATAAGAAAATTGGAGGCGGAAATCCCATCCTGATCCAGTCTATGACCAATACAAAAACAGAGGATGTGCAGGCAACCGTAGAGCAGATCCTTGCCCTGGAGGCTGCTGGCTGCGATATTATCCGCTGTGCAGTGCCGACTATGGAAGCGGCAAAGGCTCTGAAAGAGATCAAAAAACAAATTCACATTCCGCTGGTAGCAGATATTCATTTTGATTATCGTCTTGCGATTGCGGCTATGGAGAACGGTGCCGACAAGATCCGTATCAATCCCGGAAATATTGGAAGCACAGAGCGTATCAAGGCAGTTGTAGATGTGGCGAAGGAGCGGAATATTCCCATCCGTGTTGGGGTAAACAGCGGTTCTCTTGAGAAAGAACTGGTGGAGAAATATCACGGTGTTACCGCAGAAGGTCTGGTAGAAAGCGCCCTTGACAAGGTGCACATTATTGAAGAGCTTGGCTACGACAATCTGGTGATCAGCATCAAATCTTCTAATGTTATGATGTGCGCCAGGGCTCACGAACTGATTGCGGAACAGACCAGTTATCCTCTCCATGTGGGAATTACAGAGGCAGGAACCCTTTATTCTGGAAATATCAAATCTGCCATAGGGCTTGGTATTATTTTATACCAGGGAATCGGTGACACGATCCGCGTCTCCCTGACTGGTGCCCCTCTGGAAGAGATAAAATCTGCCAGACGTATCCTAAAAACCCTTGGACTTCGCAAAGGCGGCGTGGAAGTAGTATCCTGTCCAACCTGCGGGCGCACCCAGATCGATCTGATCGGTCTTGCAAATAAAGTAGAAACTATGGTGCAGGATATCCCTCTTGACATTAAAGTAGCTGTTATGGGCTGTGTGGTAAATGGCCCGGGAGAAGCGAAAGAAGCCGATATCGGAATTGCAGGCGGCGTAGGTGTAGGTCTTCTGATCAAAGGCGGTGAGATTGTGAAGAAAGTGCCGGAAGACCAGCTGCTGGATACCTTGAGAGAAGAATTGATGAACTGGGATAGCAATAAGACACAGAAATGACAGAAGGTGTATATTCTATAAATGGAAAAAGAATTTTTTGACGTATTTCCAAACTTAAAATTAAAACAGGAATTAAGTGAACTTCTGGAAGAGGTGATCGTCACCAAGGTTGCCTGCAACTCTGCCAAAACTTGTGTCCGGGTTTACTTGAAAAGCGACCGCTGGATCCATAAAAAGCATATTTTCAGCCTGGAAGAGCAGATTCAGAGACAGTGCTTTCCAGGTCTTGAAGTGAGTGTGAAGGTAATCGAGAAGTTCCATCTGTCCAGACAGTACACGCCAAAGAATTTCCTGGATACCTACCGCTCCAGCATGGAACTGGAGCTTCGCAATTACAACATGCTGGAATACAATCTGTTCAAGCAGGCACAGATCACATTTCCAGAAGATGACTGCCTGAATATGGCACTTCCGGATTCTGTGATTTCCAGACAGAAAAGTGAGATACTTATTGAATATCTTCACAAAGTATTCTGCGAGCGTTGCGGAATGGACCTGAAAGTTTCTCTGGATTATGTGCAGACGGAGGAGAGCAGGTACCGCAAAAATGCAGCTATCCAGATCCGTCAGGAAGTAGCCAATGTGCTGAAGCATGCCAGACTTTCCACAGAAGAAGAGAGCGTAGCACCAGCTTCTGCAGCTGAGGAAAAAACAGGAAAAGAGGCCGCAGCCGGCAAGACATCCGCTGCCAGGTCGGAGAAGAAAGCAGAGGCAGCCAGTGAAAAGAAGCCTTTCGAGAAAAAGCCATTCGAAAAGAAAGGCAAATGGGGCGATTTCCGTGGTGGCTTCCGCAAGGATCCAAATCCGGATGTTATTTATGGAAGGGATTTCGAGGACGAGCCTATTCCATTGGAAAATATTGTGCAGGAAATGGGAGAGGTTATCATCCGCTGCCAGGTTATGGATGTGGAAGCGAGAGAAATCCGAAATGAGAAGACCATACTGATTTTCCCGGTTACGGATTTCACAGACTCCATCACAGTAAAAATGTTCCTGCGCAACGAGCAGGTGCCGGAGATCAAAGAGCATGTGAAAAAAGGTGCCTTCCTGAAAATCAAAGGCGTTACTTCTATTGACCGTTTCGATGGTGAGCTTACCATAGGCTCCATCTCCGGAATTAAGAAAATCTCCGATTTCCGCAGTTACAGAGTGGACACCAGCCCTCAGAAGCGTGTGGAACTTCACTGTCATACGAAAATGAGCGATATGGATGGTGTAACCGAGGCAAAAGCGCTGGTAAAACGTGCCTACGAGTGGGGGCATCCTGCCATTGCCATCACAGATCATGGTGTGGTGCAGGCTTTCCCGGAGGCAAACCATTGCTTTGATGCGTGGGGAGGCTGCGTGCCAAAGGATTCTGATTTTAAGGTGCTTTACGGTATGGAGGCCTATCTGGTAGACGACTTAAAGGGTATGGTCACCAACCCGAAAAAACAGTCCCTGGACGGCAGATTCGTGGTTTTCGATATTGAGACCACAGGATTTTCCCCCCTTACCTGTAAGATCATTGAAATTGGTGCTGTATTGGTGGAAAATGGAAAGATCACAGATCGTTTTTCCACATTTGTCAATCCTCAGGTTCCAATTCCATTTCGAATTGAGCAGCTGACCAGTATTAATGACAGCATGGTTATGGATGCCCGTCCAATTGAAGAAATTTTACCGGAATTCCTGAAATTTTGTGAAGGAGCTACAATGGTAGCCCACAACGCAGATTTCGATATGAGTTTTATTATAGAGAATTGTAACCGCATGGGAATTCCAAATGATTTCACCTATGTGGATACGGTAGGTATGGCACGATTCCTGCTGCCTGCGCTGAACCGTTTTAAGTTGGATACCGTTGCCAAGGCAGTTGGCGTTTCCCTGGATCATCACCATCGTGCGGTTGATGATGCAGAGTGTACGGCCCGTATTTTCGAGAAATTCGTGGGAATGTGCAGGGAAAGAGATATTACGGATGTAGACAAGCTGAATGAGCAGGGAAAAGTTTCCCCGGACACCATTAAGAAACTGCCCACTTACCATGCCGTTATTTTCATGCGGAATGAGACCGGCCGTATCAATCTGTACAAGCTGGTAAGCCAGTCCCATATCAAGTACTTTAACCACAGACCCCGTGTGCCAAAGAGCCTGTTTGAGGCACATCGGGAGGGACTTCTTATTGGAAGTGCCTGCGAGGCTGGTGAGCTTTACCAGGCTCTTTTGCGCAATGCACCGGAGCAGGAAATCGCAAGACTGGTAAGCTTTTATGATTATCTGGAAATCCAGCCCCTTGGGAACAATATGTTCATGGTGGAGGATGAAAAGAATGATACGATTCATTCGAAAGAGGATCTGATTGAGATCAACAAAAAAATTGTAAAGCTTGGTGAACAGTTTAACAAGCCGGTTGTTGCTACCTGTGACGTTCACTTTATGGATCCCCAGGATGAAATCTACCGTCGTATTATCATGGCTGGAAGCGGCTTCAAGGATGCTGACAATCAGGCACCTCTTTATCTTCGCACTACTGAGGAAATGCTGGAGGAGTTTTCCTATCTGGGAAGCGAGAAGGCAGAGGAAGTGGTAATTACAAATACAGTGAAGATTGCGGATATGATAGAGAAAATGTCACCGATCCATCCGGATAAATATCCGCCGGTTATTGAGAATTCTGACCAGGACTTAAAGGATATGTGTTTCCAGAAAGCCCATGAAATGTATGGTGAAGTGCTTCCCAAGATCGTAGAAGACCGTCTGGACAAAGAGCTGAATTCCATTATTTCCAATGGATATGCGGTGATGTATATTATTGCCCAGAAGCTGGTGTGGAAGTCCAATGCAGATGGTTATCTGGTGGGCTCCCGAGGGTCTGTAGGTTCTTCCCTGGCGGCTACCATGTCTGGTATTACAGAGGTAAATCCTCTGCCACCCCATTATCTGTGCCCAAATCCGGAGTGTAAGTACAGTGACTTTGATTCTCCGGAGATCAAGGCTTTTTCCGGTATGGCGGGATGCGATATGCCAGACAGGATCTGTCCAAAGTGCGGTACCAGGATGACCAAACAGGGCTTTGACATTCCCTTTGAGACCTTCCTTGGATTCAAAGGAGATAAGGAGCCTGATATTGACCTGAACTTCTCAGGAGAGTATCAGTCCAATGCCCATCATTATACAGAGGTTATATTCGGAAAAGGTCAGACCTTCAAGGCAGGAACCATCGGTACCCTTGCGGATAAGACCGCATTCGGATATGTAAAGAACTATTTTGAAGAGCGGGGACAGCACAAGCGTTCCTGCGAGATTAACCGTATTGTACAGGGGTGTACCGGTATCCGGCGAAGCACCGGCCAGCATCCTGGCGGAATTATTGTACTCCCAATGGGAGAGGAAATAGAGAAATTTACCCCAGTCCAGTACCCGGCGAACGATTCCAGCAGTGGATTTATCACCACCCATTTTGACTACCACTCCATTGATGGAAACCTGCTGAAGCTGGATATTCTGGGACACGATGATCCCACCATGATCCGTACTCTTGAGGATATGACAGACTTAAACGCAAGAGAGGTTCCTCTTGATGACAAGGCGGTTATGTCACTTTTTGCCAGTACAGAAGCTCTTGGAATTGATCCGAAGGATATCGGCGGCTGCAAGCTTGGCTGTCTGGGAATTCCAGAGTTTGGTACTGATTTTGCCATGCAGATGCTTGTGGATACCAAGCCGAAATATTTTTCTGATCTGGTCCGTATTGCCGGACTTTCCCACGGTACGGATGTATGGCTGGGAAATGCGCAGACACTGATTGAAGAGGGAAAAGCTACTATTTCCACGGCAATCTGTACCCGAGATGATATTATGATCTACCTGATCGGTCAGGGTGTGGAAAGTGGTCTTGCCTTTACTATTATGGAGAGCGTCCGTAAAGGAAAAGGCCTCCGGGATGAGTGGATCACCACCATGAAAGAACACGGCGTTCCGGACTGGTACATCTGGTCCTGCAAAAAAATCAAATATATGTTCCCGAAAGCCCATGCGGCAGCTTACGTTATGATGGCATACAGAATCGCCTGGTTCAAGGTATTCCAGCCGCTGGCTTATTACGGTGCATATTTCAGTATCCGTGCCACAGCTTTTTCCTATGAACTGATGTGTATGGGAAAAGAAAAGCTGGAGTTTTATATGGCAGAGATACGCAAGAAAGGGGACGCTGCATCCAAAAAAGAGCAGGATACCCTGAAAGATATGCGTATTGTCCAGGAAATGTATGCAAGAGGTTATGATTTTATGCCCATTGATATTTACCGGGCGAAGGCACATCGTTTCCAGATCATAGAAGGAAAACTGATGCCGTCCATTGATTCTATAGAAGGTCTTGGAGATAAGGCGGCAGATGCTGTAGTGGATGCTGCTGTACAGGGAAGATTTCTTTCCAAGGATGATTTCCGTGACAGGACCAAGGTCAGCAAGACTGTCATTGATTTGATGGATAAACTTGGATTATTTGGAGATATTCCACAATCCAACCAGATTTCATTGTTTGATTTCTAACGCTGGTTAAATAAGAGTAATATGAATTTAGGAGGTTCCATGAAAACAGAAGAACTGCGCTACCTACAACGTCTGGCGGAGCTCTACCCCACTATCGGGAAGGCTTCTACAGAGATCATCAACCTTCAGTCCATTCTCAATCTTCCAAAAGGCACCGAGCATTTTCTTTCCGATATCCACGGAGAGTACGAAGCTTTTTCCCATGTGCTTCGAAACGGCTCGGGAGCTGTGCGAAAGAAGATAGATGATGTATTTGGACATACCTTAAGCAACAGTGACAAGCGTTCCCTGGCAACCCTTGTGTATTACCCGAAGGAAAAAATTGCCTATGTGAAGAAAAAAGAGTCTGATATGCAGAACTGGTACAAGATCACCCTGTACCGTCTCATTGAGGTGTGCAAGACAACTGCCTCTAAATATACCAGATCCAAGGTTCGTAAGGCATTGCCTTCTGATTATGCATATGTGATCGAAGAGCTGATCACGGAGAAAGCAGAAGTTCTGGATAAAGAGGCTTATTACGATTCCATTGTGGATACCATTATAGATATCGGCAGGGCAGAGAACTTCATTATCGCTCTTGCTGAACTGATCCAGAGACTGGTTGTAGACCATCTTCATGTGCTTGGAGATATATATGACAGAGGTCCAGGTCCTCATTTTATTATGGACAGACTGATGGATTATCATTCTCTGGATATTCAGTGGGGAAACCATGATGTGGTATGGATGGGCGCCGCTGTAGGACAGGCTGCCTGTATGGCCACAGTGATCCGTAATAGTATCCGTTACGGCAATCTGGATATTCTGGAGGATGGTTATGGAATCAATATGATGCCTCTTGCTGCTTTTGCCATGGAGGTTTACGGGGATGATCCCTGCCAGGTATTTGAAGTACATGGCAATCCTTCCAATTACAATGCTCTTGAGAAAGAGCTGAGCAGGAAAATGCACAAAGCCATTTCCATTATCCAGTTTAAGCTGGAAGGGGTACTGGCGAAAGAACATCCGGATTTTCATATGGAGAATCGATGCGTTCTGGAGGGGATTGATCCGGAGAAGGGCACTGTGCAGCTGCCGGATGGAAGCGTGCATAAGCTTCTGGACTGTCATTTCCCTACCATTGACTGGGAACATCCCTATGAACTGACAGATGGGGAAAAAGAAGTGGTGGAGCGTCTGAGCTCAGCATTTCGGAACTGCGAGAAGCTTCAGAACCACATGCAGCTGCTTCTGGATAAAGGCGGCCTTTATAAGACCTATAACGGGAATCTTCTTTTCCATGGAAGTATTCCGCTGAACGAGGATGGAACTCTGAAAGAAGTTGAGATTTACGGTGAGACTTGTAAAGGCAAGGCACTTTATGATAAACTGGAAGCCTACGTAAGAAAAGCATTTTTTACCGTAGATGAGAAGGAGAAGAAGGCAAGCCAGGATATTCTGTGGTATATCTGGGCCGGACCTAATTCTCCCCTTTATGGAAAAGATAAAATGACTACCTTCGAGCGTTATTTTATCGCAGATAAAGAGACACACAAAGAGAAAAAGAATGCCTACTATCACCTCTGGGAAAAAGAAGAGGTAGTAAATCGTATGCTGGAAGAATTCGGACTGGATCCGGAGGATGGGCATATTATCAATGGTCACGTGCCTGTTCATCAGCTGGAGGGAGAGAATCCGGTGAAATGTGATGGCAAGGTGATCGTAATTGACGGTGGTTTCTGTGAGGCATACCGGAATGTGACCGGTATTGCCGGATATACTCTTGTTTACAGTTCCTATGGTCTGAGCCTGACTGCCCATGAGCCTTTTACTTCGGCGGAAGATGCAGTGGAAACAGAGAGGGACATTGTGTCCAACCGTGTGGCTGTCCGCTATAATCCAAGGCGTGCCCTTGTGGGAGATACGGATAACGGTAAGGCACTGAAAGAACGAATTCAGGAGCTGAAACAGCTTTTGGATGCCTACAGAAAAGGCGTTATAAAGGAGAAAAAATAAGGAGACTAAGGAAAAATGGGTGGAATTTTTGGTGTTGCGTCAAAGTCTGATTGTGTAATGGATCTTTTTTTTGGAATTGATTATCACTCCCATCTGGGTACAAGAAGGGGCGGAATGACTGTTTATAGCAGGAGCAGTGGATTTAACCGCGTGATCCATAATATTGAGAACTCACCGTTCCGTACCAAATTTGACAAAGATGTGGCAGAGATGGAAGGCAATCTTGGAATAGGCTGTATTTCTGACAATGAACCGCAGCCTCTTCTGGTGCGCTCCCATCTGGGGAATTTTGCAATTACAACAGTAGGCAAGATCAATAATATAGAAGCTTTGGTAGAGAAATGCTTCAAAGACGGGCATACCCATTTTCTGGAGATGAGCGGTGGCAGTGTGAATCCTACAGAGGTAACTGCAGCGCTGATCAATCAGAAGGACAGTATTGTTGAGGGAATCCGCTATGCACAGGAGATGATCGAGGGCTCTATGACCCTTCTTCTCATGACAGGGGAGGGCATTTACGCAGCACGCGACCGTTATGGAAGAACTCCTCTTGTAATCGGAAAGAAGGAAGATGCATGCTGTGCTTCTTTTGAAAGTCATGCCTACATTAATCTTGGCTATGAAGACCTGAAAGAGCTGGGACCTGGAGAGATTGATTTTATTACCCCGGAGGGAGCCCAGGTTCTGCAGAAGCCAGGAGACAAGATGCGAATCTGTTCTTTCCTCTGGGTATATTATGGATATCCAACCTCCACTTATGAGGGGGTAAATGTAGAGGAAATGCGTTACAAATGCGGCGATATTCTGGCAGGAAGAGATGCCGGAGAAGTGAATCCGGATCTGGTTGCAGGAGTACCGGATTCCGGTATTGCACATGCCATCGGCTATGCTAACCGCTCTGGTGTGCCGTTTGCCCGTCCGTTTATTAAATATACGCCCACATGGCCAAGATCTTTTATGCCGACTCAGCAGAGCCAGCGAAATCTTATCGCCAGAATGAAACTGATCCCAGTACATAAACTGATCAAAGATAAAAGCCTCCTTATGATTGACGACTCTATCGTAAGAGGTACCCAGCTTCGTGAGACAACAGAATTCCTCTATAACAATGGTGCTAAGGAGGTTCATATCAGACCTGCCTGCCCGCCGCTTTTATATGGATGTAAGTACCTGAATTTCTCACGCTCTAAGTCAGAGATGGATCTGATCACAAGACGTGTGATCGCCAAACGCGAGGGAGAGAATGTCAGTGATAAAGTCCTGGCAGACTATGCAGATCCAAATTCAACAAATTATAAAGAAATGCTGGAAGAAATCCGCAAGGAACTGAATTTTACATCCCTGAAATATCATCGTCTGGATGATCTGAAGAAGTCAATTGATATTGAACCGTGCAAGCTTTGCACTTATTGCTGGAACGGACAGGAATAAACAGGAGGTGACTGCCTGTGAAAAAGCACAACAAAGATGTACTAAAAGCAACGCTGTTTGCCTTGATCGCCATATTTATCATGATTGGAGCAGCGGGGCTTCTGTTTGCCGAACATAAGAAAAAGATTCAGAAGGAGCAGCAGAAGAAGGCTGCTATTGAGGCTTTGGAAAGGGTGCCCACAGTGACACCGACTCCAGTGATTACCAGGGCACCGGCGTTCATGGCTAATGATTATATGGGAACCTGGTACAGTAAGGATGGACTGGTGACACTGTCTATAGACGACCTTACCCTGAAGTCTGTTACTTTTACTTTTTCTCAGGCTGGTGACAATGCCGGCAATAAGGTTTCGGAAGCTTCGGATACTGCAAAAGTGGCTGGAAATGCAGCAAAGCTTTCCTTTACAGATTCCTGGGGAAACCAGGTGCGTGGAAATATGACCTTTGATCAGGGCAGACTTTATCTGCGCCTAAATACAGCTTCCCCTGCAGAGGGTGCCGGGGTGACACCAAAGGTAGATGGGGTCCTTACAAGGGAGAAAGCCGCTTCAGTGACACAGGCACCTTCAGTGACTCCGGCTGATAATACAGATAAAACGGATCTCTCTTCCCGGGATTATATATTCCCGGACAGCAACAGCCGATATCTTACAGATGAGGATTTGTCGGGCTATTCATCTGACCAGCTGGAACTGGCGAAAAATGAGATTTACGCCCGACATGGCAGGAAATTTGTGACACAGAGAATTGCGGATTATTTTAACAGCAAATCCTGGTATAAGGGAACTGTGGAGCCGGAGACCTTTGATGCAGATACTTCTGTATTTAATGAATATGAAGTCGCAAATATTCAGAAAATTGCAGATACGGAAGGGAAGCTTCGAAGTGAAGGAAAGTAACGGATATATGAAAAAAACTTTACGGAATGTTACGCGTGAATGGTAATAACTTTATTTATGGTATACAAAATGAGGGGGAAATCGCATCCCCCTCATTTTGTACCTGCTGAGTACCTTTACAATTACGGCATTTTTTTATTATCAGTACGGCCAACCAGATAGTCAATGCTGGTTTCATAATAATTTGCAAGGCGGATCAGCATTTCGATTGGAATGTTCCTGGAGCCAGTTTCGTAGTGGGAGTAGGAACGCTGGCTGATGTGAAGGATATCACTGATCTGCTTCTGGGACAGATCAGCGTCTGTCCGAAGGTCTTGAATTCTCTGAAATTTCATAGGTTCACCTCTTTTTCTTCTGTAGAGTCTGCAGGGACCAAATGTAACGAACAACGAAAAACGTCTGGCCCCGAATCCTTTCAGAAAGTATAAATCAGAACGAAATGCACTATTGCAATTCAGAGCAAAATGGGCTATAATGAATTTTGTATATCTTTTAATCATATCTTTTTTACTTTTATTCTTTTTTATTCCAGAGACACATTGAAATGGCAGAGCAGGTTCGCATATGGGGAAGAACTGTATCTGCAGAAAGGGATAAGATTGTTTGCAAGTGTTTTATCAGCGGCGATTTCAGGAATGGAAGTCTGCCCGGTTCAGGTGGAAGCTGATGTAAGCAGCGGTCTGCCTTGTTTTACTATGGTTGGATTTCCAAGCACCCAGGTGAAAGAAGCACAGGACAGAGTGCGCACAGCGTTAAAAAATAATGGGATCAGTCTGCCGCCTAAGAAGGTGACTGTGAATCTGGCACCTGCTGATCTGCGAAAAGAGGGGGCCGGTTTTGACCTGCCTGTGGCAGCAGCGGTGCTGGCAGCATCGGGATTTATAGAACCACAGCTTCTTCGGAATGTAATGGTGGTTGGTGAACTCAGTCTGAATGGGGAGGTAAGAAGTGTATCCGGAGTGCTGCCAAGAGTGATCCGGGCAAGGGAACTGGGATGCCGGTACTGTATCATTCCGTTTGAAAACCTGGCAGAAGGAGCTCTGGTGAAGGATATGAAAGTGGTCGGAGTCCAGAATATAAAAGAAGTTTTGAAGCTTGTCTCAGATCCGGATGCATTTGGAAAAGAAAATCAGTTTTCAGAGGTAAATTCAGAAGAGAACCAGGTAGAAGAGAGTCTGGTGGATTTCGGGGAAATCTGTGGTCAGGAGAGTGCCAGAAGAGCTGCTGAGATTGCAGTCAGCGGATTTCACAACATCCTGTTTATCGGCCCTCCGGGCACTGGGAAGACCATGCTTGCCAAAAGAATACCTACGATTATGCCCTCTCTTACTTTTGAGGAAAGCCTGGAGCTTACAAAAATCTACAGCATTGCCGGACTTTTAAGTCCAAAGAGACCATTAATTAAGGCAAGACCCTTTCGAAGTCCGCATCATACCAGTTCGTCTGCAGCTCTGGCTGGAGGCGGAAGGATCCCGGGTCCCGGTGAAGTGACCCTGGCTCACAGAGGCGTTCTGTTTCTGGATGAAATGCCGGAATTTGCAAGAGGCAGCCTGGAAGTGCTGCGACAGCCCCTGGAGGACAAGCAGATCCAGCTGTCAAGGGCAAGTGGAACGTACGTGTTTCCGGCGGGATTTATTCTGGTAG
>ENA-OPWR01002582-OPWR01002582.1-human-gut-metagenome-genome-assembly--contig:-NODE-2582-length-12179-cov-3.594193_pt1 | contig 12179 bp, 15 predicted proteins | sample MGYA00241507_ERZ502006 | MGnify/ENA primary metagenome ERZ502006 (study PRJEB25962, sample SAMEA2043041) | human gut metagenome | biome: human gut; feature: human-associated habitat; material: faeces... | reverse complement strand
CTGGATACGTGGGTTCGATTCCCATCACCCGCTTTTTTGTTGCAATGATTTAAGTCCGAGTTTCTAATAAAACCCGGACTTTTCATATTGAATCTAAACCAATGTCCTGCATTTACGTTATTATTGCAAAATATAGTTTAAATAAAATCTAAGCAAACCTTAATATTGTATAATCTGATTCACTATTTCTTGATAATCATAAATATCATCATTTTCAAACGGCTTTTTTGCTCGTCCTTTATCAAACGCTTTATTAAGTAATTCTTCATATTCAGCTTCACCCGATACTTGATTTCCATTCCAATAATAGTTATAAATTGGAAAACCTTCCGCATCAAATTGAATATTAGCATTATCTTCTGCACCACACTCTCCTTTCGCTTCTACAACAAAAGAACCATCTTCTATGCTGTAAACGATATCATAATACTCATCCATATGCCCGCCAGAATCCAAAAATAAATTTTCACCCTCTATATATGAAAAGCCATAATTCCACATAGGCTGATAAATCACTGAATTATCGAAGTAGCTACACAACATATCTCCACCCGCTGTAGAGCCAAAATTAATATATAGTTCCGGAATATTATCTCCATTCACATTTACTAATTTATATTTTTGTAAAGGTTCATCAAGCAAAAAATCATCGTTCATATACTTTTCAAAAACAAAATCAATATATGCTGATTTCCAAGCCTCTGAAGTTTTTATATTATATTGTTCTTTCAACTCTAATATATTTTTTTGTTCTTAATGATGTTATGCAACTAGTAATCGTTCTTTTAGATACTTTTAAAAGATTACTTAAATACTTATTACTTGCATAACAAAATCCCTCTTGCATAGATAGGGTATTAATTAAACCCATTAATAGTTTAGTAGTAGAAGATAGTTCTTCATCTAATAAAACTATTGTAGGCACCTCTATATGCTTTAATTTAGTAATATCGCTATTATTCATATTATCAATCTCCTTTCCTTTAAATTTAGGCAATAAAAAAACTTGTAAACACTACTTACAAGTCATACTAATAATGACAATAAAATCCCTGTGTGAGATAAATCTCACTAAATAGGTTGCTTGAAGTAAAACATACATAACATATTTCAATCCCTTTTATTCTTTTATTTCGTTCTTTGAAATATGTTTTACTTCAAACTAGTTCATCTTATATTTCTATAAGATAGGTTCTAATATAAATCTACGAACATTTACTGAACCTTTATTTGTTAGTGATTTAATCTTTTCTAACAAATCTCGTATGTGTATAATCCTCGGTCGTATTCATTGAACCTTATATATTTGTTATCTTCTAATATTTTTAGGTTCTTCTTGAATCCAACATTTGTTATACTCAATTTCTTTTGAACTCTCCCGATACTTATACTTGTGAATTCACATCTTTGGGATTGTTCCGCACAGAGTATTTTGTATATCAGCTTCGTTTCAAACTTGATATTTTTATCTCTCCATACTCTTGGATCAATTAATTCTAGTTGTTTTTTTAATCTCATACATTTGATTTCCTCCTTTCTTTTTCTATGTTACCCATTTAATTTAAAAGTGGGTTCATTTGGAAACATATTTAATATATCATGCTAATTACTATATTGTCAACACTTTTTTACCCATTTATTGAAATTATGTTGACTTTTTTACCCACTGGGTGTATTATTATGGTGTGAGGTGAATTTCTATGCTAGAAAAAAATATCGGCGAAGTTATTGCTGAAGCTAGAGAAAAGAAAGGTTTATCGCAAAGACAACTTGCGAAACTTGCAAAGATTAATAACTCTGAACTTTCTAAAATAGAATCAGGTATAAGAAAAGATCCTAGTCCTAAAATATTAAGAAAGATAAGTAATATAATAGATGTTAATTATAGTGACTTAATGTATATGATAGGTTTAGGATTAGAAGTGACACAACTTAATTATTTTGTTAAGAGTCATTATGCTAGTTTAAATCTAGAACAATTAGATACTGCTGAAATAAATGTTTTAGGAAGTATAGAAAATTCTGAAAGTATAGTTTCTACATGTAAAAAAGAATTAGAAAAAGATGATTTACCAGAAGAACAAAAAGAGTTATTAATACATACTATCGAAGATCATACATATCAAATTAATTCATCAAAAGAAATAATCAAACTTATTCAAAGTTTAAAAGTAAAGGGGAGAAATAAAAATGCTAAAAAGTAATATAATTAAAAAATTATTAGTAGTAGTGAATTTTATTGTAGGATTATTTTTAATACTAACTATCATATTTAATAATAAACTTACTTATTCTTTATATTGGATTTTAATTCCTATTTTAATATTTTTAATTGTAATGTTTATATATGAGGTAGATAAAGGGTTAATTGAAATAAATCAAAACGAGGGCAAGTCAATTAGAAGATCATATAATGATATAACAGTTGTATCTACTGTATTCTATGGATTAATATATTTAGGAATAGAGTTTATTGATATGATAAATAGTGATGTTAGAAATAATATTTATTTAGTATGTGGTTTCTTTGCAATTACACTTTTATATGAATTATTTGTATTCATGGCAATTAAGAGTGCTAAAAAAGAAACATCGGAATTACTAAATAAGAAAAAATAAATTTATGAAGTAAATTTATAATCCTTACTTTTGCATAGCAAAAGAAAAAAATAACCTTTTACCCTTTCGTTAGATTAGGTATTAGGTTATTTTTATTTAAAGAATACGTGGCACGTTTTGTTGCTTTAGCAATGAAAGTGGCGATAGTATTCTTTCTTTTTTATGTAGTCGCAAGACAAAATAAAAAAGAGCAACATTCACTTACGATAGTTTGTGAAATGTTGCTTATTGGGTTTCAAAAGGGTGTCCCTTTGCACACTATTCCTAGTTGGCAAAATGCCGACTTGGTAGTGTGTTACCTAGTCGTCAAGAACTAGGCTTAACCGAGCCATTAGTTACAATGTTTCTTTTGGCTCGGTTTTCACTTTTAATCTGCTGTAGAAATTGTAATTTTCTAATCCTTAATACATCTTAATGCATTTAATATTGCAATAAATGATACTCCTACATCAGCAAATACTGCTTCCCACATATTAGCAATGCCTAATGCTCCTAAAATAAGAACAATAAGTTTAACTGCTAATGCAAAAATAATATTTTGTCTTACAATCTTTAAAGTTTTTCTTGAAATTTTAATTGCTTTTGCAATGCTAGATGGGTCATCATTCATTAAAACAATATCAGATGCTTCAATTGCTGCATCACTTCCAAGTCCACCCATAGATATTCCAATATCACATCTTTTTAATACTGGTGCATCATTTATTCCATCACCAACAAATGCTATTTTTTCTTTATCATTGTTTTTTGATTTAATTAATCTTTCAACTTCTTCAACTTTATTAACTGGAAGTAATTCAGTTTTTATTTCATCTAATCCCAATTCAAATCCAATTGATTCTCCAACCTCTTTTTTATCACCTGTTAACATAACTGTTTTTGCTACACCTAAGTTCTTTAATTCATTTAATGCTGTTTTTGAAGTTGGTTTTATTTCATCAGTTATAACTATATGTCCAGCATATTCACCATCAATTACGATATGAGAAATAGTACCTTCTTTTTCACAATTTTCATAATGAACATCAATGTATTTCATTAATTTATCATTTCCTATATATACTTGTTTTTTATCAACGGTTGCCTTAATCCCTTTTCCAGGTATATCTTCTATATCTTTTACTCTATTTTTATCAAGTTCTTTACTATATTCATTTTTTAATGAAATAGAAATAGGATGTGTAGAAAATTGTTCTGCTAGTGTTGCTATTTCTAACAATTTCTCTTCAGTTATTTTTTCAGGATGAATTGCGACTACTTTAAAATTTCCTTTTGTAAGTGTGCCAGTTTTATCAAATACAATTGTATTTACATTTGCTAAAGCTTCAAGATAATTTGCACCTTTTATAAGGACACCATTTTTACTTGCTCCACCAATTCCAGCAAAAAAACTTAAAGGAACAGAAACAACAAGAGCACATGGGCATGAGATTACCAAGAAAATTAAAGATCTGTTTATCCATTCTAACCATTCACCAGTTATTAATGATGGAATAACTGCTAAAAGAACAGCAAGAATAACTACAACTGGCGTATATATTTTAGCAAATTTAGTTATGAACTTTTCGGTATTTGCTTTACTATTATCTGCATTTTCAACCAAATCCAAAATTTTGGAAACAGTTGAATCTCCGAATGTTGATGTTGTTTTTATTTTAATTAAACAAGATAAGTTAATGCAACCACTTAATACTTCATCATCTACATTAACACTTCTAGGAATAGATTCACCAGTTAGGGCTGTAGTATTTAAACTAGATTTACCATAAACAATAATACCATCTAATGGTATTTTTTCTCCAGGTTTTACAACTATAATATCACCAATATTTATCTTTTCTGGACTTACTTGTACTAAATTACCATTATGCTCAATATTAGCAAAATCTGGTCTAATATCCATCAATTTAGTTATATTAGCTTTGCTTTTTTCAACTGCCATATCCTGAAATAATTCACCAATTTGATAGAATAACATTACAGCAATAGCTTCAGGATATTCTCCAATAACTAATGCCCCAACAGTAGCAAGTGACATAAGAAAATTTTCATCAAATAATTCACCTTTAAAAATATTCTTGATGGCATTTATTAAAATGTCTCCTCCAATAACTAAATACGAAATAATATACAAACTAATCTTAATATTACTATTTAAACTAGGTATAAATGTAATTGCAAATAAAATAATTGTAGTTATAATTCTAAATAAGTTTATTTTTTCTTCTTTTTCCATTTTCTAATCAATCTCCTTTTCTATAATATGATTAATACTATTTTCAAGCATAAATTTAACATGATTGTCTTTTAATGAATAAAAAACTTCTTTTCCATCTTTTCTTGATTTAACAATATTATTTTGCTTTAAAAATGATAATTGATGCGAAATTGCTGACTTAGTCATATTACATAAAATTGCAATATCACAAACACATAATTCTCCCTCATTTAAAATCCATAATATTTTAATTCTAGTTTTATCACCTAATACTTTAAAAAAACTAGAAGTTTTGATAAAAGTATCATCAACAGGTAATAATGTTTTAATATTATTTACCATATCTTCATGTATGATGCTACAATCACTAATCATAATTTATCTCTCCTTAATTGAATAATCGCTCAACTATTAACATTATAATTGAATAATCGTTCAACTGTCAAGACTATAATCAAAAAAAGGAATAACTTTTAATGTTAAATTCCCAAAACTAATGTTGTTATTGTTCCAATTGTAATTAATATTTTTTCTTCTAACACTTCGTTTTAATACTACAAGTATTTCCTTTTTTCATACATGAAAATAGACATTTAATCTTATTAGACATTTCTTCTTTTTGTTCTTTTGTAATTTCTGATGCAGGATCCTTAATAATATTTTCAATTGGATCAATCATTTCAACAGGTTCCCCATTATTTACTAATACAACATTAGGGGCATATATCCTTTTTTCTCCAATAGCAACTTCTTCTCCATTATTATTTAATGTATATTGATTTAAAACACTATTTAGTTTGTTAACTAAATCATAATAATCTGGAGTACCATTTTTAGTAGTTACTAAATTACCGTCCTTATCATATTCTATTACATTTCTAATTTCTTCTATATCAACATAATATATTTTATCTATATTATTTTCTTTTGCTGTTTTAATAAAAGTTTCAATCATACTTCTACACCAAGGACATTTACTAAAGCCAAAATATACTATAAATGATTCACCATTTTCTATTAAGTCTACTATTTCTTCAGCTGTTTTATATACAAAAGGATTATCCTTTTCTATTTTAACATCTCTTATTTTTTTATTTTTATATTTTTTGCCATTTAAACTTTCATATTCCTCTTTAAATTTAATACTATCAGTATCATTATTATGTATAATTGCAACTTTAGATATTGCAAAGAAAGAAAAAATACATAATACTAACACTACAATAAAAATTATTTTACTTTTTAGATTTTGCATTCTTATTAACTTTCATTTCAAGTTCTTCTAATTTTTGTTTAATATTTTTATTATTTTTATTTACATAAATGATCAAACCTAATATAGAAATAATTTGTAAAATAAATAGCCAAACCATAGATGATGACGAAGTGTTATTTGACTTAACCTCTTTAATAGTAGTGGTACCACTATCTAAATTATTCATAACATCATATCTATCAGTTTGTTTATATACTTTATTGATTTGTGATTCAATTTGGGAGTTCATTTCTTCACTATAACCCGTAAATGATTTATCACCAATTATTATATATGGAACTCCGTTTGGTTCTTCTCCGAGTGTCTTGGCAACTTCATCCATTAATTTAGCATTATCAGAATTTTTCCATACTTCATAAGTTATTAAATTAAATTTGTCTCCATAATTATCTACTATAGTAGAAAAATATGTAACTGCTTTTAAACAATAACTACATGTATCTCCTCTAAACATATAAATGTTTACTTTATCATCACTTTCTTTATAATTTGATAAATCAGCAGATTCTAATTTTTTAATATATTCTTCGGTACCAGATTGTCCTTTAAATGTTTTAATCTCCTCTTTTATTGTATCTTCAAAATTCGTAATATTTGTTTCTGCATTTACTTTATTTGGAAGTAATAATCCGATTGACAATATTCCCAAAAATATAAATATTATTTTTTTCATTTTTACACCTCTTCTATTATAACTTTTCCTTTCCAAAATTAATTATAAATTAGTTCAGTGTAAAAAAAAATAAACGCAATGTTTTATTTTATAAACGATGCGTTTAGATAACTATGAACACTTATTTTCTAAAGATAAGGGTATTTTATAATTGATTTTATTTTTTTCTTCATCAAGTGCATTTATTACAATGTAAAAATTGTGTGTTGATATATTTGGACAAGAATCAGAATAATTTTCAATATCAAATTTAACTTCTTTTAATAACTCGTCTAAGTTTTTTGTTTCATTATTATTGGCTATACTTTTATATTCTGATATAATTTTATAATTTTTATTGTTATCTTCGTATAACATTGATTCTATAGAATAAAATTTCTTATCTAATTCTTTATTAACTCTAATATCAGAAATATGTATCATAGTAGAATTGTTCTCCGATACAATTACTCCATTAACTGAAAAATTCGATTCTATTGAATTTATATTTGCAACATTAATATTATCTTTGTTAAAAAAAATTGTAATTAATAAAAATAATACAATTACTACTATTCCAAAAACTGATGCAATTAATAAACTTAAATTATACTTTGATTTTTGTTTTTTCTTTTCTCCGTTAATTATTTCGTCAATATCAACATCAAACACTTCACTGATTTTTTTTAACATTTCTATATCTGGTATACCTCTACCATTTTCCCACTTTGAAACTGCTTGATATGTTACACCAATTTTGTCAGCAAATTTTGCTTGTGATAAATTATTATCCATTCTAAGTTTTAAAATAAATTTACCTATTTTTTCTTGATTCATAATTCACTTCCAATCTGTAACAAAAACAATACAATCATTATACCATATAAAAGATCATTCTAAAATTGAACTACTTTACAAATATATTACTATTTATCTATCAGTTATATTATATCACGTATAATGTTGAACATAAAGATTTCAAGTTTAAAATTTTGAAATTTTTATGTTTTTTGTTATTATAACAAACATCGGTAAAGACGGATTATAACAGGCACTTCGAGTGCGATTTTATGAATGTCTGCCATATGGTTATTTATAAATTCGGTTGTAGATAATGGAACGTTAGAGTTCGGATGATTAAGCGTGTAGGAATATAGGTAATCTCATATGGTATTAACCGAAATATTTATGAAAGGAGAAATTTATGAAACATATCTTAAGTTTTGATATTGCTAAAGGAAAAAGTGTTTATTGTTTTATTGATGAGTTAAGAAATACAATTATTGATGCGTCTTTTATTGAACATAATAAAATTGAATTTGATAATTTATATAATTTAATTAAAGATTATCCAAATTTAGTTGTTGTTATGGAATCTACTTCAATTTATCATTTGCCAGTTGAGAATTATTTTAGGTCAAACTATTTATCACTCTAAACATGATAAAAATCAAGAATATTTTTTTAAAATTATAAACTCATTTCAAAATCATCTTTATCTTTTTCATATTCATCATAATCTTTAACTCTAGATTTTAAATAATCTGGTGCTTCTACATAATCGAATAATTCATCTTGTTTAGTTGTACCTCTAGAAATACCTACAACATCATTCATATCAAATTCTTGTTCATCATAACAATTTTTAATAAACTTACTTGTTTCATCTTTAGTATAATCATTACCTCGTTGTAATAATTTTCTTAAAAATTTCTTTAATAGTTGAAATAGTTCACTTAATCTATAAATTAAACTTCTATTTTCTTGTTCTAGGTTTTGATTTTCATATTCTAGTTTACTTATTTCTTTCCTATATTTTTGATTTTCTTTTTCTAGTGATTTATAACTATTAGCATAACTATCAACTTTATTAAATATTGTTTGTAGTTTAGGTTGCAATTCCATTACTTTTTTAGATTCATTAATAACATTATTCATACTATCAAAAGTTTCTTTTTCTAAAATAACATGTTTATTATCAAAAGGAATCTTTTTATTTGTTTTCATTTGTTCTTCAAACTCACTCATCGCTTTATCTAATCTATCACTTTTAGCATTTAATTCGTGATTTAATTTTTTAGTAAGTTGTTTATATTCTTTTATTTTAATGTGTTTATTATCACTACCTTTAATACCTCGTTCTAGATCATAACCTTTTTCAGTTAGACTTTTATGATACATATCTTGTAATTGTGATAGGTGTATTTTATCTCTAATATATTGTTTTTTAGATATGGTATATCTTTCAGTATTAGTTCTCTTATCCAATTTCTTAACAAGTGGAACAACAACACAATGAACATGAGGTGTTAATTCATCTAAATGGACAGTTGCATGTAAAATTTGTTCTTTTTTATAACCTAAATCTTTATAAACAAATTCCATACAAGTATCTGCCCATTCTTTTATTTGCTCTCTAGACATACCATCAAAGAAAGTATGAGTAGCAGTAAAAATTAATTCATCAGCAACACAATTTTTGGAACTATTTAACATTTCATGGTATCTTTTCTTTCTATCAGCTCGTTCAGTTTTCATTCTTTCTTCGTGTTCTTTTTTATATTCTTTTGTTAGTTTATCAAAACCTTTAGTATATTTCATATCTAGTGGAACAAGTTCTATATTATTTTTACTTAATTCTATTTTAATATCTTTATTTGATTGATAAGCTTTCTTTTCTCGCTTATTATGTGATCCTATTTGGGCTAAATCAGGTATAGTCATAATAGGTTCACTTCTAAATATTGCATAATTTAATTCCATATATCATTTCTCCTTTCTTTTTAAACAACAAAAAAGATATGTCGTTAAACATACCTTTAATTACATTAATCATCATATCTCTTGTTATAATGACAATAATTTCTTATCTTACATTTCTCGCAGTTAGGGTGTTCTCCACAAATGTTAGCAGATCTTAATAAACAAAATTGTTGGATTATTGATTCTACGATTATCTCATCACAGTTATTTAATTCAGCAATCTTTTTTATAATATTTAATACTTGTTGTTCAGTAGCATTAGCATTTTCAACAATTCCTAGTCTATGACTACCAAATAATCTTTCTAATTGAGAACTCTTTTTGCAAGTATTAACTCCAACTCTTTTTAAATAATCATAAGCAAAAGCTCGTCCAACTTGTATTAATTTATATTTACCACTGTTAAACATATTTGCTATGTCATTAGGTTTTTCTTTACTTACAAACTTATCTAAACTTCCATAATCTTTTTCTATTTGTTCTAATACCATTATATTTTTAGATAATGCTTTCATTTGATAACTAATCATTGGGTTAGTGCAATGAATCTTCCTTAACTTATTAACTAAAACACTTGGTTCAACAACTTTTAAATAATTCTTATTATAATTATGAAATATTTCATCAATAGCATCCATATTTTCCCTAATATTATTATCTCCCCATCTATGATTAGAAAGTAGAGCAATTATTAATGCCTTTAAATGTTCTTCAAAAGAATATTTTTTACCTTTCTTTCTTGATTTAACATTATTAACTAAATCTTTAATATCTCTCATATAATCGTAATTGATTTTTTCCATACTTTCTTTTATAAGAGGGTATATATCTTTTAAATCATTATCATCTAATAAAGTAATATTTTTAACCATTTCATAGTTAGGATTATATATTTCTTCCTTATCAATACAATTCTTTAATACATCTATAACTTCTGCATTAGATAAATACTTTACTTTCTCAATAGGAAATACAACTTTATTTACCTTAACATATTTTATCAGCAAAGGAATTAATTCACTATTTTTAAAAATTTCCTTATTTTCCATAAAAAAATATCTCACTTTCTAAATTTTAGCCTTTAACTAATAAAGTGAAATATTGCCTTTTATCCTTATTTTATAAGGTATTTCTTTATTTTTATATTTGGGTATCACTTATTCAACAACACCCAAGGTGTCATAACCATTCTAGGGCCGTTATCATCTTCATACCCTTTTGCTGCATCAATAACATACCCAACACAATCTACCATCCTAATATTTGCTGTAAAATCATCTACCTGAATTGTTGCAGCCGTAGCAGGAACAAACTTAGGCTCGGTCGTCATAATCGTTCTCCCAGCCGCTGATTGAGGCAGTTCATCTAAAGTCCTCCTTCTCTCGAATTCATCACTAATATTAGGAATAACTAACGTTTCCATAAATTTCTTAATAAAAGTACTCTTTCCAGTACGAACCGCCCCAACAACTCCTAAATAAATATCACCACCACATCGTTCTGATATACTCTTAATAACATCAATCTTTTCCATTCTATACCCCTTTTCTCGTATTCTAGTTAATACTATGTAATATCTACTTATTTATTAATATAAATCTCTATTTTTGACATTTTTTTAAAATAAAATACTTAAAAATATTCTTACCAGAAAAAAAGAACAATATAAAATAAAAAACTTTATATTGTTCTTATCAGTAAAGTTAAAAAAACAAGACCAACAATACTAATTATTCCTAGTAACATATAAAAACAAAATCCATTAGGAACTAACTTTTTAGAATAAGATTTATTTTTACTTATATCAATTTTATTTTCTTTTAAGAATTTTTTTATAGCATTTTTATCAAATCTCTCTTTTTGCTTATCATAAAGACAATCAACAAATAACTCTCTTTTCTCTTTAGGCAATCTATTAATAATATCAGCATAGTAATCAATTAAATTAGCATATTGTGGCAATGCACTTTTACAGTAATCTAAATGATTTTGAGCAAGCAAATAACTATCAGTACTATTATCTTCAATTTTCCAAGTATATGTTCGAAGAACCCCTTGCACCATATAATTATTAGAATGAGGAATACCAACTTTTTCTCTTTCAGAATACGGATAAAGACAAACATTATGTTTTCTTAAATATTCTAAAGCATTTTCAATTTTATCTTCTTTTAATACCATTTGAACTTTATCTGTTCTTAATTCGATATTATTTCCAGCACTATGATTAGAAAAAGCTTTAAAATCGTTTTCACTTAAAGTATAAATACTAGAACTAATATTACTTATTGAATCAAATTGATGTGGAAATCTTTCAGCAAGATAAAAATTTTCATCTTTATCCCAACCAAACTTTAAAGGAAAAGGTTTATCAGTTTTTTGAATAATAGAAAAAATAACTGCAACTAAGTAATTAGGTGAGCCATATACAAATGAACCAGCTTGTGTTGAAAAATTAGGTTCAATAACTTTTAAATTACTAATTGTACTACCATGATAAATATAACCCATAATATCCAACTCCTATCTACTATATTTTTAGTATATCATTCTTAAATTATAATGTAAATTATTTGCAAAGAAAAAGATCAATTTAATATGATTATTCTGTGATAATGTCTTAAGTGTTATTCCACGAAATTGTCTCACCT
>ENA-OPWR01002576-OPWR01002576.1-human-gut-metagenome-genome-assembly--contig:-NODE-2576-length-12194-cov-3.224813_pt1 | contig 12194 bp, 9 predicted proteins | sample MGYA00241507_ERZ502006 | MGnify/ENA primary metagenome ERZ502006 (study PRJEB25962, sample SAMEA2043041) | human gut metagenome | biome: human gut; feature: human-associated habitat; material: faeces... | reverse complement strand
TTCCTTTATCCGAGTATCTTCTCGAATAGATTGCGGTGGCACACCGCCGACCACAATTTTCAATTTTCCATTTTTAATTAAGCAAAAACAGCCGACTGCTTTGCAATCGACTGTTTAATAATCGGATTATATATCAATTACCATCTTGCGTCAAGTTCGGCTTTGGTGGCTCTTTTTTTCTTTCTTGCGACATATCTTGAATATCTTGAAAGCTTTCTGTCACGAAGGAAGAATACAAAAGCGATTGCGCCGAGGATAACTGCAACAAGCACAAACCAAAGACCTACATTTGCGGATCTCTGAACTGCGGCAACAAGAGTCGGTGTGCTTGCGGCATTTGACTTTGCAAGAGCCTTGTCGGCAGATTTTACGGACTGAACGGCAACGCTTGATGCTGTGTCCGAGTAGTTCTGATTCTTTTCGTTTGAAAGAATGAACTGCGATGCACCTGTTGAAGAAGGCATCTCAATCGGAGCGGCTGAAACCGCCGGAGAAACCTCCCCGCTTACAACCTCTGTTTTTGGGTTTGCAACTGCGTTGTCGCTGAACAGTGCGTTGTATGTTTTCTCATCAACAATACCTGTTGAATCGAGTGAATTCTGATTCTGGAAATTTGCAACGGCCTGCGCTGTATATTCACCGTAGTAGCCTGTTGCATCCATTGCAAAGTAGCCGAGTTTTATAAGCTGCTGCTGAATTGCAGTTACTTCATCGTTTTCGTCACCGTTCTGATACTGAACTGCCTCTGTTACAGGCTCTGTTGTTGCCTCTGTGGGAGCAGTTGTTTCTTCTTCGGGCTTGTCCTCAGTCTTTGTTGTTGTATCGGCTTTTGGAGCTTCGGGAGCATTCTCCGAATAAAGTGTATTTCTCGAATCGCCTGCAATACCGTCAACTGTAAGACCTGCGGCTTTCTGGAATGCCTTATAAGCCTCTTCTGTTGCGTCACCGAAGTAACCGTCAACTGCACCGTCATAATAGCCGAGGTCAGCAAGTCTTTGCTGAATCTTCTTTACCTCAGCACCCGATGAACCGTTCTTGTAAACGCTCGGAGTGTTGCTTGAAGATGATGAGCTACCTGATGAACTTGAAGAACCTGATGAGCCTGATGAGCTTGAACCCGATGAACTGCTTGAAGAAGTGTTTGAAGGAGTCTTGCTCGATCTGCCCTGTGAGTCAAAGTAATATGTAGTACCGTCAATTGTTCTTGAAGTATTTACAATGTACTCGCCGTTTTCGTAGTAGTAGTAGTTGCCGTTAAAGCTTTCCCAACCGTTTGTTACATATGAAACTGCGGCAAGCTTGAACCAGTATGTCCAATTGTTATAACCGCCGATTGCCTCATAGCAAACACCGTATTCATCACCTCTTGCGTCAACCTCCATACCGTTGCCGACATAGACACCGACATGACCGGGACGCCAAAGTCCAAGACCGTGAACATTAGGAATGCCTGCACTTACCGAACCTGTTTCGGTAGCTGTTTCAAGCTGTGGATTACCGCATCTTTCGCCGCCGGCATATGAATAGATAAGACCTGAACAGTCAACTGCTCCGGGGGTTGAACCGCCGTAAACATATGACCATCCGCTGTTATAGGCATTGAGTGCCCATTCTGCAAGACCTGCACCCGTGCCTTTTGCACCGGCAGAAAATGAAGAACCGAATACGCATACACTTGAAAGTGTGAGAACACTCAGAATGATTGCAGTAATCTTTTTTATTCTCTGCATCGTTAATTACCTCCATTTTTTCAGAGAGTCAAAGCTCTTACAGAAAAATAACGACCGACTCAAAGTACAGTCCGTTTTAATCTGTACGGAAGATTTGACCAAAAAATTGTTACCAAATCTGACAGTAAATTACAAATCAGGTTACACCTTGATAACAACATTGTAACCATTATAACATCACTCTTTTAAAAAATCAACCCCAAAGCCCGTATTTTTTGCTAATTCAGAAAATTTGATGCAGTTTCACTCACAAAATCTTCATTTCAAGCACCAAATTAAAGCGAATTATTACAAACTTTGTAATCTTTTGTAATATTTACAGCGTACCGTCAACATAAATTTCGCATCAAAAAAGCAGCTCCCGCACCAAGCATTTGGAGCGGGAGCTGCTTTTATTCGGTTTCCGTAATACAATTATGAAAAAAACAGAGGAGAGAAAATTTCAAAATGAAATTTTGCTGAGTAAAATATGAATTAAAAATACATTTATACGGCATTACTGGTATTCGCAAACACTTGCCCATTTGAGAAGGAACTCTCTCTCTTCGGGTTTGCCCTTAACAGACTGTGATGCGGCTACAATCGGAAGCCAGCGGTCAACATATTGACGGGCTGTGTCGGTCTTTGTGCAGTAAAGCTTCATATACTTTTCTGCAAGCTCTTCCTGATGATTCAAACGGAACAAGAGGTAAGTTCTTGCGGCATCGGCTGAACCGTTACCCTGTGTTGCGTGTGACCAGTCAATAACATACGGTGTACCCGACTCATCAATGATAACATTACTCGGGTTGAAATCGCCGTGACAAACCTTTGTGTGGTTCGGCATACCGTTAAGACGGGTTTCAAGCTCATATCTTGTTGTTGCGTCAAGGTCGGTTTCGCTGATTTTGCGTTTCATCTTATCCTTGAGTTTGTTAAGCAACGGTGCTTTTTGGCTGAGGATTTTAACCTGAATGTCGACAAAGAGATTGAGGTATTCGTCCTCTTTTTCGGGATGCTCTGCCATAAGCTCCGCAAGAGTTTTGCCCTCGATGAAGGTGGAGATGATTGCCCATTTTCCGTCAATCTTTGTAACCTCTTCAATTTTCGGAATATTGAGTCCTGTTTCCTCAACTCTCGCCTGATTAAGAGCCTCGTTAAGAATATCTGATTTCGGATAACACTCGTCAAAAACTTTGGCTGCAAGCGCACCGTCTTTATAAACTACCTTGTTCTCTCTTTTTGCAAGAACTGTATCTAATTTCATAATAAAGCCCCTTTCGCTTTAAAATATTAAAAATTCATCAAGCAATCTTTCATTGCTTCGGTTATATTATACAACAATTTCAGGGGTTAGTATAGTGTAAAAATAACAAAATAATTTTAATTTTCTTTGTGCATTTAGCAAATGCAAATAAAATATTTTTTACCTTTCAAACAAAAAGAGCAAGATATTTTATGCGAAGTGCATAAAAATTCGTTAAACTTTTAACTAAATATTCGTGAAATTTTTAACATTCTTTTGTGTATTGTGCATAATAGTTTGTAATATTAAAAGCACATTACGCCCAAGAGGAGATTTATTTAAATTGAAAGTTGAAAATGGAAAATTGCGGTATTATCCATATACAACAAAACACCCTGCCACGGGGGCAGGGTGTTTTGTAATTATGCTTTACGAGATAGATTAAACAGTCTCGCTGTTGTTGCCATAGTAAGCATTGAGGTACATCTGCTTGATTTCCTTGAAGAGCGGATATCTTGGGTTTGCACCTGTGCACTGGTCATCAAATGCCTGCTCTGTCATAGCGTCAAGACGGTTGAGGAAGTCCTCTTCGTCCGGAACATAATCCTTGATAGAGCTCTTGATGCCAACTCTTGCCTTGAGGTCGTTAACAGCCTTGATAAGGTTTTCAACGCTCTCTGTATCGTTCTTGCCGCCGAGACCGAGGTAACGAGCTACTTCAGCATAACGAGCAAGTGTGTGCGGGTGATCATACTGTGGGAATGTACCCATCTTAGCAGGAACTTCTGCTGAGTTGAATCTGATTACCTGCTCAAGCATAAGTGCGTTAGCAATACCGTGCGGTACATGATGGAAAGCACCGAGCTTATGAGCCATTGAGTGACAAACACCGAGGAATGCGTTAGCGAATGCCATACCTGCCATTGTAGCAGCGTGAGCAACCTTCTCACGAGCAACAGGCTCGTTCATACCGTTGTCATAGCAAGCAGGGAGATACTCGAAGATAAGCTTGAGTGAACGGAGTGCAAGACCGTCTGTGAAATCTGTAGCCATCATTGAAGCGTAAGCCTCAAGTGCATGAGAAACAGCGTCGATACCTGATGCAGCTGTAAGTCCCTTAGGACCGCTCATCATGTTGTTAGCATCAACGATTGCCATTTTAGGCATAAGCTGATAGTCAGCAAGCGGATACTTAACGCCTGTATTCTGGTCTGTGATAACTGCGAAAGGAGTAACCTCAGAACCTGTACCTGATGATGTTGGGATAGCAATGAAGTATGCCTTCTCACCCATCTTCGGGAATGTGTAAACTCTCTTACGGATATCGCAGAAACGCATAGCCATATCCTGGAAGTCAACTTCCGGATGCTCATAGAGAACCCACATAATCTTGCCGGCATCCATTGCTGAACCGCCGCCGAGTGCGATAATGCAGTCAGGCTCAAACTTACGCATAGCCTCTGCACCCTTCTGAGCTGAAATAAGTGATGGGTCAGGCTCAACATCTGCGAATGTTGTATATGTGATGCCCATTTCATCGAGCTTGTCTGTGATTGGCTTTGTGTAGCCATTCTTATAAAGGAATGAGTCAGTAACGATGAATGCTCTCTTCTTACCCATTACATCCTTGAGTTCCTGAAGAGCTACAGGCATACAGCCCCTCTTGATATAAACCTTTTCAGGTGCTCTGAACCAAAGCATATTTTCTCTCCTCTCGGCAACTGTCTTAATATTGATAAGGTGCTTGCAACCAACATTCTCAGAAACAGAGTTGCCGCCCCATGAACCACAGCCGAGTGTGAGTGAAGGAGTAAGCTTGAAGTTGTAAAGGTCACCGATACCACCCTGTGAAGAAGGTGTGTTAACAAGGATACGGCAAGTTTTCATTCTTGATGCGAACTCGTCAATCTTTGCTCTTTCGTTTACAGCGTCAACATAAAGTGAAGATGTGTGACCGTAACCGCCGTCAGCAATAAGATGCTCAGCCTTTGCAATAGCATCTTCAAAATCTTCAGCCTTGTACATAGCGAGTACAGGAGAAAGCTTCTCGTGAGCAAACTCTTCGCTGATGTCAACTGATTCTACCTCACCGATAAGAACCTTTGTTTCCTCAGGAATTGTTACACCTGCAAGAGCTGCGATTGTAACAGGCTTCTGACCAACAATCTTAGCGTTAAGAGCGCCGTTGATGATGATAGTCTTTCTAACCTTCTCTGTCTCTTCCTCGTTAAGGAAGTAGCAGCCACGAGCCTTGAATTCCTTCTTAACTTTGCTGTAAATCTTCTTTTCAACGATAACAGACTGCTCTGAAGCACAGATCATACCGTTATCAAATGTCTTTGAGTGGATAATTGAGTTAACTGCGAGTAAAATGTCAGCTGTTTCATCAATGATAGCAGGTGTGTTACCGGCGCCAACACCGAGTGCAGGCTTACCTGATGAATAAGCAGCCTTAACCATGCCGGGGCCGCCTGTTGCGAGGATGCAGTCAGCTTCCTGCATAAGTGTGTTTGTGAGTTCGAGTGAAGGAATATCAATCCAGCTGATGATACCCTCCGGAGCGCCTGCTTTTACTGCCGCGTCAAGCACAACTTTTGCAGCCGCAATTGTACAAGCCTTTGCACGTGGATGTGGGCTGATGATGATACCGTTTCTTGTCTTAAGACAAACGAGTGTCTTGAAGATAGCGGTTGAAGTTGGGTTTGTTGTAGGAATAACGGCAGCGATTACACCGATTGGCTCAGCAATCTTCTTAATGCCGTAAGCCTTGTCTTCCTCAAGAACGCCGCAAGTCTTAACATTTCTGTAAGCATTGTAAATATACTCAGATGCGAAGTGGTTCTTGATAACCTTATCTTCTGCAACGCCCATGCCTGTTTCTTCAACAGCCATCTTAGCGAGCGGAATTCTCATCTGGTTAGCAGCAGTAGCGGCAGCAAGAAAAATCTTGTCAACCTGCTCCTGTGTGTAGGTAGCAAAAATTTTCTGAGCTTCTCTTACTCTTGCAAGGGCAGCTTCAAAGCTTTCTGCGTTATCTACGATAGGATACTCTTTTGTACTCATTTAATCTACCTCTTATCTTGCATAATTATATTAGATTCAGCAAAGCTGAAAATGATATCAAATTAATTTGCCTCAATTACTCGGCTTTCTCGGCAGCCTTACCGCTTGCCTTTGTTGCCTTTGTTGCCTTTTTTGAAGAACTGCCTAAGTCAGCCTTGAATTTAAGGTTGTTTTTCTTAGCATAGCTCTGGGCATATGAACCGCTTGCTCCGTGGATTGTAACTTCCTTACTGCATTCAGCGAATACATTGTCGGGAATACTTGTAATACAAGCCGGAATTGTGATGTCTGTAAGCTCACGCGACTGATAAAAAGCATATTCATCAATCTTTGTAAGTTTACCGCTGTCGGGAAGGACAACATTGTTAAGTGCCGCACCCGAAAAAGCTCTCGGTCCGATTTCTTTGAGTGTACTCGGAAGCTTGATTTCTCTTAACTCAGAGCAGTTAAAGAACACGCTGTTGTTAAGGATTTCAAGACCTTCGGTAAGATTTACCTTTGTGAGGCTGTGACAGCTTGAAAAAGCATAATCTTCAATCTGCTTGATACTTGACGGAATTGTTACTTCCGTAATTTTGGAGTTATTGAACACGCTTGCACCGATTACGGTAACTTTGTAGTTCTTGTAGCTTTCGGGAATTTCAATAACCGTGTCAGAACCTGTGTACTTTGTAATCATAAGTTCTTCCTGATTGATAATGAAAAATCCGAAATCTCCGTTTGTAAGGTCAGGCTCTGTCGGCTCAACCTTGTAGCCGGGCTTACTGCTGTTTGATGATGTGTTGTCGTCACAACCGCATCCCGAGAGTCCGACCGCTGCTGATGCGCACATTGTGCACGCCATCAGAAAGCAAAGAATTCTTTTCATTTTTCTGGATCCTTTCAATTGTTGTTTCAGAATTTAGCTAATTCTCGATTGATTCTATTTTATCATCTTTGTTAAATATTTGTCAATGTTTTTTTGACCATTTTTCTACTTTTATCGGGTTCAATAATAATTACAAAAAGATTACACACTTATTGTTGCACTTCTCACAAAAAAGATAAAAATCCCGTAAAATCCGCTGTTTTTTGCGGTAAAAAATGTAAGAAAAATCCTCAGAAACTGCCGTTTTCGGCATATCATTGACGAATCAATCGACCAATGTCATATTTTCACAATAGGCGTCGTAAAATCAAGACCGCTCCTTTTTGGAATTTCATACGCAAGTGCCGAAATATCGTAGGCTAAAATGTCCTTTTCAAGCAATGCCTTTGTGTTGCCGCCTGTTCTGATACCGTTGCTTGCTGAGGTGACAATATTCAGTCGGCAGTCTTTGAGCAATTCCGCACCCTCGTTTGTAAAGCCTAAAACACGGACATACTCAATCGGGATTTGCGTATGAGCTTTTTCAATTCCGAGCAATGCACAGGCGAGTATTCTCCGTATGCGTGCATGAGTGTAGCGCTTTGTCTTTACAAGGTCGGCAATTTCTGATGAGGTACTGCAACGCACTGCCGCATCGGCAATTCTGTTTTCAAGCCCCTCACCCACATCGGGCAGTTTTGCAATATCCTCTCTTGTCATAGTACGCAGGCGGTACAGTAACGGTCTGTCAAGATTTTCGGGGAATGTGATTTCATCGGGAATGTACGGAGCGTACTTCTTCGCATTTTCACCGTTACGCAACATTTCTCTTATGTGTGACGCAGACGCAAAGCCCTCGCCCGCAATTCGGCTGTCGTGTGCAACACCTGTTCTTGCAACCGAGAACGGCTCAACACCCGTACCGTTCAATGCCTTTATATACTCAACGCCAAGAATATTGTTAGGTTCGCAGAGTACGGACGAAATCTCATCACCGAAAACCGTTTTGACGGCATTTTCAAGTTCACGGGGGTAGTATCCGCCGTTTTTCATTCCGTCACGCACAAGGGCCTGTACCCTTTCATCACAAACAGCGTTTGCGGATTTTTTGAGCAGTTCGCAGTCACCGCTTTCACTGCCGAAAGCAAGATGATTTGTGCATTCAAAAGCCGACGCAATCGCAACACCTGCCTTTGCAAAGCCCTCAGCCCCCGAAAGTGAGAACACAACGGGCAGTTCAAGCACCAAATCCGCACCGTTTTCAAGGGCAGATTTTGCACGGACAAATTTGTCGCACACGGCAACCTCACCACGCTGGGTAAAGCTGCCGCTCATAATTGCTATGACCGGCTCTTTAAGCACATTTTTTGCACTTTCGAGCAAATATTTATGACCGTTGTGAAACGGATTGAATTCGCAGATGACAGCTGTTGCCATAACTATTCCTCCGAAGCCTTTATTTCGCATACATATTGTAAAAAACACTTGAAAACATACATAATTTGGAGTATCATATGTATGTGTGACCTGTCAATTTTGAAAAGTCTTTTTCTGATTTACATTATAGTATAAAATATGACGACAGGCAAATATATTTCTTATATTTTAAACTGAAAACAACTACCAAAGGGGACGATTGTAATGAAAATTCTCGTAATCAACGCAGGCAGTTCCTCGCTCAAGTACCAGCTTATTGATACTGACAACGAGGCAGTTCTCGCAAAGGGTAACTGTGAAAGAATCGGTCAGAACGGTGCTTTCATTGGTTTTAAAACACCCGACGGCAAAAAAATCAACCGCAAAACACAGATGCTTAATCACACTCAGGCTTTTGAGGCTGTTAAAAATGCACTCATAGATCCCGAATACGGTGCAATCAGCGATTTGTCCGAGGTTTCCGCCGTAGGTCACAGAGTTGTGCAGGGCGGTGCGTACTTTGACAAGTCGGTGCTTGTAGATAACTCGGTAATCAACAAAATCAGAGAGCTTGCTCCTCTTGCACCTCTTCACAACCTTGCACACCTTCAGGGCATTGAGGCCTGCACAAGAGTTTTCGGTCCGAAAGTTCCGCAGGTTGCGGTTTTTGATACTGCTTTTCACCAGACAATGCCCGAAAAAGCATTTATGTATGCAGTGCCTTACAAATATTATGAAAAGTTCGGTGTAAGAAAGTACGGCTTTCACGGCACATCTCACCGTTATGTTTCCGAAAAAATGGCTGACCTTATGGGCAGAAAAAAGGAAGAGCTCAAGCTTATTACCTGTCACATCGGCAACGGTTCTTCAATCACAGCCGTAAAGGGCGGTAAGGTTATCGACACTACAATGGGACTTACTCCTCTCGGTGGTTTTATGATGGGTACCCGTTCAGGTTCACTTGATCCGTCTGTTATCACATTTATCGCTGAAAAAGAGCATCTCACTCCCGAGGAAATGTCAAAGATTCTCAACAAGGAATCGGGTCTTTTGGGCATTTCAGGCGTTTCGTCTGACGACCGTGATGTTTGTGCAGCCGAAGCAGACGGCAATATGAGAGCTCACCTTGCCCACGAAATGCTTTACTACCAGATTGCAAAGTACATCGGCAGCTATTATGTAGCGCTCGGCGGTTGTGACGGCATCGTATTCACGGCAGGTATCGGTGAAAACCAGCCTATGCTCCGTGAAAAGGTTTGCGACTATCTTGAATGCCTTGGCGTTAAGTTGGATAAGGAATTCAACAAGCAGGCTACATGCGGTGTTACAGGCACACTCTCAACTCCTGATTCTGCAATCAGAGTTGAACTCATTGCAACCGACGAAGAAATGGTTATCGCAAGAGATACAAGAGCCATTGTTGAGGCACTTTAATTGAAATAAATCTGCCACGCAGTAAATATTACATAAGAAAACAGGTTGTCATATGACAGCCTGTTTTTTGTTTATGGTTATTTCTTATCCGTATTTTTAAATTTGAACGCATTGCGTTCAACCGTGTGCAACACACACGGCCGGCGAACACGGTTCGCCCCTACATTACAATAATTCATAAAATCTACGAATTGGTAACTGTTCCGTCCGTCACGGTGTCACTTGTGTCCCTGAATAAAAGTGTAATGCACCAGATTGCGGAAAGTCCGACAAGGATATAAACAATACGGCTTATGATTCCTGTCTGTCCGCCGCAAATCCATGCAACAAGATCAAACTGAAAAATGCCGACACTTCCCCAGTTGAGTCCGCCGATAATAAGAAGCGTCAATGCTATTTTATCGAGCATTCAAAGTCCTCCTTTGTATTTGCTGAAAATAGTATTGACGCAATTTTTCGTTTTATTCAATTTAAATCAGAATTTAATTAACAATGCAAGGAGCAAAATCAGCACTCCGAGGAAAATTACCGCACCGCCGATCATTCTTGTGATTTTTACAGCTTTCTGAATTTTGAATTTTGAAATCATATTTTCCGTGGGAAACGGAAGAATAATGAGCATAATTCCGAGAATTACACAGCTTGCAAGTGCGACGGTAAGACCGACCTCTCTTGTAAACGAGAGCATAAAAAGTCCGATTGGAATTCCGAACACACAAATCATATTGATTACCGCAAACAGCTTGCCAAAACGCTCGCCCTTTTCGTAAAATTTATTTGCTTTAATATGACACTCATCATCACAATACTGGTCAAAATACGATATCTGTTTTCCGCAGAATTCACATTTTTTCATGGACACACCTCGTTGTTTCATTTTAAATCATTTACAGAATATTTTAACACACAAATCGACATATTTCAACTTGAACAAATGTACATTTTCGGGTATATGCTTTGTTGAAAAAATTTTTGCAATGTGGTATGCTGAAAAGAGGTGATTTTATGGAGAGCTTTTTCGTTGCGCTTAATGCGGTTCTGCCGATGTTCATAATGCTTTTCATCGGTTTTCTTGTGAGAAAATTAAAAATTTTGCAGGACAGCTTTCTGCCTCAGCTTAACAAAATTGTTTTCAATGTATTTTTTCCGTTTCTGATGTTTAATAACATCTACGGCTCGGATTTTTCAAGCGTTTTCAGCCCGAAGCTGCTTGCCTTTGCGGTTATTGGCGTGTTCACGATTTACTTTTTGTCAATCGGGTTTACACTCCTTGTTGAAAAGTCAAATTACAGCCGTGGTGCGATGATTCAGGCGATTTACCGCAGTAATTTTGTACTTATGGGACTTCCTATTGCGGCGAATATTTTCGGCAAGGATAAGCTTGGCATGACAGCCGTGCTTGTTGCTGTTGTTGTTCCGATTTACAATATGCTTGCCGTCATCACGCTTGAAATTTTCAGAGGGCAAAAGATAAATGTGCTGAAAATTTTAAAAGGCATTGCCAAAAATCCGCTGATTATCGGCTCTGCACTCGGACTTTTGTCTGTTGCGTTCAATATAAGCCTTCCGGAAACAATTGACAAAACGGTTTCGGATATTGCGGCGGTTGCAACTCCGCTTGCGCTGATTGTACTCGGTGCGTCTGTCACATTTGACAGCATAAAAGGCTGTTCACGCAACCTCATAATCTGCATAATCGCAAGACTTGTTGTTGTGCCGGCACTTTGTCTGGGTACGGCGGCGCTTATAGGAATCAGAGGAGTTGACTTTGTGTCGCTTATCGGACTTTTTGCATCGCCGTGTGCGGTTTCATCATTCACAATGGCTCAGCAAATGGACAGCGACTTCAAACTTGCAGGTGCGGCGGTTGTGTTCACTTCGGTTTTAGCGTGTTTCACGATGTTTTTGTGGATTTTCTTCTTCAGACAGGCAGGTTTCTTTTGATAATCTGCATAAATTTCAGACACATGATTTATTCAATGTGTAAAGTTAAACGATATTATTACTATCAATAATAAAAAATAGTATAACAGTCTTGACTTTTATTACTATTAGTGTTAGAATACTCGCATAGGGTAACGGTTTGCAAGAAATTACTTGAAATACTGCAAGGTTAAACTGTTACTTTATTAAACAGCTATTTCCTTCTTTTTTTATTATTTTGTGGGCGTAAGAAAACGGAGTGCGTAATGCACTCCGTTTTCTTTTATACGAATTTTCTGAATATAACAAAATAATTGCAACACCGTAGCATTCGCCCATACATTTAAACGCAACTTCTATATATACAAAAAACAGTCGGGCGACAATGATTTGCATTTTGCAAACTGTCAGCCCGACCGTAATTTTCAATTTTACATTTTCAATTTTACATTTAATTAAAACTTCCGCTCGGACATAATATGCTTTTTGACATTTACAAACTATCTTCACGAATTGGGAACGGCGGCTCGCCGTGCGAGCGTCCAATGAACGCCCC
>ENA-OPWR01002563-OPWR01002563.1-human-gut-metagenome-genome-assembly--contig:-NODE-2563-length-12213-cov-2.068432_pt1 | contig 12213 bp, 12 predicted proteins | sample MGYA00241507_ERZ502006 | MGnify/ENA primary metagenome ERZ502006 (study PRJEB25962, sample SAMEA2043041) | human gut metagenome | biome: human gut; feature: human-associated habitat; material: faeces... | reverse complement strand
CTCTTCCGATTCCTCTGCTGGCACCGGTAACGACTGCTATTTTGTCCTGTAATAACATACTGCCTCTCTTTCACAAAACACTATTTGAGTGCCTCTACAACCTTGTCAATATCTTCCATTGTTGCCACATTATATGTAGTCAGTTCCTTGCCAATGGCCTTGGCAATTTTTTTATTAAATCCTGCCAATGTTCTTCCCGGTCCAATCTCGATAAAGGTATCAACACCGTTTTCTACCATCTTTTCCACTGACTGCTGCCAGCGTACCGAATGGCTGACCTGACTTACAAGACGAGGCATAATGTCTGCCTGCTCTGTAATATAGGAAGCGTCTACATTTGCCACATAAGGAATCTGCGGTTTTTCAATCGTAAGTTCTTTTAATACAGCCTCTAATTTTTCACCGGCTCCTGTAAGAAGGCTTGAGTGAAATGGTCCGCTTACGTTTAAAAGAACAGCTCTTTTTGCTCCGGCTTCTTTTAAAGCAAGTGCCGTCACTTTTCCCATTTCACCATTTCCGATCACCATGCAGATTTTTCCATGCATATCATATCCCTGCTCTTTCAGGTGACTGACCGCCTGATGGATAACCGATGGATTTCCATGTGCAAGTGGTGCTTCTGTCTTGATTTTCTTTCCGGCTGTAACAGCCATGCGAAAAAGGACTTCCAGTGTACTATCTGTCGTAAAATGTTCCCTTGCAAGGTTTAGTGCATCTTTAATCTGCGTCAGGATCTGATCTTCACCCAGAATCTGAGATTTCAGTCCTCCTGCCAGATAAAAAAGATGTTCTACAGCCTCACGGTCTGTTCTTGAAACAAAATAAGATTCATAAGAATCATCCTGTATATTTTTAAGCTGGCAAAGGCACTGGTAAAGAGAAAGTTCCTGGTCGTCTTCGTGGCTTGCCCAAATTTCAAGACGATTGCAAGTTGAAAGTATGATACAGCCATGGATTCCTGCTGTCTCTTTGAGTTTTTCCATTGCTTCACCGGCATTTTTCTTTGTAAACGCAAACAAAGCCCGGATATCTACGGGCGCTCTGTCATGATCGATGCCTATCATGGATATTGTCATGATATATAATTCTCCTTTGTTGATGTATGATACCCTTTCCTGAACGAAATCCACCCCTGTCTGAGGTGGATTTTCAGGAAAACACATTGTTTTTATGATAGACTTTTCATGCTGAATTGTCAATGGAATTGAATGGATTTACTCGACATTTTTAGTTGCGATGATGGCGACACCTGTATGCGCAATGTCTTTAAGAATCACATCTCCGATATGCACAGGTGCAGAAACAGTAATATTTTTAAGTGCATGAATACAGTCAAAAATTTTATCTTTTGGAATATCGCTCTGTGTTTTGACAGATACCATATTTTCAACACCACCAGATACGTGAACGGTTGTTGTTACAATACGAGTCGGATCTGTTACCTCCTTCTTTCCATATATTGCACCTCTTTTACAGGTATTTCCTTCTACCTTTTCCACCTGTCCGTCTCTGATTGTAACCTGCAGCTGACATCCCATGGGGCAGCAGATACAGGTCAGTTTTTTCTCTTCCATGGTTTACTCCTCCTCTATGCTGATGGTTATGTCATTCCCGATATTGTCCGGTGAGAGAGAATCTTTTTTTATGTATACCGTCTCCATCTCTCCCGGTGCCATTATGGGACGTTTTTTTCTCAAAAGTACGGTATCACCGGATCGTACCGTAATGCTTGCCTTCTGATACACCTGTCCCACCCGGAATCTCACCGGCAGTTTTTCTTCCATATAAGCCGGACGGATCTTTGCCGGAACTGTATAGCGCACACCGGATCCACATTTTACCGGAATCTCTTCAGTCTCTTCTGTTCTTCCTGTTTTTACATATGCAGCCGCGCAGTTTCCTGCCATAGTTGCCTCCTGAGATACAAAATCCACAAGATCATGTACATGCAGTACATTTCCGCAGGCAAACACACCTGGAATATTCGTTTCAAGACTCTCATTTACTTTTGGTCCTGATGTAACCGGGTTCATGTCGACACCCATGCCTTTGGAAATCTCATTTTCCGGGATTAGTCCAACAGAAAGCAACAGCGTATCGCAGCTATATTCTTCTTCGGTCCCCGGAATCGGTTTTCCTTTACTGTCAACCTCAGCTAACGTGATTCCTTCTACACGCTCTTTTCCCTTAATGTCCACAACCGTGTGGCTTAACTTTAACGGGATTCCATAATCATCCAGACACTGCACAATATTACGTTTCAGACCGCCGGAATATGGCATTAATTCTGCCACGACCTTAACCTTTGCACCCTCAAGTGTCATTCGCCTTGCCATGATCAGTCCGATATCACCGGAACCTAAAATGACGACTTCACGTCCCGGCATAAAGCCTTCGATGTTTACCAGACGCTGTGCCGTTCCTGCGGAGTAAATTCCCGCCGGGCGGTATCCCGGAATATTTAACGCGCCTCTCGGTCTCTCGCGGCATCCCATAGCAAGAATGACTGCTTTTGCCTGGATCTCAAACAGGCCATCCTCACGGTTCATCGCCGTAACGACTTTCTCATGGCTGATATCCATGACCATAGTATTTAATTTATATTCAATGCCCAGATCTTTTACCTGTGAAATAAATCTGCCCGCATACTCAGGTCCTGTCAGTTCTTCCTTAAATGTATGCAGTCCAAATCCATTGTGGATACACTGGTTTAAAATTCCGCCTAATTCTGTGTCTCTCTCTAAAATTAATATGTCATCGATTCCGTTATTTTTTGCAGAAACAGCAGCCGCAAGCCCTGCCGGTCCACCTCCGATGATTACGATATCATATGTTTTCATGCTCTGGCTCCTCCTTCTTACAGACTGTCCTTGTTGGTTCCGACAATAATCTTTGAATTTCCGCCTGATTTTGTGATCTCAGACTGGTTCACACCGCGCTCTCTCGCTAAAATTTCCATGGTTCTCGGTGAACAGAAACCCGCCTGGCAGCGTCCCATTCCGGCTCTCGTCCGGCGTTTGATACCATCTAACGATTTTGCACCGAGCGGACGTCTGATGGCATCGATGATTTCTCCCTCTGTGATCATCTCACAGCGGCAGATAATGTTTCCATACTCCGGTTTTTCCTTAATTAATGCCGCTCTTTCCTCTTTACTTAATGTGTTTGGATTTAATACACCCTTGCGTGTTGCAATGAAATCTTTTTTCTCTTCCAAATGCATTTTCTCTTTTAACAGATCTGCAACCATCTCTCCGATCGCAGGACTGCTCGTAAGTCCCGGTGACTCGATTCCGGCGCAGTCGATAAATCCTTTTGCATCGGCAACCTCTTCAATAATAAACTCATGACCATCCTCATGTGCACGAAGTCCGGCAAAAGATGTGATGACCTGACGCATCGGAATATTTTTTACATTCAGGTTTGCACCGGCAATCACCTGATCCAGGCCTTCTCTTGTGGTGTTGGTTCCCTCTTTATCCTCAATGTCAATGGCGGTAGGCCCTAACAGCAGGTTGCCATGCACCGTCGGCGAAATGAGGATTCCTTTTCCATATTTGCCCGGCAGCGCAAAGACCGTATGACTTACATGGCTTCCGGCACTCTTGTCAAGCAGGCAGTAATCACCGCGTCTTGGCGTAATATGGATTTTCTTTTCACTGACCATGTTGTGAAATTTGCCCGCATAGACACCGGCTGCATTGACCACATATTTTGTCTCGAACACACCCTGATTTGTGTGGACTTCCCAGATATCTCCCGACTTTTTCAAATCGGTTACTTCTGTGTCAAACTTAAATTCCACACCATTTACATTCGCATTCTCAGCCAATGCGATATTCAGGTTGAACGGACACACGATCCCGGCGCTTGGCGCATACAATGCTGCGCAGATATCATCCTCAAGATTCGGCTCCATCTCATGCACTTCCTCTTTGGATAAAATACGCAGCCCCGGCACACCGTTTGCCACGCCACGGTCATACAGTGCTTTCAGATTCGGCATATCCGCTTCATCCCTGCAGACTACCAGCGAACCGATCCTCTGAAATGGAAAATCGAGTTCTTTGGAGAGCTGCTCCATCATGGCGTTGCCGCGCACATTCAATTTTGCCATCAGTGAACCTTCCTTCGCGTCATATCCGGCATGTACGATTGCGCTGTTTGCCTTGGATGTGCCACAGCAGACATCTTCTTCTTTTTCGATCACACATATTTTTGCATTGTAGCGCGACAATTCTCTTGCCGCTGCTGCGCCGGATACACCGGCTCCGATGATAATTACGTCATACATTTTCCATCTCTCCTTTTTTACTTTGTTCTTCTGGTATCTAACCCGGAGGGCTTTTTCATTCATAAGATGTAATCTCCTATGAATAAAAAAGCCTGACAAGTAAGCGCACCCATGCTGTTGCGATTATCCTGTCAGGCTCTCTTCTCTCTTGCCCCTCAACAATAGATTGCAGGTTCCACATGCACATCTACTGTCATAAATATAAAATTGTCATATAAAGTTACTTATCGCATGACAAACATACGGTCTACCATGGAATTGCTCCATATAGCAGTACTGCAACAATTGCTCCGATCACCGGTCCCACCAGCGGAACAACTGCATATCCCCAGTTGGATGTTCCTTTTCCCTTAATCGGAAGAACGGCATGTGCAAGACGCGGTCCGATATCTCTTGCCGGATTGATCGCATATCCGGTCAGTCCACCAAGTGACATACCGATCGATACAATGATTCCAAATACAAGAAACTTTCCAAGTCCATCGGTAAGTCCCGGCACATTTGCCATACCTTTGATCGCAAATACAAGGATAAACGTTCCAACTGCCTCACTGAAAATATTCTGTCCCATGTTCGGAATAGAAGGCGCTGTACAGAACACCCCAAGTTTTGTCGCCTGATCCTCTGTTGCATCAAACTGTCCTTTAAACAAAAGATATACGATCACCGCTCCAACAAACGCTCCTGCAAACTGTGCAATGATATATCCCGGAACCATTGCCCAGTCAAAACTTCCGTCAACTGCAAGTGCTAACGTCAGCGCCGGATTAAACGATGCTCCCGATGCTGCTCCGAAAATAAATGCCGGCAGCATAACCGCAAGTCCCCATGCAAATGTGATCTGGACAGTTCCTCCACCCTTCATGCCAGATTTGTTGAGATTTACGTTTGCAACAACTCCATCACCTAAGATGATCAGAATCATAGTTCCCAAAAATTCTGCTATATATGGTAACATACTATCCCCCCTTATTCAATTAACTTTACCAATACATTACAATCTTTACCTTCCCTATACAAAACCTTCTTTTTAATCTTCCTTTGCCCAGCCGTATGCATATTTGACTGCTTTGTTCCAGCCTTTGATCATTTCTTCTCTCTTTGCGGCATCGATCTGCGGCTCAAATGTCTTGTCGATTGCCCAGTTTTTAATAACATCCTCTTTACTTGACCAGTAACCGACTGCCAGACCAGCAAGATATGCAGCGCCCATCGCTGTTGTCTCTACACATTGCGGACGATTTACCGGCGCATCAATAATGTTCGCCTGTGTCTGCATCAGGAAATCATTAGCACTTGCTCCACCGTCAACTTTCAAAGCGGTAAGATCAATTCCGGAATCTGCTTTCATGGCAACCAGAACATCATTCACCTGATATGCCAGAGATTCCAATGTTGCACGGATAATGTGATATTTATTGACGCCACGGGTAATACCTACGATCGTACCTCTTGCATACTGATCCCAGTGAGGTGCACCAAGACCGGTAAATGCCGGAACTACATAACAGCCGTTCGTATCTTTTACTTTCTTTGCCATGTATTCAGAATCAGGTGCAGAATCAATGACTCTTAATTCATCTCTTAACCACTGGATCGCAGCCCCCGCCACGAAAATAGAGCCTTCCAGTGCGTAATTAACTTTTCCATCCAGTCCCCATGCAATCGTAGTTACCAGACCATTCTTGGAAAATACCGGTTTTTCGCCTGTGTTCATTAAAAGGAAACATCCGGTTCCATATGTATTCTTTGCCTCTCCTGCGTTAAAACAGGTCTGACCAAACAATGCTGACTGCTGGTCTCCGGCAGCACCTGCGATCGGGATCGGTCCACCAAGGTAAGAAGGATCTGCCTCCCCGTAAATACAGCTTGACGGTTTCGGCTCCGGCAGCATACATTTTGGAATATTTAACTCTGCTAAAATCTCATCATCCCACTGAAGAGTGTTGATATTAAATAACATTGTTCTGGATGCATTGGAATAATCGGTCACATGAACAGCGCCTTTTGTCAGTTTCCAGATCAGCCAGGTTTCTACCGTTCCGAATAATAATTCACCCTTTTCGGCTCTCTCTCTTGCACCCGGTACATTGTCAAGCAGCCATTTTACCTTCGTGCCTGAAAAATATGCATCAATGACAAGACCTGTTTTTTCCCTGAATTTATCGGTAAGTCCTTTTTCTTTTAAGGTATCGCAATATTCTGAAGTTCTGCGGCACTGCCATACGATCGCATGATGGATCGGCTCTCCTGTTTCCTTATCCCAGACGATCGTTGTCTCTCTCTGGTTGGTAATACCGATTGCTGCAATATCCTCTGCTGTCGCATTGATCATGTTCATCGCCTCAACTGCAACACCGAGCATACTTGCCCAGATTTCATCTGCATCATGTTCCACCCAGCCCGGCTGTGGGAAGTACTGTGTAAATTCCCTCTGTGCCACGCTGCACATCTCACCTTTCTCGTTGAACAGGATACATCTGTTGCTTGTGGTTCCAGCATCCAGTGCCATTACATATTTTGCCATACTTTTTCCTCCTCTTTCTTTTGGCTTTATTTAATATTTAAACTGCTCCCCCCAGAGCATTATAAATATTCGTAAAATTGATTGTTCTTTTTTTCTATTGAAATATATTATTTTTTACCTTACATATTCCAGACTTTATGGTTTGTGGATGATACCGCCATCGCACCCGCTGACAATGCTCCCATCACGTCTTCTTTATCTGTGATCAGCCCTCCTGCAATGATGGGTACTTTTACCGAATGACTAATCTGTGCAATGATCTTAGGCATCACTCCCGGAAGTACCTCGATAAAATCCGGTTTTATCATGTGCTGCTGTTGTCTGATATTTTCAAATGCCATTGAATCCAGTAAGAAAACACGGAGTACTGTATACATAGACATTTCTTTTGCTTTTTTGATCAGTGACGGCTTCGTGGAAATGATTCCATCCGCTTCAGTCTGCTCCTTAATAAATTCAACTGCAATCTCCTTTGGACTTAAACCACTGATGAGATCCATATGCACCATCGCGATCTTACCTGCATCCCGTATCGTCTTTACAATTGAGCCAATAGAACAGACATCCCCGAATAAAATAAAAATGACTCTGATATCATCATGTTTACAGCATTCCTCCACATCTTCCATACTTTTTACTGCTGCAATAATTGGATTATCCTCAACTGCTTCATAAAAATTCTGATTCATGCTTTCCCCTTCCCAGATACCTTTTTCCTATTTCATATGTATACAACTGATGATCATCTCATGACGTTTTTGCATTGCAGTTTTAATATAACATAAAAAAGAGCGACAATACCAACGGCTTCATCGGCCGTTCTATTCGCTCTCCTGTCATTGCTCTCTTATTGAACTGTCTGTATCATATCATAATGCACAATGCAATGCAATACTTTCTTGATGTTATTTATCATTTTTGTTTGTGTTTTACAGTTTTTTCTATATATTATTGTATATAATACACAATTTTATTTCATTTTCTTATATATCTTTGTTATATTTTTATCAATGTATCATATTTCGTTTCATTCCACCTGAAAATCATCCAAAGCAGACTTCTTCCCTGTCATTTTCCCCCGTGTGTCAGGATGCCCCGCCCAGACTTTCTAACTTTTCCTCACATTCCTGCGCCGTGCGTGCTCCCATGCCTAAATCCATACCAAAGATTCCATATTCGTCTCCTGCTGAAAGTCCGGCGATCTTAATGTCTCCATCTTTATTATCCTGAAATAGCAACGTAATACAGGTAGAATTGCCCGGTATCACATTGTATCTCTGATAGATTCTGACCGTAACATCCATTCCCTTGGACGTCATGCTGTATTCATCCCGGAAATCTAATTTATGCTTTCCTTCTTTCAACAGCATATCTGTATTTTGGATCACATCCTTCAAATTACCATGAACTACCTTCTCAAATACAGCCATATGACACGCCTCCCCCACAATGTTTTTCCTGCGCAGCTACTATTTAAAACTGATTTATAACAATTTTATATCATTGATTTTGTAACGTCAATTACGCCGCCAGCACTTCAAGCACCGCCTCCGCCAGCTTTTTATGACCTTCCTCATTCAGATGTTCCCTGTCCTCCTTACTCGGCTCAGCCACATCGGATGCTGCAAGGAAATCACAGCCATATTTTTCTGCCACTTTCTGATAAACTGCTTTCAACCCCTTCGATACCTCCACGGACTTTTCATTAAACTCAGGATCATATCCCTGCTCCCAGACACCTTCCCCAAGCTGTATCGGAGAGATCAGTAAGATCCTGATATTCTTATCTGCCTTGCGGATCTGCTCCACCAGACGCTCCACGCCAAGACCGATCACCTCCGCAGAAGCATTGTAAAATGTCTTGCAGTCATTCGTTCCAAGCATTAAAACAACGCGGTCCACCGGCGCATGGCTCTCCAAAAGAGTCGGCAAAAACGCTGCACCTTTTCTGCCCTCGCGCAGCTCATCCTCAAAAACTGTCGTCCTGCCGCACAGTCCTTCCTCAATGATGCGGCAGCCTTTTCCATATAACTGCTGTTCGATCAGCCCTGTCCATCTTGTATCTCTGCCGTAGCGGTTTTTCGTTCCCGGTATCAATCCATAAGTATTGGAATCTCCAAAGCATAATATTTCTTTCACACTAGTCTCCTTTTCTCCGCCGTTCTGCCGCGGATCCAGTTTTTATATTAAATATGTTTCATCTTTATCTTTTTATTTCATACTATATTAATATGAATACTATGTTTTGTCAACAAAAAAATATGGTAACAGAAAACCCTATCCTTAACAGTGACAGAAAACCCTATCCTTAACAGGATAGGGTTACAAATCCAACATTTACCAGACAGATCAGTACCAGCAGTGTCACTGCCAGCTTTCCGCCCGTCTGTTTTATTTTTTCTTCCACTGCATCTGCCATGCGGTAAATACAGAACATTGTCACAAACAACATTATAAAATACAACGTAATATAAACCCGCTCACCGGAAACATAGATCGTCGCCATAAATCCTAAGATCATACCGGCACCGAATCCGCATCCAAGCATAAGCAGTGCATAAATGTACTCCAGCGGCCGCTCCCCTAAAATGATCCAGAGTGCATATAACATCGCCGCCACCGTGACTGCAAGATACACCATCGGAAGCCAGGTAGAAAGCGCACCCCAGCTCCACTCCGTGATCTGCTCCGGCATAACAAACAGACCGGACAAACCCGGATAGGCGGTGCGCAATGCTGTCTGTCCAAATAAGATCAGAACCGGCAGTTCAGAAATGAGTGTCTTTTTATAATCATCTGTTTTCACATAGACAAGCATTGCAAGTACAAGCGTCACTGTCAGAAATACAGCATCGCAGTTTGCAATAAATACACGCTCGATACTGAGCAGGCCAAGATACAGTTTATCTCCAAATCCGTATGTCTCAAAAATCGGGAGATCCGCAATACTGACCGCATTGCGCCCGGCATTTCCAGGACAGAGCAGGATCGAGATCAGTGTCGCCACATTGACAAGCACCATCCCTGCCAGATAAAAGCGGTTTCCCCAGATCACTTTCCGATCCGCCAGATCACTCCCTGCAGAATCCTGCATCAAAGATTCCTTCCGGTGTTTTCCGATGACCATGTAGATGCCATACAGAACAAAAACCACAAACAGAATTACCGCCACCTGTTCATGACTGCTTGCGATCAGGCAGACCAGCACGCCCGCAATGCCTTCCATTATTCCGATTTTCTTATGTATCATCATTTTTTTGAGAAGGACTCCGACAAAGAACATCCCCCATACCGGCCAGAAATAATTCACGGTGGTGGTAATCCAGCCGGCGGTCCCCATATCATGAAACGGATATAAAAGAATTGCCGCTGCCGCGCACCAGTTCACCCACTTTCCACCGCCAAATATCTTTGAAAGCAATACCGGAAAAGAAATAAAGAGCGCCAGATCAATAAGCCGCCACAAAAGCGGATACTTTATGATCTCTACCAGTAAAAACTCGATCACGAACCGGGATGTCCACGTCTCGTAACGCAAGATCAGATAATTCCACAATCCAAGTTCAGATGTCGCCTGTGAAAAGAAAACATCATCTCCCGCCATCGGCCGGATTCGCAGGTGATAAATAATCCCCACAAACGCCACAATGAAAAAAGGAATTAACTGACGCAGATCTGCCCGGACTTTATTCTGATTTTCCACGCATCCGGCTCCTATTCCTCAAACATATCGTCCATCTTTGTTCCACAGTTGCTGCAGAACGCTGCTCCCTGCGGCATTTTGGCACCACATTTCGGACATTCTGTGGCTCCCTGAAGCTTAAATACTTCTGCACGCATACGCTCGATCTCTCCGAGTGCCTCCGTAATCAGGAAAAAGTGCTCCTGTTCCGGTGTCTTTTCTTCGGTTTCCGCATTTTCCTCATCTTTGTGTTTCTCATAATATGCTTTTCCAAGTTCCGCATACTGTTTTTCCACGAAATCCTCTTTGGATCTGATATCCATCTTTAACTTTGCGATCTCAGACACATCCTTGGCCTTCTGCCCAACATCCTTACCCGCACTCACGATCGTCTCACTTAACTTATCAAAAAACTCCATACTGTGTTACCTCCCTAAACTTTCATCTAGTTAATCTCCCAGGCAATTATATTTTTATTATACTCTTTTGCCCAGAACTCTTCAATAAACATATTTGTCAAAACTCTGCTTTTGAAGCCCACCTGTTACTGTTCACACATACTGTGTGAGCAGTAACGATTACAGCCCATTTTAAATGCATCTTCGATGCATGGGGCTGTAATCTGGCATGATATAGTCTTTGGCGCACAGCTTGACAGCAAGTGTCAAGCTTGCGAGTGAACAGTAACAAAAATGTTACTCTTTACGGCACCGGCTCTTCCTCCGGCACCTCGATCTCTTTGATCATCGTCTCATTTCCACATAAAAGCCAGGTATGTTCCCCGCCGCACTCCGGGCAGATCTTACCATGTGCTACGGTATCATATTCGCAGCCACAGTCATCACAATGTGTCACTGCATGGATTGTCTCAATATTTAACTCACTGCCGGATAAAACCTCTGTGCGGTCCGCCGCCCAGCGCCAGCAGTCTGTGAGATAAGACGGCACGATGCCGGACACTTCCCCGATGGAAAGTGTCACAGCCGAAACCTTTGTCAGTTCATTTTCCTGCGCGATCTCCTCCACGCTTTTGATCACATGAAATACGATTCCAAGTTCATGCATTCGCTTTATTTCTCCTTTTTTCCAAAACGGATCTTCACTTCACGTTTTAACATATAAGGAAGAATTGCCTTCATCTTGTCCTCCGCTTTTACCATACGGCTGCACTCCGGCAGCTCGCGGTGCAGATGGATCGCATCAAAGACACATTTTGTGGTACATACTCCACAGCCGATACATTTATTCGGATCAACAACAGATGCTCCACATCCAAGACAGCGCGCTGTCTCCGCTTTCACCTGCTCTTCTGTAAATAAAAGCTTTGCATCACGGAAGGAATGTTTTGTATCAATTGCATCATTATGTCCTGGAATCTGACGGCTGGAATTATCATAATTCTCCACCTTGATGTCATTCTTATCTAATTCGATGAAATCATTTCTGTTACGTCCGATTGTAAGACTGGACTGTGGCTGTACAAAACGATGAATTGAGATTGCTCCCTGCTTTCCTGCTGTGATCGCATCGATTGCAAACTTCGGTCCTGTATAAACATCTCCACCAACGAAAATATCCGGTTCTGCTGTCTGGTAAGTAAGCTCATCTGCAACTGCTCCATTGCCACGTCCAAGTTCTACCTTGCTTCCCTTTAACAGATCACCCCATACGATTGACTGACCAACAGAGAAGAATACATGCTTACATTCT
>ENA-OPWR01002556-OPWR01002556.1-human-gut-metagenome-genome-assembly--contig:-NODE-2556-length-12251-cov-3.361594_pt1 | contig 12251 bp, 14 predicted proteins | sample MGYA00241507_ERZ502006 | MGnify/ENA primary metagenome ERZ502006 (study PRJEB25962, sample SAMEA2043041) | human gut metagenome | biome: human gut; feature: human-associated habitat; material: faeces... | reverse complement strand
TATATCAGTATATCACTTATGTTTTTTTGAGTAAAGGCACATATAAAAATCATACAATGCAGCCTTTTAACCCATCCGTTACAAAGGCTGCATTTTTTAATTACCATTTTTCTTATTTGATATTAACTTTTGTTTATCATCATTTCACAATTATTATTGTGCATTTTCCTGCACATATTATGTTTGTGTAACACACAAACCCGACATTTTTTACAATAAAAACTTACAACTCATACTATGTATAATGGAGTGGGGATATCCGAATATAAAGCTTCAATCCCCTTATTTATAAACGATTAAATTCGACCTGCACAATCTTACCCTTGTCATCACTGACATAATCTTCCATATAATAATTGTCCTCTCTGACATGATCAATTACTTCAGAACTTTCTCCCGTATAAAACATCCCATCTATCTTAACTTCAACCCCATATAATGACCACTTTGAAGCTTCAGCTAAAATCCATGCTGTTGTTCTATCCTCTCTCTCTTCTGAGTCATTCCTCATTTTACCAACCTCCTAAGTCACTTCTAATTTTAAAATGGACATACAGCTATATAATTATCTGACTGCTTTGTAAGCATTTGTCTGGCACCGTCCGCATTATAAATACAAACAGCAGCACTTGTTGTGATTTAACGTCAATTTTCCCTGTCCACCTTTACCATCTCCAGATCAACGATTCAAAAAGCATCTGGTAAAACGCATATCATTGGCAAACCTTATCGTATATAAATATTAAATGAATTTTCTTTCTATCAGTGCCGCCTATATGACTCTAACCGGCAACATTAAATTTTTTCATTTGCCCTCTTCCTATAAACTCACCTCCAATCAAATGATCGTCTCTCTGTGCTGACTATTATATGATGACATTTTATACATTTTCAACACAAAAATCACCGTATTATCAACAAATCTGTCCTCAATTTTTTGATACATTTGCACAGAAAAAAATGTGATTTAATGAGATTTACTAAGATTTCAAAAATGTGTTTAAAAATATGCAAAAAATTCTAGTATTTATTATTAACTTTTTACAAATCATATTCACAAACACATTCTTACTTATTAAAGCACTCCGCTCTCACTCATATCATATAATGATGTTGAGAGTAAAAATTATTTTGCCCATAATCAGATAAATGGTGATTTTTTCTCTTATATATACGATAAAATAAGTATTCTGCCGCCTTTAAATTATTGACTTGAACACGATATTAACCTATAATTTAACTATAAGAATACTTATAAAATAAATTTTGTTTAGAAAGGGAGTGAGCCTATGCGAATTGAAAAAATCAATGATAATCAAATCCGTTGTACACTCAATAAAAAAGACTTATCCGACAGAGAACTTCGTATCAGCGAACTTGCATACGGAACAGATAAAGCCAAGGCTCTATTTCGTGACATGGTGCAGCAGGCATCCTACGAATTCGGCTTTGAAGCTGAAAACATCCCACTCATGATAGAAGCGATTCCAATGTATCCTGATACCCTAGTTCTGTTAATCACAAAGGTTGAAGATCCTGATGAACTCGACACAAGATTTTCAACTTTTTCAGAATCACCTGATAGCGAAGATTATGAACCTGCAGGTGAATTTACATTTGATGATGATGACGAAGCAGATTTTGACGATGATGAGGATATTTATGAGCTCGCCGGAAACATAAACTCTGATGACGAGGAAATACCTCTTGAGCCGACTTCATCATATGACCGGAACACCGACTTCATCTCATTGTCAGAAGCATTGGGTATGGAGCCACGCCCAAAGAACACCGATAAAAAAGTTCCGGTAAATATCGCAAGGATTTTCTCCTTTAAATCGATAAATGACATTTCATTATTAGCAGATAATCTTTGCCATATATATACAAGTGAGAACACTTTGTATAAAAATGATAAAACCGGGGAATATATTCTTATCATGCAGCAGGGCAGCTTATCACCTGAATCATTTAACAGAATATGCAATCTTTCCAGCGAATATGGAACACAGCTAAAAAATGTTCCTGCAAATATTTCTTATTTTGAAGAACATTTTGAACCTCTTATAAAATACGATGCTTTGCAAAAGCTCGTTTAAGTTGTATTATGCCGCTACCTAAAGTTCACTTAAACTAACTATTTTTCCTTTATTTTCAGTGCTTTCAGGGGTTGTCAAAAATAAAAAACTGCGTTATAATGAATGCACAAAATCAATAAGGAGGGACAACAAAATGGCATATGTAATTAGTGATGATTGTGTTAGCTGTGGAGCTTGTGCTGGCGGATGTCCAGTAGGCGCTATTTCTGAAGGAGATGCTCATTACCAGATTGATGCAGATACATGTATCGAATGTGGTGCTTGTGCAGGAACATGCCCTTCAGGTGCTATTTCACAGGAGTAATTTTATCCGGAAACTTGTTTTTAAAACAATGATTTCTATTGACGAATTTTTTTACTTTATGTAAAATAAAGCTGCTGATAAAGGAGTTTTTCTCCCGTACAGTAGCTTTTTCGTTTTTAATAATATTTTTTCAATATCATTGGATTATCTTTTATTATTATTAAATTATATTTTATTTTTAATATTTCTTTTACCTTAGGTATAAGTCTACTAATATCACATCTACAATTAAATATATCTATAGCAGAATTAATATGATTTATTAAATTACTTTCTGATAAACAACGTCTACTATATGCATTTGCTAAATAAAATGCTACTAAATCAGCTATAACATATTTATTTAAATAATCATTAACATTGTTATAGAAAGGTAAATATGTTTCTTCAAATTCTTCATCAGTAATATCACACATAGATATACTTCTTTAGAATTATTTCTTCTGCATTATTTTTAATATTATTCATTTTGCTTACCCAAAAGCATTTGATTATTTTCTTTTAGTTTTTCATTAATTTTTTCTTTTTCAGCTAATTCTTTAATTAACTTCTGCACCTTCTCCGTAACAGTAGTATCGATATTATGGAGATATTCATTTAATTTATCTTTAACAAGTAAATCAAAATATAATCCTAATTTGTATTTCTTAATATAATTTAATCTTAATAACCCATATTTTTCTATATTAAATCTTTCTTTATCTTCTAATATTAAATCTGGTAATAAATAATCACCGTTCTTAGTGTAACTAATATTCATAACATTTCTCCATTTCTTTCTATATTTATTTGGCTTTAATTGTTATACATTCGTTACACTTTGACTATCGCCACCTCCTGCATTTAAGTGATTAGATATTACAATCACATTAGGATCAACACCATAAGCAGACAGAATTCTATCAACCCTTTCAGTCGGTGTCAAAGTCACATCCGTATCCCTCGTTAAAGTTACAGGAACCCCTAACTCTCTCAATCTATCATACATATATTTAGAAATTTTCAAAGTATAATCCTTCTCATATTGATTATTACCAATTGCCCCACTATCCTCACCACCATGACCAGGATCAATTACAATTCCTACTAAATCGTTATTATTCATAAATATCACCTAAAATAATTTATGAACAACTTCATTTTTGGTTATAAAAAATACTAAAAGACTCTTCCAAATTAACTTTTACTTTTTAAAACATTCATCAATCACAATATAAATCTATTCTATTTACTACAACAATCACTCACATAATATCTGCAAAAAAATTTTTTTTCACTCTTCTATTTCAATATGTGCGCCCACTTTTTTTAACTTACCAACAATATCCTCATATCCTCTCAAAATATGACCAACATTAGTAATTACCGTTGTTCCCTCAGCAATCAAACCACAAATTATCATAGAAGCACCACCTCGCAAATCGGTAGCTTCTACCTTCTTTCCTACTAATTCACTTTTCCCATATATCGTAGCAAACTGTGCATCATTCACCTGAATATTAGCACCCATCTTCACCGTATCAGGAACATTCATAAAACGATTCTCATACATTGTCTCTTCAATATGACTAGTACCAGAACAACTAACCAAAAAAGGAACCAAAACTTGCTGCAAATCCGTCGGAAATCCAGGATATCCCATAGTTTTAATATCAATAGAATGATAATCAGACACTTCATCTACCTGAATAAAATTCTTTCCAACCTTCAAATGAACACCAGCCTCTTCTAATTTAGAAGTCAAACTTTCTATATGTCCAGGAACAAGACCACTAACCTTAAGACCTTTTCCTAACAAAGAAGCAATAATTACATAAGTACCAGCCTCAATCATATCAGGAACAACAGAATACTCCGTACCATGAAGTGAATCCACACCAATAATCTCTATCTTACTAGTACCTTGACCACTAATCTTAGCACCCATCTGATTAAGCATATTCGCAACATCAACGATATGAGGCTCTCTAGCCGCATTATCAATAACCGTTTTCCCTTTAGCAAGAACTGCTGCTAACATAATATTAATCGTAGCCCCAACACTAGGAACATCTAAAAAGATATCATCCCCAATTAACTTATCTGCATAAATCGTAAAATTACCATCTTCTTCTAAAACAGTAGCACCCAGTTTTTCAAATCCTTTCAAATGCAAATTAATTGGCCTTTCTCCAATAGAACATCCCCCAGGAAAACACATTTTAACACGCCTATATTTTCCAAGTAAAGCACCCATAAAATAATAAGAAGCCCGAAGTTTAGAAGACAAATCACAAGGAATAACAGCATTTACCATACAACTACTATCTATCTTAAGACTATGATCTCCCCTAGAAACCTCACACCCTAAAGAAGTTAAAATATCTTCCAATGCACCAATATCACTAATATTAGGAACATTTTTAAGTAAAACTTCTTCTCCACATAAAATTGAAGCCGGTATCAAAGCAACAGCACTATTTTTAGCGCCCCCTACACAAATTTCACCAGACAAAGAATAACCACCATGAACAACAATTTTAGACATATTCATCACTCCTATCTTATTATATATAAACTTATAAACCAAAGTTCATACACCATTCTTAATAAAGTCTATAATATGGTATCAAACCCGAAAAAAAAAGTCAAATTTCTAACTTAATTGTACCACCATAAGTTAAAAATTACCTGACTTTTACAATAACTTTACACTTAATCGTTTTAGATTTACAAATAATACTTAACAAGATTAAATTCCTCAAAATCATCTTTTCTAGAAAAAAAATAATTCATCATAAATACACCATTACTCATTAAAAAATATAGAAAAAAGCTAAGAATATCATTAAACTACCACCAAACATCGTAGCAACTTTCCCAAATCTATCACTCAAAAATCCACCTAACTTTAATCCCAAATAAGTAAAAAAAGCACTAAAAAACATAAAAATACTAGATACTATCCAATAATTATCACTAATCGAAGATAAACCAATTCCTGTAGTCAGACTATCAATACTAACCGAAAGACCAAATAACAAAAAAGGAACAAACCCTATCAGTATTTTAACTTCCTCACTATGAAAACTAGAAATAAACATCTCTATCCCAAGTAATCCAAAAATAATACCCACAACAAAATTAGAATCTACCATCAAATAGTGAAACACTACATTACCAAAAAAAAGCCCAATAAGAGGCATAAAAAAATGAAAAAGCCCAACAATTGTCGATAACATTAACTCATCTTTTTTCGATAAACCATATGTACCATAAAGTAACGCTAAAGAAAACGCATCCATCGACAAACTAATACCAATTAAAACACAAGTAAAAAAAACATTCACAACATGATCACCTACTAAATCATATTATGAATATTCCTTCACTATTCTATTTAAAAAATTGATGAATCATCTTCGCTACAAAAAATTGATACTCAACATCCCCTGTTGTATTCTCATCAGCTTCTAATAAACATAAAGGAGGAAACAATACACACCACCAATTATCTCCTTCTCCCTCACCTATCGTTACCACCAAAGATTCATATGCACCAGCTTCATAATGAACCCCACGATAATCTTTTTCAGGAAAATAATTATCTCCAAAATGAATCACAAAATCTTTATCATATAAATTATCTGAAAACAACTCTTTAATCCCACTATCTAAATCTGACAAACTATTTTTAATCACACCTCTAGCCTCATTAACATCATGAACATTTAATAAAGTTGGTGATATTGAAGTTTCAATATATTTTTTAACCTTCATCTTCATATTCTGATCATGAATCTGATTAGAATTAGCAATAACCCTCACACGAATAGCAGCCTCAGGAATAACAATCTCATCCACTTCAGCATTCACATTAACATACAATACAATAAAAGCTACAATAAGTAATCCTAAAATTAAAAATCTCTTCATTTAAATACCACCTTTCTATTTCAATCATGGACAGTATCTAATAATTTTATACAAAAAGAAAAAGATTATTGAAAAAAATACAATAATCTTCAAACTACCACTCTATTTTCTTTAACATTGGCCACTTTTTTTGCCAACGAATAGCTCTTTCATCATACATCTCTTTAGAAAAATCCTTTTTAACAGGTCGAATAATCATCCCAAAAATATCTTCCAAACCATAAGGAGCATATACCTCTAATTTATCATTTTTCATCCTCACTCCAACACAAGTAATTGTAGCTCCCCAACTAGCAATTGCATCTTCTACACTAGAATAAGGCTCTCTTTTAGTTTGATACTTTTCATTATACCATAAATGTACCCTAGCTTCATTTTTAACATCCACCATATTCGATAAAATTCCTAGCCTATTCTTAATTACTTTGATTACTTTATCCTCCTTTTCATAAGATAAATCATCATCAAAATAAACAACATCATAATCCTTAATTCCATAATTAAACTGATAACCATGATAATAATTAAATACCGTCTGATTAATAGAACCAGCCCCAACATAACAATTATCTATCCCAATACTTTCTAATACCTTCAAAATACTTACTAAGTCCTTATTCTTCATCAGTATTTTTTCCAAAATAACAATTTGTTCAGTCAAACATTTTCGGTATCCGACTAACTTTTCCATCTATTTAACCTCTTTCAATTTCTTCTTTTTCCATAGCATAATCCTTATCCAATTTACGAAGCAAGAAATCAACACCTTTATTCAACTTATCAAAAATCCATACACTACAAATAGCAAAAACAATATATAAAAGCAAAGTATTAAAATTCACTTGAGATAAATCAAAAAATTCACTTTGAAACATTACAATATAAATAAACAAACTAACTAAAGCAAAGAATAGTCCACCTCTAAACCAATTAAACGGACGACACAATCTCGATAAAAAGATAAATCCCGTTGTTCCTGTCATAATAACAATCAAAGTAGAAGTCAAGTTTCCATCAATATTAAACTGATTTCTAAATAAAACAATCATTACTACATTAAAAACAACAGTAAGTGCTGCCGGTAAACTCTTCCCCACTACCTTTAGCATAAAATTACCTCTTACTCGATTATGGTTAGGTTCCAAAGCCAAAACAAAGGATGGAATACTAATTGTACAAGTAGTAATCAAACTAAGATGAATAGGCAAATAGAAATATTCACTTTTCATAAAAATACAAATAACGACTAAAATACAAGTAAATATAGTCTTAATCAATAACAAAGAAGCTGAACGCTCTACATTATTAATCGTTCTTCTTCCCTCAGCAACAACCTCTGGCATTGAAGCAAAATTAGAATCTAACAACACAAGCTGACTAACATTTTTAGCCGCATCACTACCACTAGCCATCGCAATACTACAATCAGCCTTCTTCAAAGCCAAAACATCATTAACACCATCACCAGTCATCGCAACAGTATGCCCTTTTCTTTGCAAACTTTCAATAATCCTTTTCTTCTGATCAGGAGTAACACGACCAAACACATCATATTTCTCTAACATTTCGTCAATATTATCTGAATTAAGTAAAGTAGCATCCATTCCTTTAGCATCTTCAATTCCAGCCCTCTTAGCAATACTACAAACTGTCTTAAAATTATCTCCACTAATTATCTTAACCGTAACACCTTGTTCCTTAAAATACTTCAAAGTATCTGGTGCTTCTTTACGGATTTTATCTTGAATAAGAACAAAACCAAGAACACTCAAATTAATAGGCCCACTTGCCAAAGATTCTTTTTGGTATGCAACAACCAATACACGATAATCCGTATACTGATCCAAAAAACTTTGATATTGATGATAACTATCTTTTAAAACAAATTCAGGAGCACCTATATAAAAAGTACCTCTTTCCTCAAATTCTACTGCTGAATATTTCCTACTAGAAGAAAATTCCTGTTTATCTTTAACACTCCAAATCCCTTTACTAGAATAATGCTCTTGAATAGCTTCCATAGTAGCATTAGTATTATCAAAAGCATAACAAACATTAGCAAGAGCATCATCAAGTTTCTCTTTAATAACCCCATTATAAGGAATATCATCAACAAACTCCATAGCACCTTCCGTAATAGTACCAGTTTTATCTAAACAAATAACATCAACCCGTGCTAGCGTCTCTATACAATATAACTGTTGAACCAAAACATGATATTTAGACAACCGAACAACACTAACCGCCATAACTGAACTAGTAAGAAGCAACAATCCTTCAGGAATCATCCCAATTAAAGCACCAACAGTATTAAAAATTGAAGCTGTAACATTATAATTTGTTACCTTCAACTGATTCATCAACAATAATGCACCAACAGGAATAATAACAACAGATAAAACCTTCAACATTCTCTCAAAAGAAGTCATAATAACAGAATTAACCTTCTTATCATATTTTGCTTCACTACTAATTGTCGAAATATAATTATCCCGACCAATATGTTCCACCTTAGCATAACAACTACCACTAACAATAAAACTACCAGATAATAACATATCCCCAGCATGTTTAGGAATAGGATCAACTTCACCAGTTAAAAAAGACTCATTAACCTCAACATCGCCTTCCAAAATAACTGCATCTGTAACTACCTGATTCCCAAGAGATAATTTTAAAACATCATCTAAAACAATTTCTTCAATTCCTAAATTAACCTCTTTACCATTTCGAATTCCAACAACTTTTGCCTCTGCTAAAACAGATAGCTTATCAATCGTTTTTTTAGAAATAACCTCTTGAATAATACTAATAATACTATTACAAATAATTACTCCCATAAATAAACAATTTTTTAAAGCATCAAAAACCCTATTTCCATAAATTCCCGCTATAATAATAGCAGAACCTAAAACCACATTAATAAAATTAAAATAAGTAAAAAAATTACTAATAATAATCTGTTTTACAGTTTTTGTGGGTGGTTGATCATTAAAATTAACCAAATTATTAGCAATTCTTTCATTTACCTGTTGATTAGTTAACCCCTCTTTAGCGCTAGGATTATAACGTTCCATAACATCACCTACTTAAACATAATTATACATCAAAATAAACAATTTGAAAACTTCCTTTTAACTGAATTTCATATTAAATACAACAAAGCAAAAAAAGATTAACCCCGATAAACAAAAACAAATCTTTCTCTACCAGAATAATCTTTTTCTACAACAACTTTTACATCTTTTAAATATCGATTAGCCATTTCTTTTATCTTATTTCCTTGATCTAAACCAATCTCAAAAGCAATCAAAAATTTAGATTTCACATACCTTGAAGCATTTTTTAATATTTGATGATAAAAATAAAGTCCATCTTCTTCTGCATAAAGAGCCAAATGCGGTTCATTGTCATAAACAATTTTGTCTATTTCCTCATCCTTCTTAATATAAGGAGGATTACTAATAATCACATCAAACTTAGAAGAAATCCCTTCAAAAATATCACTCTGAATAAAATCAACAACAACAGAATTATTTATCGCATTCCTTTTTGCCACCTCTAAAGCTAAAGGAGAAACATCCACACCAATAACCCGAGAATTCAATTCCTTCTTCAAAGTAATTGCAATACAGCCACTTCCTGTCCCAATATCAATAATATCTAACTTCCTTAAATTTATACCAAATATTTTTTTAATATAGTCGATAGTTTTTTCTACCAACAATTCCGTTTCAAAACGTGGAATTAAAACATTATTATTTATCTCAAGAACATTTCCAAAAAAATCAACATTGCCAACAATATATTGAGGAGCAATTCCTTTTTCTAATAATTCTAACCCTTCTTCCACTTTATCAGAAGGTAAATATTTACGAATATAATCTTTATCTTTTTCTCTAATCATATAACATCTTACCTAACAATCATCATAAAAAGAAAAATACTGAATCAGTATTTTACCTACAAATTATCTTCACCTTCCAATTTACGTTTCTGATCTTCATTAATCAAAGCTTCAATAACAATGCCAAGATCCCCTTCCATAATTCTATCTAAATTCATCGAAGTAAATCCAATTCTATGATCAGTAAGTCTATTTTGTGGATAATTATACGTACGAATTTTTTCACTACGATCCCCAGTACCAATTTTACTACGGCGAACAGCACCTTCTGCTTCTTCTTTTTCTCTCAATTTCAAATCATAAAGTCTAGTCTTCAAAATTTTAAAAGCTTTCTCCTTATTCTTTATCTGACTTCTTTCTGTTTGAGAATAAACAATAATACCAGTAGGAATATGAGTCAAACGAACTGCACTATCAGTAGTATTAACACCTTGACCACCACAACCACTACTTCTTGTAATATCAATCCTAACTTCACTCTCATCCAATTCAAAATCAAAATCATCAGCCTCTGGCATAACAAGAACAGTAGCAGTAGAAGTATGAACTCTTCCCTGACTTTCTGTTGCAGGAACCCTTTGAACACGATGTGCTCCACTCTCATACTTCAACTTAGAGTACACACTATCTCCTTTAACCATAAATTCTATGTTAGTAAAACCACCAGCTGCTCCTTCAATACTATTCGTAATATCAATCTGCCATCCTTCTCTACTAGCATATTTAGTATACATATCAAACAAATCACCAGCAAAAATATTTGCCTCATCTCCACCAGCAGCACCTTTAATTTCAACAATAACATTTTTTTCATCATTAGGATCATGTGGCAATAACAAAACATGAAACTTATTCTCAATTTCTTCTTTCTCATGATTCAAATTATTTAACTCTTCCTTAGCAAATTCACCTAACTCAGAATCTTTCAATAATTCCTTATCTTCTTCAATATTTTCTAATATTTTTTTATACTTCTTATATAAATCAACAGTCTCTGTAAGTCTAGTTTGTTCCCTAGATAATTCAGTCATTTTTTTAATATCTTGAATAACCTCAGGAGTAGATAATTCTTCAATAATTTCATTATATCTCTTTAACGTAGCCTCTAAACGCTCTATCATAATTATTCCTCATTTCTTAATATATTTTATCATACTATTTATAATAAGGCAAAAAAATAGATGTATTATAAGTATAATTTTATCATTAATACTAAAATACTAAAAAATATTTCATCGTTTTAATTGTTTATTTTTAAAATTAGCACTATTTTTTCCCAAAAGAAGATGAGAATTAACCACTAAATTCTTTAAATCATCTCTATAAATATGTCTTAACTTCCCACTATTCTGCTCAGAAACAGAAATAATATCCTGAACTTGATAAGAAATAAGATTCAATTTTAACAATCCTAAAAATACTTTATAATCATTTAAATTAACTTTTCTTTTACATAATTCACTACTACACTTAATCCAAATATCATCGATAGGAAGGCACTTAATAATACCTGTCGCAATAAATTGCTTAGTCATATAATCAACTTCACTTGCATCTAGATGTCCCAACAAAGATGTAGCTATTAAAATAGTATTTAAATAATTAGACTTAAATCTCTCTACATAATAATCACATTCATCAGAACTATTTAAATCATTATAATCAGATGAAATAATCTGATTATGAACCAAAAAATTACCTTTTCTTATATAATCAGTAGGTAAAATAGAACGAAAACTAGTTCTACTATCTTGAATAAAATGCGAATAATTACCATTATCTAAACGATATTGCATAAAATAATCTCTAATTTCTTTCAATCCTTCATAATCATTTACAACTAAATCACCTAATATAATACTATTATTTTTATCTTGAGTAATAATCATAAAATCCACTCTTTTCAACAAAAGCATATTATATAACAATCTATCTTTTTTGTCAACAACAAGTTATTTAAACATAAAATCATTATGATTATTCTGTGATAATGTCTTAAGTGTTATTCCACGAAATTGTCTCACCT
>ENA-OPWR01002548-OPWR01002548.1-human-gut-metagenome-genome-assembly--contig:-NODE-2548-length-12277-cov-1.787842_pt1 | contig 12277 bp, 11 predicted proteins | sample MGYA00241507_ERZ502006 | MGnify/ENA primary metagenome ERZ502006 (study PRJEB25962, sample SAMEA2043041) | human gut metagenome | biome: human gut; feature: human-associated habitat; material: faeces... | reverse complement strand
TGAACATGTTTGTTACGAAGTGTGCCTGCCAAGCAACCTCAACGATGAAACGGATAGCCATACGTGTATCTTTGTTAGCTCCGCAGAATGCATCTACAACATACAGTTTTTTATTGGAAAGCTCATTGATTGCGAGTTCTTTTACAGCATCCCAAGCTTCCTGTGTAGCCGGATGATTATCATTTTTATATTCATCAGAAGTCCACCATACAGTATCCTTGGAATTCTCATCTTCTACAATATATTTGTCTTTCGGAGAACGGCCTGTATAAATACCTGTCATAACATTAACGGCTCCGAGTTCACTGACCTGGCCTTTTTCATAACCTTCCAGTTCCGGTTTTGTCTCTTCCTCAAATAACAAATCATAAGAAGGATTGTGAACAATTTCTGTTGTGCCGGTAATGCCGTACTTGCTTAAATTGATTTCTGCCATTTTACCTACCTCGTTCTTTCATTACTGTAATCTAATAGTGTACTTAATTCGAACCTATACTATCATTAAAGACACAATTTGTCAATAATTTATCAATCTTCTGCATTATTTTTGTATTCGAATTAATACACTCTATACAATACAAAAAAATCCGACTAAAAGTCAAGCAATTTCAGTCAAAATATTTCTTACCTTAACATGAAATCGCTGTAAAACGGACAATCGCAATCCGCTTTCGCTCCTTGCTTATTCTACATTCAAATAATGCCAGTTAATATTACAGTTCTTTCTTTTTCATAATACGGCAGCTGCACAGGTATGACACCACAGCCAGAACAGCGGCTATAAGCAATCCGATCACATCTACCGCCAAATCTCCGGTCAAGTCGAAAGCAGACAACACGACTGCGCTGTTTCCATCCAGCATTCCACTTTTTTCTGCCAAATAATAAATCATCACTCCAACCAAAACAGAAACACCGATCATTACAAGGCGGCTTTTTTCTACTCCGAACTTTAACTGCATAGGAATCAGCAGCGATAGAAAGAAAATAACAATCGGCAAAAAGGAAAGGCCTTTCAACACTTCTTCTGAAATCACTGCCGGTGTATGTCTCACATTTAATATAATCACATAAAGCATCATCGTAAGAGACCAGACGATAACTGCTCCACCCATACAAAATACATATTTTTCCCTGACATATATTTTTCGGTTAATAGGTAATGTAAACAAAAAAGCAAATCCATGATCCATCTCATCATAAGAAAGTGTCGAAACCAGGATGGCTGATATAAAAAACGGCAGATAGCCAAGCATAAATGTGCTTTTCTGTGCAACACCAAGTACAACTGCCGATGCAATAAAACATACAAATGTCTGCTTGCTGTGCATCAACAATCGTATATCTTTTTCTAATAATCCTCTCATCCCTGATAACCTCCTGTCATCATTAAAATCAATTCATCGATATTGCCATTTTCTACAATAATCCCCGGATAATTTTGCTGATAATAATCTTTGTGGTTTGTGAAGCAGGCATAACCGTAGGACGTTTTCTGTGTTTTTAACAGATAGTCCTGATCCAAGCCGGCAAATTGATTTTCACTCACTTTTAATACACCATACTGTTCCAGAATCACATCTGTATCCTCATACAAAATAAGTGTTCCATTGTGGATCAGATAAATATCATCACACAGCTGTTCCAGATCAGACGCAATATGGGATGTGATCAGAATGGAACGTTCTTCATCCTCTTCCATATAGGCCCGCAGCATATCCAGAATATGATTTCTGGCTTCCACGTCTAATCCTGCCGTCGGTTCATCCATGACCAGGAGCTTAGCATGGTGGCTGAGTGCGGTCAGTACCCGCAATTTTGCTTTCATACCAGTAGAATATTCACGGATTCGCTTTTTTTCCGGAAGATTCAATTCACGGCACTTTTTTTCGAAATATCCTTTATTAAAATCCGGATACATTTTTTCCAATATTTTTTTTACATCCGTAATATTTAAATAACTGCTAAAACCAGATTCTGCCAGTGATGCTCCGATCTGGGCTTTCTCTGACATGCTTAACTGATGCACGCATTTTCCAAATATAGTTATTTCTCCGCTTTCTGCCTCCGTCAGTCCAAGTATCAATTTAATCGCTGTACTTTTTCCGGCTCCATTCTTTCCAACCAGACCTGTGATCCGTCCATTTGGAATCTCCATGGACAGATCAAACTGAAATCCTTCATATGTCTTGCAGACATTTTTCATTTTAATCATTACAAATCCTCCTGCTCCCTATGCCTCGTCCAGCAGTAAAGTTACGATTTCCAAAATTTCATCGTTGCTCAATCCAACGTTTTTTGCCTGATCGATTGCTTTTTCAAATTCTTCTTCTACTGCTCTCCTGCGTGCTTCCAATGCCAGCTGTTTATCTGAAGCTGCAACAAACGTTCCTTTTCCATGAACGGTTGTCACAAATCCAGCTTCCTCCAGCTTGTCATAAGCTTTTTTTACCGTCAGAGCACTGATACGAAGCTCTCCTGCCAGTTTTCTCACAGAAGGAAGCGCCTCTCCCTCCGCCAGCTCCGACTCAATAATTCCCGTTTTTATCTGTTCCATAAGCTGCTCGTAAATTGGCACCATAGAACTATGATTTAAGATTATATGCATATTGATGGAACCTCCCTTGCAACAAACAGTATATAACAGTATGTACCTGTTGTCAACTGTTATATACTGTTTAGTGAGTAAACATTCGAATACCCTTTCGGAAACTTTTTTTGATGGAAATGCATGCGAAATGCAAAACGCCGGTACGCAAATTTAACAATCAGAGATTAAAGGGAAGTATTAAAAAACCACCTCACCGACAATTCTGTCAATGAGGTGGTTTTCCATTTGCACTTAAGTAAAGTGGACATAAACATCCCCCTTACCCACCGCTTAGTGCTCTACACACTTGAAGCAGGAGATTACTTATTCTTCGTTCACATGCTTGTTTTTATATTCTTCGTATTCTTCCACGCTGATTTTTGCAAACTCACATGCGTTTTCCAATGTAATTCCAAGCTTCAGCAAATCCGGAATCTTATGCATTACAATTTTTTCCATCATTTTTTCTTTCATTTCCAGTTCATGCTCATCTATCTCCTGCTCCTGGAAAGTCATCTGCGGTGCATTTTCTTTCCACTCACTGTAATCGATCGCACTGATTCCGGCAACAGAGCAGGCTTCTTCCAGCCCTACATTATATCTTCCCATAATACGGTCTACCGTATCTACCGTATTTGCGCATAGCTCATCCATTGATTTTTCCAGTAATTTACTCATTTTTATACCTCTCAAAATATCTGAGATCAGGATATAACAAAACTTCCTGTCTCAAAATCTACATCCAGCTGAGCAGCTGCAGCTGAATTACTCCAACGGATCATCAATTTCCGACCATCGGACTGGATTTGAATATCCGCATCTTCCGTAAACGCCCTGCTGGTGCTGCGAAAACGTAACAGTTCTAACTGTTTTTGCACGACATCGGTCTGAAGTGCCTGCCGAATCTGAATGTCTGTCAAATTCGTACGGTTGATTTCCTTATGTCCGCCTTCTCCGGCCTCTTTCACAGCTTCATGATCATTTTTCCCGGCAAACAGATCCAGATACCAGATCTGTGGTTTTCCCGGCATAAATATCTGAATTGCTCTTGCCAGTAAAAGTTTCTGTTCAGATTCACCAAGTGCACTGAAATATGTGGCATTTACCTGATAATACACATTTTTCTGCCCATGCAGATTTTTCACCATGCCACCACGGTCTACAATCAGTGCAATCAGTTTCTGAATATCTTCTTCCGGAAGAATTCCCTTAAGATCCAGCATCGGTATTCCATCATGACAGCCAAGCATATTTACGGTATTGATTTTTTTCTCTACCAATTCTTTCGCCCATGCTGCCAGATACTTGCTACGTTTATTTTCAATGGCATCGATCACAAGCCCGGGCAGAAAGAAATCATAGGTCATATAACCTTTTTCTGCTACCGTCTGATAAATATGCTCCTCATATGCGGCATGGATTTCCGGCAACAGCGTCAGCTCATAAGGTTCTGCATACATTCTGATCTGTTCCAGCAAATCCCATGTTTCCGGTTCATTCAGAAAATTTTTCCGACCAGGAGCCTTTGAGGCATAGGCAAAAGCATCCAGCCGCACAATACTTGCGCCATAGGAAGCGATTTTTGCAAGTGTTTCCCGATAAAAATCCCATACCTTCGCTGACCGGATATCCAGATCCATCTGTCCCAGATACTGTGGATAATGCTCTTCCTGGTAAAATGTATTCCAATATGGTCGTTTGGTTCCATCCGGAAACTGTACCATCAGAATCGGAAGCCCCGGTTTTCGAAAAAACATGTCTTTGATATACGTTTCATCCGGTTGAATATACCCTTCCTCCGTCATAGAGCCATATCCTTCCCAGAATGCATTCCAGTCAATAAAAAAGTTCTTATATTCCGACGCATCTCCTTTTTCAACCAGATCTTTGAACTGTGGAGACTGTGCAGAAGCATGATTCAGGATAAAATCCAGTTTCAGATCTATACCAACTTCCTTTAATGCCTCAAGATCATCCCGCTCTGCCAATTCTTCATTGATATCATAATCAATGACGGAAAATCCACGATCCAGATCTGAATGATACAAACTCGGCAAAATATAAAAAGATCCAAAAACACCTTTCATATCATCCTGTTTCAATAATGTTACAATATCTCCCAGTGTTCCGCCTAAACTGTCCGGATAAGCATTCAGCATCGGTCTAAGATTCATATATATGACCATCCTTTCCAACGCTAACATCTGCCTTTTTCGCCTGCTCCTGCAATTTTTTTTCTTCTATGGAAACAACAAGCTGAATAAACGCACTGGCCGCATTTTCATCCCGCCCACGACGAATCCTGCGTGCTTGTGTCTCTTCCGGCGAGCTGTCCAGATAAACAGAAACATCAACTCCTTCCAGGTACTCACTTCCACCATGTGTCCACTCCAGAAGCAATACCTGTACACCGGTCAGATCGGTCTGCTCATACCAGATTTCATCCGCTTCCCGACCCATTTTTTTCAGTTCAATTACAGAAGCACCGGCATGAAACTTCGCAAGTACCTGATTGATTCTGTCGTACTCAATCTCCTGCGGAGTTCCAAGGTATGCATCCAGCCCTTTTTCTCCGTTTTCCTGATAAATTTGTTCCCTTTTTTCATCATTCATTTTCGGAATTCTGTGTGGATAATCATCTCCATGCAGGACGAAACAGCCGGTACCGTCTTCCAGAAAATGTTGCTGTAAAATGTCTGCCATGGTCGTTTTTCCGGAACCGGAACCACCAAAAATACTGATTACATTTCGTTCTGCACTGATTTTATTCCTGAGAACATCGTATAAATCAGCTGCCTCCTTCATTTTTTTGAAAGAAAACTGATATGCTTCATATTCTGCTGCTGCCATAGGAAGCAAGAGACCTGCCTGCATCAATGTCATACCACTATATACATGGCCTGTTGTTTCTTCCAGATAGAAGCTCTCTGCATCCAGACCTTTTAACTTCACATAGGTTCCGAAGGGATTACCCTCTGCCGACAAACGTACCACACTTACTAATGCCTGTGACTGATCCTTTGCAACACTCATCCATGCAGCCACTTCTTCTTGAAACGGATCGGAGAGACGGTAATAATCTCCTTCACGAATCAATTCCTGATGTCTGCGATAGGTTGCAAGCATTGTACGTATTTCCTCTTTTTCTTCACTGCTCAGTAATGCAGGATTCATTTCAAATCCAAAGGTACCAGCCATAGCCACTATCCCTCTGGTATTCAGACTTGTGATTCTTCCGGTCTGATGATTTGGTACCGCAGACACATGCGATCCGACCACTGCTGTCGGATAGAAGAAGGACGTTCCGTACTGAATCCGGGTTCGATTGATGGCATCCGTATTATCACTGCACCAGATCTGTGGTGTGTAATACATCATACCTGCATCAAAACGTCCGCCGCCGCCACTGCAGCCCTCAATCAGGATATCCGGATAACGGTTGGTAAGTTTTTCCAGAAAATCATACAAGCCCAGAACATAATCATAAGGTACATTTCCTGCATATACATCGGACATACTGCGATTCATATCCCACTTAATATATTCGATATTTCCCTGATCCAGAATCACACAGATACGTTTTAAAATTTCTTCCCGAACTTCTTTTCTGGAAAAATCAAGGAGTAACTGATTTCTGGAACGAATTGGAGCACGCCCCGGAATTGTCAGTGCCCAGTCCGGATGCTCCCGATACAGATCACTGTCTTCATTGACCATCTCAGGCTCGATCCAGATACCAAATTTTACTCCCTGGGCATTCACACGTTCAATCAGATCTCCTAATGTTCCCCCTAATTTATCGTCATTGACAAACCAGTCACCCAAAGAGGAATTATCATCATTTCGTTTTCCGAACCACCCATCGTCCATAATATCAATGCCAAGCTGTGCTGCCTGTTTGGCCAGATCCACGATCGTGTCACCATTAAAATCAAAGTATGCTGCTTCCCAGCTGTTGATCAGAATCGGTCGGTTGCTATGTACCTGTTTTCCCTTGCAAACATGATTTAAAATGCAGTTATGATACTGGCGGGACAGCTTTGAAAATCCCTGGTCAGAATATGTCATGATCACTTCCGGTACCGTAAAAACTGCGCCTGGTTCCACCGGATAAGCAAATAGCTCGTCACCTAATCCCATCTGAAAGCGAGTCTGATTAAACTGATCACGCTCTGCCTCGCACACGAAATTCCCGCTGTACATGAAAAGCATTCCATAACAATTGCCTGCATCTTCTGTTGCGGTATGATCTGCCAAAATCACACCTGGATTGTACTGATGGCTGGAGGTGCCTCTGCGACTGCCGATCCGATATGTTCCGTGTCCCACCCGAACACGTTCCGGATTACGTTCCATAGCATGTCTACCGTAAAAACTAATAGCATCGTAGTCTCCTTGTACAAAATCAAGGCATGCTGACAATGCTTTTTTCACCGTGATTGTTTCTGTACCTGCATTTTTGATCATTACACTTCTGGTAATAATATCTGCATCTTCCACTACACCGTAAAGCAGATGCACCTCAACCTGCATCAATGCATCTTTTAACACAATCTCCAGCGTTTCTGCCTCATCATCTGCTGCCCAGACAGCCGGAAGTCCCTGCAGATGATATTTTCCTTTTGTGATTTTATAATGATCAAACGTCGGATCACAGCACTCTGTTCCATCAGCTGCTGCGATATTCAATGAGACACCACGATAATCACCTGTTCCAAGTGATGGATATTCCTGCGGTAATGCATCCAGGGAATAGGTACGATCCATTCCTGCCACATATGGATTCCCGGAAAAACCGTGATCCGCATAACATAACAGATAATTCATACTTCCTTTTGTCCGTGCTCCATAGTATAAGTGAAGCAGGTAACCATTCACATCTGCCTGCATCTGATAAGTTGTTTGTTTTGTATGAATTGTAAATATTTTTCGATTTGCATCAAAAGTAATTGCCATTCACAGTTCCTCCTCATTTTTCATATTTTTCCATCTGTCACTCATTTACTAAGAAAATACGATTCATTGCATCTGAATACTAGTTGTTTTTATTATACTATTTTACGGCACCATTTGCCACACCATTTAATATTTGCTTCTGACAAATGACATAGAAAATCAAAATCGGAATCAATGCAAGAATATAAGAAGCAAATGCCAAATTGTAATTCGTTCCAAACTGACTTTGGAAATTTAACTGTGCCAGCGGAAGCGTATTCTGACCGGTTCCGGACATAATAACCAGTGGTGTCATTACATCATTCCAGGTACCGAGAGCTGTCAGAATTGCAACTGTGGCATGCATTGGTTTCATCATCGGAAAAATAACCCGCCAATATGTTGTCCATGTACTGGCTCCATCAATATTTGCCGCTTCTTCCATTGCCTCCGGGATGTTTTTCAGATATCCACTGTATAAAAGCACATTCATTGGCATATAAAATACCAGATACAGGACAATGACACCAAAACGGTTTCCAATCCCCATCTGAGCTGTTTGTTTTACCAATGGCATCATCAGGATGGAAAATGGTACAAACATACCACTGACAATATAAAAATAAATAAATTTAAATCCTTTGATTTTACGCATACCACGTCCAATTACATATCCGGCAATGGAATGGATCAGAATTGCGAGCACAATTGTCACAAGTGTGATAAGTAAACTGTTGCCAAGAGAATGCCAGAAATCTGTCACTTGCATCGCTTCTGCAAAGTTGGAAAAACTCCAGCTTTTCGGCAGAGAAAGTGCACCTGCCACATCATTTGTCATCTCATTTGGGTTTTTGAAGGCAATAATCACTGCCATATATAACGGAAAAAATACTGTCACAGTTCCGATGATCAGAAGTATGGTTAAAATTTTATTTGTTTTACGCCCTTTTTCCATTACAACTGTTCCTCCTTTTTATTGGTAAAACGCAGCTGAAAAACAGAGATTGCCACGATCACAATGAAAAACAATACTGCATTTGCGCTCTGAAATCCGAACTGCCCGCCGGACATACCGTTTTTGTAGATCAGATAAGAAATTGATTCCGTACTCTGTGCAGGACCACCCTGGGTCAAGGATACAATCTGATCAAATACCATCAGGAAGTTCTTTGTGCTGAGCACCAGATTGATGGATACAAACGGCATGATCAGTGGAAATGTTATTTTCCAGAATTCCGTGTTTGCACCATCCAGCATACTGGCCTCGTAGACATCCTCCGGAACAGTCTGTAATCCTGAAATATAAATGATTGTATTCATGGCCACTGCCTGCCATACACCAACAATCAGTACCGCAATCCAGGCATATTTTTCACTGGCAAGAATACTGTTTTCCAGAATAGAAATATGGCAGACATTTCCGATAACCGGAAGAATATATGTAAATATAAAGCTAAAGATATAGCCAACCACCAGTCCACCCAGAATATTTGGTACAAAGTAAATACCTCGCAGCGCGCTCTTTCCTTTGATATTGCTGTTTAATCCAAGTGCCAGAAGCAAACTCAATACATTGACAAGGATTGTTCCGGCGATGGCATATTTAAAAGTAAACAGGTAACTTTTTCCGACTCTCGCATCAGTAAACAGATCCACATAGTTACGCCATCCAACCACATCATAAGAACCATAACCTTTATAATTGGTGAAACTGTAAATCACACCTTTGATCATCGGAAGGGTATTGAATGTAAAAAACAATGCAATTACCAGAATTGCGATGATCCAGAATGTTTTATTCCGATTTGTCATTTTTGATTTCATTTCGTATCCTCCGATGTCTCATCTTTTTCATTATATTGCTGTATTTTCCAGATCAGATCCCGATTATATCGTTTCCAGTCTTTGTCAAATTTGTTCAGAAAAGTTTCCTTTGCGCCTGCACTGTCATCTAACAGATATGTCTGAATCATGGCATCCACACTCATCTCGCTTGGATAGTGATGATCCTGAAAGTCAGCCATGCGGTTGGATACAACATAAGAACTTACCCCTTCCAATTCAGAAGAAAGTGGAAAATCACCCTGTTTACATGCAATGCCGCCCTGCTCGCTCAAATAGGTGCGAATGGTATCATCCCTATACAGAAAGCGCAGTACCTCATAAGCAGCTTCCTTATTTTCACAGGATTTCATAACGCAAAATTGTACATCAATGCCGGAATTTAATACATTATCCGCTTCCTTCTCATTTGCCGGGAATGTAAATGTACCAATGTTCATATCAGGATTGACAGATTTAATCTGCGAAATCGCATAACTTCCAATGGTATACATGGCAGACTGGCCACGTGCAAAAGCAGTACATGCATCGTTATAGCTATAAGCCGTCGGGTTTGGCTCCCCATAAGCAAGTAACGCTTTCATCTTTTCAGCTGTTTCATCGTAGGCCTTTGTAAAAGTTGTTGTTCCATTATTTACCTGACTGCAAAGCTGCGGGTCCGCCAGACTAACAGCCAGAGCATTCCACGGTGCAAGACAGGTCCATGTGTCTTTAAATCCAAAATATAACGGCTGTACACCCTCGCTCTGAATCTGTTCACACAGTGCTGTAAATTCATTCCAGGTTTCAGGCGTTTCCCATCCATGCTGTTCAAACATGTCTTTGTTATAAAGGATACCTGCTGCGTTTGCTACATATGGCAATCCATACGTTCCATCTTGTGGGATAAATTCCAACTGTTTATCCATGTCCAGATAAGCTGATTTTGTTTCACTGAGAACATCCAGATCTGAAATATCTGCAAAAAGACCTGCATCCAGGAAATTGGAGTAATCCATATCACCACCAATAACGATTATATCCGGATAATCTTCCCGTATAAAACGGGTTTTCAAAATCGTCATTGCTTCGTTTGGAGAATCAATGGTAAGATGAATATCGTCATGTGTTTCATTAAATCTCGCTGCAATTTTATTAAACGTATCTACTGCTTCTTTTTTGTAAGAGACAATTTCAATCTCTGTCCTGCCTTCCGCTGTCGCTTTGTTTCCGCATCCCATCAATCCAGTCAGACCGCATCCTGTCAGAAGAAGCGCCGCCAGTCCATAAACCAGTTTCTTTTTCACCATATTTCTGCTTCCTTTCGTATTTATTTCTGTTAAAATGATTGTAACATATCAAAATGCGACCTAAAATAGCTGTATTTTCCATTTTTTATATCATTATGCGTTTTATTGTGCTATAATCAATATGTATGTCGCATAATGGTATATCAGATGTGAAATGACTCACACCTCGATAGGTAATGAGCAACAAGAATGCTGAGGGCATTCTTGAATATATGTACGATAACACTCATAGAAAGGAGCCTTTCATGGCTGATCTTTTATTTCATATTTTTCCAAATGAAAACTTTATTGACCTGTGCCTGTATCAGTATGGTTATGAAAAATGTAATCCGGGACATTCTTTTGGACCAGCGGCACGCAATCACTATCTGTTTCATTATATCCTCTCAGGAACAGGAACTCTGCTGGCGGATGATACAAAAGGCATTACACAGAACTATCAGATTCGCAGTGGTCAGGGATTTATGATTTTTCCGGGCCAGGTTACAACCTACATTGCAGATTCGAATGTACCATGGGAATACCTGTGGGTTGAATTTGACGGTTTACGGATCACAGAAGCATTGAGCATGACGGATTTTTCCAAAAACAAACCCGTCTATCATCCCCATAATAAAGAACTGCGGGATAAGCTGGCAGATGAACTGATGTATATCAGTCATCATCCAAAAGAATCGCCGTTTCATCTCATTGGGCATCTGTACTTGTTTCTGGACTATTTGATTCAGTCAGCACACTCCACACAGTTGCTATCCAATAATAAAATGAGTGATTATTATATCAAAGAAGCGATCAATTATATTGAGCAGAATTTTCAAAACAACATTACGATTGAAGATGTTGCATCCGTCTGCGGAATTAACCGCAGCTATCTGGGAAAAATTTTCAAAAAAAATACCGGACAGTCTCCACAGGAATTTCTTATGAATTACCGTATGGTAAAAGCAGCTGAACTTTTGAAACTAACCTCACTATCGATTGCGGATATCGGTTCTGCCATTGGATATGAAAATCAGCTGCATTTTTCCCGTGCCTTCAAAAATATCTACGGTGTTTCTCCCAGAGAATGGAGAAATCAGCACAAATAAAAAGTACCTTCAGACATCCAAGGAATGATGTCTGAAGGCATTTTTTGTTTTTATATACGATACTTACTTAATGTTTTTGTCTTCCGGATAACGGATTTTCAGATACTCGATGATCATATCTACCGTCTTATCAATGCCAAGAACAGAACTGTCTAAACAAAAATCATAGCTGCGTGCATCTCCCCACTTCTTGCTGGAGTAATAATTATAATAATTTGCACGCTTCTTATCAGTCTTGTTGATAAAGTCAATGACCTTGTTGTCATCCTTAAACTCTTTATCAGAATCTGCTTTGATCCTCTTCAGACGGAAATCCATATCTGCATGGATAAATACGCTGACACAATCCGGATCTCCTGCTAATGCATAATCTGCACATCTTCCGACCATAACGCATGGACCTTCGGAGGCCAGTTTCTTGATTGCGTCAAACTGTGCAAGAAATACTTTATGATTCATCGGCATATCAGTAAATCCTGAAGAGGAATATCCAAAGGAATATGTATCCATTACCAATGAATATAAAAAGCTGT
>ENA-OPWR01002547-OPWR01002547.1-human-gut-metagenome-genome-assembly--contig:-NODE-2547-length-12286-cov-2.162129_pt1 | contig 12286 bp, 13 predicted proteins | sample MGYA00241507_ERZ502006 | MGnify/ENA primary metagenome ERZ502006 (study PRJEB25962, sample SAMEA2043041) | human gut metagenome | biome: human gut; feature: human-associated habitat; material: faeces... | reverse complement strand
TTTGACGATGGTTTGATACAGAAAACATATATACTTCATTATATCCTAAATTAATTTCGTATTTTTTCTCGTCTAATACATATCCTTCATTAGTTTCTATTTCTTCAACAATAACTTTTCCGCTTGGCATATGGTCACAATGTACGTAACCATTTTGATTTGTTGTACATATTCTCTTTCTTCCATCTTCATATGTAATTCGAAATTTTACACCACTCATAGGTTCACCAGTATCGCTACTTACTTTCAATATTTGAATTTCGGATTGTTTCTCTGGTATCTTCAAAAGAATCTTACTTTTCCCTTCTTCTATTCTATTAGAAAATATTACATAGTTTTGTTTTCCTTCAATTTTGCTTGCAACATAATATAGTACATCCAATTCTGATTTTATTGTATAATCCACTCTTGCTTCTGCACCTTCAACAATACTTTTCTTTGGTATCATTACTTTAAATGTCTCGCCTGGCAAGAATTCTGTTTTGGGATTGCCATTTATATCTGCTGTAAATATATCATCATTAGCATAATCAATTTCATCTATTATAATTTTCGACTTTACATTTGCTTCTGTTACCTTGTATTTTGCAGAATAATAGTTATTATCTTTATCTAGAATAAAATTGTCTTCCTGAATTACATCTGGATGTATTATTTCTTCCCTTTGTTTATTTGCAGCAATATTTACTAACTTATATATTGCATCAACAACCTTTTTACCTCTTCTTTGTATATCTTCTAAATTTTGATTATTAATTTCTGTCTCCCCAGCTCTAAAATGAGTATATATATTTTCAATTTTTGCATTAGGCTCATTTCCATGTTTTATAATCCAATAAACAGCTTGTTTTGTTGCTAGATAAGCATCATCTTCTGTTTCTACACCTAAATCCTTTGGAGAAACATTTGGATACCCATTTTTTAATACTTGCCATATTTTATCGTTTCTTAGCTCTTCTCTAACTAGTGCATCATAATTCTCATATTCTCCTGGTAGCCAGCCTACTCCATCCAAGTCTTGGTCCATACAATATGCAATTTTTTTATTTCCATCTTGATCTGTATAATATGTTCTTGAATATGTTATATACATCCATTTATCTCTATAATCACTCCAATATTGAATAGTATAAAAACCTAAACCCCCCCTTTCAATATTAAGCGTATCTCCTATGTTTACAGTACTTGCCAAAGCAAAAGCAGTTGGCCAAAGTATCATCAATATTTGAAAAATTACTAACATTTTTTTTAATTTTAATTTAACCATAATTTCCATATAATCAATTATATAAACGTATTAAAATTATTTAATTGATTAATTCCTTTCTCAGTTTATTTAGATGTTTTCCTGTACAGCTTGTACACATAGTCTTTGATTTACTTTATTTTTTATACATGTTATTAAAGTAAGTCTATTATCTGTTGTTCCTTCTAATTTGCTCCAATCTGTTTCTAGTATTTCTTTTTTTGTATCAACAATATATTTTCTTTCTCCATATTTAGTTGTATATACTATTTCATCTCCTGGTTCTAACTCGTTTATCCTAGCAAAATAAGAATATTTATTTCCTCTGTTGTGAGCTGCAAGTCCAACATTTCCGTCATATTTTGCCGTTTCTTCTATGTGCCCTATGTAATCTCTTAATATCTCATTAGTACTTCCTTCTTTTACTGTTCCATTTAAATTTATTTTTTCAATTTTTAAAGAACCTATTAAATCTTCCTCAAATCCATCATCTTCAGTTACTTCTTGTTTTAATAATTTATAATCTTCATGTTTAGATTTTTCTTCTAATTCTTCTACTCTGAGAAATAATATTTTGTAAACAGAATTTACAGAAGCAAATGAGCCTTTACCATTAGTAACTTTTCTAAGTACTGAATTTACAGATTCTATGGCATTAGATGTATATATCGCTTTTCTTATTTCATTCAAATAATGGTTCTAAATATTTTGGAGGTGTATCATATAACCACTCTTGACAAGGTAATAAGCTTCTTTTTTGTTTGTTATAAATTCCATGTAAATTTATTGGCAATGAATTGTTATTAAAAAAAATCTTTGATATAATAATTCTATACTAGAGGGAGTGATAGTATGGATTCTAAAGGACAAGCTCTTGTGGAGTATGTTTTAATCGTGGCTATTATTAGTGTTATTACAGTAAGTATTGTTTCTTATTTTGGTGGGTATTTAAAGGATACGATTGTAAAAACCTCGTGTGAATTAGTTGACAACGTTTACGTAGAAGGGGATAAACCAGGTAATGCTGAATGCTTAACTAAAGAAGAGTACAAAATCAAACAAGAAAAAGAAGGCCAAAAATGAGAAATAAAAAAGGTCAAGCCCTTGTTGAGTTTGTCATTATTTTACCAATTTTTATTTTTATGTTATTAGCTATTATTGATGTCGGCAAAATTATATTTATTCAAAATCGTTTAGAAAATAAAATGTCTAATGTTTTAGATTTATATCGTAACCAAAAAAGTTATGATGAAATTTTAACGACGTTATCAGGGGACGATAATACGATTCAGTTAGAAATCAAAAACGAAGAAAATAAAAATGTTACTTTCACCTTAAAAAAAGAAGTTAATATTGTCACACCAGGTCTATCATTAATCTTCAAAAATCCTTACGATGTCACCGTAAGTGAGGTTATCAGTTATGAATAATAAAGGACAAACACTTATTATCTTTGTTATTTTAGTGCCAATTATCATTACCATGATGGCTCTTGTTGTCGATGTAGGAATGTTAGAAAATAAAGTTTTAAAGACTAAAAATATAGTGGATGTAGCTATCAAAGAATATTTTAATAAAGAGGATGTTACAGTCATATCTAAAACACTAGAAGAAAATGATATTTCCACCGATAAACTTATTATTAAAAGAACCGATAATGAAGTAGGCGTTAATGTAGAATATGAAATGAGTTCTTTATTTGGTAAAATTGTTGGCTTACAAAAGTATGATGTGAAAGTAAAACGTAAAGGAATTAAAGAGAACGAAAAAATTAAAATTACAGAAGAATAGGATGGGGAATATGAAAAAGAAAATAGGAAAAAGTTTATGTTTGTTTTCAGGTAAAGGCGGTGTTGGAAAAACTATTTTAACACTCAATCTTGCCGCGATTTATTCACAAATAAATAAACATGTTTTAATTGTTGATTTGGATTTATCTAGTGGTGGTATTGCTCTTGCTACTAATAAAGTTTTTGATAAAACTATTTATAATTTTGTAGATGATTACAACAATAACCGTTTTAAAGATTTTAATGACTATGTTGTGAAATATAATGAAAATATTGATATTATGCCAAGTCCTAAAGATCCAAGACAAGCTTCTAAGATAGATTCTAAATATATTGAAATTCTTTTAGATAAAGCAATGTTCCATTATGATATGGTTTTAATTGATACTAATCATAATTTGAATGAATTAAATTTAGTTGTTTTAGATGCCGCTGATAATATTTTATTTGTCATAGAAAATGACCCCATGGATTTAAAAAATATGAAGAGTCTACTTTCTATTTTTAAAGACTTAGATAAAACCAATTACAAAATTTTACTAAATAATAGCCGTGATCCTTTTAAAAAATATTTTACTCTTTATGATATGAAAACCATTATTAAAAATAATATTGACTATGAAATTTCCTCCGAGTTCTTTTTAAAAAATATGGATTCCTATGTTATGAATGGAGAAATTCCAATGCTACAGCCCAAAGCACCTAATATTTTTAATAAGGATTATACGACTATGATGAATTTGGCAGTCAGTTTTTTAGGAGGGGATAATAATGAGCAAAACTAGTTTAATTGAAGCTTTTAATATTGAAAGAAAAAAACCAAAGTTTAATGATGTCAGTGATTATGAAGTCTTTCCTGATAAAAAATTATTAGATGAATTAAGAGTTAAAATTGTTGAAAATTTAATTGATCAAGAAATACCGGAAGATAAGCTTTTACAACAATTTATTAATGATGAAATTGATAAATCTATTGAAGGATACGATTTAACAAACTTAGAAAGAAGTCATTTATATAATTTAATTGATAATGAAATTAATGGCTATGGTCCTTTAACGGAACTTTTAGAAGATAAAAATATTACCGAGATAATGGTCAATAGCCCTAAAGAAATTTATATTGAAATTGATGGGCAACTTATTAAAGATGAAAGTGTCTCATTTATTAATGATGAACATATTATAAGAACCATTGAAAGAATGATAGGACCTATGGGTAGAACTATTGATGCGACAAATCCAATGGTTGACTCAAGACTTAAAGATGGTTCTCGTATTAATGCTGTTATTCCGCCTTTATCTACGAAAGGACCTATTATTACTATTCGTAAATTTAAAAAAGAAATGACAAGTGCCGATGACATGATAAGAATAGGTTCTATGACACCTTATATGGCAACATTTTTAGAAGCAGCCGTCAAAGGAAAATGTAACATCATTATTTGTGGTGGTACGGGTTCAGGTAAAACAACTCTTTTAAATATTTTAAGTAGTTTTATTCCTGATAATGAACGTATTATTACTATTGAAGATGCGGCTGAGTTAAAATTGGAAAAAGAACATGTCATTTCTTTAGAAACAAGAGTAACTAACTATGATAATGAAGGGGAAATTACCATTCGTGACTTAGTTATCAATGCTCTTCGTATGCGACCTGATCGTATCATTGTTGGGGAAGTTCGTGGTAAAGAAGCTTTTGATATGCTTCAAGCCATGAATACAGGACATGAAGGTTCTTTAACCACTCTTCATGCAAACGGTGCTAAAGATGCTTTAAACCGTTTAGAAACTATGGTTTTAATGAGTGGACTTGATATTCCTATTAAAGCTATCAGAGAGTATATTGTTAGTGCCATAGACCTTGTTGTTAATATCGAAAGAATGAACGATGGTAAAAGAAAAGTAACGTCTATATGTGAACTCGAAAGTTTTCATGATGGCGATATTAACTTAAAAGAAATCTTTGCTTTCCATCAAAAAGGCTTAACTGACAATGGGGAAGTAGATGGCGAATATATTCTTTATGATAAAGAAGTGCCAAAAGTTTATAAAAAAATTGCTTCAAGAGGTATTACCGAAATTGATGAAATGTTTCATATAAAATAGGAAAGGAGGTATGTTATGGAGTACTCATTACAAATTGTTATTACCCAAGGAATTATGATTATTATTTTACTTTTACTCATCATTTATTTATTACACCAAAAAAGGGCTATCAAACTCCAAAAAAGATTTGATGCTTTTACCTTAAAAAGTGTTGTCGATGAAGAAAAAAGTATTTTTGATTATATTATGAATTTTCTTTATAAAGTAATGAAAAAAGTAACCAATCTTTTAAGTCACTCAGAAGTTTTAAAGAAACATAGCCTTCGTTATGACAAATTTATTAAATACGAAAATAAAGATAAAGTATCTTCCATGGATTATATGACCGTGAAGTTTTTTACAGGGTTACTACTTGTTATTTTAAGTTTTGTTTCATCTATGTTTCAACTTACTTCGTTATCATTACCTTTTATGTTTTTAGTATTTATCTTAGGTTTTTATATTCCTGACGTCTTCCTTTATATTGGTTTTCAAAAAAAGAGAAAGAAAATTGAAGAAGATTTATTAAAAGCAATCATTATTATGAATAACAGTTTTAAATCAGGACGCAATATAATGCAGGCTGTAGTAATTGTAAGAGATGAGTTAGAAGGCCCTATTAGTGATGAATTTAAAAAGATATATATGGATATGACTTATGGCTTATCTATTGAAGTAGTCTTTGACCGTTTTTATAATCGTGTCAAATTAGATGATGCCAAATATATTGCTAGTTCTTTAACACTTTTAAACAAAACCGGTGGTAATATTGTCAAAGTCTTTGGAACGATAGAAAAATCTTTCTTTAGTAAAAAGAAACTTAAGCAAGAAATGCAAAGTTTAACGAGTGCTTCTATCTTTGTTTATCGTACGCTTTGTGTTATGCCTTTTTTGTTTATTTTAGCTATTTACATTTTAAATCCGACTTATTTTACCCCAATGTTTGAAACTACTTTAGGACGTATTTTACTTTTTGTCACCGTTTTATTTTATAGTTTATATATCTTTATTATCAAACGTGTCATGGAGGTGAAGATGTAATGAAAAAAAATAGTATTGTAAAGAAAATATACTTAGATAGTACCATCAAAAAAATAACCAAAAAGGTGAAACTTTTAGGTATTAATTGTAAATATGACCCCATTGATTTATTAAATACACGTTTAATGTTAAGCCTTATTTTATTTGTGGTTATCTTAATTTTCTTTAAAAATGGCTTTTTTGTAGCCCCAATCTCAGTTGTTATTTTCCATTTTTTAAGTGAATATTTTATTCTCGATTTACCTATAAAAAAAAGAGAAGAAAAACTAGAAGAAGAAGCTATTTTCTTTTTCGAAGTTCTTGCCTTAACCCTCGAAAGTGGTCGTAACTTAACATCTTCTTTAACTATTACAAGTAAGAATGTTGATAGTGAGTTATCAAAAGAATTTCAAAAGTCTTTAAGTGAAATGCGCCTAGGTAAAAGTTTTCCCGAAGCTATGACCAGCATGAAAGAAAGAATACCAAGTGATGCGATTAATAACGCCATTTTAAATATTGTTCAAGCTAGTGTTTTTGGTAATAGTATTGAAGAATCTTTAAATAACCAACTTGATTTTTTAAGAGATAAAAGAATTTTGGAAATCAAAGGACGTATTGGTAAACTTCCAACTAAAATAAGTATCATTTCCGTATTGTTTTTCATTCCTATTATCTTACTCGTTATTTTATCACCTGTTTTAATTGAGTTTTTAGGAGGTGTCTAAATAATGTTAAATAAAAAGGGCATGACACTTTTGGAAATTGTTATCAGCATTGCCCTTATCTCGGTAGTCATGTTATTTTTATTTAGTCTTTTAAATGATATTCAATATGAGTCTAAACATTCTTCTTATGCAAAAGATTTTTTAGTGAGTAGGGCAACAATTATTAAAGATGTAGAAGAAGATATTTTAAATAATAACATTACGAATGTTATGCAGGTTAGTGCCGGAGAAGGTAAAGTTAATTTGAACTTTTTTAGAGATGATACTTCCTTAATGAGCATAGAAGTTGAAAGTAAAAAAATAACTTATAAAAATGCCGCGGGAGAAAAAGAAAGTTTTTCTTTATCGGAAGATAATGATGATGAAGTATTTGATTTTAATCATATAAAAGTTTCAAATTATGAAGGCAATAAAATTTATAAGCCAATTGATACCGATGGGGATGGTGTTTGTAATGTTAACTGTGGCGACAATAGTACTAAAAATGATGATTATGCTATCGAACCTGACTTTAAATATTATCATGTTATCATTCCTGTTTTAACGGGAGCTAGTGATAACGCCATTGACGATTTAGAATTTTTCTTTTTAGTCAAAAAGTAAGGAGGTAAGTCATGAAAAAAAACGGTTTTGTCTTTATTGAAACCATTGTTGTAACGGGCTTTTTAATTACTTCTTTAATGGTTTTATACACGTTATTTGTCGCGACAAATAATAAAGAAACAAGAAAATTAAGATATGATGACCCTCCTAAGATTTATGAAACATATTATTTATATCGTTACTTAGAAAGTTTTAAATTAAGTGATTTAGTAGATAATTTAAAAGATGGAAAAAGTAATTATGAAACCATTTATCGTAGTCGTGCCAATCTTTTTCCAGATTATGAAAAAGAAAGCGCCTTTTTTGAAAATATGTGGGCTGAACTTCATGTTGAAGCAATTTACTTAATTCCTTCTAAAGTTTCTGAGATAATAACTTGTCCAAAGGGAAAATATACGACAATTTGTTCTGATAAAAATTTAATGAGTTATTTAAATACATTAGATGATGATGAGGATAATATTTTTTATTTTGTGGTAGAGTATAAGCACAAAAAAGATGGAACAACTTGTGAACAAAAAGATTGCTTTTATTATTTTTCCCATTACAAAATACCGACTTAATGAGTACTTTAGTTTTTCTTTTTACTATAAATGAATAATAGTAGTAAGCTAATCAGTTCAAATATACCTAATAGTATTGGTAAAATTTCATATAAAACTAATTCTTTGGGATAATAAATACCACAAAGTAATGTAACAAGATAAAGAAGAAAAAGTAAAATTGGGAAAGTGATTTTTAAACCTTTTTTTGGTAAGCATTCCTTTAAATTATTGCCAGCGATAGATAACGTCATAAATAAATCAAACAACCACGCAACTGAAATAATATTTTCTACTTTTTCAATAAAATTAAACAATTTAATTTTCTTTAAAGTCATATATTCAGGATAACGATAAATTTTAATAAGATTTGGCCCTAAAACGCCGATGATGAAAAGAGCCATAATAATAACTGTTAAAGAGGAAAACAAATATTTTAAAACGTATTTGTTTTTTTTAGTTTCCACGTTAAGTAAAAGTAAAAAAGGGGCGGTACTATAAAAAGTATAATATAAAGTTCCTTTAAGTAAAGAAGGAGTATTCGTTGTTAAAATAGGTAAAAAAGATTCTACTTTAAAGTACTTTATTAAACCAAGACCTGCAAAAATAAATAAAATGAAAGAAATAGGCATTAAAATTTCACCAACTTTAGCAATCGTAGTTAAACCTTTTTTGCAAGCTCGAAAGACCAAAAAAGGAATAGGAAATGAAATAAAATATATAGGCGATTTAAGTAAGAAAAAAGAATCAGCAAACGTTTGGAAGATAAAGGCTATTTGCGTATAAATTAAAATATTAAAAAGAAAAAAGATAAATAACATTACATATTTCCAAAGACTATTATCTTTTTTTAGAGGAATAAGATTAATCTTTTCTTTGAGTTTCCCATAAAGATAGATAATACCAGTACCGAAAATAGTTCCTAAAATAGCGCATATATAAGCATCTTTACCCGTTAGTTTTAAAAGATAAGAAAAGCCAAAACCTAAGAAAAAAACTCTTCCTAGAAAGTAAGATAAAATAAACATTTTACGTTCATTCATTTGGATTCACCTTAAAAATTAACCCATTTTTATTGATATCTAAATCGATATTAACTAACGTATCTTTTAAATACCAATTTGTTAATTCTTCCCTTTCTTTTTGATAATAAATATTTTGAAATTCTAACACATCACTTTGGAGATTTTGAATTTTTTTTATTAAATGATTTATTTCCTTTTTTATTTCGTCACTAAAAGTATGACTTAACTCTTCATAACTAGAAGAAGTACGAAAATCTATTTCACAGTTGTCTTCAATAACACTTCCTTTTAAAGAAGAATTAATAACAATATTATCTTCTTTTACTTTTATATCTGTATCGCGATTATGATATAAATCAATGGTAATAGTTTTATCTTCTTTAAAAGGACAGGCCATTTTAATAAAAGTATTATCACTTGTATTTTTAAGTAAATTAAATAAAGAAGTTTCTTGTTCATTTAATTGTCCAACCATTTGATAGCCTTTAAATAAGGCCATTCCGGAAAGAGCAAAAGTTGTTTCATCTTTTTTTATTGTATTTAAATAAGCATCTTTTTTAGGGTCAACAAAGTTATTCATCATAGTTTCAAAATCCATATTAATGGCTATTTTGGGCGTAGAACGATTATTGGTAAGAGCTTTTTCTAGAGCCACAGATGTCACTGGAGAGGCTTCATTTTTATTTTCAAGTATTAAAGATGCTTTTCCATCTAAAACGATAAGAGGGTAAAAGATATTTCTAATATTGGGTTCCCTTAAAATGTAATCAGTTACATCTTGCATATAGTTTTTAGCAATTTCTTCACTAAATAAAATCACTTTAACGTGGGCAAAATAGACTTCTTTATGAATTTTTAAACTAGCCTTGGCGAAGGCTTCGGAAATTGTTTTACCAGTTGCTTTTACATAAGATGCTTTTTCGTTGCTTTCTTTTTGACTTTCTAAAACTTCAAAAGTAACCTCATAATCATCTTCATAATCAATGGCAATCCCCGAAATAATGGCTAAATCATTTAATTCTTGATAGTCATAACAACCTCCTAAAAAAAGAGGAATAAGAAGAATAAAAAATATTTTTTTCATTTGGTTAATCTCCTTTGTTTCGTAAAGTTTTGCTCGGTAAGTAAAGCGCTTCTTTCGGTGTTTTTAGAAAAATTGTTTTTAAGAAGACCTTGCATTAAATATTTGAGGTCAAAAGGGGCTAGAGGATAAAAATAAGGTTCATCAAGGGTTTTAATTTCAATGACATGAATGAGAAAGTAAATAAAAGCTAAAACGATGCCATAAAGGCCATATAAAGCCGCGGCAAAAAGAAAGATAATTCTAAAATAACGTGCAGCATCAACAAGTTCAGTTTCAGTAAATATTAAACTTGTAATAAAAGTAAAGGCAATGACAATAATCATAATCGGACTAACAAAACCTGCTGATACGGCTGCTTCACCAAGGATTAAAGCCCCAAGTATGGAAATAGCACTTCCGTAAGTGTTAGGAAAACGAATATCACTTTCTCTTAAAATTTCATAAATAAAAAGCATTAAAATAGCTTCTACCAAAGTGGGAAAAGGGACATTATTTCGTTGGGCTGCAAAGTTAATAAGTAAAGAAGAGGGAATGGTTTCGGGATTATAATTAATAAGGGCAATGTAAAGACCAGGTGCCATCATTGTTATAAAAAAGCACATAAAACGTAATACTTTTAAAAAATTAATATTATTTGTTTTACGATAATCATCACTAACCGGATTAATAAAATCACCAAAAAAGGCTGGCAATATAAGGGCAAAAGGAGAGGTATCTACTAAAACAACTATTTTTCCAGCCATTAAAGCACTAGATACATAATCAGGTCGTTCTGTTTTTATAACTGTGGGAAAATGTGTTTTGTTTTCTTCTTCTAAATATTCGGCAATAACACCGGAATCAATAATACCATCAATATCTATTTTTTTAAGTTGTTTATAAATTTTATCAAGGCTATCTTTTTTAACAATATCATCAAAATATAAAATATTTAAAGTTGTATTAGTTTTTCTTCCTATGACGACATTTAAGGCTTTCAAGGTGCTAGATTTAATTCTTCTTTTAACAAGACCTAAGTTAATTTGAATATTTTCTGTAAAAGCATCTTTAGGCCCAAATACGGCTTGCTCTGTTTGAGCCTCTGGTATTCCTCTTGTAATGTCTGCTTTGGTTTCTAAGGCTAAAATCTCACTACCTTTAAGAACAATAGTAAAGCCATTGGTTATATAAAATTCGATTTCATCTATTTTATTTAAAATTAAAGTATGAGGTGCCGGGATTAAACTTTGAATATCTTTAAATGATTTCTTTTTTAAGGCTGTTAAAAGAGTAATGTTTTTTAAAATATAATCGTTAACTTTATCACTACCAGTGACACTTTCTAAATATAAAACATATAATGTTGTCCGGTAGTTTATCTTGATTTTTTTTACGACAAAATCAGTATTATTTTCAAATTGTTTTTCAATTTGCTCTAAAATTTTGTTTTGCATAGATATCACCATTTTTAATATGAAACAAAGGTAAAAAATTTATGCGTTTCTTGAAAAAAAAGCTTTCATATGATACTCTTTTAAAAAGAAAGCGATGATTTTATGAAAGTACGTATTGAAAAATTTGATTATGAAGGAAGAGGACTTTGTCATATCGATGGTAAGGTAACTTTTGTACCTAAAACTTTAAAAGGCGAAGTTGTTGATATCAGTTTAGAAAAGAGTGAAAAGCATTATAACATAGCTAAACTTAAGGAAATAATAGAGAAAAGTCCAGAAAGAATTCCTTCTTTTTTTATCTTTTGCATAATACGAAACGGATTCTCCTCATCTGGCAGACTTGGACCTTCTTCCACGTCTTCTCCTTCCGTTTGACTGCCGGATGCGTCAAGACTGTCATTCACCCGTTCCATTGCATCTGTCATTTCATCTGTTTTCTTTTCCATATCAGATTCTTCTGTCTCTGTCTGTTCCCATTTTTCTGTTGTTCCGGTAAACTTTTTAACCAGATCCATTCCATACCTTTGTTCCATATAAACCAGCACTTGTTCTCGAAATGCCTGTCCGGATTGATCTGTCAAATACTGAATTCCCTTGATTTGATGATCTGTAGAACCAGAATTGTAATAATGCATACGCTGGATCAGATTTTCTTCTTCATAATTTCCTGTCCTGTAACCAAGATCAATTCCCAAAACATGATATTGTTCCATAAGTTCCTGATGATATTCTC
>ENA-OPWR01002544-OPWR01002544.1-human-gut-metagenome-genome-assembly--contig:-NODE-2544-length-12293-cov-7.889279_pt1 | contig 12293 bp, 5 predicted proteins | sample MGYA00241507_ERZ502006 | MGnify/ENA primary metagenome ERZ502006 (study PRJEB25962, sample SAMEA2043041) | human gut metagenome | biome: human gut; feature: human-associated habitat; material: faeces... | reverse complement strand
CGCAGCCGTCGGAGCGGTGCTTAAGCCGTAAGGCGGGAATTGTGCGGTGTTGCCCAAGGTCTATCTGAAATCAAAAAACGCCGGATATTTCCATTTCTCAGCTGCACCCCAACAAAAAAGCAGCGGCCAGCAATCTGCCAGCCGCTGCTTACCTTATTATAATAACGCTCCCGGATGTTCCGCTCCGCTTCATCTCAATTACTCTTCGCTGTCATCCGGGATATCTTCCTCAAAAGCATCCATCCAGCTTTCGTTGTGCCACTTATCTTTTTCACCTTTTTCCTTGGCGGCAACCTTCTGCCGTTGTGCCTGGTCGTTCATTATGGTGCCGATCGGGTTCAGCGCGCGTTCTTCAATAATGTGGTAGAACAGCCCCATCGGGTTATTCACGTTGGGGTCCTTGGCGGCCTTTGCCCAGAACACATCAAAGTCCAGTTCATGCGCCATAGCTTCCATCAACGGGGTCAGGCTGCCATACTTTTCAATCACTTCATTCATGCAGGCCAGGTAATGCAGCCGCATTTCGTCTTTCAGCCCATTGCGCAGGCTGGAAGGCGATGGCACGCACCGCGCTGCCAGGTGGCGGTAAATTTCGTGGTAAGCGCCGCGCTGGCCGCTCGTCAACGTCTTTTCCAGGTATCCATCATCTACAAACTTTGCAAACTCTTTTCGCATATCCTGCCGTTTTACAATCGTTTCGGGAATCAGCTCTACCTTGGGCGGCTCAGGCTCCGGCATCGCTTGCTGCACCGGCTCGTCCATCACATGGTACTCCGCTTCCAACAGCTCCTCTTTGGGTTCTGCTGCCGGCTTTGCCTTGCGGAAAATATAAATGCGATAGTTATCCATATCCTCGCGCAGCACCTTGTTCAGGTACCGCGCCGGGCTGCGCATCGTCTGCGACCGGGGAATGATCTCCTGTGCATAGCGGGGTGCCACACCGGCCAGCCAACTGGTCAGCCCGCCGCAATCCAGGATGATGGCATTCATCTTTCCAAACACCGTTTTGTTGCCGCCGTCCTGCTCGCCATCGCCTGCCTGGATGGTGCAGCAGGCATCTGCCAACACATCAATGATCACTTCCACCGCGTGCAGCTCTTCGGGCGTAATCTCCGCGCGCAGCTGATCCATGCGCGCTTTCACAACAATTTCCTCCCGCAGCTCGGTGCGGTGGCGTCCAAAGGAATAGGGGATCGTTGTTTCCGGTGCCGAAACATAATCAAAGGTGATCACGCTGGGGTCATCCAGCAGCGAATCCTCAATCGCCACGGTGGGGCGGCCCTTCTTTTTGCTCTTTTTGCGCACCGTGCTGTTGATGCTGTCCAGGTTGGCCTGTGCGGCGGCATCATCCACCGGGTCAATCGTTACCACCAGCGAAAGAACCTTCTGCCCTTTCTTTTCGTACACATCGTAATTAAAAATAATATCCGTCTTTTCGTTAATTTCCGCCTTTGCCTTTTCCAGTGCCAGGCGGCGGAAATCCGACCATCGGTTGGCCGTATACGAAAGCTGTTCATACAGCATGCTCAGGTTCCATACCAGCGGTTCCCCGGCCGCTTTCTTTTTCAGGTACAGGCTCTGGTAGCTCTTGCACAGCTCGTAAATGCGGATGGAATAGGTGGACCGCATCAGCATGGTGTAGGTCACATCCATGGTGGTATACAGGGTTTTCAGCTGTACCAGGTGCGGTTTCAGCACCGGATCCAGCGTGATGGTCATGCGCGCGCGGCCCTCATCAATGCGCACTTTATCGATCCAGCGGAATGTTTCCACCGTGGAAGTTCCGTTATTCTTGATCCACTGGATGGGCGCGTTGGCCAGCTCCTCAATATTTTTGCGCACCTGCTTGTACAGCGCCCCGCTGTGCGGGTCCATGCCGGTCATCTTGATAAAATCATAAATGCTCAGCTCATAAGAAGGCAGGTCCGTATCCTCCGGCTTAATCATCGAAAAAATATGCAGCATCAGGCGCTGCTGGCTCAGCGTCAGGTTGTTGCGCGTCATCTGTACAAGGTCATTGGATTTGCGAACGATGGTCTGGTCCCCGCGTTCTTCAAACGTAACGACAAACGGATCATCTTTTTTCTGTTTACTTGCCGCCATAAGCAGGGGCCTCCTATATCGGTTGCTGTATCCCGGGTGGTCACGCACATCATGCTAAACATTATAGCACATCCTGTTGTCCAACGCAAGAATTGCAAATTTACACAGGGTTTCACCGCCATTACCCTGTGCAAAATGCAACACCCGCGTTGTGGTTTGCCATATATCCTGTGGGGGTTGCAGCCCGGGTGCAGGTTACACAGGGTTTTATTGTGCTTTTCTGTCCTGCTGTTTCAGAGTTCTGTAACCTGATGGAATGGCAACACCAATTTTTTTCCGTTCTCCCCCATCTCCCGGCTTACCTCTGGTTGTTATTATGGCTTAGATGTTTAGTTTTATATTAGTAATAGGTAGAGCCTGTGTAATTTAACAACGCAAACCTGTGTGTTCAACCAACTGCAGCCTGTGCATTCCACCACCATTTTCCTGTGCGGAAAGCAACCTGCGTAAAGTTGCAAATAAGCCAAAAACAGCCAAACCTGTGTAAATTGCAACACGGGGAACGGGCCTATCCTGTGTGGTTTTCCAACAGGTGCGCGGGTCACGGCGGGGCAGGGGCGCGGGAATACCCTGTGTAAAATGCAACTGTTCCGGGGGTAACCTGTGCGTTTTTCCAACGGTAAGCGGCATAGGGAAACAAGGCAATCCTGTGCGTTTTTCCAACACGTTTCGGGAATGTTCGGCACAGAATGCGGGCAATACCCTGTGCAAAATTGCAACAGCTCACAGCTGCTTCAAATAGATCAGTTGCAAATTTACACAGGGCAGCACCCCTTTATTATAAGGTAAGTGCCGCACAGAATGGCGCGTGAGGGGTTGCAGTTTACACAGGATAGATTGAAAGCTGGGAGCTGGAGGTGTATCTGAAAACAAAGAAAATGACGGATATTTCGCAAACACAAGCAGGATTTAAGGCAGAGAGCCGCAGGAATCCTTTGTGGATTCCAAGGCGCTTTAACGCAAAATCCCGCTGTGTTTGTAGAAATAGACTAAATTTTCGACTTTTCAGATACACCTTAGTCCTATCTGAAACGTCAAAAAGCTCGTCTGTTTCAGCAAACGCAGCCGGATTTTATGCTTGCGAAAGATCCGCTATTTTCGTCGCTCTCAGAGGCACCTCAGGAGCTGGCGCAAATAGAAATCGGCAAGGGGGAACCGGGAATCAGGGGCGGGGCAGGGGGGACAAAAAAGCGAATGGCATATCTGCAGCAAACCCGCACCCCGCTGTAAAGGGAGAACGGCGTCCCGTTGGCGGGCGTGCAATCCACCAAACACACACCCGCCGCCGCAAACACTGCAAACCGTTTGCAGGGGCGCGGTGTACCCATCGCGCCGCAAAAAAACGGGAACCGTGCGCCGCAAACCTGCCATCCCTCCCACAAGGCGCCCACCCAGCCGCCAGGCCCCGCCACAAACAGGCGCATGCGAAACAAATAATTGCGCAAAAACAGGGAAATGTAGCAAAAAAGGCGAATTTTGCTGCAAAGTTGCGCTCTGTGTGCGCAGAGGATCATAAACGCGCGGTCAAAGTATATAAAAGGGAACGCTGCCAAAAAGAAAATCAGGAATAAATTATACAAAGGCTTTGAATACATTGTATAATTGGAGGAAAACGCAATCAGTAAAAGTGCTGAAAAACAGGAATTTACGTGGATTGTATTGCCTTTCTGGTATAAAGGTGCTATACTTTAACACTGAAAAGTAAATGCGCAATGAGAAGATTCGATGCGTAATTTTTTTGAAAACAACATGGCAACGGTTGCGCAATTAAAAGAAGATGGCTTCTTTTATTGTTCCACAGGGATCCCCTGTGGAACAATGTGCTTTCATTAAACCAGCGCGAAAGGCGAGTGAGCAGATTGAATAGAACAGGGAAAAACACAACAGGTTGGGCGCGCCGGCTGACAGCGCTGCTTGTCACCGCTTGCCTGGTTATGGCAATGGCCCTGCCTGTATACGCCGAGGTGGATCTTCTGCCCGACGCACCTGACGAAGTAGAGCTGCTGGAGGATGAGCAGGGAACGGCCTCCGGGGAGGATACCACTCCGCCGGAGCAGAACGCCGCCACCCCGGAACCGGAACAAAGTGCCGAGCCGGAGCAGCCCGCCCCGACCGAAACGCCGGAGCCCACGGCAGAACCCGCCCTGACCCCGGAACCGGCAGCCACCGCAACGGCCACCCCTGTGCCGACCGTGACCCCCACCGCCACCCCGGAACCGACCGAACAGCCGCAGAAGATGTACGCCGCAAGAAGCGTGGATAACGTGCAGGCAGTTAGTGAGACGGGAGTGCCGGCTACTTACACGCTCTATTTTGCAGTGCCTAGTGGCTGGAGCGATTGTACAGCGGTGAAAATACATGCCGCTGATGGAAAAAATCCAGATCAAGATCACTTTTATTATCTTGAGATGCATGAAGTTGACGAAACGAAGGATCGAAGAAAAATTTATTCTGTGGTTCTGAAAAAGGCCGATCACTATAAAAGCGGAGGGTTGAATGGACTTGAATTTTGCGGATATAATGAAGAACCAATTGAAGAAACAAAGCCTGCACGCAAAATAGTAATTGCTGAAGTAGGACAACAGAATCCACCGTGGATGACGTTCAATCCAGCTGATACAAATAATTATATCGGCGGCGACTACTATGACGGAAATAATAAGGAGGGCGGCTGGAATCGAGATGACTGGACTATCTATACGGTTGGCCATAAGCATTTCGCTGGCCAAACGATGGCCTTTGAAAATAAAACCAGTAAAACACTAACGAACGTCCAAGCCTGGTTTTATGAACTGAATGAAAAAACAGGAAAACTTGATCGGGTCTGTGACCCAATACCCTTAAATAGTGCTGAGTTGGCTTCTGGTATTGCTTCTGGTTCCACAGCAACCTTTAAAATTCCTAACGATTATTGCTCTTTTGTTCGCTTTACCGCGGGCGATGATGAAATAAGTGAATACTACAATTTTTATAATGAGGAAGTAACAGGAGAAAATCAGAAACGCTTCCAGTATTCCGAAGGTCAATGCTATTGCTACATGTACAATGATATTGAGGATGCAACATGGGGGCGTCCCGGTGCCACCCGTATCTATTACGATGCTACTTTTTCCAAGATGGCATTGAATGGAGATACCGACGACTTTTCAATCCCCAAAGCCAATAATAATAAAGAGACCATTTATTATCGGATAAAAGGAGACGGCGTAGAATCCGAAAGCGGCACGCTGGTAAAAGATGGCACAAACGAAAACCTTTATTATGTTGACATTCCCCAAGGATATAATTTAATCATCTTTTCCGGTGAAAAAATTAACGGTGACGAGGAGACAAAAGGACATGGACTAAGTACAGCGTGGCTGCCGATTCCCAAAGATGACAAAAATTGCTTCTATGCGGATACGAATGACGATGCAGTATATAAAGATACCACTCGTGGCGGCTACTGGGCTCCAAAAGGTACCCTGCGTGATGCCGAAACGTGGAAAAATCCTGACACTAAAGTAGTAGATATTGCCGCCGCTGAATTTACGGAAAAACCAAATACAAAGTATGTTACCAGTACGCTGTATGATTATTATACAGATTACGAACTGAACGGCAAGAACCGTGATAGCTACGATAATGATAATGCGGTTAATCAGCGCCACTGGGTACCCTTCCGCCAGTTCGATCAGGCAATCAGCGACTACTATCAGAGTTATGTAAATAAAAATACCGGAAAGTCCATTATATATCCCATTTATACAGGCCATTTCCAGCCAAGTGATTGGGCTCCAAAATTTGCGGATATTGCAAGTACATTGAATTTGTACGGATGGAGTTCTTACAATATCTTTATCGCAGCCAATAACTCGAACTATGATATAGGAGGAAACGCAAACGGGAAAAAAAATGCCTACGCTTTCCAGGGCATTGTTGCAGGCCAAAGAGACAGCGATGGCGACATCGTGATGAATGGCACGACCCTGAAAGAACCGCATTTCAATGAAAAGTTCCTGACCGGCCAAAACAGCAAAAATGCAAAACTTGGCAAAGTTTACCACAATGTTGAGTTTCCGTTTACCCAAAAAGAAGTTTTTGTAGAATCAGATCAAAAAGGCAAAGGTGTTAAATACTGGTGGTTTGACAGCAAAGAAACTTCTCTGTATCTGCGCAAAGATACAAATAGCGATCAGTTGTACCTTGGTAATGATAGCACGGGAGAGACAACCGCTGAATATCTGAGCGAGGCGTCCCACAACGTGGACAGTGCAAGTGATCCAAATAAAGTTTCAACGCAATACGGCTTTTTCCCGTTCAATGAAACCACAACCAGTAATAGCGCAGTCAGGTACAATTACGGTTACGGTGCAAAACTTGAAATCCCGTTTACCCTAACCAGTACCGGAACAGTTAAGGACGACTACAATAATGAAATTCCAATTCGTTTTTACTTCTCTGGTGATGATGATGTGTGGGTTTTCATTGACGATCAGCTTGTCCTGGATATTGGCGGTGCTCATGCCAGAGTTTCTGGTGTGTTGGAGTTTGACCAGCGCGATAATAAGAAAAACACCGTAACTTCCTATGTCAGCCGGGTCAAGAACAGCAAGACAGATAATTATGGCGCTGAAGATTGTGATGAAAACAAGCATGAAACGGAGACAAGCATTACTTACTTAGGAACAACCGAAAAGTATTATAAAAACGCAAGTGTCTCCATCCCTAATCTTTCCACCGGCAAGCACACCCTTACCATGTACTATATGGAACGCGGTATGTGGGAGTCCAACATGGCGGTGGCGTTCAACTTCCCGGATAATAACGAGCTGCAGGTTCAAAAAGAAGTCGATCTGACCAACGTTACTGATGATGACTTCAAAAACTGCTTTAAAGACCAGAAAATCTTCAACTTCACCATCCAGAACCAGGCAACCCATTATGGAGAAAAAGAGGCCGCTGGCTCGGATACAAGCGGTACCAAAGAGGTGAATTTGACTGCGGATTGTGACGAGATTAAACCCGCAACCAATTCAACCGAAGGTGAGTACATTTTCAAGTTGGATACAAACCCCGAGCAAGGTTCCGGGCCTGAAGGCGAAAAGGTCCTTCACTGGTACGCACGCTATACGGATACGGAACCCGTCAGTGCAGCGCGTAAGAAACGTTATGGCATCCTGACGCTGAAAAACCCCATCGATATCAAAGACGAGCGCTTCCTTACGTTCCAGGTTTACGTTGATCCAAAGGATCATGGAGGTGACCTTTCCCTCAACAACCTGTATCTGGAACTGCTGGATGAAAACAACGTCCAAAAAGGCAGCCTTGGCACAACAGGCATTAACGGCGCAACGTATGGCTCGGTCGAACTGGTGACAGGCAAATGGGTCACCGTAAAGCTGGACCTGAACAAGATGAAAAAGCAGGACGATTTTAACAACTACGTCAAAACCATCCGCGTGGGCGATAACTATAGCCGCCACATCTATTTCAGGAACTTTACCTTCATTCCCAAAGCGGTGCCAAGTACGATGACCGGCTTTACAACCGATCAGAAGGAAATCCCGGATTACGGCTCCGCCAAAAGCGGTAATTTGGAAAACGCCATAAACGCACAGTACACCTCCACCGAGGACAGCGACACCCAGTTGGTGGACGAGGACGGACGCTTTGTTCTGGAAGCTGGAGAAACCGTTACCTTCAGCGACCAGTTCCGCCGCGGCAGCTACATTTCGCTCAAAGAGGAACTGAACCAAAACCTGTACGACACCAAATGGACGGTGTGCGAGAACGGGCAGGCGGTTACTTCGACGGAGCCGGATGACACATCAAATGTAGAGACCGTAAAATTCGGGGAAAAGAGGTCGTTAGAAAAGCAGAATTATCCCCCCAAAGGCCCCGATGATGGCCGAACGGAAGTTTATGTCGATAAAGATGGGATAAAGAATGATGGCTACAAGGTGAGCAAAAAGCCCGAAGAAGCCAACACCATCGTCTTCCGCTCCTATAAGGACCCGGACGAAACAAGCTCCACGCTGACAAAGCTAAAGGTAAAATACGTCAACACCGTCAAAACCGGCGGGCTGAAAATCCAAAAGAAGGCCGCAGAGGGCGAAACCTTGACCGGAACCTACACCTTCAAAGTTACCTTTAATGATGTTGGCGGTGAGGGTCTGGAAGAAAAGCCCATCGAAAGAACCGTTACGATTGATATGGGCAAGGGCGAAAGCACCGGAACCATCACCGGCATCCCCGTTGGCACCCGCTATACCATCGAGGAAGTCAAAACCGATGATTCCAGACTGCAAAGCGTAACTGTTCCGAAAGGTCAATCCGCCCAGGTGATCTACAACACCATGGTGGAAGGCGAGATTGTGGCGGGCAAAAATCCGGACAATCCGAACGATCCGAAAGCTCTGGAAGTTACCGCAATCTTTACCAACACCACGCGCAAACTGATCAACATTGAGTTCGATAAGCTCTGGAAAGATGCAAATGATACGGTCCTTGGTACAACGAACCAGCCGAACGAGATTTACATCCAGCTCCAGCGCAAAAACAGTGCTGCGGATGCCAAATGGGAGGTTGTTGACTACCCGACCTCGGGCAGCAAATATGTTACGGTTCGCCATACAGATAACGGCTGGCTGTATCCCTTTAACAACCTGGATCAGTACCCGGTTGGCGGCAGTGCGGATAATAACTATATTTACCGCATTGTGGAAGGTACGGTAGAAAAGGGCGAATTTAAACAGGCAGCGGAAGACGGAACCATTACGATTGACGGCAATACGTATGTTGTAACGGCTGAAGCAACAGCAAACAGCGAAACGGACAGCGAAACCGGCGCAACTACAACGCCAGCCACAGCCACCGATGGAACCATCACCGGCGGCAGCGGCAAGATTGTGCTGACCAACACGCTGCAGAACCCGAAGTTTGTACTGGATATCATCAAGAAGGACGCGGAAAAAGACGAAAATAACAATGAAGTATTCTTGAAAGATGTTGAGTTCAAGCTGGAAAAGCTGGTCGAAACAACAACCGAAGGAAAAACGCAGTGGGTAGTAGATAAAAACTACCCATTCGATAACACAAACAAAGGTTCCATTACCGGTACAACCGGAGCGGACGGCAAGATAACCCCGAACCCGTTCACAAATCTGGAACCCGGTACATACCGCCTGACGGAAACCAAGGCACATCCGGGGTACAACCTGTTGGCACAGCCAATTGAGATCAAATTTACCCAAGGCGGCGAGTGTTTTATTGATGGGGAGAAAATTACGGACACAAAAACGTTTGTGCAGTCCGGCAACACCTACACCATGAACCTTACCGTTCTGAACCGTAAAACGCCTGAGCTGCCCCACACGGGTGCAGACGCGCCAAGCCTGTGGCTGCTGATCGGCATGCCGCTGGCGGTGGCAGGGCTGTTGATATTCACATTCCGCTACAACAGGAAAGGGGGCCGGCGACATTAACCATCCCCCGGAAACCCAGCAACCCCCAGGATGCAGGGCCTGCCCGCCCGTGCGCACCCGTTTACGGCAGGGCGCAGCCTTAAGCCAAGTGGGCAAGCGGCCCAGTTTTTCCTCCTTTTTTCTTCACGGCACAGTGCGGGCGGCGCGGCAGCGTTTCCCCGCTGCAGCGCCCCGCACTGCACGCCGTGCTGATGCAGAACCCTTAAGCCGGGCGGCCCCGCCGCCCATCCGATGATGATTTTTTTTAAGAGAAGAGGTACTGAAATGAAAAAAGCAAAACGTTTTCTCACAGGCCTGTTGAGCGCCGCCCTGGCCCTCAGCCTGTGCGCTATGCCAGCAATGGCAGACACGCCTGCACCCGAATTGCTAGAAGCAACGAATACAACAGACAGTGTAATCAATCCCAATCAGAAAGGCTCGATTACCATTTATAAGTATCTGCATGCAGAGAAGATTAATAGTGTAGCAGGTACAGGTGAAAAGCAGAATATTCCTGATGGCACGGAACCCGCAGAAGATGTTGGATTTACTATTTATCAGGTAAAAAATGCAACCGAATTGCAAGCATATTATGACGGTGAAACAAGTGATAAAGTAGCGAAAGCATCTGACTATTTGGATGAAAAAGGTAATGTTCTAAAAAAGTATAACACAACGATTGTAGATGCTGATAAAGTCGGCGAGGAGAAAAAAACAGACGCGAATGGCATGGTGCAGTTCACGAATCTCCCTGTTGGCCTTTATCTTGTGATGGAAACCAGCAAACCGGCTACAGTTACTGAGCCGGTAGAACCGTTCTTGGTTTCTATTCCTATGACGCGTGTGACAGAAGATCCAAACGCTCAGAAGCAGTGGTTGTATGATGTGGTTGTTTACCCCAAAAACAGCACGCATAAAGGTTCTATTACGCTGAAAAAGGTCGGCGTTGTAGGAGAAGAAGCTGGAACACCGCTGGCAGGGGTTAAATTTAGTCTTGACCGTCTGAAGGATGACGATACAAATACATGGGTACCTTATCCCGATGATAAAACTACTTTTGAAACGACTGCTCCTGACGGTTCAGTAACCATTGACGGTTTGAAGCCGGGTACTTACCGTTTCAAGGAAATTGGTTATAGCGATACAGTAACAGGTGAAAATCGTAAATACGTCATCAATGCAGGTGATTATTATGTATTTACGATTGCTGAAGATGGTAAGGTAAGCAGAGCAGAAGATGCAGACCATAGCAGTGACTATACCGCAGAAAACACAACAGTAACAGTTAAAAACTATGCACCTGACATTGAAAAGACGGTAAAAGACCGTACAAGCGACGAGTATCGTAAAGCTGCTGACTACAATGTAGGCGATGAAATTCCGTACAAGATTACTGTTACTGTTCCCCAGAATATCACCCGCCTGAAGAAGTTTGAAGTAACGGATACCCCGACCAATTTGGTCGATCAGGTAAAGGATGCTGATGGTAACGACCTTATCAGTGTCCAGTATAAGGATGGCGAAAGCTTGGTAGCCGTTCCTACAGACGCATACACCATTACTAAACTTGACAATGGCGGTTTTAAGGTTGCGTTTATTCCCGCCCAGATGGAAGCATATGCAGGTAAGCAGATTGTCATTAGCTATAAGGCAAAACTGACTGCTGATGCAGATATGACCACTGATGGCAACTCGAACCAGGCTAAGCTGGAGTACTCTAACAAAACAGATGTGAAAGATGAGGATAAGGACGCGCCGGAGAACAATAATAAACGCGGTGATGAAACTGTCGTTTATACGTTCCAGATTCAGATTGTGAAGAAGGCTGATGTCAAAGATGAAAAGGGTGATGTGATCTACCTTGAAGGCGTAACCTTTGATTTGTATAAGCTGGTAGGAAAAGATGAGAAGCTTCCTGACGGTGCAGTCAAAATTGATAACGATACAGCAAACGCACTGAAACTTCCGGCAGCAGGCGAAAACCAGGAATGGGTAAAAGTTAAGTCTGGTATCACAACGGGTACTGACGGTAAAGCCAATGTGGACGGACTTGCAAACGGCACTTACTATCTGGTAGAAACTAAAACGAAACAGGGTTATAACCTTTTGAAGGCTCCGGTAAAAGTAGAATTGAGTATTGCTTATAAGACGACATGGAATGAATCCTTGGAGTATAAAGGTGATGTACTGGTTAAGCGTGATGTGACAAAAAAGGTAGAAACTTTTACTAAGGATGGTACTCAGACTGGCGTTACCGAGGGCGATAAGACGTATGGCCGCCATGTTACCGAAATCATCAACCGCAAGGGCTTCAACCTGCCCACCACCGGTGGTTTCGGCACCCTGCTGTTCAGCGGCATTGGTGTGCTGCTGGTTGTGGCCGGTGTTGGCGTGCTGCTGAGCCTGAAAAAGAAGAACCGCGCCTGATGCGCCCGCCGCAAGGCAAAACAATTTTACAATTCACCAATAGGGTATAGAGGGATAATCCATCATACACAGGGGGAGGGCCGGGTTTGGCCCTCCCCCTATGGTGGGTTATTGGGAAATAAATTTTTTTGGGTGTACATGGCCGTTGTTCGGCTGATTTTTAGGCCCTGCGTGGGGAACCACCCTACGGGTTAGGTTTGCGGCGGGGAACCACCCCACGGGCGTTAGGTTTGCGGCGGGGAACCACCCCACGGGCGTTAGGTTTGTGGCGAGGAACCACCCCTCAGTCTGCGTTGCAGACAGCTCCCCTCAAAGGGG
>ENA-OPWR01002540-OPWR01002540.1-human-gut-metagenome-genome-assembly--contig:-NODE-2540-length-12304-cov-2.293330_pt1 | contig 12304 bp, 11 predicted proteins | sample MGYA00241507_ERZ502006 | MGnify/ENA primary metagenome ERZ502006 (study PRJEB25962, sample SAMEA2043041) | human gut metagenome | biome: human gut; feature: human-associated habitat; material: faeces... | reverse complement strand
GCATCGAAGATATGTGTGCAGATTCCTGGAGATGGCAGAGCCAGAATCCAAACGGATACAACGACTAATCACAGATTGAACGCAGAGAAGCGGATTGTGAATGTCCGCTTTACAAATCATATCGCATCCAATACATAGTATATCAGAAAGATCAGGCAGAAACCAAGAGGTGGAAGCCTGGTCTTTTTTTGGCAGGAGGTCGATCGTCTGGTATCAGCAAAAATAAGGGAAAGTGTTCACATAGAAGAAGGCATTAATTATGATAAAAGCAGTAAAAAGTATCAATGTGTAATAGAAAAATATGAGAGCAATGAAAGGTCATCTGTGAAAATTCTGTGTCACTACTTGAAAATTCATCCAAAAACTTCTATAATTAAAAATTATAATGTCAGGGGTAAAAGGTGTTCAGGTTATAGAAGAAAGGCAAGATGAATGAAAAACAGATATTTATATAAATTAGGCTGCATGATGCTGGCGGGGAGTATGCTGATGAGTACAGCACCGGTGGCTTATGCATCGAGTTTGCAGACGGAGCTTCAGAAAGAGGCGGAGAGTAACACGGAAGGCTCTCAGACAGAAACCAGTCAGCCGGAGACGAGCCAGAGCGAGACACCGGCAACGGAGACTGAGACCAGTCAGCCGGAGACGAAGCCGGAACTGGAAACGCGGCAGACTGAGACGGCGGCAGCCGAAACAGAAACAAATGCATCTCAGACAGGGGATACGGATGCATCCAAAGAGGATGGGACATCGGACAGCGATAAAAAAGACGATGGTTCGGATAAAAAAGACGGCGACAAGAAGCCAGACGGTGACAGCAAGGACGATAGGAATAAAAAAGACAATGCGGATGACAAGGACAGTCAGAAAGGTGACATTCAGAAACCGGATGATGAGAGCGAACAGGTGGATCATTCTGATGCGGCAGCCGATTATGCTTCCAATATCATTGCCGGAAACAGTGTTTATTTAGGTGAACTTTCCAGTGAGTATGGTATTTCGTTTGATGAAGAGTTCGAAAAGACAATGGACAAGATCGAAGCAGATTATAAAGAGTTTCTGGACAAACCGGAAGATTTTCTGGCAGAAAACTGGCAGGATGTGCTGGCTGTTTATGTAATGAAGTACGGACAGGACGCCGGCATAAAGATGGACAAGTCCTGCAGGGATGATCTGGAGCAGATTTTTTTCCTGATGAATGTCAGAAGCAATTCTGCAATTTTACGCAAACTGGAGAAAATCCAGAAAGAGGAAGTCTCTGAAACCGAAGGCAGATCAGCCGAAACAGAAAAGGCGGCAGAAGCAGAAGAATCAACAGAAACAGAAAAGGCAGCCGATGCGGAAGAATCAACAGAAACAAAAAAAGTGGCAGAAACAGATGCAAAAGAATACCGTGCACTGTCGGTTCAGGATTACATAGCACTTTACGGTGCAGATGAAGAGCAGACAGCTATACTGGAGAAATACACGTCCACAAAATGCAGACAGCTCTGTGCAATCGTTACGGCATCCAAAGGATTTGTGCGTTCCGAGGCAGGCAGCGATGTCAGTGAAGAACGTGTTTCCATCGTGGCAGCAGCGTGCAGCCTGATCGGAAAAGTCGGCTATTTCTGGGGCGGCAAGTCCTATGCAATCGGCTGGGATGACAGCTGGGGAAGTCCGATGACCGTGTCCGCAGAGGGCAGCAAGAGCAGTGGAACGGTGCGTTCCTATGGTCTGGACTGCAGTGGATTTGTTGCCTGGTCTTACTATAACGGACTTGGCGGCAAGGATGCCGGTATCGGCAATCATACCACAACACAGTGGAATGCAAGCGAGATGGTGGACAGCCAGAGTGCCAAACCTGGTGATCTTGTCTTTTATCATCCGGCAAGTGCAGGAGACGACAACCACGTCGGCATCGTAGTCGGAGTCAATGACAACGGAAGCCTGCTGGTCGTACACTGCTCCTCAAGCCAGAACGGAGTTATGACAGGAGAAGCATGGTCAGCCGGATTCCAGTATGTGAGAAGTCCGCTGGGGCTGGAATGATAAAAAATGAAAACCGTGCGGTTGACAAATAAAGGCGGCACTGCTATCATATAAAAGAAAGGCTTTTATGAAAAAGCAGAGCACTTGTGACTTCGTCATGAGCGGATGCTGAAAATGCAAACTAATTTGACTGGAACAAGGGTGTTCTGATTTATTCAGTGCACCCTTCTTTTCTATTTACAAGGAAAATCCCTTGTAAATAAAAAAGAAGAATGAAATAATTGTGCAGAGATTCGAAAATGAAAATGTCTGCTTCGCAGACTTGCATATTATCAGGCTTTTTCTAATGGGAATCATAAAAGGAGAATATATGAAGTATACAAAACAGGATGTCCTGCGTCTTGTGCAGGAGGAAGATGTAGAATTTATACGCCTTCAGTTTACGGATATTTTCGGAACGATGAAGAATGTGGCGATCACTTCCAGCCAGCTGGAAAAGGCACTGGATAACAACTGTATGTTTGACGGATCTTCGATTGAAGGTTTTGTGCGGATCGAGGAGTCAGACATGTATCTTTATCCGGATCTGGATACGTTAAATGTTTTTCCGTGGCGGCCGCAGCAGGGAAAGGTGGCACGACTGATCTGTGATGTGTACCGTCCGAATCGGGAGCCGTTTGAGGGGGATCCGAGATATATTCTGAAAAAAGTGGTAAAGCAGGCGGCAGAGCTTGGTTATCAGTTTGATGTCGGACCGGAATGTGAGTTTTTCTTGTATCATACGGATGACAATGGACAGCCGACGACGATTACACATGAACGTGCAGGCTATTTTGACTTAGGTCCGATGGATCTTGGTGAGAATGCAAGGCGTGATATGGTTCTGACGCTGGAAGATATGGGATTTGAGATCGAGGCATCTCATCACGAGATGGCACCGGCACAGCACGAGATCGATTTTCGTTATGACGAGGCACTGACGACGGCAGACAATATCATGACATTCAAGCTGGCAGTCAAGACGATCGCCAAACGCCATGGACTGCATGCAAGCTTTATGCCAAAGCCAAAGACCGGTATCAATGGCTCCGGCATGCACATCAATATGTCCCTGTCAAAGGATGGAAAAAATATTTTTGCGGATGACTGTGATCCAAATGGCCTGAGTCAGGAAGCATACTATTTTATTGGCGGTCTGATGCGGCATGTCAAGGGAATGTGTGCGATCACCAATCCGCTGGTCAATTCTTACAAACGTTTGGTTCCGGGATTTGAGGCACCGGTTTACATTGCCTGGTCAGGCACAAACCGCAGCCCGCTGATCCGCATTCCGGCAGAACGTGGGGAGGGCACGAGAATAGAACTGCGTTGTCCGGATCCGTCGGCAAATCCATACCTGGTGCTGGCAGTCTGCCTGGCAGCAGGACTGGACGGCATCCAGAAGCAGATCATGCCTCCGGCAGCTGTTGATAGAAATATTTTCAATATGACAGAAGAAGAGATCCAGGAAGAGGGGATTGATGTCCTGCCGAACAATCTTCTGGAAGCAGTCTATGAAATGGAAAAGGACGAGCTGGTAAAAGAGGTGCTTGGAACACACACCAGCCGGCGTTATATCAAGGCGAAAAAGAAAGAATGGGCAGAATATTCCCGCCAGGTTTCCGGATGGGAACTGGATCAGTATCTTTACCGCATATAAATTTTCCTCCCGAGATGGATCTTGATTTTTAAGATTGTACAAGAGGAGGAGGGTTACAGTGGTAAACATAATAGTTGTATTTCCAAAGCTGGAAGATGCGAAAAATATCCGTAACCTTCTGGCGAGAAATGGATACAGCGTGATCGGTGTATGCTGTACCGGTGCACAGGTATTGCAGATTATAGACAATCTGGAAGACGGCATTGTGATCTGCGGATACCGTTTTAATGATATGATGTATGCGGATTTGAGGGAAAGTCTGGCATCTTCGTTCCAGATGCTTTTGGTAGCATCTATGCATATTTTGGAGTCCTGCGACCACAGGGATATTGTATCTCTGCCGCTGCCGCTGCGTATCGGAGATCTTGCCAATACGCTGGAGATGATGGCGGCCGGAATGTATCGACGCAGGCGGAGACAGAAGTCACAGCCGAAGGAACGTTCCGAAGCAGAGAAAAAAGTGATTCTGGATGCGAAAAAGTTACTGATGGAGCGAAACCATATGTCAGAAGAAGAAGCACATCGTTATATGCAGAAATGTAGTATGGATAGTGGAAACAATATGGTAGAGACAGCAAAAATGATTTTTGCCCTGATGAAGTATTAAACTGTCGTCAGGCAGACCAGGAAAGGATGGCGAACAGATGAAATTTACAAAAATGCAGGGCATAGGAAATGACTATGTCTATGTCAACTGTCTGGAAGAGACGGTTGAAAATCCGGGAGAAGTTGCCAGAAAGGTCAGCGACCGCCACTTTGGGATCGGCTCGGACGGACTGATCCTGATCAAACCTTCGCTGGAAGCAGACTTTGAGATGGATATGTATAATTCCGACGGTTCTCAGGGAGCAATGTGCGGAAATGGGATCCGCTGCGTGGCAAAGTATGTTTATGACTATGGACTTACAGATAAAGATGAAATCAGCATTGCGACAAAGAGCGGCATCAAATACGTGAAACTGCAGGTGGAAAACGGAAAAGTGAAGACGGTCCGTGTGGATATGGGGGCACCGATCTTAAATGCAGGCCTGATTCCGATCGTATCGGAGAATCCGCAGGTCATCAATGAAGCGATCACGGCAGGCGGCAGGGAATATCGCATGACCGGTGTTTCTATGGGAAATCCGCATGCAGTTGTTTATATAGACGATGTAAAAGGTCTGGATATTGAAAAAATCGGACCGCTTTTTGAGACGCATCCGTGTTTTCCGGATCGTGTCAACACAGAATTTTCCAGAGTACTGGACGATCATACTGTTGAGATGCGTGTATGGGAACGCGGAGCCGGTGAGACACTTGCCTGCGGAACCGGTGCATGTGCGGTGGCAGTGGCATCCATTCTGAATGGGTATGTGGTAAAAGATCAGCCGGTGACCATAAAACTGCTTGGCGGAGATCTGGAGATTTTCTGGGATCAGCAGAAGAATACTGTCCTTATGACGGGCCCTGCGGAAGTCGTCTTCGACGGCGAAATTAAATTGTAACGATACAGGGCAGATGCAAAAGGCTGCCATGAGTAAAAGCAAAAGCGGGCGATGAAGATCCACTTTATAAAAATGCCGGAACTGCCGGCAGAAATGAGAATCACAGGAGGCACATATGTTTAAAGTAAATGATAATTATCTGAAGTTACCGGGAAGCTATCTTTTTTCTACAATCGCGAAAAAAGTCAATGCATTTACAGCGGCTAATCCACAGGCAGAGATCATCCGTCTGGGTATCGGTGATGTGACACAGCCGATCGCACCGGCCGTGATCGAAGCATTGCACAAAGCAGTTGATGAGCAGACCACAACAGAGGGATTCAAAGGTTATGCACCGGATCTTGGCTATGCATTTCTGCGTGAGACGATCGCAAAGAATGATTATGAAGCTTACGGATGTGACATCGCAGCAGATGAGATTTTTGTATCCGACGGTGCAAAGAGCGATTCTGCAAATATTCAGGAGATTTTCTCTCTGGACAATAAAATTGCGGTATGTGATCCGGTTTACCCGGTTTATGTGGATTCCAACGTTATGGCAGGCAGAACCGGCACTTACGATCCGAAAAGTGAGACCTGGAGTGATGTGATCTACATGCCTTGTACCGCAGAAAACAATTTCTGCCCGGAACTGCCGAAAGAGACTCCGGATATTATCTATCTGTGCTTCCCGAACAACCCGACCGGCGAGGCGATCACAAAAGAACAGCTTCAGGTATGGGTAGATTATGCCAATAAAGCAGGTGCAGTCATCATCTACGATGCTGCTTACAAAGCTTATATCACAGAAAAAGATATCCCGGTGTCTATTTATCAGTGTGAAGGTGCAAAAACCTGTGCCATTGAGCTTTGCAGCTTTTCCAAGACAGCCGGATTTACCGGACTGCGTCTTGCATACACGGTTATCCCGAAAGAGCTCAAATGCGGCGATGTACAGCTGCATGCACTCTGGGCAAGAAGACACGGCACAAAATACAATGGTGCACCTTACATCATCCAGAGAGCCGGAGAAGCGGTATATTCCGAGGCTGGAAAGGCTCAGATCGCAGAACAGATCGCATATTATCACAAGAATGCATCTTATATCTTCAACGGACTCAAAGAAGCCGGCTATACCGTTGCGGGCGGCGTGAACTCCCCGTATGTATGGCTGAAGACGCCGAAGCAGATGAATTCCTGGGAATTCTTTGATTATCTGCTGGAAAAAGCAAACGTGGTCGGAACACCGGGTTCCGGATTTGGACCAAGCGGAGAAGGTTATTTCCGTCTGACTGCATTCGGTACTTACGAGAATACTGTAAAAGCAATCGATCGGATTAAAAAACTTTAAAAACTATTGCGTTTGTTAAAAAATACACGATATTTTTTATAAAAAATACTTGCAAACAGAAAAAACTTGTGCTATGATTTTGAATCATAAAAATGATAAAACGATTAAGAGATGCCATAAAACCACTCTTGTGCGAGCACATTGTGGTTTCAGGCTTTTGCCCCTGGCATCATGCAAATGCTGAGATGAAGACTCATGATCGTGAAAGCCGACAGGAATAAAGTGTCACCGACTGAGAGCACTTTTTGGCGGAAGCGGCAAGATGGGAACACTTCGGAGCAGACCGTTCGAAGGAGATACAGGTAGGGCGGTACGTGAGCGTGCGTTAAACGTCAAGAGAGGCAGATGATTCATCTGCAAGGCGGGTGGTACCGCGGATAAAGTTTATCCGTCCCGAAACAGTTCAGTGCTGTTTCGGGACTTTTTTATTTCATTCTTTTCCCGGACAGCGAAAAGTTGAAAGGAGACGAAAGACTATGATGGAGTATTTAGAAGGCGTAAAAAAAGCAAAAACATTGGAGATTGGTGAGTTACTGGTGCAGGCAGAAGGCACAGAGGTAAAAGTAAACGGAGCCGTGCATACGATCCGTGATATGGGAAATGTGGCATTTGTGATCCTGCGTAAGCGTGACGGTCTGGTGCAGTGCGTGTTTGAAGAAGGTGTGACAGCCTTTGACTTAAAAGAACTCAAAGAGGCATCTGCGGTGGAAGTACTCGGTACGATCCGCAAAGAAGAACGTGCCGCACACGGCATTGAGATTCGATTGAAAGAGATCAAAGTGCTCAGTGAGCCGGATGAACCGCTGCCGCTGCCGATCTCCAAATGGAAGCTGAATACTTCACTGGAAGCGAAACTGAACATGCGTCCGATCTCTCTTCGAAATGTCAGAGAACGTGCGAAATTCAAGATCCAGGAAGGTCTGGTCCGCGGTTTCCGCGATTTCCTCTATGAGCAGGGATTTACGGAGATCCACACACCGAAGCTTGGGGCCAAAAGTGCAGAGGGCGGTGCAAACCTCTTCAAACTGGAGTATTTCCACAGACCGGCGATCCTACAGCAGAGCCCGCAGCTTTATAAACAGATGATGGTTGGTGTGTTTGACCGGGTATTTGAGACAGGACCGGTGTTCCGTGCAGAGAAACACAACACAAAACGTCACCTGAACGAGTATACATCTCTTGATTTTGAGATGGGATACATCGACGGATTTGAAGATATCATGGCGATGGAGACCGGATTTTTACAGTACACGATGAAACTTCTGGCAAAGGATTATCAGAAAGAGCTGGATATGCTTGGCATCACACTTCCGGATGTATCGAAAATTCCGGCGGTCCGTTTTGACAAAGCAAAAGAGATGGTTGCAGAGAAATACAACCGTACGATCCGCAATCCATACGACCTGGAGCCGGAAGAAGAGCATCTGATCGGGGAGCTGTTCAAAGAAGATTATGGTGCAGATTTTGTGTTTATCACACATTATCCGAGCAAAAAGCGTCCGTTCTATGCGATGGATGATCCGCAGGATGCAAGATTTACCTTAAGTTTTGACCTTCTGTTTCGCGGACTGGAGATCACAACCGGAGGACAGCGTATCCACAGTTATCAGCAGCTGCTTGACAAGATCGAAGCGAAGAAAATGACAACGGAAGGACTGGAGCAGTATCTTGATACGTTCCGTCATGGCATGCCGCCTCACGGAGGACTTGGTATCGGGCTGGAGCGACTGACCATGCAGCTGATCAGCGAGGACAACGTAAGAGAGACAACTCTCTTCCCGAGAGACTTGAGCAGACTGGAGCCATAGAAAAACAAAAATAAGACAGATAATAGAATAAGAATTGCAAAGAAAAGATATTTTATATGGCGGCAAAGAGAGGAGAAAGAACATGGCAAATGTGATCTCAGATGAGACAATGGAGTATGTGGGCATTCTGGCAAAGCTGGAACTTTCAAAAGAAGAGCAGAAAGCAGCCAGGAAAGATATGGAACGCATGCTGGATTATATTGATAAATTAAATGAACTGGATACAGCAGGTGTAGAGCCGATGTCCCATATTTTCCCGGTGTACAATGTATTTCGTGAGGATGTGGTCACAAACGGCGATGACAGAGACAATATGCTGAAAAATGCACCGGCAGAAAAAGACGGAACATATAAAGTACCGCGAACGGTAGAATAGGAGGCACACAGTGAAGATAACAGAATTGACAGCAGTGACGCTTGGCAAAAAGATCAAAGCGAAAGAGATTACAGTTGCAGAAGCTGTAAGTGCCGTACTCGAACAGATTGAGGCAGTGGAAGGAGACGTTCACGCCTATGTGACACTGAAAGACAAAGAAAAAGTCCTGAAAAAAGCGGAAGAGATTCAGGCAAAGATCGATGCAGGAGAGCTTGACGGTCCGCTGGCAGGTGTTCCGGTAGCTGTCAAAGACAATATGTGTACAGAGGGAGTTTTAACTACCTGCAGTTCGAAAATCCTTTCAAACTTCAAACCGACTTACACAGCGGAGGCAGTCAAAAATCTGGAAAAAGCCGGAGCGGTAATCATCGGAAAGACCAACATGGATGAATTTGCGATGGGAAGTACGACTGAGACATCAGCCTATGGTGTGACCAGAAATCCATGGGATCTGGAACACGTACCGGGCGGCTCTTCCGGCGGTTCCTGTGCAGCTGTGGCAGCAGGTGAATGTCTCTTTGCACTTGGAAGCGATACCGGAGGATCGATCCGTCAGCCGAGTTCTTTCTGCGGTGTGACAGGATTAAAACCGACTTACGGAACCGTTTCCCGTTACGGATTGATCGCTTATGGTTCTTCCTTAGATCAGATCGGACCGGTGGCAAAAGATGTGACAGACTGTGCGACAATCCTGGAGGCGATCGCATCTTACGATAAAAAGGACAGCACTTCCGTAAAACGGGAAGATTATGATTTCACTTCTGCTCTTGTGGATGATGTGAAGGGCATGCGGATCGGCATTCCGAGAGATTATTTCGGAGAAGGACTGGATCCGGAAGTCAAAGAGGCAATTCTGGCTGCGGCAAAAGTGCTGGAAGAAAAGGGAGCTATTGTGGAAGAGTTTGATTTAAGCCTTGTAGAATATGCAATCCCGGCTTACTATGTCATCGCCTGTGCGGAGGCCAGCTCCAACCTGGCAAGATTTGACGGCGTGAAATATGGCTATCGTGCAAAAGATTACGAAGGACTGCACAACATGTACAAAAAGACACGTTCTGAGGGCTTCGGAGCGGAAGTAAAACGTCGTATCATGCTTGGCTCCTTTGTACTGAGTTCCGGATATTACGATGCATATTATCTGAAGGCACTTCGCACAAAAGCTTTGATCAAAAAAGCATTTGACAAAGCATTTGAAAAATATGATGTGATCTTAGGACCGGCGGCTCCGAATACCGCACCGAAGATCGGAGATTCTTTAAGTAATCCGCTGAAAATGTATCTCGGTGATATTTATACGATTTCTGTTAATCTGGCAGGACTTCCGGGCATGAGCGTTCCGTGCGGAAGAGATGCAAAAGGGCTGCCGATCGGTCTGCAGCTGATCGGGGACTGCTTCAAAGAAAAGAATATCATCCGTGCGGCGTATGCTTATGAACAGACGAGGAAATACGAAGCACCAAAGCTTGCAAAAACAGTAGAAGGGGAGGCAAAATAAGATGAGTAAACAGTATGAAACCGTGATCGGTCTGGAAGTCCATGTAGAGCTTGCGACCAAAACAAAAATATTCTGTGCCTGCTCCACTGCTTTCGGAGGAGCACCAAATACCCATACCTGCCCGGTCTGCACCGGTATGCCGGGTTCCCTTCCGGTACTGAACAAACAGGTGGTTGAGTATGCCCTTGCGGTGGGACTTGCAACAAACTGCCAGATCCATCAGTACTGTAAGTTCGACCGTAAAAATTATTTCTACCCCGATTTGCCCAAGGGCTATCAGATCAGCCAGTTCGAGCATCCGATCGTCAAGGGCGGCAAGGTGACCTTCCGCGTCGAACCCAAGTCGGGCGAACCGTATGTGAAGACCATTAATCTCACTCGCGCTCACTTGGAAGAAGACGCCGGCAAGAGTAACCATGGCGTTGTTGCATACAAGTCCGGCATGGACTTGAACCGCGCCGGCACGCCGCTGCTTGAAATCGTGACCGAACCGGAACTGCGCAGCTCTGCCGAAGCCGTCGGTTACGCCAAGGCGTTGCACGCTCTGGTCGTGTGGCTTGGCATCTCCCGCGGCAACATGCAGGAAGGTAATTTCCGCTGTGACGCTAACGTTTCCGTGCGCCCGATGGGCAGCACCGAATTCGGCACGCGCTGCGAAATTAAGAACCTCAACAGCTTCAAGTTCCTGCAGGAAGCCATCGACTACGAAGTGGCCCGCCAGATCGAGCTGATCGAAGACGGCAGGAAGGTCATCCAGGAAACAAGACGCTGGGATGATAATAAAGAAAGCTCAAAGCGGCGGCAAGGTAGTGCAGGCTACGCGCCTGTACGATCCGGAGACGGGCGAAACCCGAGAAATGCGTACCAAGGAAGACTCCATGGACTATCGTTATTTCCCGGATCCCGATCTGTTGCCGTGCGTGCTCACGCCCGAAGACATGGCCCGCATCCGCAGCGAGATGCCCGAACTGCCCGACGCCATGCGCGAACGTTTCGTGCGTGACATGGGACTGAGCGAGTACGACGCCGCTGTGCTGACTGCCAGCAAGGACGTTGCCGACTACTTCTGTGCGTTGAGCGCCGTGGCGCCCGACAAGAAGATCGCCGCCAACTGGGTGATGGGTGAAGTGGCCGCAAACGTCAATGCACAGGAAGGCATGACGTACGCTCAGGCGCCCGTGACGGCCGCCAAGCTTGCCGACATTCTGAAGCGTCTGGCCGACGGTACGATCAACGGCAAGGGTGCCAAGCGCATCTTCTCGCTCATTTGGGAAGGCGCTACGGAATCGGTCGATGAACTCATTGAAAAAGAGGGCCTAAAGCAGATTTCCGACAGCTCGGCCATCGAAGCGGTGATCGACGAGGTGCTCGCCAACAACGCCAAGATGGTTGAAGAGTTCAAGGCAGGCAAACAGAAGGCCTTTAACGCGCTCGTGGGCCAGGCTATGAAGGCCACCCGCGGCAAAGCCAATCCCAAGCAGGTCAACGAAATCCTCACCAAGAAACTCAACGGATGAGGATGGTCTCGTCTGAAAAAGTGCGCCTAACGCAGTTGCTGCGGGAAGTGCACTTTTTCGACCTCACGCGCCCTGGCCGTCTTTCGAGGACGGCCTTTTGGTGCGCTTTTCAGGCTCATTTTTTCTTTCTGGCCGTTTTGTTCATCGTGCCGTTTGAAACGGCATACCGATTGCAGATGGAGCCTGACTCCGGTTTTGTTCTGTTCTGGATGAACGTGTTTTCGATCACCGCTTTGGCCGCGCTTGTTCCGCTCAAGCGTCTGGCGGTTCGCCGCCTGCATGACGCCGACTTTTCGGGGTGGTGGCTGTGGCTTTTGGTCGTGCCCTGTCTGGGGTGGCTTGCGGTGACCGTTCTTCTGCTGTTGCCGAGCGCGCCCTTTCCCAATCGGTTCGATCGCTTTGCGGAACCTGCCGAGAGACAAAAACCACGCTGAAAGAATTTTCTTGATCTTTTCGCTCGCTTTCTTAAAAAAGATTGGTAGAATCCCGAAGAAGGGTTAACACCTATCTTTCTGGGTGGCTGCAGGCTCGATTGATGCGAGACTAAAGCAGGGTGAGAAGATCCCGACAGATCGCCAATGACGGTTGTCGGGTTTTTTGTGCCCGTATGGCTACCGGAAGGGC
>ENA-OPWR01002539-OPWR01002539.1-human-gut-metagenome-genome-assembly--contig:-NODE-2539-length-12305-cov-4.460408_pt1 | contig 12305 bp, 10 predicted proteins | sample MGYA00241507_ERZ502006 | MGnify/ENA primary metagenome ERZ502006 (study PRJEB25962, sample SAMEA2043041) | human gut metagenome | biome: human gut; feature: human-associated habitat; material: faeces... | reverse complement strand
GCCCTCGTTCCAGCGTGCCGGGCCGTGAGTTTGCAGATCGTCCCCGCGACCCCAATGCTCAGCCCATGGCCCCCAAGACCACAGAGCGCATCCACGACGGCGATGATTTCGCCTTCGGCAAGATCGAGTTTTAACCTACTTTTCTTTCAAGAAAAGTAGGAAAAAGAACTTTTAATTATCCTAAATAAAAGAGGGAGGCACCGGTAACACGGCGTCTCCCTTTTTGTGTAGAATCTTACGGTTTGATTGCAGGGGCCGATGTTCGTCATCGGCCCGCAAACAAGCAATCCCAAAAGTTTTAAACAGGGTTGTGGAAAACATGAAACTATACGAAATCTAAAATCGAAATCCCTGTTGGATGCTTTGGTATCCGTCTGGGAAGATTCCGTCTGCGCGACCCATCATTTCCTTTCGGATGCGGAGATCCTCAAAACCAGAACCTACATCCCTCAGGTCGTCGCCCACCACGTAGATGCACACTTTCTGCACGGGCTGCTTGTGCTTAACGTACAACACCGACTGGCCGCAGAACGTCTGCGTTTCAAAGGTAAGATTCGGATCCTGCGCGCCGGGATCTTCGGCACCGCGGAAGCCGTTTTGAATGTCTCCGGCAGTTTGCTGTAGGGCTGTGCCATGATCTTTTGGAAATGGATGATCCGTGTCGCTTTTTTCAGAATTGCATATTTTGCAGACATCCAAACCCATCCCTGCAAAATTAGAAATAACTAACTTATAATAAATGCACCTTCACGGCAATTCCCCACCACAGGTGCATTTTCAGTATAGGAAAGGAATGGTCAGTTTTCAACAAGCTGTTGAAAATTACTCAGCAGTCGTCGCAGTTATACAATCCTCGGAACGGTGGACAGCCTGCACCTTGGTGCAGGAAAGAAGCCAGGTTGGCGTTGTACTCGCGGGCGATTTCCAGGGTGCTTTATTTGCCCCTGTTATGTCGATCAACTCGCTTTTTGCTGGTGAAATAAGAATGCAACTTTTTATTTTTCAAAAAACCGCAGAAAAAAGGTAGGAAAAAGAAAAAATTCGTGGTATGATAAAGTGTTAGAAACTTTACTTCTCGGAGGTATCGCAGTGGATCGCTTACAGCAGACAATCTGTGCACTGGCAACGCCCCCCGGCACCGGCGGCATTGCCGTGGTGCGGGTATCAGGGCCGGACGCCTACCCCATTGTGGAAAAGATCTTCGTCCCGCTCCACATGGGACGCAAGGTCGCCGAGGCCAAGGGCTACACCGCCATGCTGGGCCACTACCTGCTGCACGGGCAGGAAATGGACGAGACGATCGCTCTCTTCTTCCGCGCCCCCCACTCCTATACCGGCGAGGATGTCATCGAGCTTTCGGTCCACGGCGGTACCGCTATGGCGGACGGCTTGCTGGAAGCCCTGATCAACGCGGGCACAGCCCCGGCAGGGCCGGGTGAGTTCACCCGCCGCGCGCTGGAGCATGGCCGCATGTCGTTGACCCAGGCCGAGGCCGTGATGGAAGTCATCGCCGCCAACGGCCGCCAGGGTGCTGCGCTGGCCAAGTCGGCCTTGGATGGGCGGCTGGCAAAACGCATCGGCGCCATCCAGACCGTGCTGCAAAGCCTGAACGCCCACCTGACCGCCTGGATCGACTACCCCGAGGAGGACGTGCCGGAACTTTCCGATGAGCATCTGCTGAAAACGTTGGGCGGCCAGAAAGCTGAGCTGGACAGCCTGATCCGTGGTTATGGTGCCGGTGCGGTGCTGCGCCGAGGCGTGGATTGTGTGCTGCTGGGCCGCCCCAACGTGGGCAAAAGTACGCTGCTGAACCTGATGGCCGGTTTTGACCGGGCCATCGTAACGCCGGTGGCAGGTACTACCCGCGATATTGTGGAGCAGGCCGTCCAGCTGGGCGAGATCCGGCTGAATCTGTTTGATACTGCCGGTGTGCGGGACGTGGGCGCCGACGGCGATGCCATCGAAGCCGAGGGCATCCGCCGCAGCTGGAAAAAGCTGGACGAAGCCGGGCTGGTGCTGGCCGTGTTCGATGCCGCCCAGCCACTGACCGACGCCGATTTAGAAATTGCCCACCGCTGCCAGAATCGCCCTGCGTTGGCAATTTTGAACAAAGAGGATCTGGCTGATTCCACAGAGAACGCGGCCCAGACCTTGCAGCCCTATTTTAAAAAGGTCATCACCCTCTGCGCCAAAGAGGCTGACAGTTTGCAACCCTTGACCGATGCCGTGGCCGAACTGCTGGGCACAGCCCAGCTGGACCCCGGAGCAGCGCAGTTGTGCAGTGCCCGCCAGCTGGCGGCCGCCACCCGTGCGCGGGATGCCATTGCCGAAGCGATGAAGGCCCGGCAGGCAGGCTTTGGGCTGGACGCTACCGGTATCTGCCTGACCGATGCGTTGCAGGCCCTGTGCGATCTGACCGGCGAGGATGCCAGCGACGCGACCATAGAGGAAGTATTTGAGACGTTTTGTGTGGGTAAATGATAGAGGAAAAAACGTATGGATAAACTGGGAAGTTATGATGTGGTCGTGATCGGTGCCGGGCATGCGGGCATCGAGGCTGCCCACGCGGCAGCGACACTGGGGGCCAGGACCGCAGTGTTCACCCTGTCGCTGGATTTTATCGGCAACATGCCCTGCAACCCGTCCATCGGCGGTACCGCCAAGGGGCATCTAGTGCGGGAAGTGGACGCCCTGGGCGGTCTGATGGGCATTGCCGCCGACGCCACCTTTTTGCAGAGCCGCATGCTGAACCGGGGCAAGGGCCCTGCCGTCCACAGCCTGCGTGTGCAGACCGACCGCAAGCGTTACCACATGTGGATGAAACACGCGCTGGAGAAAACGCCGAACCTGGACATCCATCAGGCCGAGATCGTGGCCGTGGATATTCGGGAAGGCAAAGTCTGCGGCGTCATCACCAATTTAAACGGCTACTATAGCTGCAAGGCGCTGGTCATCGCCACCGGCACCACGCTGGGCGGGCGCATCTTTGTTGGCGAGGCTCACTACGACAGCGGTCCCGACGGCACCCATGCCGCCACGGCACTGACCAAATGCCTGGTGGAGCAGGGCTTTACGCTGCGCCGGTTTAAGACCGGCACTCCGGCCCGCGTTCACCGCCGCAGCATCGACTTTACCCAGCTGGAGCGTCAGCCCGGAGACCTGGATGAGGAATTGCAGCCTTTCAGCTTTTTAACGCGAGAGCCGATGCACAACAAGGTGGATTGCTACATCGCTTACACCAACCCCGAGACCCACAAGGTCATTCTGGATAACCTGCACCGTTCGCCGCTCTACGGCGGAGACATCCAGGGCGTCGGCCCGCGCTACTGCCCCTCCATTGAGGATAAAGTGGTGCGTTTTAAGGATAAGGAGCGCCACCCCATTTTTGTAGAGCCCTGCGGCGAGGACACCGAGGAAATGTACCTGCAGGGCCTTTCTTCCAGCCTGCCTGAGGTGGTGCAGAATGCCATGTACCGTACCATCAAGGGGTTTGAGCATCTGGAAATCATGCGCCCGGCCTACGCCATCGAGTACGATTGCGTCGACCCCACCACCTTGAAGCCTACGCTGGAAAGCAAGGTGGTCGCGGGCATTTATGGCGCAGGGCAGTTCAACGGCACCTCTGGCTACGAGGAAGCTGCCGCCCAGGGCTTGCTTGCCGGCCTGAACGCCGCCCGCCACGCGCTGGAAAAGGATGAGCTGGTGCTGGCCCGCCACACCAGTTACCTGGGAACTTTGGTGGATGACCTGGTGACCAAGGGTGTCATGGACCCCTACCGCATGATGACCAGCCGCAGTGAATACCGCCTGAGCCTGCGGCAGGATAACGCCGACGAACGTCTGACCCCCATCGGCCGAGAGTACGGTCTGGTACAGGATGACCGGTGGACAGTATTCTGCAAGGATCGCGAGATCAAGCAGAACGAGATGGACCGCCTGGCCAAAACCACGGTGCGGCTGGCCGACCTGAAAGCCGCCGCGCCCGAAGGCACCGAACTGGGGGAAATCGGCGGCACGGCGCTGGAACTGATGCGCCGTCCCTACATCAGCTATGAGCTGATCGCCAAAGTCATCGGTCGCGGCGAGGGTGTGACCCCTGCCATGGCCCAGCGCATCGAAACCGAGATCCGCTATGCCGGCTATATCGCCCGTGAGGAACGGTTGATCCGGGACATTCAGCGCCATGAGAATGTGAAGATCCCCGAGGACTTCGATTACAGCCCCATTGAGATGATCACGCTGGAAGCCCGTGAAAAATTACAGAAGATCCGCCCCCGCACGCTGGCCCAGGCCGGGCGCATCCCCGGTGTCTCCCCCAGCGACCTGGCCCAGCTGAGCATTGTGCTGCTGAAACAGAAATGAGTGTTAAACTATGATCGATAAAAACCGCCTGGCTGAAAAATGTTCCACGTGGAACATCAGCCTCTCCCCTGCACAGCTGGACCAGCTGGATCACTACGCTGAAATTTTGGTGAGCTATAATGAGAAGGTCAACCTGACGGCCATCACCAGCCCCGAGGGCATCGAGGACCGCCACTTTGCTGACAGCCTGCTGTTTGCCGCCCAGCCTGAAGTGCAGGGCAAGATGGTGGACGTGGGCACCGGCGCAGGTTTCCCCGGCATCGTGGCTAAAATTTATAAACCGGACCTGGAGCTGACCTTGATGGAACCTACCGGCAAGCGTGTAGAATTTTTAAAGTATGCCTGTGCCGAGCTGGGCCTGACTGGCGTGGAGTTCGCCAAGGAACGCGCCGAGGAAGCCGCCCGCAAAGTCTGGCGTGAGCAGTTCGATATTGCCAGCGCCCGCGCCGTGGCAGCCCTGCCGGTGTTGAGTGAATACTGCCTGCCGCTGGTCAAAGTCGGCGGCGTGTTCATCGCCATGAAAGGCCCCGAAGCCGACGCTGAAGCCAAGGCTGCGGCTAACGCTTTAAAGAAGCTGGGCGGTAAATACCGCGAGACCCGGCAGTTCACCCTGCCCGATGGCAGTGCCCGTGGGCTGGTGGTGTGCGAAAAAATATCGCAGACTCCGACCGTTTACCCCAGAAACGGCGGCAAAATTGCCAAGAAGCCGCTGTAAAACCGCGAAAAGGGCCAAAATCCAGCGAACGATTTTTCTTCCACTTTTTTCCAGATCGTGCTATGCTTTTCCCAGGGAAAAGCATAGCATTTTTTATGTGATAATCACCCGCAGGGAGGAATCAAAAGTGGCTAAGAATGAACTACAAAAACAAGGGCGCATTGTCATGCTGCCTGTTGATTGCATCGAACCGTCCCCCTACCAGGCCCGCACGGCTTTTGACGAGCCGGAGATTGCGGCGCTGGCCGTCAGTATTCTGCAAAATGGTCTGCTGCAGCCCATCAGCGTGCGGCGGGTGGGGCTGCGGAAATACCAGCTCATCGCGGGTGAACGCCGCCTGCGCGCCTGCCGCCTTGCCAAGCTGGAAAAAGTGCCTGCCATTTTGGCGGACTACGATGACAGCGAATCCGCCGCACTGGGTCTGTTGGAAAACTTGCAGCGCAGCCAGCTGGACCCCTTTGATACTGCCCGCGGCATTAAAGAGGTCATCCGCCTGTGGGGCTGTACCCAGGCCGAGGCTGCAAGGCGGCTGGGGTTAAGCCAGCCTGCCCTGGCCAACAAACTGCGCTTACTTACCCTTACACCGGAACAGCAGCAGCTTTGCGCCGCCAACCACCTGACCGAGCGCCATGCCCGCGCAGCCCTGCGCCTGCCGGAGAGCCGCCGTACCCCGGCACTGGAAAAGATGGCGCGGGATAAGCTCAGTGTGCGGCAGGCGGACAAACTGGTGGACCAGATGTTGGCCGCCCCCAACAGCCCCAGCCCCTGCCGCCGCACCATCCCCATGGTGCGGGATGTCCGCTTTTTTGTAAATACCCTGCAGCATGCCGTTGACCTGATGACCCAGAAGGGCATCCAGGCAACTACCCACTGTGATAAGCATGATGGGTGCCTAGAGTACATTGTACGCATCCCCGTAGGCAGTGACGGCCGCCCTGTGCAGCAGCCAACGACTCCGCCGCAGGAGCCAGCCAAAGAGTACGCGACCGAGGTATAAAGCACTGAAAATAGAGAAAACCCTGTAAAATGTTCCACGTGGAACATTTTACAGGGCATTTTTTGCGTTTGCCCCCTTTTTTATAGTGTTTCCTTGTGCTATAATAGAATCCAGACGGACAAAACCGTCTTAAAATGCAAAAAGACGGAGGGAAAAGCGTGGCAAAGGTAATCGCAGTAGCAAACCAGAAAGGAGGCGTGGGCAAAACGACTAGCGCCGTAAACCTCAGCGCCTGCGTGGCAGCACTGGGCAAAAAGGTCCTTGTCGTAGACCTCGACCCCCAGGGCAACGCTTCCAGCGGTTACGGCATTGCCAAAAACAAGCTGGAATCCGACATTTATACTTGCCTGATCGAGGACGACGATGTGCGCAACGCCATCGTCAAGACCGAGTATAATGCCGACCTGCTTCCCTCCAACACCCAATTGGCCGGCGCTGCTGTGGCGCTGGTCAACCTGCCCCGGCGCGAGATGCGCCTGCGCAGCGTGCTGGCCCCCATTGTGCCGCTGTACGATTATATTTTCATCGATTGCCCGCCCTCGCTGGATCTGCTGACCATCAACGGCCTGTGCGCCGCCGATACCGTGCTGATCCCCCTGCAGTGCGAATACTACGCGCTGGAAGGACTGACGGAGCTGATGAACACCTTAAAAATGGTGCGAAAAAAGTATAACCGTTATCTGGACATTGAGGGCGTGCTCTTTACCATGTACTCCGGCCGGCTGAACCTGACGATGCAGGTGGTGGCCCAGGTCAAAAAGTATTACGGGGACAAGGTGTTCAAGGCGGTCATCCCCCGCTCGGTGCGCCTGTCTGAGGCACCGAGCTTCGGCATGCCTATCAATTTCTATGAGCCGAACGGCAAAGGCTGCGAGGCTTACATGGAACTGGCACGGGAATTTTTAAGCAAGAACGAGAGGTGAGCCGATGGCAAAAAAGAAAATGGGCGGCTTAGGCAAGGGCCTTGACCTGCTGTTTGCCGACCTGCCCGAGACCTCATCGGATGATGCGGCTGCCTCTACCCTGCCGCTGCGGGAAATCGAACCCGACCCCGCGCAGCCCCGCAAGCAGTTCGACGACGATGCGCTGAACCAGCTGGCCGACAGCATTACCGAAAACGGCCTGCTGCAGCCCATTGCTGTACGCCCCAAAAAGCTGGGCACTGGCTACATCATCATTGCGGGCGAGCGCCGCTGGCGTGCCGCCCGGCTGGCCGGGCTGGATGAGGTGCCGGTCATCATCAAGGATGTATCGGACGAACAAGCCGCAGCCCTGGCGCTGATCGAAAACCTGCAGCGCGAGGACCTGAATCCCATCGAGGTAGCCGAGGGCTGCCACCAGCTGATTGAAAAATACGGCCTGACGCAGGAAACGGCCGCCAAAAAGCTGGGTAAAAGCCGCAGCTCCGTCACCAACAGCCTGCGCCTGCTGGCGTTGCCGCAGGAGGTCCGCCATAAAGTCAGTGAGGGCATTTTAAGTGCCGGGCACGCCAAAGTGCTGCTGGGCCTGCCCACACAGGAGTTGATGCAGCAGGCGGCCGAGGAAATCGAGGCCAACGGGCTGAACGTCCGCCAGACCGAAGCCCTTTGCAAAAAGCTGGCCAAGCCTGCCAAACCGCCCAAACCAAAGCCAGACCCCTTCAACCGCCCCAAGCGCGCGGTGGAGATCGAAGCTGCCCTAAAAGAAGTGACCGGCAGTGAGGTCCACGTGGAATACAAAGATGGCAAAGGCTCGCTGAAGATCGACTTTTACAGCGATGAAATGCTGCAAAAGTTCGCCGATCTGCTGGGCCATTACGACCCGGAGGCCGAATAATCAACCTGGTTTTCTATAAAGTATAGAAAAATATAGAGGAGAATCATCATGTTAGACATTCGTTTTGTCCGTGAAAATCCGGAGGCAGTCAAGGAAAACATCCGCAAAAAGTTCCAGGATGCCAAGCTGCCCCTGGTCGACGAGGTCATCAAGCTGGATGCCGAGTACCGCGCTGCCATCGGTGAGGCCAGCGACCTGCGCGCCAACCGCAACAAGCTGTCCAAGCAGATCGGTGCTCTGATGGGTCAGGCCAAGAAGGACCCCAGCAAGGCAGCCGAGGCCGAGGAAATCAAGAAGCAGGTCACCGCTCAGGCTGACCGCCTGAAAGAGCTGGAAGCCAAAGAGACCGAGCTGCAGGCCAAGATCCAGGAGATCATGTACACGATCCCCCAGATGATAGACCCCAGCGTGCCCATCGGCCCCGATGACAGCTGCAACGTCGAGGTCCAGCGCTTCGGCGAGCCCGTTGTGCCCGATTACCCCATCCCCTACCATGTGGACATCATGGAGAGCTTTGAAGGTATCGATTTGGATGCCGCCGGCCGCGTTTCCGGCAACGGCTTCTACTACCTGCTGGGCGACATCGCCCGCCTGCACGAAGCTGTGCTGGCCTACGCCCGCGACTTCATGATCAACAAGGGCTTCACCTACGTCATCCCCCCGTTCATGATGCATGGCGATGTGGTCAAGGGCGTTATGTCCTTCCCCGAGATGGATGCCATGATGTACAAGATCGAGGGCGAGGATCTGTACCTGATCGGTACCTCTGAGCATACCATGATCGGCCGTTTCATCGACCAGACCATTGATGGCGAGAAGCTGCCCCTGACCCTGACCAGCTACAGCCCCTGCTTCCGTAAAGAAAAGGGCGCCCACGGCATCGAGGAGCGCGGCATCTACCGTATCCACCAGTTTGAGAAGCAGGAGATGATCGTTGTCTGCAAACCCGAGGACAGCATGACCTGGTACGACAAGCTGTGGAAGAACTCTGTTGAACTGTTCCGCTCTATGGAGATCCCCGTCCGTCAGCTGGAGTGCTGCTCCGGAGACCTGGCTGACCTGAAGGTCAAGAGCTGCGACATCGAGGCCTGGAGCCCCCGCCAGCAGAAATACTTTGAGGTTTGCAGCTGCTCCAATCTGGGCGACGCCCAGGCCCGCCGCCTGCACATCCGCTATAAGGATGAGAACGGCAAGACCCAGCTGGCCCATACCCTGAACAATACCTGCGTGGCCCCGCCGCGTATGCTGATCGCCTTCCTGGAGAACCATCTGCAGGCCGATGGCACTGTGACCATCCCCGAAGTCCTGCAGCCCTACATGGGTGGCAAGGCCGTGCTGGTCCCCAACAAGAAGTAATTTTGTAACAAGCGCTTATTCCCGCACTGCAGCCGCAATGCGGGAATTTTTTTGGTATTTTTTCAAAAAAGTCGGGAAAAATACTTGACATGGACCCCGCTTTTTCGTATAATAATAAAGCACTTTCGAGTGCGCCTCAACAAATGTGGCGGTATAGCTCAGTTGGCTAGAGCATTCGGTTCATACCCGAAGTGTCACCGGTTCAAATCCAGTTACCGCTACCACTTTTACAGAGTTTCGCTAAGGTTATGGGGGACGGTCGTCCGCAGTAGTGGACGATGAAAGTCGGAGGTTTTAGCGAAGCTCTGTATTTCTAAGGCCCGTTGGTCAAGCGGTTAAGACACGGCCCTTTCACGGCTGTAACATGGGTTCGATTCCCGTACGGGTCACCAAACTAAGCTTCTGATTTTCTTCGATGATGCGTTGAAAATTAGGAGCTTTTTTATTACCCTTTTTGCAAGTACCACAATCGTACCACACTTTTAAAATAAACGCAAGCCCTGTAACATGGGAACAGGATTGCCGCGGAGTAAATTATAGCCGTGGCAATCCTGTTTTTGTTGTTCCTTTAAAAATTATAAAAGCGTGGATTGGAAAATTGTAAAGGAGCTTTTGCGGCATATCCTCGCTTTTTAAAATTATGGCTGCGGTATTCCACAGTCACCTTGACAACTATCCAACCTCACTTTTGTCCGCTAATCGCGGAACAACCCGCAACCCCTTATCCCGGTGGGATAACACGGGCAAAGATTGGGAAAACGAAAGTGAGGACACGAAAATGAAAGAGACTGTTAAGACTTCCCGGACGGCTGGTTACTTGGAGAAAATTTTCCGCGCGTTGAATGTAAAGTATTTCAACGGTGAGTTGGAGGAGCCTATCATCACGATACAGAGCACGCCCAGAGCCTACGGACACGTCACCGTAGCCAAGGCATGGCAGAGAGGAGACACAACCCGCCATGAGCTTAACATCGGCGCTGGGACGCTTGCACGGCCCATAGAAAACGTGGTGGCGACCACCCTCCACGAGTGTGTACACTTGTGGAACCTTCAAAACGGCATACAGGATTGCAGCAGGGGCGGCGCATACCACAACAAAAAATTTAAGGAGGCCGCCGAGGCCCGCGATTTGAAAATCAGTTACGACCCGCGCGTTGGATGGAGCATCACCGAGCCGACCGACGCGCTGTGTGAGTTCATTTTGGAACAAGACTGGCAGGACATCAGCATGAACCGCATTGAAGATTTCTACGCCCCGCGTGGCAAGGGCGCAGGGGACGCCACGGGCAAGCCGACAGGAAGTAACCCCAACAGCCACAGCATCAAGTATGTTTGCCCCTGCTGTCACAACAGCGTGCGAGGGACAAAGGTTGTGCGCATAAAATGTGCCGACTGCGACATGATGATGACCGCACAATAAAGAGAACCGGGAGTGAAAGCTCCCGGCTTTTTGCTGCAAAATTCGGGCCGCAAGCGGCCTTACTCCATTTTGATGTCTACTATTCAAAACGAGTCAACTTTATTCGTGGTGGGGTAACAAGCTGTTACCTCACCGGTTCTTTTCTACGTTTCTACGAGCGAATGCTTTTACAAAAAGAGGACGGTGCAGGTCGTTAAAACGACTGCGCCGTCCCCGTTTTTGAGGTTTTGATGTCAACTTCTCAATTTAGGAACCGTCCCCATTTTTTCCACATGTTTCGATGTGTGGAATTAGCACAGACCACCAGCGTGCTCTTCCGGCGGGCAACCATTATCGGTAGGAGTAGAAATTACGGGACCACCCCACTCCCAACCGCCACTGCCATTAGGCTTGTTTTCTGTACTGCCGCTATCCCCACCGCTCGGCTGAGACGGCTCCGGATTACTGGGCTGCGCGGGCTCAGGGTTACTAGGCTGTGCCGGTGCCGGGTCAGGCTGCGCCGGAGCCGGAGCAGCAGGCTCCGGATTGCTGGGCTGTACCGGCGTAGTGGGAGCGGACGGCGTAACTGGCGCGGTCGGTGTAACAGGTGCCGGGTAGGAAGGCGTCACAGCAGAACTGTTGCTGGAACCGTTCTTGGTATAGGTCTTGTTGCTGGTCGTGACCTTCTTCGGCTGTTCAACCGTCACTTCGTAGTTGGCGCTCTCCTCACCAGCAGTCGCCGTGATGGTTGCATTCCCGGAGGAAACGGCAGTTACCTTCCCATTGGAATCGACAGTAGCAACCTTCTCGTTGCTGGACGACCACTCGATGGTGGTCTCGGCGGCAACCTCTTTGGGGGCAACAGTTGCCTTAATGGTGTGAGAGTTACCGACCGTCAGTTTGCCTTCGTTGGAATCGAGCGTGATGCTTTCAACCTCATAAAACGCTTTCACATGAGTTGTCTTCTCGGTGACCTTTTCGCCATCCTGCAAGAGGGTCGTAGTGATGTCGCACTCACCTGCTTTAAGGACCTTTACCTTGCCGTCCTTATCGACGGTGGCGACTTCCTCATCGCTGGAAGCGAAATCAAACGAAATGTTGGACGCATCTTCCGGCTCGCATTTCGCTTCGATTGCGGCTTCGTCTGTATCGTTGAGTTTGACATCCAGGGTATCGGGAACCTTTAATTCTTTTGCGGACACCTTAACGGTGATGACGCAGACATCCTGCATCTCGGTATCCTTGACCGCTGCGGTAATTTCAGCCTCACCGGCTGCGACTGCTGTAACGGTGCCGGTCTCATCGACCGTAGCGACGCTCTCATCGGAGGAAGTCCACGCGAGCGTCAGCTTCTCAGCCGCCTTGGCAATCTTTTCATCCTGCGCAGCAGTTTCTGCCGTAGCAGACTCACCGGTTGCGATGACAGGCGTTTCTGCAGGCGCATCCTCCGTACCGAAATTCACCGGCAACGTGATGCTCTCGCCCTTTTCGAGGGTCGCAGCATCCGGAACCGAGATGTTCGTGACCTTAACGCCGCATCCTACCAGGCTGAGCGCCATAGCCGCAGTCGCAATAACTGCCAATACGATATTCTTTTTCATAAAAACACTCCTTCTCGGCATCTAGCGCCGAGGCTACTCTTTAATTTTGCCGCCGCCACT
>ENA-OPWR01002538-OPWR01002538.1-human-gut-metagenome-genome-assembly--contig:-NODE-2538-length-12306-cov-1.680598_pt1 | contig 12306 bp, 10 predicted proteins | sample MGYA00241507_ERZ502006 | MGnify/ENA primary metagenome ERZ502006 (study PRJEB25962, sample SAMEA2043041) | human gut metagenome | biome: human gut; feature: human-associated habitat; material: faeces... | reverse complement strand
TTGATCAGCTCCACGTCACGGGTAATGACTTGGGCGCCTTCCTCGGGCGTGGCGTAGATCGCCAGCTTCTTGCCTTGCCAGTCCTCGGGAAGATGGAAGTTCTCGGCGGGGATAAGGCCGGAAGTCTCCGTGATAAATGTTTGTGCATCTTCGGTCTTGTCGAAATAGAGAAGCAGTTTGTCACCTGCGGCTTTGCGGAAAGTCTCGTATTGTTGGCGGTTTTCCTCCAGCATATCGTCGGGCAGGGTGGCTACAGACTCGTCGGCGGTGTTCTGAAATACCGCATGGTCGGGATGCGGGCAATATCTTTGCCAGCCATTGCGGGGAGGTCAGGCCTAGCAAGGAGGTCTTGCTGGTGTAGGCCATCATGCCGTGGCTGTTGACGAGCAGGTTGTTAAGCTGCTCTTGGTTGAGGTCGGGCTGCTCCTTCCAGCGGTCGTGGGCGAAGTCGCTCAGTTCCCGGGCCGACTCAGGCAGGATATAGGATTCGTAATGGAACCATTGCAATAGACGGTCGTAATCCTCTTGCCGCTCGTAGCGGGTATCAAGGGCGAAAAGCTTGGCCATGCGGGTATTCTCCGGCGCCGTGGTCCACTCTTTGCAGAACAGGTCGTAGATAAGCATGCCGGTGGATTCGTTGGCAGGGTTGTCCGGACTGACGAAAGTGCCTTTACGATAGCCGTGATACTGCTGGGTATAATGCCAAAGGAGAAAACGCACGTCCTCAAGGTTCACCTCATCGTCGTAATAATGATCGTCCGGAGTGTAGAAGGGGAGGTATTTGCCGTATAGCTCCTTATGGGTAAGGATGAAGGCACGCCAAAGCCCCATGCCGGAGATCACGTCTTCGAAGTAGGCGGCCATGCGGATACAGATCTGCTTTGTTTCCTCGCCCTCGAAGGAGTTTACCAACTCGGTCTTCTCCATGATATCGTAGATACGGTTCGCTATTCCGGTATAATAGGAATCCACGGGAGTGCTTTGTTTATAGGGATGCAACTGCAACCAGTCTTTCGGGAAAATTTTAATGTTCTTCATGTTATTAAATGTCTTTATGCATTCAGGAGTGCAAATGTAGTAAAAATACGTTAGCTATGTCAAACGATAAGGAAAAGTTGCGGTCTTAAAAATGTAACATTTGTTGTCTTCATTGTTATTGGATCTAAACATCTTTGAAATACCGCCCCCGTACTTTTGCGTCGAAATCAAAGATGAAATAATAAGTAGTAAGATAATGGGAAAGAGTTTAAGGGGCAAAAGATTGAAAAGGTTAGGGCTTTTCTGGGTGGGAGTTTTCCTGTCATTCTCTCTATGGGCACAAACAGGGGTTATTTGCGGGACGGTTACGGACGCAAAGATAAAAGAACCGTTGATCGGCGCCTCGGTTGTGATCGAGGGGACTACGGTTGGCGCTATCACGGATATAGACGGTAATTTCCGTATCGAGAACGTGAGACCAGGTACTTATACGGTAGCCGCCTCTTACGTGTCGTACCAAACGCAAACGGTAAAGGATGTTCCGGTAGTCGCACGTCAAGAGGTGGTGTTGAATATCGAGCTTTCCGACGCTAACCTCCAATTACAGAATGTGGTCGTAGTGGCCCAACGGAAATTGGGAACCGAGATGGCCGTATTAAATACCGTACGCAAGAGCCTTCCGGTCGTGAACGGCATTTCTGCCCAACAAATCAGTAAAACACAGGATAGCGATGCCGCCGAGGTGCTTCGCCGCATCCCGGGAATCACCATCGTGGACGATCGTTTTATCGTAGTTCGAGGGCTTGCGCAACGTTATAATAATGTATGGCTGAACAACGCCACGACCCCTTCCAGCGAGACGGACAGCCGTGCCTTCTCGTTCGATGTGCTTCCTTCTTCCTTGATCGATAACATGATGATATACAAGAGCCCCTCGGCCGAGCTTCCGGCGGATTTCTCCGGCGGTTTCGTGCGGGTGATGACCAAGAATATCCCGGACGGGAACACCTTCAACGTATCCTGCCAAATGGGCTTCAACACGAACGCCACCTTCCGTAACTTCCAGCTGACGGACGGCACGGCAAAGGATTACCTTGGATTCGGAGCGGGCGTGAGAAACCTGCCTTCCTCTTTCCCCGCTCACCTAGGAGAACACTCCACGGATGAGGCGGCTGCCTTTACCCGTCAAATCAACCAACGTTGGGGGATCAACAAGTTCACCGCCATCCCCGATCAGAAGATATCCCTTACCTCGCACCGCTCTTATGATGTGGGCGGCTGGAAGATCGGAAATATTACGAACTTGAACTGGAGTACCGAGTACGATTACTCGGAGACGGTGAATAACAACTACATCGCCTACGACGTGAAGAACGACGTATCCCGTCCCCGCTTTGAGTACAACGATATCCGCTATAAGAATACCTCCAAGCTAGGGGCCCTCTTTAACTGGTCATTCCAACGGGATGGCAGCAAATATGAGCTTCGCAACTTCTTCAGCCAGCGTGGCGTTTCCGCTCTGACACAAAGGGAAGGAATGAACTATTATTCCGACAAGAATATCCGTAAGTGGGAATCCCTCTATACCGGGCGTACCACTTACTCCGGGCAGATCAGCGGTGTGCATACCTTGCGAGAGAATGTTAACAAGGTGGATTGGACGGCGGGCTATGCCTTCGCCTCCTACCGTGAGCCGGATCGTAAGATCGTGAACTCCATCCTTGACGAGAACCGTACGGAACAGCCGAACTACTATGTCTCTGACCCGATGCGTTATTACCAAGAATTGAAGGATCATAGCGCCTCTATAGCCGCCAACTACGAACATAAATTCACCGTATCCGATAGGTTCGCTCCTGTTCTCAATGGAGGTGTCTACGGTGAATATAAGAGCCGTACCTTCGCTGCCCGTCGCTTTGGCTACAACCTGTTGGGTAGCGGCTACGACCGGTATGCGGACTGGGATTATACGGAGTTGTTCGCTGATGAAAATATCTCGGCGGATAAGATATGGATGCGTGAGACAACTACGAACAGTGACTCTTATACTTCCGAGAACATGTTGGGAGCCGCCTATGTCTCCGCTAAACTGAATTATGGGGAGGTGTTGAACGCTAATATCGGTGTTCGTATGGAATACTACCAATTGAAGATGGACGGATATAGCTCGGACGGTACGACCCCGGTACACTTGGATAATAAGACGACGGATTTTTTCCCTTCAGTTAATGTTGCCTACAACCTCTCACAAAAACATTTGGTCCGCGCCGCTTACGGTCGCTCGGTCAACCGTCCGGAGTTCCGAGAGGTAGTGCCTTATGTGTACTTCAACTTCGAGCGAGACGCAAACATCGTGGGAAATACGGAGCTGAAGAATGCCTATGCTGACAATATCGACCTTCGTTATGAGTTCTATCCAGCCGCGGGCGAAATGATCACGATCGGCGGTTTCTACAAGCACTTCAAGGATCCTATCGAGGAGACGTACAACGAGGCTGGTTCCGGCCTGCAATATACCTATCATAACGCGAAGAACGCCGAGACCTTCGGCGTAGAGTTGGACGTTAAAAAGAACCTCGACTTTATAGGGCTGCGAGGCTTGAGCTTTGTGTGCAACGCCGCATATATCTATAGCCGTGTCCGTTTTGAGGAAGGGGCACCGGAGCGGGATCGCCCTTTGGCAGGGCAATCTCCCTACTTGGTTAATGCCGGCTTTTTCTACCAGTACGATGACAAGGGGATTTCCGCCTCCCTGCTCTATAACCGGATCGGGAAGCGTATTGAGTCGGTCGGTGTCCCGATGCAGAACCAGAACGAGGATATCCCTGATATATATGAGATGCCCCGCAACTCGTTGGATCTTACTTTCTCGAAGAAGATTGGCAAGATTGTCGAGATCAAGGCGGGAATCCAGGATATGTTGAACTCCAAGGTCGAGTACAAGCAGTTCGTGAAACTGACAGACGACAAAGGCGGCAAGAGCGAGCGTGAGCAACTGATCCGCAGCTATCGCCCGGGAGTGGATATCAATATCGGTGTTTCCCTTAGGTTTTGATGTTTAATTGAATATATATCTATTACAAACAAAATGTTTTTATTATGAACAGATTTCTCTTAAAAGGTTTGGCCTCTGTGTTAACGATGGCCGTTATGTTTGGGACTGTATCGTGTAGTGATGACGATGATAAACCTGATGGCTCTGTAGCCGTATCGGCTGTGGCAGTCAGTCCTACTACCGCTACTATCAAGGTGGGCGAATCCACTACCTTGTCCGCGACTATTACTCCAAGTGACGCTACGGATAAAACGGTTACATGGAGTACTTCCGATGAAAAGGTAGCGACTGTTGATGCCGGTAAGGTAACAGCCGTGGCCGAAGGTTCCGCTACGATTACTGTAACTACGAAGGATGGCGGTAAAACGGCTACTTGTACCGTGACTGTCTCTAATGATGCTCCGTCTTCCAAAGAGGTGATATTGGAAGGAAATATCACGGCTGATCTAACGATCAACGCTGCCGACAAGAACTTCATGAAAGGCTTCGTATACGTGAAATCAGGCGCTACATTGACTATTGAGGCTGGTTCTGTTATCAAAGGTGTGTCCGTTAGTCCGGGCGAGAAAGCCGCTTCCTTGATTATCGAGCCGGGCGCTAAGATCATCGCCGAAGGTACTGTTGACAAACCGATCGTCTTTACGTCCGATAAAGAGCCGGGTAAACGTTTGACAGGTGACTGGGGCGGTCTGATTATTTGTGGTAACGCTCGTGTGAATCGTACCAATCAACCAACTATCGAAGGAGGACCTGGTACATTATATGGAAATACGACCTCCGATGAGTTTAATGCGGAAAGTTCCGGTAAATTGAAATACGTTCGTATCGAGTTTGCCGGTTATCCTTTGGAGCCAGACAAGGAAATCAATGGCTTAACCTTCGGCGGCGTTGGTAGCGGCACGGAAGTGGAGTTCGTTCAGGTTTCATTTTCGAACGATGATTCTTACGAATGGTTCGGTGGAACGGTAAATGCCAAACACTTGATCGCTTACAAAGGCTGGGATGATGATTTCGATACAGACTTCGGTTATACGGGTAAACTGCAATTCTTGTTGAGCGTACGTGATAAGAATATCGCTGATACTTCAGACTCTAACGGTTTTGAATCTGATAACGACGGTGACGGTTCTTCCAACACTCCGCTTACCAAGCCGGTCTTCTCCAATGTAACCTTGATAGGTCCTTTCTATGGCAAGGTATCCGATAAGACACAGGCTGAGGTGGAAGCCAAGACAGCCGACGCTGCTAACGGTGCCAAGGGTGGTAAATTCCAGGCAGCCATGCACCTGCGTCGTAATACCAGCTTGAATGTTTACAACTCCGTATTCACCGGCTGGCCTTACGGACTTCGTGCTACTGATAAGAAAGGTACGGCAAACGATGGCATCGCCATCAAGAATGTGATCTTTGCTGGTATGTGGAAGAACTTCTATGAGGATGATAAGGTAAGTGAGAACTTCTTCAATCTTGCCGGTAGCAACACGACTCTGGCAACGACCAACGAGATTATCTCTAAAGATGGTGATTACTCTTCTGTCGTAGCTTCAGCTGTGCAAGGCGCTGAATTTGTCGATGAGGTATTGAACAACAGCTTCTTCGAAAAAGTAACTTACAAAGGTGCTTTCGACGGAAAGAATGACTGGACTGCCGGTTGGACTAATTGGGATCCTCAAAATACCGAATATTAATCAAGCTTGGCATTGAATAGGTTGTGAATTTGTTAAAGGCACTGAGGTATCCGGAAAGATCCCTCGGTGTCTTTTTATGTATAATTTAGATAAGAATGTATCATGAATAAAAAGCTATTGTTACTTTCCGCTTTTTTGGCGGGAGCCTCTTGGACCGTGCTGGCGCAAGACTTGGTATTGAGCGAGGGACAGTATTATACCGATGAGACACAAACCACCCCGTATACGGGCCGCTATACGGAATTCTATGAGGATGGCATGCTCAAGATGGAGCTGTACCTGAAGGATGGCCGTCCCGAGGGAACCTATGTGATCTATTATCCGGATGGCAAGATCGCCGAGGTGCGTTCCTACTATCACGGGATCTTCCATGGTGAATGGCGCACGTATAGCGATAACGGCCAGCTGATCGGCCTGGCTTCTTATAAGGAAGGGCAAAAGGACGGCCCTTGGCGTATCTGGAGCGATAAGGGAAATTTGTTGTATGAGATGTTCTATACGGCAGGGAAGAAATCTGGTGTCTGGCGTAGCTGGGATGAGGAGGGGAATCTGCTTTCCGAGGAGAATCAATAGGAATAATTGCCGTTTACATACCGTTGTAACGACATTTACCTCTAATGGTAAATGTTTTTTCCTCTAGAGGTAAATGTCGTTACATCAGTATGTAAACAGTTTTACCTCTAGGTGAAAATACTTTTACTTCTTGATGAAAATATTGGTAAATGTAATTGAGTGGAAATCAGCATGCTTACTCCTCATCCTCTTCTCCAAAGTCGAACTCGAAATCGAATCCGTCATCCATGAATTCCGGCTCAGTGAATTGCTCCAGTTCACGACGGTCTTTCTTGGTAGGACGTCCGAGACCTTTCGCACGGTTCACGAAACCGGAGATACGGTTCATCTCCAGAATCTCATACTGATCCGGGGTTGTCACGTTCTCCAAGTAATTCGGGACGAGCTTCGCGCCCACACGATTCTCGATCAATCCGATTACCTTAAAAGAGAAGGTGATCGGCGGTTTACGCACTTGGATCACATCGCCAACCTTGATCATGCGGGAAGGTTTGATCGTTACTCCACCTATCATGATACGCCCTTTCTTGCAAGCTTCCGCGGCTATCGTGCGGGTCTTAAAGATACGGGTCGCCCACATCCATTTATCGATACGTACCTCGTTCATATCTGTATTCTCAGTCTCTTTTTATTTATTATTAAATTGATTCATCGTAATCTGGATGCCGGCGAGGCAGAAGCTCTTGATGATCTCTGTCGCACGATCCAATATCTCTGGCATCAATTGCAATTCCTCCGGGGGAAATTTCCCTAGCACGTAATCGATCTGTCCGCCCCGTGGAAAATCGCTGCCTATGCCGAAACGAAGGCGGGAATATTCCTGCGTATTCAATAACTGGGCGATATTCTTCAACCCGTTATGCCCGGCGTCGCTACCCTTTGGTTTCAGACGTAAGGTTCCGAATGGCAATGCCAGATCATCTACGACAATCAATAGATTTTCCACGGGAATGTTCTCTTTTTGCAACCAGTACCGAACGGCGTTGCCGCTGAGGTTCATAAAGGTATTCGGCTTTAGCACGATCAAGTCACAGTTTTTCACCCGTATGCGTGCGATTGCCCCGTATCGCTCCTCAGTGAAATTGCCTCCTACGCTCTCTACCAAATGGTTGACAACCCGGAAACCTATATTATGACGGGTTCCCCAATATTCGGAACCGATATTACCAAGTCCTGTTATCAAATATTTCATTATCCTCGAATCTATAAAAGAAAGGGGAAGAACATTCTATGAATATCCTCCCCTTCATGTATTGTAATAATGTTTTTACCTCAGATTATCCTTTAGCCTGAGCACCACGAGCGGCACGAGTCAATTGAACGGCGCAGACAACAGCGTTTTTAGCGTTCATCAATTCAAGACCTTCGAAGTGCAAAGCACCTACCTGCATAGTCTTACCTAAGCCAAGGTGATCCACATTAATCGTCAACTTTTCAGGGATTTGATCGTATATAGCTTTCACTTTCAGTTTTCTCATTTGAAGAGACAACTTACCACCGGCTTTAACACCTTCTGCGTGACCTTCCAAAACAACCGGAACTTCCATTACTACGGCTTTGTCCTTAGATACTTCCAAGAAGTCCATGTGAAGGATTTCGTCAGTTACAGGTTGGAACTGCATGTCCTTAACGATTGCCATCGTCTTGTTACCGTCAATGCTTAACTCAACAACGAAAATCTCCGGAGTGTAAACCAACTTACGAACGGCTTCTTTTGTAACCGTGAAGTGAGTTACTTTTTCGCCACCGTATAATACAGCAGGAATTTCATTGTTCTTACGCATTGCTTTCAAGGCTCTTTTCTGATCAGCGGAACGAGCGACGATCTCTCTTCCTTTTCCTTCTAACTCAAATGTCTTCATTTTCTTTAATTTTTGTGTTACTCAAAATTAGTTATTTTGCTTCCTAATTTCCCATCACACGGTACGGGGCTAAAAAGCGGTGCAAAGATACGATTTTTGTTTGATGTGACAAATATTTCGCATGTTATTTGTCGGATTATCGATCTAGCTTCACTAATTTCGTGGTTCGCATGATCCAACGGACAAGGCCGTGGGGGAGGAGCATTACGAGGGGTGTGCATATTTTGTTGAAGAGACCCGGTAATAGGGAAGCCCGGTGGTGAAACAAGGCATTAATCCCTTTTTTAGCCAGTTTTTCCGGACGCATCATGATACCTAGGCGGATCGCTAAGGTCTTTAAGTTGTCGCTTAGGTTATATAAATTCGTGGCGACGGCGCCGGGACAAAGTACGGTTACGCTTACTCCATAATCCAGTAACTCTGAACGCAAGCCCCGGGAGAAACTTTTCAAGTATCGCTTGGTGGAAGCGTACAGCGTAATTCCCGGATAAGGTAGCCAACAAGATAGGGATGACATATTGAGGATATATCCATGACGCCGTTTCTTCATCTCTTGCCCAAAATAATAACAGAGCTGGGTAGGAGTAGTCACGTGGAGGTAGAGCATTTTCTCGACGATGTTGGCCTTAGCTTGTAAGGTCTCGCAGAAAAAAAACATACCGGCGTTATTGACCAATACCTCTATTGGGATGTTTTTCTTTTGGCAAGTATCATATAGCTCCTTGGCCGCCCCGGGGATCGCCAAATCACGATAAAGCGGCAAAACTTCTATACCATATTTCTCGGAGAGAAACTCACCTTTCTCCCGGATCGCCTGCTCCTCATTGCTGACGATCACTAACTGATAGCCTAGTGAGGCTAGTTCCTCGGCATAGGCGAGACCTATTCCGGAACTGGCCCCCGTGACTAAAGCCCATTTCTTTTCCATTATTTATATTCAAGCCTTTTGATTTCACGTACGATACATTCCGGAAGACCTTTCACGTTCTTATGACAGACCATATCCTCGCTATACATACGGGCGATACAATAGTTACTATGCCCACAATCGCAACGGGCGTGCTCGTCTTCTTTCATACGGTTGACGAAGCCCGGCTCGTTCACCAAGGCACGTGCCATGGCCACAAACTCGAACCCGTCGTTCAGTACCTCCTCGATCTTGTCTCTGGAGACCAATCCTCCTACGTAAATAAGAGGTAAATGTAAGGCTTTGCGGAATTTCAACGCATCTTCAAGGAAGTAAGCCTCCTTAAACGGTTCCGAGGGAATCATATATTTACCCACCATGCGGATTCCAATCGGTAGATAGCCCCTAGGCATATAATACGCCATCGTACGGATCGGCATTTCTCCCCGCATTACATACATGGGGGCACGGCTCACGAATCCGCCGCTTAGTACTAAGGCATGCGCTCCGCATTGGTCTTGGAGTGTACGGGCTACTTCTAGGCATTCGTCTATTTCAAGTCCTCCCTTGAACCCGTCCCGCATATTGGTCTTTACGGTTACGGCCATGTCGGAACCTGCTGCTTTCATCACCTCTTCCATACACATTCTCATGAAGCGCATACGGTTCTCAAGGCTTCCTCCATATTCGTCTTTCCGGTGGTTGGTGTACGGGGAAAGGAATTGGCTGATCAGATAACCATGCCCGGCATGGATCTCGACAGCGTCCATACCTGCCTCACGTGCCAATCGTACGGCCTCACCGTAGGCACGAGCCATGGAAGCGATCTCGGATTGTCTCATACCTCGTACGATCGTGGGAGAGTAGAGGTTGAACCCGCTGGACGCTGAGATAGGCGTGCATCCGCAAATCCGCTTATGCGACATATTACCGCAATGGCCTAACTGGATGGAAGCGGCGGCTCCCTCTTTATGGATAGCGTCGGTGAGCTTGCGGAGGCCGGGAATAATATCCGGACGCATCCACAGCTGACGCTCGAACGACAAGCCGCTTTGCGTCACGGCGGCATAAGCTATGTTCGTCATGCCGATCCCTCCGGCGGCTACGGATGTATGATAGTTGAATAACTGCTCCGAGGGAGCGTTTCCCGGGCACATACTCTCGAATGCGGCGGCCCGGATCGTGCGGTTCCTAAGTGTTAGCGGACCGATCTTACCGGGTGTAAACAGGATTGATTTGTCCATATCAATAGATTAATATAGTTGTTCCGAAAAATTAAGTTAGATAGTTTTCTCTATATTCCAGACGAAGGCCCGAAGCCCTTGCGCTTCCGTTTCCTTGTCTAAGTTGTGTAGGATTTCCAGAAAATGATCGACCTTCTCGTCTTCTACCATCGTAAGGATAGCTGAATTCAAGGTAGGCCAAGCGTGATTGCCGTAATGTGGCTCGCCTGTTTTACTTCCCCGTCCTTGCACGACATCCCAATAGGTAAAACCTTTAAGGTTATTACGGTCCATGATATTGACGATGGTCTCGTAATACGCTTGATTGAAAGATATAAATATCGCTTTCATATAGTTGCTTTTTTATGAGATCGCATACCCGTAGGGAGGCTTTTCTTGCGATGGGCATTCAAGCCTGTTTATAATGGGCATCGTAAGCACCTTACAATGGGCATTGTCACGACCTAACAATGCCCATCGAGGTTTGCTTGGCCTCGGCTTCCCTATGGTACGCAAAGATAATTAATTATTTCGTAATGCCTTTCTTATTTTGCGGCGTCTTCGTTTTACGCCGTTGGCGGCGAATACGGCATAGACCGTCGGAACAATAATCAAGGTAATCAAGGTGGATACGGAAAGACCCCAAGCCACGGTCATACCCATCGAGCGCCACATCTCGGAACCCTCGCCGGTTCCCACCGCCATCGGGATCATACCCAAAACGGTCGTCAATGTTGTCATCAATACCGGGCGAAGACGGGATTTTCCGGCAGTCACTACCGATGTGATAATACCCATGCCACGTTCCCGACATAAGATCGTATAGTCGATCAGCACGATACCGCTTTTAACCACGATACCCATCAACATGCTCACGCCGATCAAAGCCATAACGCCCAATGGTGTCTGCGTGACCGCCAATCCCAATACGATACCTGTAAAGGCGAACGGGATAGAGAACATGATCACGAACGGGTCTACCAACGACTCGAACTGGGCAGCCATCACGATGAATACCAAGATGATGATCAATACCATCAAGATACCCAAATCGGTAAATGTATCCTGCTGATCTTCGAATGTTCCACCCAACTGCCAACTTACGTCGGATGGGATATCCATTTGTTTCAACTCGTTCCGGGCGGCGGCAACCAAGTCGCTCAATGCCGCTCCCTTACCCGCTACGGCAGATACGGTGATCACACGCTCACGGTCTTTACGCTCGATGGTCGGGGGAGTCATACGTTCCACTACCTTGCCTAAATCACGGATGCGGATGCCTTTGCCCTCATTGTTATAGATCAAAATATTCTCAAGATCCTCTACGGACTCACGGAACTCTGGGGCGTAACGTACCTTGATATCATACTCATCTCCATCCTCACGATATTTTGAAGCGGTGGAACCATTTACACGGTTTCGGAGATACATAGAGGCGGTTGTTACGTTCAGCCCGTTGATGGCCAGTTTCTCCCGGTCGAAGTCGATCTGGTATTCCGGGATATAATCCTCACGGCTGATATTTACTTGCGAGCATCCTTTTACATTTCTCATACGACGGGCGATCTCATTCGCCACGGCATCCGTCTGGGCGAAATCAAAACCATAGATCTCGATGTTAACCGAGGTCTCTCCACCCATAGAACCTTCCTGCCCTCCGGCGAGTACCTCGAATTTCTTGATCTCGCTGTATTGGGCTAAGTCCTGCCGCATCAACTCGCAAATCTCGGTAAGACCTCTCTCACGGTCGCCCACGCTAGTTAGGTTTATATTGAACTCGATAATATGCGTACCGTTATTGCTTAGCTGGGCGAAGGTATTATCCGTATCCGCCGTACCTTCCGTGAAGTTACTGATTAGGATCTCCGGATATTTCTCACGGAACTTCTTGTCGATGTCGAGAGCTAACTCACGGGTAATATCCTGCCGTGTACCGATCGGCAACTCAATCGTTATGCCGATGCGTGCGTTATCTTGTGTCGGAACACTGCGGTAACGTCCGCGCACAGACGGGATCACA
>ENA-OPWR01002531-OPWR01002531.1-human-gut-metagenome-genome-assembly--contig:-NODE-2531-length-12347-cov-5.227221_pt1 | contig 12347 bp, 15 predicted proteins | sample MGYA00241507_ERZ502006 | MGnify/ENA primary metagenome ERZ502006 (study PRJEB25962, sample SAMEA2043041) | human gut metagenome | biome: human gut; feature: human-associated habitat; material: faeces... | reverse complement strand
ATTTTGCCCGTGAACATTACTCATTTTCTTGTAAAATATTTTCTATTTTTCATTCAAATCAAACGTCATTAAATAAAATCTAAGTGTTATAGTGGGAGCCAAAGCTTGGACATCATAAGCATTTCTTACTGACCTATAACAAAATACTAAAACTTAAAAATAAGAAAGCTTTACAAAAAAATATACATATGATAGAATGACAACTAATAAAATATAACTATATTTTATTTAGTATTAATACCTAAAGAGGGTGAAGAAAATGAAAAAATTTACAAAAATGCACGGGTTAGGAAATGATTATGTCTATATGGATGCCATACACCAAAAAATAGACAATGGATCTGAACTAGCTCGTTTTGTTAGTAATAGGCACTTTGGGATTGGTTCAGATGGTTTGATTTTAATCTGTAAAAGTGATATTGCTGATTTTAAAATGAGAATGTTTAATCAAGATGGTAGTGAAGCAGAAATGTGTGGCAATGGAATTCGTTGTGTAGGAAAGTTCGTATATGACAAAGGGTTAACTAATAAAACAACGGTAACAATTGAGACTTTAGCTGGAATAAAAACACTAAAATTTAATTTAAAAGATAAAAAAGTAGAAACAGTAAGGGTAGATATGGGAGAACCAATTTTAAATCCAGAAAAGATTCCAGTTATATCAAGTGAAAATCCAGTAAAAAATTTAAAGTTAAAAGCTTTAGATAAAGAATTTATTTTTACTTGTGTATCTATGGGAAATCCGCATGCTATTACAGTAGTAAAAGACACAGAAAAATTTGATGTAGAAACTTATGGAAGAATATTGGAAGTAGACAAAGCTTTTCCAAATAAAACAAATGTTGAATTTGTTCAAATAGTAGACAAAGAACATATAAAAATGAGAGTATGGGAAAGAGGTGCAGGAGAAACTTTAGCTTGTGGAACAGGAGCATGTGCAACAGCAGTTGCCTGCCATCTAAATGGTCTTACAGATAGAAATGTATACATAGAATTACTTCGGAGGAACATTAAAAATAGAATGGAATAAAGAAGATAATCATATTTATATGACAGGACCAGCAGTAACAGTATTTGAGGGGGAATTAGAATGAGTTTAATAAATGAAAATTTTTTAAAATTACAAGATAGCTATTTATTTTCAACAATAGCAAAAAAAGTAGCAAAATTTACTGAAGAAAATCCAGAAAAGGAAATAATAAAACTTGGAATAGGTGATGTTACAAGGCCTATAGTTCCAGCATGTATAGAAGCTATGCATAAAGCAGTAGATGAAATAGGAACAAAAGAAGGTTTTAAAGGATATGGACCAGAGCAAGGTTATGATTTCTTAAGAGATGCAATAGTAAAAAACGATTATAAATCAAGAGGAATAGATGTAAAAAAAGATGAAATATTTGTATCAGATGGAGCAAAATGTGATTGTGGAAATATAGTAGATATTTTTGGAAAAGAAAATAAAGTAGCTATTACAGACCCTGTTTATCCTGTATATTTAGATACAAACATTATGTCAGGAAGAGATGTTATATACTTACCTGTAACTGCTAAAAATAACTTTATGCCAGAGCTACCAAAAGAAAAAGTAGATATGATATATCTATGTTTCCCAAATAATCCAACAGGAACAGTTTTAACAAAAGAAGAATTGAAGAAGTGGGTAGACTATGCTAAAGCAAATAATTCAGTAATTTTATATGATGCTGCATACGAAGCATTCATAACAGAAGAAAAAATACCACATAGTATTTATGAAGTAGAAGGAGCAAAGGAAGTTGCAATTGAGTTCAAAAGCTACTCAAAAACAGCAGGATTTACAGGAGTTAGATGTGCATATGTAGTAATACCAAAAGAGTTAAAAGGATATACAAAAGATGAAAAAGAAATAAGCTATAATAAGTTATGGAATAGAAGAACTTGTACAAAATTTAATGGTGTATCTTACATAGTACAAAGAGCAGCAGAAGCAACATATTCTGAAAAAGGTAAAAAAGAAATAAAAGAAAATATAAATTATTATTTGGAAAATGCTAAAATAATAAAAAAAGGTTTAGAAGAAGCAGGATTTACATGCTATGGAGGGGTTAATTCACCATATGTATGGTTGAAAGTTCCAGATGGTATGACGTCTTGGGAGTTTTTTGATGAACTATTAGAAAAAGCAAATGTAGTAGGAACTCCAGGAAGTGGATTTGGACCTCATGGAGAGGGATATTTTAGATTAACAGCTTTTGGAACGAAGGAAAATACAATTAAGGCAATTGAGAGAATAAAAAAGGTAATGTAAAAAGAGAAGGTAGTGATTACTAAGAAAGTAGTCATTACCTTTTTATTAATTTTAAAATTGGTATGTAATAAATTGTTAAATAGTATTACAGATTAATCTAATCTGTTCATTATGTTCAAAAAGAGAATCTAGTATAAAAAATAAGGCACTTTCACTCAGGTTAAAATCATATACATATATACATTCTAATTATACTATAGGTTTGTAAATTACAATTAAATGAAAATAATACAAACATAAATTTGTAAAAAATGTTGACTTTTAATTATAATATTTATATAATTAACAAAGAAAAAATTAAAAAAGGTGGGCGAAAAATGAAGGAACAATTTTTAGAATTATTAAAAAAAGTAAAAAGAGAAGGAATAAACGAATTAATACAATTTTTAGAAAAATCAGATTTTTTTATTGCACCAGCAAGTACAAGATTTCATGGAAATCACGAAGGTGGTCTTGTAGAACATAGTATAAAAGTTTATGAAATATTAAAACATAAAGTAGAAAATAGCATATTAAAAATAGATATACCAGAAGAATCAATAATTATAATAGGATTATTACATGATATTTGTAAAACTAATTTTTATAAAGTAGATTTTAGAAATGCTAAAAATGCCTTGGGAGTTTGGGAAAAAGTACCATATTACACAATAGAAGATACAATACCATATGGACATGGAGAAAAATCAGTAATGATGATTACAGAATATATGAAATTAACACCAGAAGAAAAATACTCTATACGTTGGCATATGGGATACACTGAGCCAAAAGAAAATTATAATGCAATAGGAGCAAGTTATACAAAATATCCAATTGCTTTATTAACACATGAAGCAGACTTGGAAGCAACTTATTTTTATGATACATAAAAGTTAAATTAGAGAGGAAAAAAATGATAGCATATATAAAGGGAAAATTAGAAATGAAAATGACTGAATATGTAGTAATAGATGTTGGAGGCATTGGTTATAAAGTATTCATGTCAGAATTAGGAATAGAAAATATAGGAAATATAGGAGACACAGTAAAAGTACATACATATTACAGAGTAAGAGAAGATGACATAAGTATTTTTGGTTTTAATACCCTAGAAGAATTAAAGATGTTTGAACTTTTACTTGGAGTAAGTGGAGTTGGAGCAAAAACAGCTCTTACAATGCTTGCAGTATGTGAACCTTCTGAGTTTGCATTAGCTGTTATTTCAGAAGATGTAAAAGCATTAACAGGAATTCCTGGAATAGGACCAAAATCAGCTAAAAGAATAATATTAGAACTAAAAGATAAAATAAAGAAAGAACAAGAAGTAAAAGCTATAAAAGATACAATAGAAAATAAGGCAAGTTCAAAAATACAAATAGCTATTCAAAATGACGAAAAAGTAAAAGAAGCAATTTCAGCTCTTCAAGTTTTAGGATATAATAGAAAAGAAATAGAAAAAGCCTTTGTAAAATTACCAACGATAGAAATGTCAACAGAAGAATTAATAAGAAAAGGATTAGTAGCATTAGGAAAATAATAAAAATAGAGGTAGAGATTATGAATATGAATGAACCATTAGCATTTCGAGTAAGACCAAAAACATTAGAAGAATATATTGGTCAAGAACATGTATTACGGAAAAGATAAAATTTTATATAGAACAATTAAAGCAGATAGACTATCTAGTATCATTCTATTTGGACCTCCAGGATGTGGAAAAACTTCACTTGCAAGAGTAATAAGTGAAACAACGAAATATAAATTTTACAAAATAAATGCAGTAACAGCAGGAGTAGCAGATATAAAAAAAGTAATAGAAGAAACAAAAAACTTCATGCTAAATCCAACAGGAAAAAGCATATTATTTATAGATGAAATTCATAGATTTAACAAATTACAACAAGATGCTCTACTTCCTTATGTAGAAAATGGAACAATAATACTAATAGGAGCTACAACAGAAAATCCATATTTTGAAGTAAACAAAGCTTTAATTTCAAGATCAATGGTTGTAAAGCTAGATCCATTAACAGAGGACAATATATACGATATTTTAAAAAATGCAATAAAAAATAAAGATGGGCTTGGAGAATATAATATAAAAATTGAAGATGCTACATTAAAAAAATTAGCTACAATAGCCAATGGTGATGTAAGAACAGCACTAAATGGATTAGAAGTAGCAACTTTAACAACAGCAATGAGTGATGATGGTTATATTCATTTAACAGATGAAGATATAAAAAATAGTGTTCAAAGTAAAAAGGCGATTTTCGATAAAAACGGTGAGCAACATTATGATAATATTAGTGCATTCATTAAATCAATGAGAGGTTCAGATCCAGATGCAGCAGTATTTTATTTAGCACGTGCGTTAAATGGTGGAGAAGATCCAATGTTTTTAGCTAGAAGAATAGTAATATGTGCATCAGAAGATGTTGGGATGGCAAATCCAAATGCGTTAGTTGTTGCAAATAGTGCAATGCAAGCAGTACATATGATAGGAATGCCAGAAGCAAGAATATTATTGTCAGAAGCAGCTATTTATGTAGCAACATCAAAAAAATCAAATGCATCATATATGGCAATAAACAAAGCATTAGAAGATGTTAAAACAAAAGACACAGGAGAAGTTCCAATGCATATTAGAAATGCTCCTATAGAAAAAATGAAAGAATTAGGCTATCATGAGGGATACTTGTATCCACATGATTTCCCAGGACACTATGTAGAGCAACAATATCTTCCAGATAAAATGGTTGGAACTAAATATTATGTAAAAGATGAAAAATGAGTTATATTACTATGTAATATAGCTCTTTTTTTAAAATAAAATGAATAAATTCTGAAAAAAACTTCAAAATAATAATATGAATAAAAACAAAATTTTTTTAAAAATGGCAATAGGTTTTATAGCTGGAATAATAAGCGGACTATTTTCTACTGGAGGAGGAATGATATTAGTTCCAGCATTTATATATTTATTAAAAATCAAAGATATAAAAGCAAGAGGAACATCAATATTTTGTATTTTACCTATGGTATTAACAAGTAGTTTTTTCTATTATAAAGGAAACTATATTAATTGGAAAATAGCATTTTTGTGTGCTCTAGGAGGTGCAATAGGGGGATATATAGGAGCAAGATTATTAAAAAAATTGCCAGAAAAGATATTAAAAAGTGCTTTTGCTATATTTTTAATATATGTAGCAGTTAGAATGTTAACAGCAAATTAAACAATTGCAAAAATAAAAATCGGAAACATTCCAAATCGGAGGTAGAAATATGATAGAAATTCTTATTGGAATGATATCTGGAATTGTAAGTGGAACGGGTATGGGAGGAGGAACAATCTTAATATTTCTTCTTACTTTTATGATGGGAATAGAGCAACATGTGTCTCAAGCGACAAACTTAATATTCTTTATTCCAACTTCAATTGTTGCAATAATTATAAATATAAAAAATAAAAATATTGATTTAAAATTAGCAATAATAATATCTATATTTGGTATTTTAGGAGCTATTATAGGCTCTAATATATCAGTATATACAGATGTTAAAATATTAAAAAAATGTTTTGGGGTTTTTTTAATAATAGTTGCGATTAATGAAATATATTCCATAATAAGATTGTATAAAAAAGATAAAAAAAACAAATAATAAATAAAAAGAGGAGGAATTTTTATGAAATTTGTAAAAGGAGTTGTAATTGGAGGTTTAATAACTACGGGATTTGTTATGATGTATGCAGAAACAGGAAAAATGAACAAAAAAATGATTATGAAAAAAGGTAAACAATTAGCAAAAAAGATGGGAATTATGTAATAAGGTAAAAGATGCTTATAGGAGATAAAACTCAAAATAAGCATCTATTTTTTATCAAGCTAAAATTAACAGATATTTATAGTTCTATTAGAAATTCATATCTTTAAAATCTTCTTCTTTTAAAAAGCCGTCTTTTTTATCACATTTTTTACATGGTTCATGTTTTTCATTAATAAAACAATCACATTTATCGCATTTATCACCTTTTAGACATTTGCCTTCATGATGACATTTTGCACATATTTTTATTTTTTTTGTATCATTAACCCAGATTTGTAAAGCATATTCTTTTCCAGGGCATAAAGGACCAAATACAAATTCTCCTTCTTTATCAGTGAAAGTATGACCTATAGGTCTTCTTTCTTCTTTGCCATGTTCGCATACTACTTCAACTAATTTTACAACAGCATTATCTACAGGCTCTTTAAAACAATTTTTTACAACACCATATATAACATCACGGTTATCTTCTGGTAAAGTAATATCTAAATCAAATTGTTTGCCTCCTGAAATAACACCATCAACATCTAAAACTGGGCAATAAGGTTTTTTCCCTTCCATATCCATATTTCTCATTCCTTTCTTATAAACAACTTAAATGTTGTTTGTATATAATATGAAGAAAAAAGACGAAAGTTGAATTATTTTGTATGATATTTTATGTGAAATAGATAGTAGGTATAAACGACTAAAGGTACATATTGAAAAAAGAGATAATATAAAATAAAATATGAATGTTTTTCCTATAACAAGCATAAAATTAAAGTAGCTTTAAATAGGAGGTTTTTTTATGTTTTTCGTATTTAATAAACAAAAAATATATACATATGCAGTATCTTTAGTAACAGTAATAGTATTATTCTTTGTAGCAAGTAACTTTGGTCAAGAAAATCAGAAGACAGTAGAGACATCTGCTGAGAACCAAAAACTACTACCAATTTATAATGTACAAACAGAAGAAAATAAAGTTGCTTTTACAATGAATTGTGCATGGAATGCAGATGATATAGATAGCATATTAGAAACATTACAAAAAAACAATATAAAGATAACATTTTTTATGGTAGGAGATTGGATTGAAAAGTTCCCAGAAGCAGTAAAAAAGATAAAAGATGCGGGACATGAAATAGCAAGCCATAGTGATACACACCCACATGTAAATAATTTAACATATGAAGAAAATATTAATGAAATAGAAAAAAGTAACGATAAAATTGAAAAAATAACAGGAAATAGAACAAAAATATACAGGGCACCATATGGAGAATATAATAACACAGTAATAAAAGCAACAAGAGATAAAGGATATTTCTGTATTCAATGGAATCTAGATACTTTAGATTATACAGGAATTACAGGAGACGAAATGTGGAATAGGTTAAAAGAAAAGATAAAAGCTGGTGATATTATACTTAGCCATAATGGAACTAAGCATACAGCAGACAGTTTAGATATGATAATAAAAAATATAAAAGCAAAAGGCCTTGAAGTTGTTAGAATATCAGATTTAATATATCAAGAAAATTATACAATTAATAATAATGGAACACAAATAAAAAGTAAGTAATGTATAAAATTGGAAATGTAGGGCATAATAAAAATAAAAAAATGTAAGGGGATAAAAAATGACTTTTATTGGAATGATTTCAGATCATAAAAGTTTTGACAAGGTAAAGGAAGAATTGAAAGAACCACAATTAGAGTTAATTAATATTAATAAAAAAAGTATAGGAAATATAAAAAATATAAAATTTGAAATTATTATAATAAATTCAAATCTGGAAAATTTTACGAATGAAATTAATATAATTGAAAAATTATGTTCAAAATCAAAATATGTAATTATTAATACAGACATAAATTTACAATTTGAAATTTTAAATCAAGATAAAACTAATATTATAACTTATGGATTAAACCAAAAAGCAGATGTAACAGTATCTAGTATAACAGATACTAATATACTAATATATTTACAAAAAAACATATTAAATAGAAAAAATCAAATAATAGAAATAGGAGAAAAAAGAATAAAAATAAGTGAAAATGAGAGAGTAATGGTTTATGAAATTTTGATAATATATATAATATATTTAATTAATGATAATTCCATAATTAACAAAACACAGGAAAAATCTAACTTTTTTGAACAAAATTAACTTTTTATGTAGACAAAACCAAAAAAATGGTGTATAATAGTAACTGTAGTTAATCGTACACAAAGAAAAATATACAATTAAGTTATTTGAAAAATAAAGGCAAATAACTTATGCAAAATTATAAAATGATTTTGTAAACCGAGGATAAATAAAAAAATAGGGAGGAAAAAAATTGGATACAAATTATTTAGAAAACAACTATTTAACATTAGTTGGTAAAGTTACAGGAGAAAAGAAATTTAGTCATGAAATTTATGGAGAAAGCTTTTATATATTTAACTTAATGATACCTCGTTTAAGTGGAAATAGTGATATTATACCTATTACTGTTTCAGAAAGATTGATTAAAGAAGATACATTACAAGAAGGAAACAAACTATTAGTAAAAGGTCAATTTAGATCTTATAATAGCTACGAAAATGAAAGAAACAGATTAATACTAACTGTTTTTGCAAAAGACATTACAGAACTAGAAGACGATAATGAAGAAGAAATAGAAGAAAATGAAATGGTAAAAAAAGACATGATAACAAATGAAGTTGTATTAATAGGATATATTTGTAAAAAACCTATTTATAGACAAACACCATTTGGAAGAGAAATATCAGATATTTTACTTGCTGTAAACAGAGCTTATAATAAGTCAGATTATATTCCATGTATAGCATGGGGAAGAAATGCAAGATTTTGTCAAAACTTAGAAGTAGGTAGTCAAGTAAAAGTTGTTGGTAGAGTCCAATCAAGAACTTATGAGAAAAAGCATGAAGATGGTACAGTAGAAACTAGAGTTGCTTATGAAGTTTCAATTGGAAGTTTAGAAGTTATTGAAGAAAAAAATAATGAAAATGAAGTAGAAAAAGAAAATCAAGAAGCTGTGTAAAAATATAAAATAGATTATATTACTATAATAAGTTTAATAATTAAAATTATAACAATAAATTTTATAAAAAGGTTTCAAAAGTCTAGTCTTTTGAAACTTTTTTTGTTATAATTTTAACAACAAAATTAATAAGAAGAGGTATATAATGAGTACAGTAAAAAATAAGGAAGTTTCTAAGACTAAAAAGATAAATTCAATTATCAAATTTAATATAATGGCAATTATATTAATAGCAATTTTTTGCATAGCATTAACACCAGTCACTTTGCAAAATGATACTTTTTATACAATAAAAATAGGAGAACATATAGTAAAAGATGGAATTGACATGCAAGATCCATTTTCATGGCATGAAAATTTAGCATACACATATCCACATTGGGCATATGATGTAATAACTTATTTTATTTATAATTCGTTTGGCATGACTGGAATATATGTTACAACATGTATTTTATCAGCAATATTAGGCATTTCAATTTATCTAGTAAATACTAAATTAGCTAAAAATCAGATATTATCATTTTTAATAACAATAGGAGTTATGTATTTAATAAGAGGATATATAGCAGCAAGAGCGCAATTAGTAACTTTTATATTATTTATTTTAACTATATTTTTTATTGAGAAGTTTTTAGAAAGCAAAAAGAAAAGATATGCAATAGGATTAATTATAATTCCAATATTAATTGCTAACTTACACTTAGCAGTATTTCCATTTTATTTTGTATTATATTTGCCATATATAGCACAATACATTATTGCATGTTTTGCAGAAACTATTATATATAGAAAAACAACTGTTAGACAACTAAAGAATAAAATAAAAAAATTATCTAAAATGGAAAATCAAGAAGAAAAATTATCAGAGGCAAAGAAAGAATTAAAAGAGTTAGAAGAAAAAATAGATAAAATAAAAATAAAAAGAAGTAAAGAATTACAAAATCCTTATAAAATAAAATTAAATAGAAATGACAATGTTAAATGGCTAATTTTAATTATGATAATTTGTTTATTTACAGGACTATTAACACCATTAGGAACAACACCATATACGTATTTAGTAAAAACAATGCAAGGAAATACAACTCAAAATATAAATGAACATTTACCAATGACAATTACAAATGAAACAGAAGTAATTTGTACTTTAATATTATTTTTAGCAATGTTAATATTTACAAAGGTAAAAATAAGATTAAGTGACTTATTTATGCTAGGGGGATTGTGCTATTTAATGTTAGCATCTAGAAGGCAAATAACAATGTTTGCTTTAGTGTGTTCACTTATATTTAATAGGTTAATAATGGATTTAATAAGTCAATATACAAAAATAAAATTAGAAGATATTATGAAAAAAATTACAAGTGCAATTGGAATTATTAGTATATCAATTATAATGTTAGGATTTAGTTATTACATGGCAAAAGATAAAATTAATGATTCTTATATTGATGAATCAACTTATCCTGTACAGGCATGTGATTATATATTAAATAATATAGACTTAGGACAAGCTAGATTTTATAATGAATATAATTATGGATCTTATATGTTATATAGAGAAATTCCAGTATTTATAGATTCAAGAGCAGATTTATATGCACCAGAATTTAGTGGTAAACAAGATGATATATTTATGGATTTTATAGAAACATCAAATATAAGTAAATTTTATGAAGATACTTTTGAAAAATACAAAATAACACATGTTATAACATATAAAAATTCTAAAATGAATATGATTATAACTAAAACAAATGATAAGAAATATAAAGAATTATATAGTGATAAGTATTTTGTTGTATATGAAAGAATCACTGAATAATAGAGCGTAAATATAGAAAATTGTTTTATCTTTAAATCATGTATTAATACAAAAAATATTTTTGTATAAAAAGATAGGAAGTAAATTAATGGAAAAGATTATTGTAAAAAAAGAGGAAGAGAATAATAGGATAGATGCTTATTTATCAACTAAAATAGAAACTGCTTCAAGAGTTACAATTCAGAGATTAATAGAAGAAGGAAAAATTTTAGTAAACAATAAAAAGACAAAAGCATCATATAAAATTCAAGAAAAAGATGAGGTTATAGTAGAAGAAGATAAACCAAAAGAAGTATCTATAAAAGCACAGAATATACCAATTGAGATTCTTTATGAAGATAATGACATTATTGTAGTAAACAAGCCAAAAGGACTAGTTGTTCATCCTGCAAATGGAAATCCAGATGGAACATTAGTAAATGCAATAATGGCTATTTGTAAAGGAACTTTATCTGGAATTGGAGGAGAATTAAGACCAGGAATTGTACACAGATTAGACAAAGATACATCAGGAGTACTTATAGTTGCAAAAAATGATATAGCTCATGTAAAAATGAGTGAACAAATAAAAAAGCACGAAGTAGAAAAAACATATATAGCATTAGTAAAAGGAATAGTTAAGGAAAATCAAGCAACAATAAACATGCCAATCGGAAGAAGCACAAAAGATAGAAAAAAAATGGCAGTAAATAAAAAAGGAAAAGAAGCAATTACACATTTTAAAGTAATAGAAAGATTTCCAAAATATAATTGTACATTACTAGAAATAAAAATAGAAACAGGAAGAACACATCAAATAAGAGTACATTTATCACAAATAGGATATCCTGTAATAGGAGATAATGTATATTCAAATGGTAAAAATAAATGGGGGATAGAAGGACAATGCTTACACTCTAAAAGCTTAAAATTTAAACATCCAATAACAGGAAAAGAAATGTTTTTAGAAGCTAGGTTACCAGAATATTTTGAAAAAGTTTTAAAAGAATTAAGAGAAAAAGAAAAAGAAAGAATTATAGAACATTAAAACTGAGGAAGGAAATAATTCATAATGGAAGAAAGATTACAAAAATACTTAGCCAACTGTGGAGTAGCATCAAGAAGAAAAGCAGAAGAACTAATCATGCAGGGAAAAGTACAAGTAAATGGAAAAGTAGTTACAGAATTAGGAACTAAAATAGACCCAAGTAAAGACAAAGTAGTATATAATGGAAAAGAAGTAAAAGAACCACAAGAATATGTATATATATTATTAAATAAACCAATAGACTATGTAACAACAGCCAAAGATCAATTTAATAGACAATCAGTATTAGACTTAGTAAAAGTAAAACAAAGGGTAGTTCCAGTTGGAAGATTAGATATGTATACATCAGGAGCCCT
>ENA-OPWR01002524-OPWR01002524.1-human-gut-metagenome-genome-assembly--contig:-NODE-2524-length-12382-cov-2.709337_pt1 | contig 12382 bp, 10 predicted proteins | sample MGYA00241507_ERZ502006 | MGnify/ENA primary metagenome ERZ502006 (study PRJEB25962, sample SAMEA2043041) | human gut metagenome | biome: human gut; feature: human-associated habitat; material: faeces... | reverse complement strand
TTTCTGCGATGTTATCCAGTGCTTCGCGTGTAAAGAATCCCTGATGAGAAGTCATGACTACATTCGGGAAGGAAAGAAGACGCTGAGTGATAGAACTCTGCAGGATACGCTCGGACATATCCTCAAATACAAAATCAGTTTCTTCCTCATAAACATCAAGTCCAACTGCAAAAAACTTACCCTTTCTGATACCTTCAATCAGCTCCTCTGTATTAACAAGACCGCCTCTTGACGTGTTGACTAAAATTACGCCATCCTTCATCTTCGCAATGGACTCACGATTGATTAAGTGATGTGTCTGCTCAGTTAACGGGCAGTGAAGTGAAATCAAATCACTCTGCGCTAACAGTTCATCAAGAGTTACATACTCGATATCATTATTAGGGTTTGGATACATATCATAGCCAAGCACTCTCATGCCAAAACCTCTGCAGATTCGTGCCATCGCCATACCAATTTTTCCAGTACCGATAATTCCGGCTGTCTTCTTATAAAGATCTACACCCATCAGTCCGTTTAAGCTGAAATCATTTTCTCTGCACTTGATATAAGCCTTGTGCGTATGACGATTTGCTGTGAGCGCCAATGCCATCGCATGCTCTGCAACGGCTTCCGGTGAGTAGCTCGGTACGCGTGTGACGGTCATGCCGTAGCCTTTTGCTCTCTCGAGATCTACGTTGTTGAAGCCTGCACAACGCATCAGGATCAGTTTTACCTTGCATGTATTTAAAATATCGATTGTCTCCGCACTCAAGTCCATATTTACGAATGCACACACGGCTTCATAACCGGCAGCCAGCATTGCTGTCTGAGGAGTAAGATTCGGCTCAATGTATACAACATCCAGATCTTTGTATTCTTCTTTGTCCAGATACGCATCAAAAGATTTTATGTCATAACTTTTCGCACCAAAAAACAAAATTTTCATAATTTTATTGCCTCCTTTTCTTTTCTTGTTAGTATGAACTTACAGCCATATTATATACAAAAAGCAGAGTAATGTAAAGGAAACAATTTCTCATCTGGAACCTCTTTCATCCGTTGAAAGCCATATCAGATGCAAGACCATATCCCGTCACAGATAAATGAGGTCTTATTTTGCGGCAGCTGCCAGGATCTCTGCCGCTTTCTCATAACCTAATTCTGCGGTATTCAGGCAAAGGTCATAATGATTACGGTCACCCCAGGTTTTTTTTGAAAAATAATGATAATAATTGCCCCGCTGAACATCTCTTTTATGTAATTCCGTGACCGCATTGCTCTGTGCAACACCATCCACTCTTATGATGCGTTCTGTTTTTGCATGCTGGTCGCTACTGTAGATAAAGACATTTAAAAGCTCTGTTTTGTCTTTCAAAATTTCAGCCGCACATCTTCCAAGAAAAATGCACGGTCCTTCGGACACCAGCTGACGCATGACTTTTGCCTGAGCCTCGTAGATCTCATATGGTTTTGTGATCTTGTCAAAATCGCTGGCATAGCTGGTCGCCATGGCAATACTGTACAGGATGCTTCCCATACGTTTCTCGTCGTAATCTTTCATCATGCCAAGGTCAATGCCGTATTTTTCGCTGGCAAGTACCAACAGTTCACCGTCATAAAACGGGATTCCAAGTTTCTCTGAGAGAAGCTTTGCGACCTCCCGGCCGCCGCTTCCGTATTCTCTGTCAATTACGATCGTTTTTCCTCTCATTATGCCTGTACCTCACTTTGTTCAAACTGGCTGGTATACAGATCTGCATAGAATCCGCCTTTTGCCAGAAGTTCTTCATGATTTCCCTGCTCTACAATGTCACCGTCACGCATGACCAGGATGATATCCGCATTCTTGATCGTGGACAGGCGGTGTGCGATCACAAAACTGGTTCGTTTCTGAGTCAGCTGATCCATCGCCCTCTGGGTCAGAAGCTCCGTTCTCGTATCGACGCTTGAGGTTGCCTCATCAAGGATCAGCATCGGGCTGTTCTGGATCATTGCTCTTGCGATCGTGAGCAGCTGTTTCTGTCCGGCTGAAATCGAAGTATTGTCTGTCAGAATGGTATCATAGCCCTGCGGCAGTGCTTTGATGAAGCTGTGGATGCCACACGCCTTGCAGGCATTTATCATCGTTTCTTCGGATACATTTTCATTATTATATAGAAGATTCTCACGCACACTGCCCTCGAACAGCCAGGTGTCCTGGAGCACCATGCCGAATTTTCTGTGGACATTTTCTCTTGTCATATCTTTTGTGTCCACACCGTCAATCGTAATGGTACCGCCGGTTGGCTCAAAGAATCGCATCAGCAGGTTGACAAGTGTCGTTTTTCCGGCACCGGTCGGACCGACGATGGCTGCTTTCTGTCCCGGTTTTACGTGAACAGAGAAATCGTGGATGATCTCTTTGTCCGGCACGCTCGGGTAGGAAAATTTCACATGGGAGAATACCACATCGCCCTCTACTTCTTCTACATTTGCCATCTTTGCGGATTCATCTTCCAGCTCTTCCTCGGAAAGGAACTCAAAAACTCGCTCGGAAGCGGCTGCCGCGGACTGGATGTTTGTCATACCCTGGGAGATCTGACGCAGCGGCTGTTCAAACAGACGCACATAGATCAGAAATGCCGTGATCACGCCAAAGGTGATCTGACCTTTCATAACGAGCAGGGCACCGATGATGCAGACTGCCACATAGCCGAAGTTTCCGATAAACGTCATCAGCGGCTGCATCAGTCCGGATAAGAACTGTGATTTGTAGTTTGCCGTTCTGACATCTCCGTTTAATTTTTCGAAACGTTCTCTGACTTGTCCCTCTGCTCCGGAAATACGGATCACATCATGACCGGCATACATTTCTTCGATGTAGCCGTTCAGCTCACCCAGGCTTCTCTGTCGGTCGGTGAAGTACCGCTGGGAGTGTTTCATGATTAGCACCATCAGCACCAGACCGAGCAGTGTGGTCACAACAGTGGTCGTTCCGAGGATCCAGTTGGTGTAGTACATCATGATCAGACAGCCGATAAACTGTGCCACTGCTGATACGATCGCTGCAAGGCTGTTAGAAAATGCCTGACCGATCGTGTCCACATCGTTCGTCACACGGGAGAGCACATCCCCATATGAATGTTCTGAGAAATACTTCAGTGGCAGGCGGTTGATCTTTCCGTCAATATCTTTTCGCATACGCTTGGAAAGTTTCTGTGTCACCGTTGCCATGATAAAGTGCTGTGAGAAACTGCACAGGGCACTGATCAGATACAGTCCGAGAAGAAAAACTGCCACTTTGAAAATGCCGTTCATATCGATGCCGTCATCCTGATGGGCTGCCCGGAACTCATCGCTTAAACGGATGTTGTTCACGATGTTCTGTGCAAGCTCGGAGTTTTTGTCCGTCAGGTCGAGATTCTGAAAATCAATACTTGACGGATCGGTTCCCTCCGGCAGATAGTCCATGATGTTGATCTGTCCGGACTGGATCTGTTTCTGGATGTCTTCCTGGACTGCTTCGGTGGAAATCCCGCCGGTCAGTCCGTTATATATATAATCTGTGATCTTACTGATCTGATTCGGTCCTGCGATCGTCAGAACTGCACCTAATGCCGCCATGATCAGTGCAAATAAAATGATACCTGCTTCTTTTTTGCAGTAAGAGAACAGATTGCTCAATGCGGCTTTCAGATTCTTTGGTTTTTGTCTTTTTTTATGCATGATTCCGCATCTCCTTTACGCAAGTTCCGCTTTTGAAAGCTGAGATAAAGCAATTTCCTGATAAACTTCACAGTTTTTCATCAGTTCTTCATGGGTTCCGATACCTGCCATCTTTCCGTCATCGAGTACGATGATCTTGTCGGCGTGGCGGATCGTTCCAATACGCTGTGCCACGATCACGCAGGTGGTACCTTTAAGGTCGGTGGAAAGTCTTCTTCGCAGTTCTTTATCTGTTTTATAATCCAGGGCTGAAAACGAATCATCAAAAATCAGGATTTCCGGATTTCTGGCGATCGCACGTGCGATCGAAAGTCGCTGTTTCTGCCCTCCGGAAACATTGCCGCCGCTCTGTGCGATATGGCTGTAAAGACCTTCTTCCATTTTATCAATAAATTCCTGTGCCTGCGAGATATCGATGGCTTTCTTTACATCCTCTTCGGTGATCGCTTGTGCCGCCTCACCAAACGCAACGTTTCCTTCGATCGTATCGGAGAACAGGACTGCTTTCTGTGTAACATATCCCATCTTGTCATACAGTCCGCGGAAACTGTAATCTTTTACATTTTTGCCATCAATCAGCACTTCGCCCTCGCTGGCATCGTAAAGTCTTGCTGCCAGACCTGCAAGCGTTGATTTTCCGGAACCGGTCGCTCCGATGATGGCAAGTGTCTCGCCCTGGTTTACCTGGAAACTGATGTGTTCCAGACAGTTTTCTGCGGCTCCCGGATAGCGGAAGGACACATCGTTGAATGTGATGCTGCCTTTTTCTTCCGTCTGTCTGCCGTCATCTTTTCCTTCTCTGACTGCGATATCGGAGTTCAGCACTTCATTGATACGGCCTGCAGATACCTGTGCTCTTGGCAGCATGACAAAAATCATAAGCAGCAGCACAAATGCCATAACTACATACAGGGCATAGGAATTAAATGCCACTACATCACCAAGCATATCCGCCCTTGAACCGATGGCCGTGAATATTTCTGTCATTGTTCCGTTTAACGGGATCGAAATGTCATCAACCAGTTTGGCTCCCAGCCAGTAAATACCAAGAGATAATGCACTCTGTACAAAAATCATCACCGGGAACAGAAGTGCCATGCCACGCATGGTGAACATCTGCGTTTTCATCAGATTTTCGTTGACGCTTTCGAATTTGTCTTCCTGATATTTTTCGGCATTGAATGCACGAACCACTTTCAGTCCGGTCAGATTCTCGCGGGTCACACGGTTGACGTCATCGACCTGTTTCTGTACAGTCTTGAATTTCGGAAGCAACACTGCCATCAGGGTTCCGATCACGACCATGATCAGCACGACTGCTGATGCCGTCAGAACGGATAACTGCCAGCTCTTGCCGACAATCTTCACGATCGCCCAGGCTGCCATGATCGGTGCTTTGATCATCACCTGCAGTCCCATGGCTACGAGCATCTGGATCTGCGTGATATCGTTTGTCGTACGTGTGATCAAGCTTGAGGTAGAAAATTTGCTGATCTCGCCCGCCCCAAAATCAAATACCTTATGGAATACTTTTCCTCTGACATTGTGACTGAAATCTGCTGCAATCTTTGCAGCCAGATAACCGACAATTACCGCCAGCAGGGCACTTCCGAGTGCACATGCCAGCATCTTCCCGCCTGATAACAGATAATCTGAGATCGTATTGCTCTCAGAACTGATCAGAACGGTGATTTCTTTTGTATAATCCGGCAGTTTCAGATCCAGAAACACCTGACCTGCGATCAGAAGAACGGCAAGAAACGCAAGTCCTTTGTCCTTCTTTCGCATATCTTTCAACAAATGCCACATATGATTCACCTTTCTTTCTTCTTTATCTTCCAGATTTTTTCCGGTATTTTTTTATTCTTGCTCTTTTTCATTTTCCGGCTGTTTTTCCACAGACCAGACACTTACCTGATAATCGACCAGCCGCTTTCTCCAGGCCTTGTCATCCAGTGTACTGTGTCCGGTATCGGTAACGCGTTTCATCACATAATGCATCAGAATAGAATTTACGGAAAGGGCTGCCATCTCAAAATCCATCTCTTTGACTTCCCCGGCTTCCATCTTTCTTTTCAGAAGTGTCGGCAGCCACGGAATCCGGTTCTTCCAGATGCTTCTGACCTCTTCTTCTGACAGAAATTCCCTGACACCGTTCTCACGCACCATCATGCGGATAAATTCCAAATGCTCATCGATCACCGTCATAAAATTGATATAGGCTGCATCCAATGCCGCATCCAGCGGCAGTTTTTCGTATACATCCTGCTTTTCCGGCTCCTGAAGCTCCTGAAACATTTCCTGCATATTGCCGGTGATGACTTCTTTGAAAATTTCTTTTTTCCCACCTGGAAAATAATGATACAGAAGTCCGTCCGCCAGATCCACACTGCGGTTGATCATACGGACCGTCGTTCCTTTATAACCATTTTGTGCAAACAGATGTTGTGCCGATGTGAGCAGTTTCTGTCTGGTTGCCGCCGCCTGCTCCTGTCTCTGATTTTTTGTCCCCTGACTGCTCATTTTCACACCTCCTGTAACTTTTCGTTCAACATTTGTTCAACGAGAATATAGCACCCTGCCCGGTATCTGTCAACGACTTTATATTTTTTTCATTTTCTTTATCTTTTGTTTGTCGCTTTTTGCTGTGTTTGTCACTCTTTACTGGTAAACAACTGAGATTTCTCCATTTTTTTCTCACTTTTTTATCTTATGATAACGTGGTATTTTCTTATGCTTTGTGTTAAAATATCTGCGGATTCCTAATCCTTTACGGCATCTTCTGCCCGCAGCATCATGAGCAGATTTTCCATGATGTCGGGGGCAACAGATGCCCTGTAAATAGTTTCCGAAATTTATTAATTAATAAGAAATGAGGTCTTTTATTATGAAGAAAAAAATTGCTATGCTACTGTGTGCCACACTGTTCTGTGCGTCTGCACTGACCGGATGCTCAAATCTTGACAACGCCGGTACAACCGCTTCTTCCCGTTCTGCTGCCGATTCAGTCGTTGCAACTGAAAGTGCCGCAGAATCTGAAACTGCTGCGGATACTGCTGACCATTCCGAGACAGCTGCTGAATCTGAGGCTGCTGATACCGAGGCATCTTCTGAAAATGTGACAGCAACCGAAGCTGCCGCTGATATCTCCGATACCACGGTTGCCGGATGGCAGTTCGTTGTCGAAAAACTGGAAAAGAACAAATCTCTGGAAAACGTCAGCGTTGACCTTGGATACACCGGCGTTGAGACAAATGATTATGTGAAGGAAGCTTCTGACGGAAACGTTTATTATCTGATCAAAATGCAGATCAACAAAGATGGCAGCACGGAAGCTATCGACTGGGCTTCCCTGAAACTGACCGACAGCGATGGAAATGAATACACCCGTATCGACGATGAATTTCTGACCAACCTCGGCATGACACGTATGGCAGGTACCAAGCTGAACTTTGGTTCCAACGAAGGCTGGATCGCTTTCGAGATCAAGGAAGATGCTTCTGGTCTTACCTTATCTTACCCGTTTGAATCCGAAACTTATTCCTGTGAATTACCGGATCTTCAGTAACTGTTTTTCGGAAGTTCAAACAAGAACCTGAAACTATGATCTCTATGGCATTTTTGCCGCAAATATCACGATACAAGGAGTGTTTTTATGAAAAACAAAGTGCTTTTATCCCGTCTTTGCATCTGTACTCTGACTGTTTCTCTGCTTGCCGGCTGTTCTTCCGCCGGTTCGACTTCCGAAACAGCAAACAACAGTGAAACAGAAAGCATTTCTTCGGAAACAGCTTCCGAAACATCTTCTGAAAGTGAATCTGCAACGACTGCTTCCGCTTCCTTTGCTTCTCTTGAAAAAACGGATCTGTTTGAGCAGCAGAACAGCATTGATGAAGCCCTGCAGCAGGAGGCATCCGCCGGATATTCTTTTGAAGAACCAAATGTGATCGTCAATCCTTACGGCAATTCTCCGCTGACTGCTGTCGCTGCCTTCCACACAGATAAAGAGCTTGGCGGCACGGTCACCGTCAAAGGAAAAGATGAAAAAAATGACATTACCGGAACTTTCGAAGCTGCAACGGATCATCTTGTCCCGATCTACGGGCTGTATAATGGCGCTACAACAGAAGTAGTCCTGACACTGGAGGATGGCACTTCCACAACCGTAGAAGTTACCACCGAAAAAACTGATATCAACGTCGGCACGATCGAGACAACCATGAGTGATGATTCTGCCTATGATTATTCCAATCTGACCTTTGTCTGCTCTTCTGCCGGTATGCTCTACGCACTGGACAGTGCCGGTGACATCCGCTGGTACTTCACAGATGGCGGAGTACTTGGCGTTCATCAGCTGAAGAATGGTCATCTGATGATGCCGACTTCTTTTCTTCTGAAGAGTATGTACTACAAAGCAGGTCTTCAGGAAATCGATCTGAGCGGCAAGATTTACCGCCAGTACATGATCCCGGGCGGTATGCACCACGATTTCCAGGAACTGCCGGACGGCAATCTGCTGGTTGCCGGAGACAGTCCGGATCTTTCCACCGTAGAAGATTATGTTGTGGAGATCGACCGTGAAAGCGGCGAGGTTGTCTGGGAATTAAACGCAGCTGATTTGATTGGCAAAGAAGACGGACAATCCGCTTCGATTGCAACTGACGGTTCCGATGAGATTGACTGGTTCCATAATAATTCTCTGTGGTACGATGAGAAAAATGATCTGGTTCTGCTTTCTGCACGCCATAAAGATGCGATCATCGCCATCCACAAATCGGACAAATCCCTTGCCTGGATCCTCGGTGATCCTGCCAACTGGAATGGCGTAGATAAAAAATATTTCTTCACCCCGACCGGTGATGATTTTGAATGGCAGTATGCACAGCATCAGATCACTATGCTTGATAACGGTGATATTATGATGTTTGACAATGGTACTGCAAAAGTAAAATTAAGCGATAATGACAACCGTGTTTCCGGTGATGATATCTACTCCAGAGCCGTCGTTTACCATATCAACACCGATGATATGACGATCGAGCAGGTCTTTGAGTATGGAAAAGAACGTGGTCCGCAGTGGTATTCTGACTGGATCTCCGGTGTAATTTCCCTGGATGGCACAAAAGACCAGCTCTGGATCACAGCCGGTGCCAACCTCTATGATGAAGAAAACAACCGCTATGATCACTATCCGACCGACATGATGAAGCAGGGACTGATCAAACGCACCCATATCGACCAGGTATCAAACGGCACACTTGCTTACGAGATCCTGATCTCCGGCGATACTTATGCATCCCTGACTTACCGTTCTCTCCGCCTGCCGCTCTATACCGAAGGAGCCACACTTGATGTAAATGCAAAAGGCGAGCTGCTTGGAACACTCGGCGAAACTGCCACCGCAGATTACACGGCAGATCTTGAAAATGCCGCAGCACTTCCGGAAGGATGGGCATTCACCCTGGATGATGCGAAATTCTCCTTAAAAGGTGCTTACACTACAGACAAAGCTTCCGATGCACTGGAAGATGCTTACGTGATCTTAGTAAGCGGAGATGAGACAAAAGCTTACGCACTGACCCAGTATGGCACTGCCGGTGACGATGCAACAAAAGTTACCGTTTCCGGATGGGTTTCCCCGGTTGGCCTGGAAGGCAAGACCTGGGATATTTACCTTTCTGTCGATGGACAGGTTTATGAAAGCGGACATTCCATCGCATTGTAAAAGATTTGCACAAAACATGAACTATCTGCAGATCATCTCAGAAAGTATGCTTATTTCTGATTGATTCTGTATAAAAGACCGGGGATTTCTCGTGTGAGAAATCCCCGGTTCTATTATTCCCTGTCTTTTGTTAAATGATAATCTTTCAGGCATCGTTTCAGCCCTTCCTTCGCATCACTGAAAAGGATTCCTCTCTCCTTTGCTTTTGTACAGTCCATCCACAGATTATGTGCCGGCGGCACTTCTTCCGGTTTCCTGTCACTTTTCAGGAAGTGCAGCATTTCACAGGTGATATCATACATCGTCTGCTTCGTTTCACTTCCAAAATTGTAAACGCCTCCCGGAAGCATAAAAATCTTCGGCATATTTTCTGCAACTTCACGAAGATAGGTGATCCCCCGGTACTGTTTTCCAAACGTCAGAACCTGCTTTTCGTTTAACAGCATACGAAGATAATTTGACCTTTCTGCCGGATAATCATACATCCACTCTGCCCGCAGCATCACCGCATCCGGCTTTACATCCAGAACCCGCTGTTCCATCTCCAGCTTATGCCTGCCGTAAACATTACAAGGACTGGCATCTTCCTCCTTATATGGACCTTCACCTGCACATCCGCGGTATACCTGATCCGAACTGAAACAGATCATTTTTTGTTCTTTCGCTGCTTTTGCAAGAAACAACGGCAGACGCACATTTGCTTCATAAGATGCCCCCGGATCTTTTTCACACGTCCCGACATCTGAGATTGCTGCTGTATGGATGATAACGTCTGCTCTGCTTTTCTCAATCATGTTTCGGATCTGTTCTTCGCTCATACCTCGCATGGACGGTGCCGCAACCGTATCATCCAGATCCTGCATCAGACGATTGCCCACAAAACCATGAGCACCTGTGATTAATATTTTCATGTTATCGCTCGCTTTCTATATTCTGACAACAGCCAGTTTAATCGTTTCGATTCTTATATACATGTATAAAAAAATGTTAGTCAAATCTTAGTCAATTATAAGAAAGAGCACCCTTTCACAGGATGCTCTTTCTTTTGTTTTTGCCGTATTTTCGGGCTTTTTCTGTCAAGCTGGAAAAGGGACTTGAACCCTCGACCCCTTCATTACGAGTGAAGTGCTCTACCGACTGAGCTATTCCAGCATCGGTCAGCAGCATTGCTGCTGACTCAAATTATTATACATGATTATTGTCTGTTTTGCAAGTATTTTCACAAAAATAATTACAATTTAACTAAGTCAAATACATTTCCCATTTCCATTGCAGATATCTGCTCGACTCAATATTCTTCATCGTAATTATATCCATCCGGGCTGTAATCGTTATACTGCTCCTGATCGTAAGAATTATCATCATAAACACTGCCGTCACCATTATCGCTGACTGCCGCTTCCTGCGTCTGTGTTTCTGTCTCAGACTCGGTCTCCTGGATTCCCGGAATATTGTCATCGACATCTTTTCCGGCTTCTTCTCCGTTCAGCGTATAATTCTCTTTGCTGACGGCACTGCCTTTGCTGAATCCGCTGACTTCTTCGATATGAGCACTTCGCTCCTGTACACCTGCTGACGGCTCATAATCTTTGATGCCAAACAGGTAGTCATGCAGTCTGGTAACATTCCAGGATAAGGTAACCGGAACTTCGGAATCTCCGCTCAGATCACTTGTACGGTGTTCAAACGGGAATCCGCAGGTATCCCCCAGCTGATAAGACAGCATATTCATTCCCAGAGATACAATATCCGATTTGCTGAGACTGGTGGAGATCATCGGGAACACATTGTCCATGATATCTACCAGCGTCTTCATATCTGCTTTTTTTGCTTTTGCCACGATTTTGGCGATCAGCTCTCTCTGGCGTTCGGTACGTTTCATATCCCATCCACTGGTATAACGGATTCGACAGTAAGAAGTTGCCTGTACACCGTTTAAATGATAAGTTCCTAAAATTTTTGATTCATCTTCCGGTTTTGGATCCGGTTTTTCAATTGGCTCATAACTTGCCCCGGTTTTTTCAGAAGTTTCTACACAATAGTTATTCATATGTTCAATTTCCGCATAAGATAACGGAATATCAAGACCGCCAAGATCATCTATCACTTCTACAAGTGCGGAAAAATCAGCCGTCGCATAATCGGAAATATCCAGATCCAGGTTTGTATTTAACATGGTGATCGCCTGTTCCGGACCACCCAGCGCATAGGCTGCATTTGCCTTCGTATAGGTATCATCTCCAACATTGAGAAGTGTATCTCTGTATACGGAAACCATACGCACTTCTTTTGTATCGTTGTTTACACTCACAATGATCATGGTATCACTGTTCTGTGCAGAATACTGGGAGCCTTCCCCTCTGGTATCAATACCAAACAGCACATAGGTCTTGTATCCTGTCATCTTTGGTGCTTCCTGGTTTACGACTATTTTTTCCTTTTTCAGTTCCGGCTGCTCGATCTTATCCAGCCTGGAAGAAATCTGTCCATACACATACAGCCCGCCAATAAACAGCAGCAGTACAATGATCTCAAGCACAAACAGTACTTTTTTCTTTTTTCCTGGTTTAGCCATGACTTTTTCCCCTTATCTTAATATGCATTTTTGTTTATAAATCCCTTGAAAAATGTAAGGAATATAATCTTGATATCCAGCCCTATGCTCCAGTTTTCAATGTAATAAAGGTCATATTCGATTCTTTTTCTTATGGATGTGTCTCCGCGGTAACCATTCACCTGAGCCCAGCCGGTAAGTCCCGGGCGAACCTGATGTTTCACCATATATCTCGGGATTTCTTCTCTGAATTTCTCTACAAAAAACGGCCGCTCCGGTCGTGGTCCCACAAGGCTCATGTTACCCTTCAGTATGTTGAAAAGCTGTGGCAGTTCATCAATACTGGTGTGACGCATAAACTTTCCGATGGGTGTTACTCTTGGGTCATTCTTTACTGTCCATGCCTTCTTCTCTTC
>ENA-OPWR01002502-OPWR01002502.1-human-gut-metagenome-genome-assembly--contig:-NODE-2502-length-12439-cov-1.931282_pt1 | contig 12439 bp, 9 predicted proteins | sample MGYA00241507_ERZ502006 | MGnify/ENA primary metagenome ERZ502006 (study PRJEB25962, sample SAMEA2043041) | human gut metagenome | biome: human gut; feature: human-associated habitat; material: faeces... | reverse complement strand
CTGGTTTGGATACACACCAAGTACAGCAACTGCTTCCGCGTTTGTCCAACAACGCAATAAAATCCGCTCCAAAGCTGTCGAAATGATATTCAACGAATTTGTCGCATTGGCGATGCCGACTATGACCTTTCGGGGGTATCGTCTTTTTGCAGTCGATGGATCAGATCTACGTTTACCATACGATCCAACCAATGATTTTTCTCTAATTAGGAATGCGGAAGGGCAAAAGCAATACAACCTTGCTCACCTGAATGCCATGTTCGATCTAATGAGCAAAGCCTATGTTGACGTTACTATGCAAGGCAAAAAAGGGATGAATGAGCACAAAGCTCTCGTTTCGATGATAGATCGCTCTAACATTCTGGGAAAGGTAATTGTGTTAATGGATCGCGGATATGAATCCTTCAATAACATCGCCCACTTACAAGAAAAAAAGTGGAATTTCATCATCCGCGCAAAAGAATCCTACGGCATGATTTCAAATCTTCAATTACCCAATAGTGAAGAATTCGATGTCGATACAACATTGACTCTAACGCGTCGACAAACGAAAGAGACATTGGCGCTGTTATCTGCTTATCCAGAAAGATACCGTTGGATCCAGCCACATACTACATTTGATTACATTGCTCTCAAAGACCCCACGATGTATGATTTGCGTTTCCGCGTTGTTCGCTTTCGAATTTCTGGCGGATGCTACGAGACTGTCTATACGAATCTTGATTCAGAGACTTTTCCCATTGGAACAATCAAAGAACTTTACCGTCTCCGTTGGGGAATTGAAACTTCCTTTAGAGAACTTAAATATACCATTGGGCTATCTTGCCTGCACGGCAAGAAAACGGACTTTTTACTACAAGAGGTTTTTGCTCGATTGATCCTATATAATTATGCTTCGCTTATTGCGCGGAAAATACCCGTCCCACAGGAAAAACAAATCAACTTTTCAGTTGCTATACTTGTATGCAAACAATTCCTGAAAGGGAAAATCCGACCTGCTCAAATATTTGAAATATTGTCTAAGTACCTGTCGCCAATTAGGCCGGGGCGACAATATAGGCGTTATCAAAACCCTGTTTCCGCTGTAGCTTTCCAATACCGTTTTTCTTAAAACACTTTACAATATTATGTAATTACAGATGTCCTCTGGACACCTGCTTTTGTCATGCGCAAAAAGGGCAGCTACCACAAAAATAGACCTTTTCGCTTACTTGTGGCAGCTGCCTTGCGCTTTGTGCAGTCTTATCTTAATGACATTGCCTCTATGAGAGACAGTGAAATAAAACACTGTCAATCATGGAGGGAGCATTACTATGCCACAGAAGCAGAAATTAAGCGCAGAGGAAAAGTAACCGTCAAACCACCCCAGCGCATAGACATGCATGAGGCAATAGTAGCGGAACGTTGCGAAACGTTTGTATCGAAAGAAATGGCAAGAATGCCAGTTCCCTTGAAAATGGCAATTAGGACGGAAAACAGCAGGCCGGAGATCACCGGCGCTGGAATCGCAAATTTGCGAAGTACATGGGATCGGCGCACAATGGCACGTCCCGCAAAAATGACGAGTGCGGCAAAGCCGAGGTAAAAAACAAATCCCCAAAGAACATTGAAAGAGGCCTGAGAAGGAATGGCAAAAAATATCCGTCGGCCGTCGGCAGGAGAGAAACGTTCGATTAATTTTGCCAGCGCATAACCGCAGCCGACAAAAAACATTAAAAGAGCCAGTTCTTTCATCGGTTATTCCGGACAGATAAATTCGGCCAAAGCCCTGATTTCGCGTTTGGCGGCAATGTGCGAGACGCTCATGCGGCGTTTTAATTCGTCCGTCTGCATATCCAGAACCGTGAGTCCTTCCAGAAAAAGTTCCTTGTAGATGACACGGTCTTTAAAGCCCGGGCAGACGCGAAAACCATACAGTTTTGACAGCTTTTCAAGATATTCGAAAAACAGATTCTTGTTACGGGAATTCAGTGCCGAAATTTTGTTGCCGACAACAATCCAGTTGAGGTAAGCTTTGCCTTGCGAGGCCAGGTATTTTTTGACGTCCCAGATATAATTGGCATAGTGTCCGGGCTTGCCGGCTTTACCGCTGTCAAAATCGATTTCCGCTAATACGTTAAGATCTATCAGGCTGTCGGATATCGGTGTAATCAGGGTGTCGGCAAATTTGTGAGCTTCTTCGAAAAGATAGTTTTTATTGCCCGGCGTATCAATGATGATGGCGTCATAAGACGTCATCAATTTGCCGATTTCATGGTCAACTCGGCCACGGTCGGCGGGAATCAGCGAATAATTTTCCTGCGGTTCAAACTTGTAATGAACGGGAATCGGCAAAGCCAATTTGTTTTTTTCGCAGAAGTTCTGGCGGTTTTCGATATATCTGGAGAGGGTTCCCTGTCGTCCGTCCATATCAATCGTGGCAACGGAAAAACCTTCCTGAAGCAGTTTGATGGCCAGATGCATGGAAATCGTCGATTTTCCGGTTCCGCCTTTTTCGTTGCTGACAACGATTATATGTGCTTTTTTTGAATTATCCATTAGTATTGACTGTTAGCTAAAACAAGTTGGTTGTCGGTTCTTACGGCAACTACGATACAAGACTTGTTCTTCTTTTTCAAGTTTTTGCAAGCTTTATCCGCATCTGATTTGGCAAAGCCGATGATTTTGGAGCGATAGATGACGGCCGAACCGTTGGCGACCGGTTCGATATCTATTTCTTTATCGGCCAGTTTACGGGCGGCTTTCTTAATTTTCAGCGCGTAGCTGCGGGCTTTGGCATAGTTGGAAAAAGCCCCGATTTGGATTCCCCATTGGTCGGGAGTTTCCTGTCGGTTGTCTTTTTCCAGTTTTTTTACGTTTTCGGCAGTTTCGCGAGACGAGATATCCCAAGAAGTTTCACCGTTATCGGCTACTTTGGTTTCTTCGGCGGTTTCCAGCTTTTTCTCGTCCAGGCTGGCGTACATGTTGGTATTCTGGAACTTGTCATTTAATGCCAGACGTTTCAGCCCTTTGTCCATCATCCGGGCGACGTGGCGGTCGCGTTCCTTGGCGGAGTTATGCCCCATCGTTACGGCGATGACGCGTTTGCCGTCGCGCTGGGCGGAGGTGATGATGTTATATCCGGCAGCATTGGTGAAGCCGGTTTTCATTCCGTCCGCACCGGCAAAGGTTTTCAGAATGTTGTTATGGGTGTAAATCGTTTTGCCGTTGTAAGTGAATTTTTTCAGAGAGAAAAGTTTGTAATACTGCGGAAAATGATGATACATGGCGGCAGCCAGAAGAGCCATGTCGCGAGCCGTGGTTTTTTGCGCCTTGTTCGGCAGGCCGTTGGCATTTTTGAAAGTGGTGTTCTTCATGCCGAGTTCGTGAGCGACCTTGGTCATGGTTTTGGCAAAGTTGGCTTCGGTATAACCGAGGTTTTCCGCCAGAACGGAAGCACAGTCGTTGGCCGATTTGACAATTAAGGCTTCAATGCAGGTTTTTACTTTAATTTTCTGGCCCGGGCGCAGTCCGAGGCGTGACGGCGCCATATTGGCCGCGTGACGGCTGACTTTCAGGTCGTCATTCATTTTGATGATGCCTTTGTTCAGTGCGTCAAAGGTGATGTATAGCGTCATTACCTTGGTGAGAGATGCGGGATAGCGCAGGGTGTCCGGCGCTTTGGAGGATAAAATTTCGCCGTTTTCGGCGTCTATGATGATTGACGAGGTGGCGGCACAAGCCGTGCCGGCGGAGTTCAAAGCGGCTCCGAAACAGATAAGTGCACCGATAAAAGATTGTGCTAATGACAATTTTTTTAATTTAAACATTTTTCACAGCTTTTCTGCAGAGATATTCCTGTCCTCATTATTAGCTCGAAAATGCAAATAATTTGTTAATTTTCTAGCCTGAAAAAGAATTTTTATAAATAATGAATAGGGTTAATTTTTAGCTTGACTTTCTGTTATATTGTTTGTAAAACACGAGAGCAATGGCGAACGTAGCTCAGTTGGTAGAGCCCCGGTTTGTGGTACCGGTTGTCGTGGGTTCGAGCCCCATCGTTCGCCCCAGTTTTTTATAAGGTGTTCGGTTCAGACACCTTTTTTTTATGTTTTCCGGCAGGTCGGGTTGAAAGTGCAGAGCGTGAGGCAGCAAAAACTTCCCGGGGAGGTTTTCGTCTCGGGCAATGAAGCTTTGCTAACGAGCGATGCCACGGCGGCGCGGCGGGAGAGTTTTACAAGACGAATTCCCGAATAATATATGGTATTTGCCGTCCCATCGTTTGCCTTATTCAAAAGATTCCTGCTGCAAGAAGGAAGTTCTTTGTTATTTGGTATTCAACAGGAAGGAGAAAATTGTATGACGATTTCTATCGTACAAACGTTTAATCCGCCGTTGCGGCTTTATACGGGTGTTGAAAAAGTTTCTGTAAAAAGCAGGGAATGGCAGATGGGTGAGAACTTGATCGTTTCGGACGGGATTCAGATAATGGGCTATATGGGACAGTGTCAAGTTGAAGAGGTGTGGAAGCGATACCGTGAAGACAGCGATATTTATGTCAGTAACTATGGTTATGTGGCCAAGATTACCGATGATGAAGCAAAAAGCATTTTCAGAGAGGAAACATTAAAAGCCCTGCTTCATTCCGGGGCTCGCTTTGTCTGTTTGAATGAGACTGAAAAAGGATTAATAACGAGATGCAACCGGGTTCCCACAAATAAGAAAAATTCCGGGTGCAAAATATGGCTGCAAATAGACGGGCTGGATGTTCATGTGATGGTTGCGGAAAAGTTTTTGGACAAACCCGAGGGAGCTTGGGGCGTTCATCATATAGATAATAACTCTTACAATAACAGTGTTACGAATTTAGTATGGGTTACCAGAGGACAACATAACAGAAGAATTCATCCGATGTCGTATCGGTGACGGGTGGGGTTAAGGGTTTGCTTCGCAGAGGCGGCGCAGGAGGGCCAACATGGCTGCAAAATTTTCAACTTCTTTGCGGGAGCGGAGATTGATGCGGTCGGCCAAGGCATAATAATTGCCGCGGCGGTCATAGTATATTATGCTTTCGGAACAGCGCCCGACGACCAGTTTGTTTTTGAAAAAGTTATAGGCGGCATAATTTCGGTTAATTTCCAGCAGATTCGGAAACTTATAGTTTTTGCTTTCCCGATAATGGGAAGAACAGCCGTAAAGTTCAATCCCGTCGTAGAACAAACCGTCGCTCCGGCTAAGAAAGGCGGTATAATCGTCGGGAAGCGGACTGAAATTCAGCATAAGCAATGATGTATTCAGCATTTCAATTTCTCCGGAAAGAGCCGGAGGAAAGAAGACGGCGCCGGGGCGTCCGGCAAAATATGGCAAATCATCGACGGCGGTCATGGTAAATTTTGCCTCCATACCAGGGAATAAGCAGTCTTTTTTGTAATTTTAAAAAATTATTGTTAAACTGCAGATCAAGAATTTTGTGAATATTTTCATGGACGGGGTGGGTTCGCAGCAAGCAAAGATTGCTCAGTTCCGCGGTTCCGCCGAAATCAAACGGAATTTGCAGGTGAGTATTGACATTTTCCGGTGTCAGGCCTTTTTTTAATAAGGCGATGTCTTCATCATCAAGACCGACAGCCCGGCAGTTTTCCTGTTCCGCATAGGCGAGCCGTTTAAGAAAAATAACCCGGGTTCGCTGAAATTCTTCATAAAGGCGGTTCATGTCCGTCCAGCTTTGCGGTGAATAGGGGCGTTCGACTATTTCAAATTCGTCCAATTTGTATTCATGCAGCCGGCGCTCAACGAGGCCGTACATTTCCTGAATGCCCGGCGCTTCTTCCCGGGGCCTTTGTTCGGCTGCGGAGCGGAATGGATGGGCGGAGGGCTGTGTTCCTTCGGCCAGCAAATCATCATAAGCGGACAACAGGGAAGAATCTTTCTCTGCGGCGGAGGCGAAGCAATTATTTTGTTTCGGTTTCGACCATTCCCACATATTGTCCTCTTAATCAGTTGGCCGGGGCATCCGTTTCATCCTCATCATCGTCAAAGTCCTCGTCAATATCTTCATTGGGGTCGTAGTCAATGCCGAGTTTGGAGAGCATATCTTCATTGATGTCTTCACGCTGGGCAACAATCCAATCCGGAACATAAGGCGCCGGCGGGAGTTTTGACAGGGCAAGCATTTGCTTGTCAAGATAGAAACGCGGGGCATCAGCCATAATCGGGCGGTCAATGAATCCTTGCATTAACACGACCTGTTTGAGCATAGGCAGACTCAGCAGCTGAGTGGTGCTGATAACGGAGGTGCCTTGCAGCTGGTAGCTGACGTTTTTGCTGAACGGATTGGAACCCTTTTGGAAACTGAGACCTTCATTTTTGGAGAAGGAGGTGGTTTGGACGGTCTTGTTACCAATCATTTTGGAGAAACGCTGAGCCGTCTGTTCGTTGTTTTGGGACAGAATAACTTTGCAGGCGGTTGTGGAAATAACGGTTTCCAGATCGTCTTTGCCGTATTTTCCGGAGATTTGCCCCAAATCTTGTCCGATCAGCAGGTAGGATACTTTTTGTCCGCGTCCGACTGCCGGGCCGTCGATGATGGCTTTCAGTTTGGGCATTTGCGGAAACTCGTCGAGAACGAACAGAGTTGGGAAGGGTCCCATTTGTCCGTCGGTTTTGTTTTGGAATTTCGGCGGATTGGCAATCAGGTAAGATGACATCAGCTCGATAAAGGTTCCCGAGATGACACCGAGCGCGCGGGCATCAACCTGGTTAACCGAGAGGTAAACGGAAATCGGTTTCCATTCGCCGGTAATCGGGTCTTTCATTCCGCGGAGATCTTTAAAGTGAAGGTCGGAGAAGCTGGTTCGCGAAACCACAGCCGAGTTTTTGAAAATGCCGATGCCGGAAAAACCGGTTGACAGAACGGAACCGCGTTCCTTGTCCGGCATAGAGCTCAGCTGGCTCAATTCAACGATACAGCGCGGAGAATAGCCGAATTTGCGGGCTTCGTCGATGGCCTCTTCCAACATGTCGCGCATGGGGTCGGCCATGGCTGCCATTTGGTCGCCTTCATCAAGACGGCGTTTGATTTCCTGCGATTGTTTAATTTGAGATTCGGTAATCCATTCCAGAATCATTGCCAGACAGGATTCGTGTCCGATCCATTTTTCAGGCAGCAATGACCAGGTGCCGATCGGCAGATAGTTGTCAATGGTCAGGGTGTCGTTGTGCAGATCCTGAATGGCCCGGGCAGACATCGGATCGCGCATTTCAAGGTAATAGCCTTCCAAAACGCGTTTGTCTTCTTCATCAAGTTTGCCTTCATAAACGCGGCCGATGAAATAGTCGTTGGCACGGGCCCGTTCGCATTTGGAGGCGATGAAGTGAATAAATCCGGTCAGAGCGGCACGGCCGGTCTTTGACCAGTGCGGGTCGGCGCCGCCTTTGGGGTCTTCCACCAGGATGTTACACATGGAATCAACATACATATCGCGATCAGGCCCCGGTGCCGGCAGGGCGTTCGGCGACAGCGGGTTCCAGCTCGGATAATAGACGCCTTCGGCCGGGTTGTCTTCCGCACCCCAGTTAATGACAAATACGGGACCGTCTTTGGCCCGAGCGCCGGTAGTGGTAAAGCACAATTCCGGTTTAGGGTCATTGACGACGATGCTCATGCCGTGGGAGTGAAAAATTGTCGGAATAACCACCCCGGCGGTTTTACCGGTGCCCGGAGGTGCGCAGCACAGGGTCGAAAGGGTTTCTTTCATCATCAGCAGGTGGCCTTTGTATTTGCCGACGACCATACAGAAACCGTCAAGCAGACCCATTTTCTTAATGTCTTTGAGTTCGGCAATTCGTGCGGAGCCGTGAATGTTTGACTGAAAACGGTAGGGGTTGGTGGCTGCCCCGATGAGCAGGCCGAAAGGCAGTGAGATAATCGGCAGAATCGGAAGCCACAGGCTGAACGAAAAGGCTCCGTGGTAGTTGGAAATCTGTTTTATCCAGTGCCAATAGCGGGAAAACAGATAACTCGGGGAATTGATAATCGTTTGAATGAATTTGGAAACTTCGCTCAGCGAATCTTTGGAGATGCCGTTGCCTATCAAATAGCCGAGCGGCATTGAAATGATTGCCAGAACGATGGTAACCAGAAAAGTGATAATAAAGGTCATTACCATCCATTGGACGGCGTTATTATACTCTTCCCATTCTTCGCCTTTTTTTTCCATTTATTTGATAATCCTATGCAATATTACGAATTAACTTTTTAATTTTTTCAAATTTTTCTTTGTCGATATGGTTTTCGGCCTCGTCAAGGGTTTTGGCAAACAGTTTCAGCTCTTTCGGCGTGCCGCGGTCAATCCGGGTGACGTTGATGTTCATGTCATTCCAGATTTCAAACATATCTTCGGCATTAATAATGTTGCCTAACTGGATAATGACGTAAGGTTTGATCGTGAAGGAGAAATCGGCTTCTTTGAGCTTTTCTTCCAGAGCCTGACGGGCCAGATCAACTTTGCGCACCGGCGAAATGCGGTGACTGCTTTCGGAAAACCAAAGGGGTTCTTCGTCGTTGAAGCGTTCTTCGTCGGCCAGCCAGTCGCCGGGTTCTTTATCCAGCAGGCAGATGCATATCTGTTTATCAGCAATGCCGATGAAATCAATCAGGTTGTTGTGCAGGGTTGCGCCGGTAATGACCTCATAGCCCTTTTGTTTGATGATGTCGATGGTCGAGCCGGTGGCATGCTGCGGCGCTGTGGTCTGCGTTTCCGGTTTTGCCGGCTGATTTTTGCGGTTGTCACGTTTGTTGTTATCGCGCCGGTCGCGGTTGTTTCTGTCTTTAGACTGCTGGCGGCTGTTTTCTTTGGCCGGTTCCGGTTTGGGGGTTATGCTTTCCCGGGGCTTTTCCGCCGGCGTGTCAAATGCGTCAAAGTTGAAATCAAAATCATCGCCGTTGTCATCGTCAAACTGGAACAGAGAGTGATCGAAAGATTTGGTCTCCTGCGGGGCGGGGCTACTTAATGCCGGAAAAGTCGGAGCCGGTGCCGCCTGTTTGGGCGTGTTTTTAATCACCTGGTTACTCAGTGTCGTCGGGCGAGGCAGGGCTTCCTCCATACGTTCGTCAATCGGTGCGCGGATACTGCGGGGACGGATTTCCTTATAAGACTTCTTCTTTTTCAGGGTTTTGCCGCTTTTTTTATTGCTGATGATTTTCACCGGCTTATAAAAGAAACGACGGAAAATCCGTATCGGAAACAAAGCCGCTTTGATGATGAGCTGATCCCAGGCTATCAGGCTCAAGGCCGCCCAGCCGGTCAGCCAGAGGGGGATAAAAGTCAGAATGATGAGGACAAAAGCCCATTCCTTAGGGTCATCAATAACCCAACCCTGCATCCATAAGTTTTGCAGGTGACGCCAGTGGCGGCCGAGGAAAATGTCAAAACGCCAGTTGGTAAGCAAAATAACCCTTATACCTTCCAGAAAGAAAATGCTCCAGAAGATACCGATGAAGATAATTCGCATCGTTATCAAAATAGATTTCAAAGGTTATTTTCTCCAATTACAATTTTGTTCAGTATAGCATTCTATTGGTTAATTCTTTATTTAAGCTCATCGGAGTTTATCTTTTCCTTAAGCTGTTCCCGCAGAAAGTCTGATGTTTTTTCATGATGTTCCATGTCGGTTTTGACCCGTTTCAATTTTGATTCGATAATTTCCTTGGGGTCAATTTTCTGGGTGGTGGAACCGAGGTTTTTCAGAATAATGCGGGAGCTTTCACTGCCGTAGCGGGCAATCATTTTTTTATTATACCAGACAATCGGAGCCATCAGAAATGCGGTGAAGCTTTTTTTGTACAGGTAGCGCCAGCCCAGAAGCCAAACCGGAATCAGAGCAAGCAAGGTAAAGAAAAAACCGTAGTCTTTAGGCTGGCGAATCGCTCCGCCCTGCTCCCAGTAGGTGTCGATAATGCCCCAGTCGCTGACGGAAAGATAGTTGAAATTCCACAATTTTATTGTCAGCAAAACGCTGGCATAGATAAAGACATAGCTCCAGACAATGCCGACAATAATGAACTTCATAAATTTCAATATTTTTTTGAACATGACTATTTGGCGGCTCCCTGCGCCTCACGGGCAAGACGGTAAGCGTCCATGTTGAAAGCAGACCGCTGCTGGCTCTGTTGACGTGCCTGTTCGCTGCCTCGACGGTCTCCGGCAATGTAACCATGCGGATTAGCAGGTGAACGGATGCTTTCACGATATTGCAGAATGGCTGCCCGTCGCTGTTCAAAGTTCTGACGACGGTTGTTGTGCGCCTCTTGCTGTGCTTCAAGGGAACTTTCCTGTCTGCGGACGCCTTCAAGCTGCTTGGTCAGCAAATCTTCAAATTTGTTGGTGGCAACCAGATGCTCAAGCATGCTCTTGGGTTCAAGACGGTCTGATTTGGTCATTTCTTCCCGTTTGAGGCCGAGGCGTTCGTTAATTTTAGTCAGGGTCGGGTTGGTTGCACCGTCTTTGCCGGCTTCGTCGAATTTGTGTTTCTTATATTGTTTGTCGGCAAATTCATTGGCTTTTTCAATCTGTTTCTCCATATCTTTCATGAAACTTGCCGGATTACCGCCGCGGCCTTCCAGTTCATCCATCTGACGGGCAATTAAAATAGCGTTGCGTTTGGACATGGCTTCAAACAGCTGAACCGGGTTGACGTTTTTGAACGCATCCTGATTTTTGCAGAGGGTTTCGGCCATTTGGGCTCGGGCCAGCTGCCCGGCCATGAACTGAATGGTCTTCATATTTTCGGCCAGATTTTGGATTTTTTCCATGGCGGAGGCGCAGAAGGCCTGACGTTTGCGTTCCGGCATTTCGTTCATCAGAATTTTGGTAAAGCCGGTGGCTTTGGAACCGTCAATTTTGCCTTCGGCAATGTCGGACAGAATGCTTTTGACTGCATCACGGCCTTTTTCAATCGCCGCTTTGGAACCGTCGAACATTTTGACGGCTTTGTCGTCAATGGTGTCACGGGTGGAAATAGTGTTATATTTTTTTGCGTCGGCACTGTTTTTGTTCTTCCGGCAGCGGTTTTTAAACTGGTTGTATTTTTTATCAATATATTTGTAGCACTTTTTATACAGCCAGTTGGCACCGCCGAGCAGCCAGTCGTTGTACATATATTGAATAATGTCTTGTTCTTTGAAGATGTCTTTCGGGTCTTTTTCCTCTTCCTGAACCTTGGTTCCGTCTTCAGGAGTGATGTTGCCTTCGCCGCCTTCCTGTTCTTTCAGCTGCTTTTCGCACTCTTCCTTGAGCTGGCGTTCTTCCGGAGTGATGATGCCGCGCTTGTCTTTAATGCGCAGATAGTTCAGTTTTTGGGCAACGGTCATTCCCTGGAAAGTTTCGGTTTCCTTTTTGGGGTTCTGAGAAAGATAGACAGTTTTCTGCGGTTCGGCCGGTGCAGGCGCCTGTGTCTGCGGAGCCGGTGCGTTGGTATTGCCGGTCGGGGCAGGGGCTGTTCCTTCATTTACTCTGACTATTGCCATATCATCACCTTAATCGTTTATTTGTTTCTTCAAGTCTAGCATTAAAAAACGTTTTTGTCTATATTTTTGTAAAATATTTTCCGGCTCAGGCTTTGAGCTTTTTAATAAAATCTCCGATTTCGCGGTTGACGCGGATTCCGTCCTGCGGGGTGACTTTTATCAGGCCGAACAGACGGGGCTTTATTTTGTTGATTTCGATCGGGGCGAAGGTTGCCGGATTGTTGGTCAGCATCTTATAAGCGCCTTCGGCATCTTTGTTGGAGGTTTTAAAGAAGTTTTTGACCAGGCGCTCAGCATCAATCGGAAATTCCTTTTTCCGGATGGCTTCAATATAGCGCTGGCTTCTTTCAACCCGAGCCTGATGTTCTTCGTACATCTGGCGTTCGATTTTGCGGCGTTCGGCTTTCAGTTTTCTTTCGGCGTAGTTGAGTTCGCAGCCTTCAATCTCAATCAAAATTTCCACATAGGAGATGATTGCCAGCTGAAGGTTGTCATCCGAGGCCCTTTCGGCGAAGTCAAGCAGCTCGTCATCCGTACCGGCCGGATTCAGGGAGGCCAGTTCCTGCGGGAAGATTTTCAGCATGATGTCCCAACCGTTGAGAATATCCTGAGAAATGCGGCGTCCGGTTTTGGGTTTGAAGTGAGGATAAAGGTTTTCCGCGGTTATTGACGGAGCCGGGGGCTGCCGGTCTGCACTTTCCGCCATCGCGCGGACGGCATAGAAATAATTCTGATAAGCCCGGTAAAGCGAACGTTCTCCTTCATTCAGTTTGGCGGAGTTTTCATCATCGCTGTTGCTGATGGGGAGAGAAATCTGCGGTGTCGGCGCCTGGCCATTTTTGGCGTTTTCCACTTCTTCTTCAACATCGTCCAGTTCCGCGGAAATAAATTCGTTCAGCAGGCGTTCAAACTCGTCTTCTTCGCTTTCGGCAG
>ENA-OPWR01002496-OPWR01002496.1-human-gut-metagenome-genome-assembly--contig:-NODE-2496-length-12465-cov-4.754795_pt1 | contig 12465 bp, 6 predicted proteins | sample MGYA00241507_ERZ502006 | MGnify/ENA primary metagenome ERZ502006 (study PRJEB25962, sample SAMEA2043041) | human gut metagenome | biome: human gut; feature: human-associated habitat; material: faeces... | reverse complement strand
TAGACGGCCGGAAGCGCGACGCTGGCCGTATACATGTCGGTGGTGTAGCGGCGATAGTAGTCGCCGCTGACCGAGAGACGGTTGTTGAAGAAATCGAGGTCGAGGCCGACGTCGTAGGTCGTCGACTTCTCCCACGTCAGTGACACGGGCACCGTACTGCCCACCGACGTATAGGAGGGATACGACCCGCCCAGTACGATGTCGTCGGCCGTCGAGACCGTCATCTCGGAGGTATACGAATAGGGACTCACGTTGCCGTTGCCCATCGAACCGGCCGAAAGGCGGATCTTGGCGTTGTCGAGCGCGCGGCGCGACCAGCCCATCCACGGCTCGTCGGAGATGCGCCACGCCACCGACGCCGAGGGGAAGAAGCCCCATTTGGAGTGGATCGGGAATTTCGACGATCCGTCGTAGCGGAACTGCGCCTCGATCAGGTAGCGGTTGTCGAAGTCGTAGTTCACACGGCCGATGAGTGCCTCGTTGGCCAGTTCGTAGATGTCGTTGTAGCTGCTCGACATGCCGCCCAGCTGGCCCGCATCGACACCGGCCATCAGGTAGGGCGAGCTGTAGGCCAGGTCGCGCTGTGCGTAGAAGTTGTCGCCGATGCGCTTCTGGACCTCCCAGCCGACGAGTCCGCTGACGTGGTGCCGGCCGAAGGTGCGGTCGTAGTTGATGACGAACTGTCCGAGCACCTGCTGCTTGCTGTATTGCTCGCGGCGCAGCTGGCTCGGCGAGCTGCCGTTGTAGACGATGTGGTTGTAGGAGTCGGTGTCCTCGTCATAGGCATAGAGGTAATACTCCTTGCGGTAGATCTCGTTGTTGTTGAGCCGGTAGTCGAAGCTGAAGAGCCCCTTGGCCGTGAGTCCCTGCAGGGCGGGTGCGAAGGCGCCGAAGTCGAGGTTCAGCGCAGCCGACGACTCGAAAAACTTCTGGTCGTACTTGCGGTATCCGGAGATGTCCGAATCCATCATGGCGATGGTATTCTGCTGCAGGTCGAGACCCTCGTAGTTGAGCATCGTGTTTTCGGGGTCGGCATAGGCGGGGTAGAGCACGCCCTGCTTCCAGTAGTTGCGGATGATGTCCACCGAGCTGGTGTAGGGGGTGTTGCGCTGGTCGGCGATGCCGCTGATGTTCAGGTCGAAGGTCAGGCCCTTCGTAATCTTCGTGCTGAGGTTCGAGCGGAGGTTGAACTTGTCGTAGTTGAGGTCGCCCGAGCGGAAGAAGCCCTCCTGGTAGAAGTAGCCCATGCTGACGTAGTACTTCGTCTTCTCGGTTCCTCCCGAGATGCTGATGTCGTGCTGCGTCTGGGGCGAGAAGTCGGAGAAGAGTAGCGAGTTCCAGTCGGTGGTCCGGCGGGTGCCGTTACGGAAAGCCTCGAAATCATCCTCGGTGTAGATGATGCTGCCGCCGTCCACTTTGTTCATCGACTGTTCGTTGTAGAGCGTCATGGCCTCGTAGGCGTTGGCCAGCTTGGGCATCTTCGAGGGAACCTGGAAGGTGAACGAGCCGTTGTAGGAGACCTTGGCCTGTCCTTCCCGGCCCTGCTTCGTGGTGACGAGCACCACGCCGTTGGCGGCGCGCACACCGTAGATGGCGGCCGAGGCGTCCTTCAGCACCGAGACATCCTCGATGTCGTTGGGATTGAGTCGCTGGAACTCCTCCGTGGTGCGGGGAATGCCGTCGATGATCACCAGTGGGGAGCCCATGCCGCGGATGTCGAACGAGTTGCTGAACGTTCCGGGTTCCGAGCTCTTCTGCCACACGCGCAGACCGGCCACACGTCCGGCCAGCATGTTCTGCGGGTTCTCGTTCTTGGTCTGGATCATCTCGGAGCCTTTCACGCCGGCGACGGCTCCGGTGACCGAGCCGCGCTTCTGTACGCCGTATCCGACGACGACCACCTCGTCGATCGAGGTCTTGTCCTCTTCCATGACGACGTTGATGATGCTCCGGCTTCCGATCTCGATATCCTGGGTCTTCAGGCCGAGGAATGCGAATTCGAGGGTTCCGTCGGCCGGGGCCGTGATCGTGTAGTCACCGTCGATGCCGGTCGATACGCCGGTCGTGGTGCCCTTGACGAGGACCGATACGCCGATGAGCGGTTGGTTTTCCGCATCGGTGACCCGGCCCTGTACGGTGACGGCCTGCTGCGCCGACGCCATGTACGGGACGATCAGGCATAGCAGTGCCGCGATAAGGACTCGCAGCGAGCCCGTTTTGCGTTTGTTCGTATTCTCCATGACTAAGGGTTATTTGGGTTAGGGTTATTTTTCGGCTTCATAGGCGGCCAGTACGGCATATTCCGCGGCATAGGCGAACGTGAAGAGCGCTGCTACGGCGTTGTGGCCCTGATCGCGGCTCCAGCCGACGAGCAGGTTCACCGGAAGCATCGAGTCGTAGAGGAAGTTGTCGTAGGCGTAGTCGAGGTTCTTCTGGAACGTGTCGAGGTACTCGGCCGTCTTCTCGGGGTAGCAGGCATATGCATCGGCCCAGCCGCGCATCAGCACGCCGTTGAACCAGTTGTTGTTGCCCGTGAAGGCATAGGTGTAGTACCCGGCGACGGTTGCATCCTTCTTCGCAAAGTAGGCGAACGTGTCGTCCGAGAGCTCCTTCAGGTCGTCGAGATAGACCTGCTGCTGCGTGGCACGGTAGAGGTCGGCAGCTCCCGAGATCATCGTACCGCTGTTGTACGAGTAGGCCTCTCCGGTGTATCCGGCCATGTTGGCGTGCTTGCGGTAGTAGGCTCCGTCGATGAGTTCGAGCTGCACGCCCTCGCCCAGATCCTTGTCGCCGGGGTTGAGCGGCGTGCCGGGGTTATGCATCATGTCGGCATAGACGCCGTCGTCGCGGCGCAGGTGGTTCTTCTGCCATGCGTAGACGCGCTCGGCGAAGTCGAGGTAGTAGTCGCTTTTCCGGACAGTCTTCGTCTTGCGGCTGCGGTCCGTGTCGATATAGAGGTAGGTGATCTCGTCGTTGCGGTCCTTGTAGATCTCATGCAGCCAGACGAGCGGACTGACGATCGGGCCGTTGCTGCACGAGTGCTTCGTCGAGTATCCGGGGCCCCAGGTGATTCCGCCGTATTCGACCCCGTTGTCGTCGAGCGTCGAGTCCCATCCGTCGAGCACATAGCCGGTCAGGTATTCGGCCTCGGTCAGGAATTTCTCGTCGCCGGTGAGCCGGTAGGCATTCAGCAGCTCGCGGATGAGCCACATCTGGTCGTCGTATACGTTCATGATTCCCGACACGTCGGCTGTCCCCATGTCGCCGCTGCTGCGGTTCACGGCGTAGACGGTCCACTCCCTGGTCTGGGTGTAGGAGGTCAGCGTGAAGGTGCCGCGGTAGAATCCGGCGTTGAGGTAGAGTTTGTCGAGCAGCTCCGCATAGCGGGAGTAGTGCTGGTCGTAGAGCGTTGCGTCGCCCCGGTCGCGGAGGGTTTTCAGACCGTCGATGACGGCATTCACGGCCTCGATGCAGCTCGTGTAGACCCAGACGCTTCCGGTTCCTTCGCGTGCGTCGGTGTAGGGGTTGTACTTCTCGGCGAGGGTCATGTTGTTGCCCTCGAAGTAGTTCTCCACGGCGGCATCGGTCAGCTGCATGGCGCGCAGCAGGTTCTGCTCCGGGAGGTTGTCCGCCGACACCGGGTTGTGGTTGCCCTTGTAGTTGTAGTTGCTTTTGAACTCCTCCTTGCTGCAGGCCGTCGTCAGCAGCAGCGAGCAGAGAACGGTGGTAACGATTTTTTTCATGGTGTTTTTTTGGTTTGTATCCCTCCGCCGCCGGCCGGGCCGCAGGTTGGGGCGGTCCGGCCGACGTACGGCTAAGGGATGCGGAATTAGTTCAGATCGATGCTGTAGAGGCAGAGCTTGCTCTCGTCGCCGTTGGCCTCGCCCTTGTAGACGCCGAGCACCAGCACCACATCCTCCCCGTCGAATTGCGAGAGATCGTAAGTGAAGGTAGCATAGTCGTTCGGTGCGGAGGTCGTTCCGGCGTTGTTTGCAAACTTCCAGCAGCCGTCGGCAGCCGCCTCGGCCGTGGTGGCGGTGTATTCGGACGGGGCGATCGCCGTGGCGTTGCACGACTCGTCGATGGCCGTCAGTTTGAAGTAGGTGCAGTTGTCGCTGAACGTGCGGGTCTTCAGCGTCAGCCGGTTCTGCCCGGCTCCGATGGCGAACTTGGCATAGAGGTAGGCCTCCGGTTCACGGGTGTTCACCGAGGCGTCGCTGCCGCGGGTTTTGATCAGGTAGCCCTCCGAAGGGAATACCTCGGGGTCCTTGTGGAGCGGCACGAACGACCATTCGGCGGCCACATGCCCCGTGTTGCGCCAGTCGCGGTAGGCATCGACGTAGTTGTCGCGGCTGCCCGAGATCTTGCTGATTCCGGTGAACGACCTCTTCGTATGGGGCATCGTGGAGCGCACCATCTCCTCGGTGAATTTCCAGTTGTCGAGTCCGGCTACGGGCGTTCCGGGGAGCCAGTCCCACATGTTGCCGTCCTCGATCTGCGTCTTGGCGAAGGCGATGCGGCGCAGGACGAGCTGGTTGTAGAAGTCGCCGGTCTGGGGACGGAAGATGCCGATGCCGATCACGATCTCCTTGCCGATGTACTTGCTCAGGTCGAATACCGAATTGACATAGGCCTCGGAATTGACCGTCCGCACGTCGTCCACCGTTTCACGGACGGGCTGTGCTGCCGAGAGGTCCACGACCTGTACCCCATAATATACGGGCTTTTCGGCCGTAGCTCCGTGGGTGCGGATCTGGAGCGTCATCGTGCAGTTGTCCTCGGTGATGAGTTTGCTGCCGAAGACCCACGAGTCGAAGTTCTCGAGGTCGGCCGGGTTGCTCTGGTCGTCCGTCGAGTTGTGGATCTGGAGCGTCGTTCCCTCGTTCTGCTCCTCCCACTGTCCGCGGAAGTCGAGCGTACACATGTAGTCGCAGGCCCAGTCCCAGTGGGGGTACATCTCGGAGTTGCGACCTCCGCGGTATTCGTTGTAGTACCACTTGTCGGCCGAACGGAGGTCGTAGGCCGTCAGGTCGCCGATCAGCGCCTCGCCGCCGATTTCGATGTTTATGGTCGCCACCTCATCCACGAAGTCCGAGGTTGTGATCTGCACCGTCTCGGTGGGGTATCCCTGCTTGGCGAAGGTCACCGTATAGTCCGAAAGGGCGAGGCTCTCGAAGAGGAACGCACCGTCGTCTCCGGTAGTTGCCGACTGCTGGTTGCTCAGCGTGACCGTTACTCCGGCAAGCGGGGCTCCGGCATTCCGGCCGTCGGTCACCGTTCCCCGGATCGTGGCGTTGGCGTATTCCATCTCGGCATTGAGGTTTGCGGCGACGCCGTCGGTAAAGCGGGCTTCCGTGATGGTGATGCTCACGCTCTGGTAACCCTCCTTCGTGAAGGTCACGATGTGCGAGCCGCTGGCCGGAGCCTGTTCGAGGGTGTAGGTTCCGTCATCGGCGGTTTGTGTGGAGAGTTCGGTCTTCTCCACGCGGACGGTCACTCCGGCAAGCGGTTGGCCGAAGTTGTCGGTGACCGCTCCGGAGAGGGTTCCGGTCTTGCCCGTGTCGCCCGCTCCGTTGGAGTCGTCGTCACTGCAGGCCACAGTCCCGGCAGCCAGGCTTCCCAGCGCGGCTGCGCATACGAAATTCCGTAAGAGTCTTTTTAGCTTCATGCTTGGGTTGGTTTTAATGGTTAATGATCTATTTCGAATCGTAGAAATTCGCAGGTTCGGACTCCGGTTGCTGAAAATTTTAAGAACCGCCTCGGAACTTCAAGGGGCTCCTTTCTGGTTTCAGCAGTCAAAATTAAAGAGTACCCGGTTAGTTAAAAGGTTAAAATCGGGTTAAAACCGGAAAAAAATCATTAATCCGGCAAATTTTAATATTTTGGCGTGTACTTAATTTTATCGTTGTGAATCAATGCATTACGCTGTTTACGTATCGTCCGGCTCTCTGCTTTTGCCTTTTTTGACCGATGCCTCTTGGTTGTATTGTCCGTTGTCGGATGTCGGAAAAACGTAGTCGGAAGCATCGATGGAGTGGGTCCGATATTTTTATTTTTCCGTTTATTGAGTATCTTTGTGACGTTGTGGATCGGACTCCGGAGGTCGGATGCCGTCCCAGGACATACCCCATCAGGAAGCGTATGAGACCCGCGAGGTTTGTTTTTACCATTATATATTTATTGGGCGTGGTGTTGTCGCCGGCTCTTGTCCGCGCCCAGGGACTGCGGTTTCGTGACAGCGAGGCCCCGATCGACCAGCGTACCTCCTATACGGTCTTTTCGCGACGGCCTCCGACCTATTCGGGCCGTTTCGATCTGGAGTTCGACCTTTCGCTCTATCCCGAGAAGAAGATCGGCTATATCCTCCGTGTCAAGAACGACGCCGATCACCGAATCTACAATCTCTTCTACGACGGGCAGGGGTCGCAGATCCTCTTCCGGCTCAACGATGAGGGGCGCAGCAGCCTGATCACCGCCTCGATCGACCCGCGGGAACTGACCGATGTCAAGTGGTTCCGGATGAAACTGACGTTCGACCTGGAGCGAGATTCGATCGGGCTTGCAATCAATAACCGCACGTTCGGGGCTTCGGGTGTCGCCATGAGCGACCGCTGTCGTCCGGCGGTGGTTTTCGGACGCAGCGACCACATCATCGACGTCCCGTCGTTTGCCATCCGCAACCTCTCCATCGGTGACACCCGCCGCATGTTCTTCGCCCTTTCGGAGAGCCGCGGGGAGGTGGTTCATGATGAGCGGGGTCGAGCCGTCGGTCGGGCCGTCTGTCCCCTGTGGCTCATCAACGACGCCTATCATTGGCGATTCCTGGCATCGTTCTCCTCTTCGGGCGTGGCCGGTGCGAACTACAACCCCCGCAACAAGGAGTTTTACTATTTCAATCGGGATACGCTTTTCATCTACGACATCCGTACCGGCCAGACGCGGCAGCAGCTCTTTTCGGAACGGTGCCCTGTCGATCTGAAGCTCGGTACGAATTTCATCGACCCGGGTCGCGGCCAGCTTTATGCCTATGAAGTCTATACGGAAAACGATCCGGCCTCCCCGGAGGGGGAGTGCTCGGTGGCGAGCCTCGACCTGAATACCGGTCGGTGGAGCCGGGAAAGTTCGGCCCGTCTGCCGATGCAGCTGCACCATCACGGAGCCTGGTTCGATGCCGAGAAGGGGCAGTACACGCTTTTCGGCGGCTTCGGCAACATGCGCTACAGCAAGTCGTTCTATGCCTACGACCTCAATACGCACGAGTGGTCCGTGCTGGATGGCTTCGGCGGTGATTCGCTCTGCCCGCGCTACTTTTCGTCGGTGGGCTACAGCCGCAGCCACGATGCCGTCTATATCTTCGGCGGCATGGGCAACGAGTCGGGCGAGCAGGTTGTCGGCCGTTACTACTTTTACGACCTCCACCGCGTGGACCTGGCCACACGCCGCATTCGCAAACTCTGGGAGCTGCCCTGGGAGGGCGACAACGTGGTCCCGGTCCGCAGCATGGTGATTCCCGATCCGTCGGCATTCTATACGCTGTGCTATCCCGAGATCTATTCGGACTCCTATCTGCGGCTGTACCGTTTTTCCATCGACGACGGCACCTGTGAGATCCTGGGCGACTCGATCCCGATCCGTTCGGACAAGATCACGACCAATGCCAACCTCTACTATGACGCTTCGCTTCACAGCCTCTACGCTGCAGTACAGGAGTTCGACGACGACATCCGTTCGCGTCTGAAGATCTATGTGCTGAGTTTTCCTCCGATTACGGCCGAAGAGCTGGATGCGCTCTCCGAGGAACGGCGAGGTGCTATGGTGTGGGTCATTGCGGCGGGAGCGCTGTGCCTGCTGATCGGCGGGGGCGTGTGGTACAGAATGCGCCGCAGGGCACTTCTCCGCTCGGGAACCGGTTCCGGCTCCGGTTTGCCCGCGGATGCCGCACCTGAAAACCCGGCGGGGCCGAATTCGGTCTGCCTGTTCGGCGACTTCACGGTCTACGACCGCCGCAACCGCGATATTACCTACCTGTTCAGCGTGCGGCTCAAGCAGATGTTCTGTCTTGTCCTGCAGTACAGCGACGGAGAGGGAATCCCTTCGCCGAAACTGAGCAGCCTGATGTGGCCCGACCGTCCCGAGTCGAAGACCAAGAACATCCGGGGCGTGACCCTGAACCACCTGCGCAAGATTCTCAACGAGATCGACGGAGTCGAACTGCTCTACAGCAAGGGGTGCTTCCGGATCGTGCAGACGCCGCCGTTCTATTGCGACTATACGCGCTGCTTCGAGTTGCTGGAGTCTTCGGGCGGAGGTGAGCGCCGCGAGGAGCTGGTCCGCATCCTTTCGCGCGGCAAGTTCCTCAAGTCGGCCGACCAGCCGATCTTCGACTCGTTCAAGGCCGACCTCGAACGGCGCCTCGAACCGTCGCTCACGGCCGAACTGACCCAGGCCTTCGATGAGGAGGATTATGCCTCGGCCTGCAGCCTGGCCGATGCGGTGTTCCACATCGACCCGCTGAACGAGCTGGCCCTCTCGTGTCTGATCCGCTCCCTGCTGCGATTGAAGAAGACCGACGAGGCCCGTCGCCGCTATCAGGCCTACGTTTCCGAGTACGGGGCCGTGAACGGATGCGACTATCCGGTTCCCTTCAAGAGCTTCTGAGTCTGTGCACGGCGGCCGGAGCCGTATGCGGTTCTCGAAATCCCTTGCGGGCTTTTTTCTTCGATAATTTCGGGGCTTCTCTTTCGTATTCCAATTAAAATGCTTAATTTTGCGAGCAACAAAAATCCACGTTCATTATGTCTTTTATCAATGAAAGGGTTCAGCCCGAAGGACTTACGTTCGACGATGTGCTGCTTGTACCCGCCTATTCGGAAGTGTTGCCGCGAGAGGTCGATGTCCGCACCCGCTTTTCGCGAAATATCAAACTCAACATCCCCATCGTCTCCGCCGCGATGGATACCGTGACGGAGGCTCCGTTGGCCATCGCTCTGGCGCGTGAAGGCGGCATCGGTGTGATCCACAAGAACATGTCCATCGCCGAGCAGGCTGCGCAGGTGCGCCGGGTGAAGCGTGCCGAGAACGGCATGATCTACGATCCGGTGACCATCTCGAAGGACAACACCGTGGGCGATGCCCTGAATCTGATGAAGGAGAACAAGATCGGAGGTATTCCGGTCGTGGATGCCGACCGTCGGCTGATCGGTATCGTTACGAACCGCGACCTGCGCTTCCAGCGCGACATGTCGCGCCTGATCGCCGAGGTGATGACCCCGGGCGACCGGCTCATCACCACGCATCGCACCGATCTGGCCAACGCCTCGGAGGTGCTGCTCAACAACAAGATCGAAAAGCTGCCCGTCGTGGACGACGAAGGCCACCTCGTGGGGCTCATCACCTATAAGGACATTACGAAGGTGCAGGACCATCCCAACGCCTCGAAGGACGACAAGGGCCGTCTGCGCGTGGCTGCCGGAGTGGGTATCACGGCCGACGCCATGGAGCGTGTCGCCGCACTCGTTGCCGAGGATGTCGATGCCGTGGTGCTGGATTCGGCACACGGCCATTCGCGCAACATCGTCAAGACGCTGCGCGAGATCAAGGCCAAGTATCCGTCGCTCGACGTCGTCGTGGGCAACATCGCCACGGCCGAGGCCGCGAAGTTCCTCATCGAGGCGGGTGCCGACGGCATCAAGGTCGGCATCGGCCCGGGTTCGATCTGCACGACGCGCATCATCGCCGGCGTGGGCGTCCCGCAGCTTTCGGCGATCTATGCCGCCGCCAAGGCCGCCGAAGGTTCGGGTGTCCCGGTGATCGCCGACGGCGGACTGCGCTATTCGGGCGATATCGTCAAGGCGCTGGCTGCGGGCGGCGACTGCGTGATGATCGGTTCGATGTTCGCCGGCACGGAGGAGGCTCCGGGCGACACGATCATCTACAACGGCCGCAAGTTCAAGGCCTACCGCGGCATGGGTTCGATCGACGCCATGAAGGCGGGGTCGGCCGACCGTTATTTCCAGAAGGGCTGCGAGGGCAACATCAACAAACTCGTTCCCGAGGGCATCGTGGCCCGCGTGCCGTTCAAGGGTGCGTTGAGCGAGACGGTCTACCAGCTCATCGGCGGCCTGCGCTCGGGCATGGGCTACTGCGGAGCCAAGGATATCCGGACGCTCCAGAAGGCTCAGTTCATCCGCATCACCTCTTCGGGCATGCACGAGAGCCATCCGCACGACGTGACGATCACGAGCGAGGCCCCGAACTACTCGAGCGAGCGATAGGAAATGAAACCGGAAATAGCAGCCTGCGGACTCTTTTGCGAAGCCTGCCGGGCTTATGCGAAGGGGCGGTGCCCGGGATGCCGTGCGAATGAAAAGGCGGCATGGTGCAAAGTCCGGGCCTGTTGCCTTGAACATGGCTGGCAGAGTTGTGCCGAATGTACGTTGATGCCGCTGCCGGAATGCCGGAAATTCAACAGCTTCGTCGGAAAGGTTTTCGGTGTGATTTTCCGCTCCGACCGCAGGGGTTGCATCGAGCGGATCCGGGAAGTCGGTCCGGAGGCTTTTGCCGCCGAGATGCGCAAGGCTAGCTGTTATAACCGTCCAGTGAAGAACTCATAAAACCTACACAACAGAATGCAGGAAAAAATAGTGATTCTCGACTTCGGGTCGCAGTACACGCAGCTTATTGCGCGGCGTGTGCGTGAGCTGAACGTCTATTGCGAGATCCACCCCTTTAACAAGATTCCGCCGATCGACGCTTCGGTGCGGGGTGTGATCCTCTCGGGCAGCCCCTCTTCGGTGCGCGATGCCCAGGCCCCGACGCCCGACCTCTCGCAGATCAAGGGGCGGCTGCCGCTGCTGGGCGTCTGCTACGGCGCACAGTACCTGGCCCACGCCTTCGGCGGCGAGGTGCAGCCGGCTCCGAGCCGCGAATACGGACGCGCGATGCTCACGGTGAGCGATCCCGAGGATGCGCTCATGAAGGACCTTCCTTCGCCCACGCAGGTGTGGATGTCGCACGGCGATACGATTACGCGGGTCCCCGACTCCTACCGGATCGTTGCCAGCACGGAGGATGTGCGCGTCGCCGCCTTTCACATCGAGGGCGAGCAGACGTGGGGTATCCAGTTCCACCCCGAGGTCTACCATTCGACCGACGGCAAGCAGCTCCTGAAGAACTTCGTCGCAGGCATCTGCGGATGCTCCCAGTCGTGGACCTCGGAGAGCTTCGTCGAGACTACCGTGCGCGAACTGCGCGAGAAGCTGGGCGATGACAAGGTCGTGCTGGGCCTTTCGGGAGGTGTCGATTCCTCGGTGGCCGCCGTCCTGCTGCACAAGGCCATCGGCAAGAACCTGACCTGTATCTTTGTGGACCACGGGCTGCTTCGTAAGAATGAGTTCAGGAATGTGATGCACGACTACGAGTGTCTGGGGCTGAACGTGATTGGCGTGGATGCCAGCGAGAAGTTCTTCAAGGATTTGGAGGGAGTGACCGAGCCTGAGCAGAAACGTAAAATCATCGGCCGCGATTTTATCGAGGTCTTCGATGCCGAAGCGCACAAGATAACCGATGCCCGCTGGTTGGCGCAAGGCACCATTTATCCCGACCGCATCGAGAGCCTGAACATTACGGGCAAGACCATCAAGAGCCATCACAATGTGGGCGGTCTGCCCGAGGAGATGAACCTCCGTCTGTGCGAGCCGTTGCAGTGGCTGTTCAAGGACGAAGTCCGCCGCGTGGGACGCGAATTGGGAATGCCCGAACATCTGATTACCCGTCATCCTTTCCCCGGCCCGGGACTGGCTGTCCGCATCCTGGGGGATATAACACGGGAGAAAGTACAGACCCTGCAGGAAGCCGACGATATTTTCATCCGGGGCTTGCGCGACTGGAAAGTGAAGGATGCCGACGGCAACGAGACATCGCTCTACCATCAGGTCTGGCAGGCGGGTGTCATTCTTCTGCCCGTACAGAGTGTGGGCGTGATGGGCGACGAGCGTACCTATGAACGTGCCGTTGCCTTGCGTGCCGTTACTTCCACCGATGCCATGACCGCCGACTGGGCGCATCTGCCCTACGAATTTCTGGGCAAGGTGTCCAACGACATTATCAATAAGGTGAAAGGTGTGAACCGCGTAACCTATGACATCTCTTCAAAACCACCCAGCACAATAGAATGGGAATAAGACTGACTGAAATTATTAACTTAAAAAACAAAATAGAAGAATGAAGCAGGATATGATTGTGATTCTGGATTTGGGAAGTCACGAAAACACAGTGCTTGCCAGAGCGATTCGTGCGTTGGGAGTATATAGTGAAATCTACCCGCACGACATTACCGCTGCCGAACTGAAGGCTTTGCCGAATGTGAAAGGTATCATCATCAACGGTGGTCCCAACAATGTGGTTGACGGGGTGTCCATCGACGTGTTGCCCGAGATTTACGAAGCAGGATTCCCCGTAATGGCT
>ENA-OPWR01002490-OPWR01002490.1-human-gut-metagenome-genome-assembly--contig:-NODE-2490-length-12486-cov-4.446625_pt1 | contig 12486 bp, 14 predicted proteins | sample MGYA00241507_ERZ502006 | MGnify/ENA primary metagenome ERZ502006 (study PRJEB25962, sample SAMEA2043041) | human gut metagenome | biome: human gut; feature: human-associated habitat; material: faeces... | reverse complement strand
AAGTTTCTTTAAGAGATTTAATATCTGATCTTTTCCGACTGGATCTAATCCTGCAGTTGGCTCATCAAGAATAAAGTATTCTGGTTCCATTGCAAGAATTCCTGCGATCGCTACTCTTCGTTTCTGCCCACCTGATAACTCAAATGGAGATTTCTCATATAGTTTTTCTGGTAATCCGACATCTTTTAAACATTTAATAGCTATTTCTTTGGCTTCTTCTTTTGTCTTACCAAAGTTCATTGGTCCAAAACATACATCATCCAAGATTGTTGTCTCAAACAACTGATGTTCTGGATACTGGAAGCAGATTCCAACTTTCCCTCGAAGTTCCCGTAATGGATATCCATCTGCATAGATATCTTCATCATCAAAATAAATCTTTCCTGATGTTGGGCGGATCAGACCATTGAGATGCTGAATCAGTGTTGACTTTCCAGAGCCTGTATGGCCGATCACTGCGATAAATTCTTCTTTTTTTATTTCTAAATTTACATCTTTTAATGCATAATTCTTCTTACTGGAATTATCTTCATATGCGTAACTTACATGTTCTAAACGAATTGACATAATTCTTCCACCAGCTCTTCCTTTGTTGTGATCGTATCCGACAAGTTGACACCTTCTTTTTTGAGTTCCCATGCAAGTTCAGTTGCGTATGGAACTTCCAGACCTAACGCTTTCATCTCATCGACTCTTGAAAAGATTTCTTTTGGTTTTCCATCCATAACAATCTTACCCTGATCCATCACAATGATGCGGTCGGCTAAGATCACTTCTTCCATATGATGAGTTACCATAAGAATCGTGATATTCTTTTCTTTATTCAATGCTTTGACAAGTGATAAAACATGTCTGCGGCCTTCTGGGTCTAACATGGCTGTGGGTTCATCTAATACGATACATTCTGGTTCCATTGCCATGATTCCTGCGATCGCTACTCTTTGCTTCTGTCCTCCTGAGAGGTGATTGGGACTTGCTTCTTTGTAGGCCATCATTCCTACGCCTGTCAAAGCTGCTGTAATCCTTGTCCAGATATCTTTTGGTTCGACTCCAAGATTCTCTGGACCAAAGGCTGTATCTTCTTCGACAGTCGTTCCTACGATCTGATTATCTGGATTCTGAAAGACGATTCCTGCACTTTGTCTGACATTTAAAAGTGTACTTTCATCTTTTGTATCCATCCCTTTAATATAGACTGCTCCTTCTGTTGGCATTAACAATCCGTTGATGTGTTTTGCAAGAGATGATTTACCAGAACCATTCTTTCCAAGGATTGCTACAAATTCCCCCTTCTCGACATTGATATCAATATGATCGATCGCTGCAATCTCTTGTTTGTCTTCTTCTGTATCTCCATAAGTCACATATTTGTGAACTAAGTCTTTGATTTTTAGTATGGACATAAATATCCTCCAATCTGATTTTTGGCTTTTATTTCTTAAACCTATTTCAAGCCATAATAATGTTAGTATAGTATACCTTGGAAGCGGACGCAAGATTTCATAAGCGATTCCCTAGGATTTTCCTATAGAATAAAGAAAAGTCTTATCCCGGTGGTTCCGAGATAAGACCTCTTTGTTGTTGTCGATTTGGAATTTAAATAATATAGTCAGTACTGAACTGTTGATTAAACTAATTCAAGTACTACTTTTAATGCTGCATCACCTTTACGCTGAGCAATCTTAACGATTCTTGTGTAACCACCGTTACGTTCAGCATATTTAGGAGCGTACTCATCAAAAATTTTCTGAGCAAGATCAATTTTCTTTGTATTTGCTTTTCTTCCTTTTCCTTCTGCAGGAACTTCAGTTACAGGGTATAATACCTTTAACATCTGACGTCTTGCATGAAGTCTGGATGGTAAATCTTTTTTGATTTCTTTTTCAACTGTTTCATAAACAGTTACTTTCTTTCCGTCAACTACTTCTTTAACTCTCTTACCTTCAGCGTCTTTCTTAGCTACTTTAGCCTGAACTTTAACAACTTCAAAGTTGTCTTTTTCTTTAACGCCAAGTGCGATTAAGCCTTCTGCGATTTTACGGATTTCTTTTGCTTTTGCTTCTGTAGTACGAATCTTTCCATGATAGAGAAGCTGTGTAACCTGGTTACGTAATAAAGCTTTTCTCTGGTTAGATGTTCTTCCTAATTTTCTGTATTTTGCCATTTTAATGGACCTCCTGTTTATTTTTCGCCATGCCTACTAATACCTTCAGCCTAAGCGGGTCTATATTACTTTGTTTATGGTAAGAATTACTCTTCGCTATTATTTAAGGAAAGACCTAATTCTTTTAATTTAGCTAATACTTCTTCAAGAGACTTACGTCCAAGGTTACGAACCTTCATCATATCTTCAGGTGTCTTGTTTGTAAGTTCCTCAACAGTATTGATACCTGCTCTCTTTAAGCAGTTATATGAACGAACAGATAATTCTAATTCGTCAATGTTCATCTCTAAAACTTTGTCAACCGGATCCTGAGCTGTTTCTACCATAACCTCAGCCTTCTGAGCATTCTCAGATAAGTCGATAAAGAGGTTAAGATGTTCACTCAGAACTTTAGCAGCAAGGCTCACTGCTTCGTCCGGTGCCAGTGTTCCATTTGTAAATACATCAAGAGTCAGCTTATCAAAGTCTGTAATCTGACCTACACGAGTATTCTCTACAGTAAGATTAACACGCTCTACAGGTGTATAAATAGAATCTACTGCAATTACATCAATGGACTGATCTTCCGATTTATTCTTATCAGCGCCTACATATCCACGGCCTTTTGTAATAGTCAGCTCTGCTTCAAAATGGCTGTCTGCACCGCCACTTAAAGTTGCAATAACTAAATCCGGATTAATGATTTCAATATCACTGTCAACCTGGATGTCTGCTGCTGTAACTACACCCTCTCCGCTGAACTCAATAAAAGCGCGTTTTGGTTCGTTAGAAGAACTGTTATTCTTGATGGACAGCTCTTTGATATTCATAATTATTTCAGTGACATCTTCTTTTACACCAGGAATAGAACTAAATTCATGAAGAACGCCTTTAATCTTCACTGCACTTACTGCTGCACCTGGTAAGGAAGATAACATGATTCTTCTTAAGGAGTTACCTAAAGTTGTGCCGTACCCTCTTTCCAGTGGTTCCACCACAAAACGACCATATTTATTGTCTTCTGAAATCTCTGCTATTTCAATTCTCGGTTTTTCGAATTCAAACACGAATGGGACCCTCCTTTTGGGTAATTAATTGGAAAATCAATTCCAGGTTTACCAGCTTCCATATACTATAATTGAATGCCTGTATGATAGCAGGCATTCAATTAGAAGAATCATTTATTATTTAGAATATAACTCGACAATGAGTGTTTCATTAACTGGAACATCGATCATATCGCGAGAAGGAAGTTCTTTAACTGTTCCTTTTAACTCTTCGATATCAGCATCTAACCATGCTGGTACAAGAACACCGCCAGTTGCCTCAACGATATCTTTGTATCTCTGCATTGTCTTTTTGTTTTCTTTAATTTCAACTACATCGCCAGCTTTAATTCTGTAAGATGGAATGTTAACGCACTTACCGTTAACTAATACATGCTTATGTCCAACGATCTGTCTAGCTTCTTTTCTTGTTCTTGCAAATCCCATACGGAATACTACGTTGTCCAGTCTGGACTCAAGAAGAACCATTAAGTTAGGACCTGTAAGTCCTTTCATTCTCTCTGCTGTAGCGTAGTAGTTTCTGAAAGGTTTTTCTAAAACACCGTAGATGAATTTTGCTTTCTGTTTTTCACGAAGCTGAAGACCATACTCGCTGATCTTTCTGCTGGAACGAACTAACTTTCTGTTTGATTTCTTATTCACTCCTAAATATACAGGATCCATATCTAAGGATCTGCATCTCTTCAGGACTGGAGTTCTATCAATTGCCATTCTTACTTACCTCCTATTAGACTCTTCTACGTTTTGGTGGACGACATCCGTTATGAGGTACTGGTGTAACATCTTTGATGCTTGTTACTTCCAGACCACATGCCTGAAGTGCACGAATTGCTGCTTCTCTTCCTGAACCTGGTCCTTTAACCATAACTTCAACAGTCTTTAATCCGTGTACCACTGCTGCTTTAGCTGCTGTTTCAGCTGCCATCTGAGCTGCATAAGGGGTAGATTTTCTTGAACCTCTGAATCCGAGACCGCCTGCACTTGCCCATGACAGAGCATTTCCCTGTGCATCTGTTAATGTTACGATTGTGTTATTAAAAGATGACTGGATGTGAGCCTGTCCGTGTTCAACGTTTTTCTTGACACGTTTCTTTGTCACTTTTTTTGTAACTTTCTTTGCCATAATAAAACTAACCTACTCTTTCCTTAAATAAATTATTTCTTCTTGTTTGCTACTGTTCTCTTAGGACCTTTTCTAGTTCTAGCATTTGTCTTAGTCTTCTGACCACGAACTGGAAGTCCTTTTCTGTGACGGATTCCTCTATAACATCCGATTTCCTGTAATCTCTTAATGTTGAGGGCGATTTCTCTACGAAGGTCACCTTCTACTGTCATTGTTTCATCAATAACTGCGCTAAGTCTCTTAACTTCGTCATCAGTCAGATCTCTGACACGTGTGTCAGGATTAACCTCTGCTTTAGCAAGAATTTTGTCTGCGCTTGGTCTACCAATTCCATAAATGTAGGTAAGACCGATTTCAATACGTTTCTCTCTTGGTAAGTCTACACCAGCTATACGAGCCATGTACTGTTTCCTCCATTTTCTGTTTCTGAAAGTCCTGCATATCGTATGTCACTTGCTCTCGCAAGGTGAAATGGGACATATCAACCTGCCGCTTTCTTTTCTAGTTTCCTAATTGGGGTGCCTCGGTAAAACACCCAGCTGTAATTGGCGAATCACAGCCTTTCCGAAATTGCGGATCTTAACCGCTGTTGCCTCTCGGTATTAGGCAATACATGCTTATTATTCACTCAGCAGAACAACCCTTCCGGGTGTTTCATACTGCAGCCGCACGTTTCACAAACATTCCAAAGAAGTTCCGATATGGAAATCAACCCTGACGCTGTTTGTGCTTCGGGTTCTCACAGATGATTCTGATGGATCCCTTTCTTTTAATGACCTTGCACTTCTCGCAGATCGGCTTTACAGATGATCTTACTTTCACTGGAAATCCTCCTTCCGTAAATTAGTCTCATATCTGCAGTTTCACAGGCGCACTCATACACAGTATTTGCGCGCTTGAAATATATACTAACACCTGTTTTCCTGAAATGCAAGAAAAAATTTTAAAAATTTTTGATTTTTTTTACAGACTGTATTATAATGGGTGGCAAAGTCCGGCAGAACCTGTCAAACTTCTTATATCCTGTACTTTCATACAGACGGAAAGCTGCCCATTTTTATATGAAAGGAATCTTTATATATGCATACGGAAATGAAATATCGTTTTCTGATCCATTACACCTTATCTTTTATCGGAGGATATCTGGGGCTTTACGCCATTGTATCAAGAGCCGATCTTTTCGGCAACGCACAGACTGCCAACCTTCTCGGTGTTGTGCGTGATATCATCGGCAGAGACTTTTCGGACATGATGCTGCGTGTGGGCGCACTTCTGATCTATATGACAGCTGTGATCCTTACGGTCTGGATACCGGAACATTTTTCCACAGATCTTCGTTTTATCAGTATCGGAATTGATATCTGTGCAGTTTTGCTGCTTGGTTTCCTGCCAGCCAGAATGAGCCCGGTCGTAGCTCTTTATCCGGTATTCTTCGCAATGCCTTTCCAGTGGTGTACTTTCAAGGCTCCCGGCGGATATAACAGCTCGACGATCTTTTCCACCAACAATCTCCGCCAGTTCACCACTGCTGTCACACAGTTTCTTATGAAAAAAGATGACGCACAGCGTGATAAGGCGAAATTCTACGGAATGACGCTGCTGTCTTTCCATGCAGGTGCTGCTCTTTCTCTGATCCTTTATATGTACTGTGGACTGTCCGGTGTGTGGGTCTGTCTGATCTCGGCTTTCTATGCGGTGTGGCTGATTGCTGCGGACCGCAGTACTGCCGCTGATACTTCTATCGTATCTCAAAAGAAAACTTCTGCCCCAAGCAATTATAGAAATATTTCCTACAAGAAAAAAGAAGCCTGAATCAAAATGAGCCATTGATTAATAATGATTTTTAACACCGTCAGCTCTAAATAAAACTATCCCGGCAAGTACAAGTTTTTACACTTTGCAGCTTGTTCGGGATAGTTCTATTTTAAGAAATAACATTCATCTTGGAACACAAAGCTCTCTTATCTGAAGTTTTGCATCCGCATTTTTCTATGCTGTTTTTTCGGTGCGTTTTCCCTCAAATTTACTTAATTTTTTCCGACATTCCCATTTTCTTTATTTTTTATAGACCGCCGTGGAACTCATTCCTCTGGATTTTAAAAGCTTCTTGTATGCATTCAGCTGTTTGATTATTCCGGGACTCTCAGAGCCACCTGTCCGGACTTTGAGGTTCTTCCGCAATTATCCGTTCTTTCCTTTTTATATTATCGGAAATATAGTATAATTAACATATCAAAAGATATGAGGGAGGCAGTCAAATGCCAGGTTCACACGGTACATTATGTATAAATAGTTTTTATCCTGAAACTGAATTAAATATAACGGAGATTCAGGAATATGAAAAACAGATTTTAATACGAATGAAATCAATCTCCAAGGATTGCAGGTGCCCGAAATGTGGCTGTATAACAGATAAATATCATGGAACTTATATTCGTAAAGTACAGGATCTTCCTATTTTAGGGAAGAGGGTTCAACTTGAGATTTGCTCTCATGAATATGAATGTATAAACGATGGCTGTGAAGTAACAACGTTTGCTGAAACATTTGATGGTTTTCTTAATACTTATAGTCGTATGACAGAACGATGTGCTGATTTTATCTGTACACTAGCAATGGAATCTAGCTGCGAAGGTTGCGCGCGTATTTGTAAGGCACTTGGTATTAAAATCAGCGGGGATACTGTTATAAGACTGCTTTTGAGAAAGTATGAAGTTCTTCCCGGACCAGAGGTGGGCGATGTGATCGGCGTGGATGATTTTGCATATAAAAAACGACATACATATGGAACTATTATCGTAAACGAAGAAAATCATGAACCAATTGCGTTGTTAGATGGAAGAAATGGAGATACACTAAGAGATTGGCTTAGGAATAATAAACATATAAAAGTAGTCACTCGTGATCGAGCGAGTGCATATGCAAAAGTAATATCAGAAGAATTACCCGATGCCATGCAGGTAGCAGACCGGTTTCATTTACATCAGAATTTATTAGAGGCAATCAAAAAGGCACTAAATCATGAAGTTCCAGCAACAGTTGATTATTCCGGTGCTCTTTGAGCCACCTGTCCGGACTTTGAGAGCCACCATTCCGGAGAATGAGAGCCATATATTCCGGTAATTCAGAGCCACCTTATTGGGCTCTATTACATATATTTCCTTTATACTGTAAATACACACCTTTGGTGTGAATACAGATAAAGGAGGTCGTAAATTATGACCAAGTATCGTGAAATCCTACGCTTGAAAAGCTTAGGATTCAGTGAGAGGAACATCGCACAAAGTTGCGGTGTATCCAGAAACACAGTCGCCAAGGTTTTGAAAAAAGCAGCGGAAATCAATCTTTCATGGCCGCTGGATTTTGACATGACCGACAGTGCGCTAGAGGAGCTGATGTTTCCTAAAGATAAGTCGGCAACGAATAAACGTATGCCAAACTTTGACTACATCCGCAAAGAACTTCTGCGGAACGGCGTAAACAAAAAACTTCTCTGGGTAGAATACTGTGAGGAGTGCCGCATGAGCAGCGAAGAGCCTCTAATGTATTCTCAGTTCTGCTACTACATCCAGAAGGATGAAGAAAAACGCAGGGCTACCATGCATATCCCTAGAAAACCAGGTGAACAGATTGAAGTTGACTGGGCCGGTGACCCTGCTCACATCATTGATCCGGACACCGGAGAAATCACAGATGCATGGATATTTGTAGGTGTATTAACTTACAGTCAGTATGCTTTTGTAAAAGCATATATGAATGAGAAAACCGACAACTGGATCAAAGCTCATGTCCAGATGTTTGATTTCTTTGGCGGTGTCACACCTATGCTCGTTTCTGATAACTGCACAACCGCAGTGAATCATAAAAAGAGTGACTGGTACAACACTGCCTTAAACACAACTTATCATGAGATGGCAGAACATTACAATCTTGCCATCCTTCCGGCCAGAGTCCGGAAACCCAAAGATAAACCGAATGTAGAGGGATCGGTAGGAAAGATATCCACATGGATAACAGCAGCCCTTCGCAATGAACAGTTTTTCTCTCTTGCAGAATTGAATGCTTCAATCCGTGAAAAACTGGATGCCTACAACGCCCGTAAATTCCAGAAAAAGGAATGTAGCAGACTCAGTTTATTTCTTGGGGAAGAAATGCCATTACTGGCTCCGTTGCCTGCTACACCTTTTGAACTGGCTGAGTGGAAACAAGCCACCGTCCAGTTTAACTATCACATCGCAGTAGACAGAATGTTCTACTCCGTGCCTTATCAGTATATCAAAAATAAGGTTGATGTGCGTATAACAGATACAACGGTTGAAATATTTTATAATCACAATCGTATTGCCTCTCACAGACGACTCTATGGAAGAAGCGGTCAGTATTCTACAGTGACAGAACATATGCCGCAGGAACACCAGAAATATCTGGAATGGAACGGTGACCGGTTCCGTAAGTGGGCTGATTCGATTGGAATTAACACAAGTAAGGTTGTCGATGCAATACTTACCTCCGGCAGGATTGAACAACAATCCTACAGAAGCTGCATGGGATTACTGAAACTGGCAGAAAAATATTCGCCAGAAAAACTGGAACAGGTCTGCGCTAAGGCGCTCTCTTATTCCGGTAAACCCAGCTATAAAAGTATCAAAAATCTATTGGCTGCAACAAAGGATGCACCTGATACCGGATCAGAATCATCTCAAGTAGAAAAACCACACGGCATAACCAGAGGAGCCAGATACTATGGAGGTAAAAAATCATGACAAATCAAAGTACAATCGATAAACTTATTGAAATGCGTCTGACTGCTATGGCAGATGCATTCCGCATCCAGATGGATGATCCTGCAATGAAGGAAGTTCCATTCGAAGATCGGTTCGGCATGCTTGTTGATGTCGAATACAGCAACCGCAAAAACAATCGTCTGAAAAGGCTGATCCGCCAGGCTGAGTTTGAACAGCCAGATGCCAGCATCGCAGCGATTGATTACCATTCTGGACGAAAGCTGAACAAAGCACTGATCAACCGTCTGGCAACCTGTGAATACATTACAGAATACCGGAACATCTTTATTACTGGAGCAACCGGAAGTGGTAAAACTTATATGGCCTGTGCCTTTGGCATGGAAGCATGCAAGCACTATTACTCAGTACGGTATGTACGGCTTCCTGATCTATTATTAGACTTACAGGCTGCCAGGGACAATGGAGCTTTCTCGACTGTCCTGAAGAAATACACCAAGCCAATAGTACTGATCATTGATGAGTGGCTGCTTCTTAAACTGACAGAAGCTGAAGCCAGGAATCTTTTTGAACTGATACATAAAAGACGTAAAAAATCTTCAACGATCTTTTGTTCTCAGTTCCGTGAAAGTGAATGGTACCAGCAAATCTGTGATGGTGAAAGTACTCTTGCCGATGCCATCATGGATCGTATATCGTATGATTCCTATAAGATCGATATTGAAAGTGTTGACCCATCTAAAGACCTCTCTATGAGAGAAGTATATGGACTGGATCCAGCAATGGCAAAGTAACTTAATAAACAAAATGGGGTGGCTCCGTTAGTCCGGACAGGTGGCTCTCGCCACACCGGACTGGCGGCTCTGCCGCACCGTAATATTCATCTCTCCAAACGTCCTATCTGCGTCTCGGAGTATCCCGTTGCCACGGCAAGATCTTTCCGACTCATTTTCCTTGCAACTCTCTTTTCATATACTATGATACCAAGAATTTCAAAATATTCCATTTATGGAATCTCCTCCTGTGCTATTATTTTTAATTTTTCTCTGAGTTTTATGTTTGTCACCTCCTTTTTTATTTGGCAAAATTGAAAAACATATTTATTTTAACATGTATTTTCACTCATAAAACGTTCACATATGAACATATACCATTAATTTCTTCGCCGTCAAAAAATATCCTTAGCTAAACCTTAAAAAAGCCACCATATGACAAATGATCTCTCCATCTGACATACAGCGGCTTCTTCTTTATTTTATATATTCTTCTCTTTCAAATCCTACGCTCATATTCAAACACTGACCTTATCCCGAATCTATCAACACTATATGTTCTTACATCATTCTCAAACGGGACCATATCTGGTGAAGCTTCAAGTGTATTTAGCACCCATCATTCTCAAACCAACTGACAGATGCTCACTGTCCAGATTGTGTTTGAATACCATGCATTTTTACATCATTCTCAAACGTCATGTTTGTGATGTTCCCGGTCATCATTGTTTGAATACCATACGTTTTTACATCATTCTCAAACGCTGCGCAATCACACCGGACAGCTGCTGCAGTTTGAATACCATACGTTTTTACATCATTCTCAAACCTCGATTGCGTACACTCCCATCGGAAGTACGTTTGAATACCATACGTTTTTACATCATTCTCAAACCTTTTCAGAGCGTCATACTGTTCCTGGGATGTTTGAATACCATACGTTTTTACATCATTCTCAAACCATCCATCTCTGTATCATGCGAGAACCTTTGTTTGAATACCATACGTTTTTACATCATTCTCAAACATACATGAGCCAAGTGTTGAAATGTCCATAGTTTGAATACCATACGTTTTTACATCATTCTCAAACTGCTCTACGCTTTCAAATAGTTCTTCGTAGTTTGAATACCATACGTTTTTACATCATTCTCAAACAAAAGTAACGAAGCGTATCAGAAAGCTATCGTTTGAATACCATACGTTTTTACATCATTCTCAAACCTCAAATTTAAAAATGAAGCGCCTCATCTGCGCTTATCGTATGATATTCAAACCTTGAAAAGTAATAAATTCACATTTATTTTACTAATTATAAAATATCTTTTATCTTTTGAGAAGTCTCTTTGTGTATTTTCAATTCCTACATTTTTAAGTCTTTATTTTCCTTCAAATATTTCTCTATTTCATTCTTAATAAAACAAGCCGCCTCATACTCTGAAAGGGCCTGTCGTTTTTCATTATCCACTAAACAGCCACCCCTTCCTTTAATACATTATGATAATACGGCAGATCATCTTTCCAATAATTAAAATGTTCTACATTTTTTATAACCGGAGAAATATCTACTCCATATTTCATCATAAAATCAAAAGCACAGTCTGAAACCTGATCATAATAAGAATTAATTTTTTCCAACGGAGTATTGACAAGTATCATAACATCAACATCTGAGTTTTCGTTGTAGTCTCCTCTGGCGTAGGAACCATATACAAGAATTTTGCAAAAATCTTCTTTGAACACATTTCTCATACATTGTTCGAATTCTTTCAATATATTCCTTATTCTTTTCTGCATATAGGCACCTTCTTCCACTTCTTTTTGATAATTTGATTATAACAATCGTAGAAATAAAATACAAGGCGTCAAATAGCATAGTACTCTCAAACCAACCCAAACACCCGCAACGCATTACTCTCCGTCACAGCCACAACCTCCTCGCAGCTGACACCTTTCAACTCCGCGATCGTCTTCACAACCTCCGGCAGATACAGCGAGCTGTTTCGTTTCCCACGGTTTGGGACAGGGGCCATATACGGGCAGTCGGTTTCCAGCAGAATCTGGTTCAGTGGTGCATACTCCACCACTTCTTTCAGCTTCCGGGAATTTTTAAATGTGATTACTCCGCCGATTCCCAGATAAAGTCCCATGTTCAGATACTCTCTTGCAATTTCTTTACTATATGAAAAACAATGAATAATTCCACCATACATTCCGTCCTTCATATATTCTTTCACAATATTCAACGTATCCTCCGCGGCATCGCGGCTATGAATCATAAACGGAAGCTTTTTCTCGCGGGCAATGTCCATCTGCTGGCGGAAAACCTTCTGCTGAAGAAGATGCTCCTCTTTTTCCTTATGCCAGTAATAATCCAAGCCGATCTCACCCACTGCCACAGTTTTTTCCATGTCGCAATATCTACGGATCTCATCCAGAACAGCTACATCCACCTTATCCGCATCATCCGGATGCACGCCTACTGCACCATAAACGAAAGGATATTTCTCCACCAGATCATAAACTCTGTCAAAATGTCCCACAGAAGCACACACATCCACAATATGCCCGATCCCATTCTCCTGCATACTCTCAAGCATCTCAAACCGATCCTCGTCAAAAGCCTCATCGTCATAAT
>ENA-OPWR01002481-OPWR01002481.1-human-gut-metagenome-genome-assembly--contig:-NODE-2481-length-12507-cov-10.775458_pt1 | contig 12507 bp, 5 predicted proteins | sample MGYA00241507_ERZ502006 | MGnify/ENA primary metagenome ERZ502006 (study PRJEB25962, sample SAMEA2043041) | human gut metagenome | biome: human gut; feature: human-associated habitat; material: faeces... | reverse complement strand
GACGCCAACGCCCTGTGCATGGGCGGCCGCGTGGTCGGCCCCGGCCTTGCCTGCCAGCTGGTGGATATCTTCCTGAACACCGAGTTTGAGGGCGGCCGCCATCAGCGCCGCATCGACAAGCTGACTGCACTGGAGAATCGTTAAACCGTACCCGATAGAGCTATCTATTTAAAATAAGGAGCGTGTTTTTATGACCCCGATGATCGTTGAGCATCCGCTGCTGCAGCACAAGCTGAGCATTCTGCGCAACAAGCAGACCGGCACCAAGGAGTTCCGTGACCTCGTTGGCGAGATCGCCACTCTGCTGTGCTACGAAGCCACCCGCGACCTGCCGCTGGAGGAAGTGGAGATCGAGACCCCCATCACCATGGCAAAGACCAAGGTGCTGGCTGGCCGCAAGCTGGCCCTGGTGCCCATCCTGCGCGCAGGCATGGGTATGCTGGACGGCATGCTGACCCTGCTGCCTGCTGCCAAGGTGGGCTTCATCGGCCTGTACCGCGACGAGGAGACCCTGCAGCCCGTGGAGTACTTCTGCAAGCTGCCCCAGGATATCGACGAGCGCGACGTGCTGGTGCTGGACCCCATGCTGGCCACCGGCGGCAGCGCCATTGACGCCATCACCCAGATCAAGAAGCATGGCGCAAAGCGCATCAAGTTCATCGGCCTGATCGCTGCCCCGGAAGGCATCAAGGCCCTGCACGAGGCACACCCCGATGTGGACATCTACCTCGGCGCACAGGACGACCATCTGAACGAGAACGGCTACATCGTGCCCGGTCTGGGCGATGCAGGCGACCGCATCTACGGCACCAAGTAAACCACTCCCCGCAATAAGGGACCCAAGGGCTGCTGCACGGCAAACGGTGCGGCGGCCCTTTTTTCTGTTTTCACCAAAAAGGAAATGACTTTTTCGACGTGATTTTGCGATTCACGCCGCTTTCGGGGCGTTTCGCGCACTTTCCCCCAAAATCGAGGAAAATTATGCTAAAATTTAGGCAATACCGGGGGCCCTACAGCCCGGTCCTCGCAGTGAACGTAAAGGGGGAATACAAATGAGACAAAAGAAACTGGCCCAGCGCGCAGCATCCGCTGCTTTGGCAGCGTGCATGATGTTCACGCTGTCGGCCCCGGCATTGGCCGAAAGCACCAATGCGCTGATGCAGCTGAGCATCAACAGCCGCAGCAGCATTGCACGGCTGAACGAGCAGAACAGTATCCCGGAAGACGCCAAGACGCTGAATATTGCAGACGGCGATATTGAAGTGTCGGTCAGTGCCGAGAGCGTGCAGACCGCCACGCAGGGAGGCCAGACCTACACGGGCGTATTTGTTGTTACAGGTACGAGTACCACAAGCAAGCTGGTTATCAAGGGCAGCAGCGGCACGGCTGCAAAAGTATACCTAAATGATCTGCATATCACTGTTTCGAGTGGCGCGGCTGTCTCTGTGAGCAACAATGTAGACCTGTATATTGAGGGCAGCAGCGTCTTGCAGAGTGGTGAAAACTGCGCTGGTATCCAGAAAGAGGATGACGGACAGCTGACCATTGATGGCTCCGGTTCGCTGGAAGCAAATGGTGGTGAGAGTGGTGCAGGCATTGGCGGTGCATCTGGAAAGCCTGGCAATAATATTACCATCAACGGAGGTACAATCACTGCCAGTGGCAAGGCTGGAAACGGCTGGGGTGCAGGCATCGGCGGCGGCAAGGGACAGGGCGGTTCTAATATCACTATCCGCGGCGGCAATGTAAAAGCGATTCCCGGTGCAGAAGCGGCTGGCATTGGCGGCGGCTTCAAGGGAAATGGCACAGATATTTCCATTGAAGGCGGTACGGTATATGCAGAATCCGGCGGAGGAAAAGGCGGCACCGCAGCAATCGGCGGCGGGCGTGTGGAAGGCAACGGTGAAAATATTCAGATCACCGGCGGCGATATTACCTTGAAAAAAGCAGACGCCGCTGATATTGGAATTGGCGGCAAAGGTATTGAGATACCTGTTGCAGACACCTTTAGTGGCACGCTTACCTATCTGGATGAAAATGGAACTCAGGATACCGACAAGAGCGTTGTGAAGTACGGCATCACTGTGAACGGTGAGGAATTCAACAGCCTGAACAAGGATAAGATCCTCAATGGTGCCCTGCGCTACGACCCGGCCACCAAGACCCTGAGCCTGAATGAAGACCAAAATGTTAATGGCGTGCTGACCATCAATGCACCGGGGACGGATATCGTTCTGGATGGTGGCATATACTCGGTGCTCCAAGGTAAGCTGGTCATTGAAGCCGCAGCGAATGTGACCCTTACCAGCACTGAGGCCAGAGCGGTTTTCGGAGATGCAAATATCACCTGCACCGGTAAGCTGCGTATTACCTGTGAAAATATTGCAGTAGACGGCAATCTGACTGTGAATAATGCTTCCAGCGTAGAGCTGATCGGCAAGAACGACAATGGCGGTACCGTTACCGGTGCGGCTGTTTTCAACAATACCGGCGAGGTGACCATCCAGAATAAGGATGCAACCAAGGGTGCCGCACACAGCATCAGCTATTCCGGCAATTATGTCTACTACACCGCTGATGGCGGCGCACTGACCGACCCGCGCATTACGCCCATCGCCGCAGATGCAAGCTACCTCCACATCGTGCCCAGCGAACTGCACAGCATCACTGTGCCGGAAGGCTGCACTTTCAAGGTGGACGGCGCAGACCTCTCCACCGCCCACGCAGGCCAGCCCGTCACCGTGACGGCACCGGACAAGGGCGACCACTTTGAGTTTGCAGGCTGGACCATCAGCCCCGACAGCGTGACCCTGAACAATGCAGATAAGCTCACGGCCACCTTCACCATGCCGGATGGCGACGTGAAGCTGGAGAACAGCTACAATCAGCTCTATGATGTGACCGTGCTCAAGGGTACCGCAACGCCGTCCTTTGCAAAGGAAGGCACCGAGATCGCCATCGAGGCTGCCGAGCGCCCGGGCTATCGGTTCGAACGCTGGGATGTGCTGAACGACAAGGTGACCCTGGCCAACAAGAACAGCAACACCACTACCTTCAATATGCCGGCAGGCGAAGTTCAGGTGGAAGCAAAGTATAAGGCGCTGCAGTCCATCACCGTGAACGACGGTACCTATACCGTGAACGGCGAAACGACCACCGAAGCCGTCAAGGGCGACAAGATCGTTGCCACCGCAAACCCCGCACCTGAGGGTGAGAAGTTTGCTGGCTGGAATGTCGTGGGTGTCGATGGCCTGACCGACGAGCAGAAAGCCGTCTCGCCCATTGAGTTCGAGATGCCGAAGAACGGCGTGGAGCTCACGGCACAGTACAAGACCCTGCGCAACATCGTGGTGAACAATGGCACCTACACCGTCAATGGCACCGACGACAAGCAGGCTGTGGAAGGCGACAAGATCGCCATCAAGGCAGCCGAGCGCCCGGGCTATCAGTTCGTGCGGTGGGAAGTCGTCCCCGATAATGTGACCATCACCGGTGTGAACAACGAGGAAGCCACCTTCATCATGCCGAACGAGAATGTGGAGCTGAAGGCGCGCTACAATAAGCTGTACACCATCACGGTGGATGGCGGCCATGCCGATGTGACCTCTGCCCTCACAGGCAAAGAAATCACCGTGGACGCCGATGTGCCTGATGGTAAGAAGTTCATGGGCTGGAAGGCCGATGGCATCACCCTGACGCCCGCCCAGCAGCAGAGTAAGCACATCACCTTCTTTATGCCGGAAGGCAATGTGACTCTGACGGCCGAATACAAGACCCTGCACACCGTTACCGTGATCGGTGCAAATGGTACAAGTACCGTGCTGCCGGATACCTACATTGAGGGCGACACGGTCACCGTCAACGCCGAAAAATACGGCATCCCGGCGGGCGAGTTCGACAGCTGGGAAAGCAATGACATCCGCCTGACCACCGATAAGAGGCAGAGCCCGACCCTCACCTTCAAGATGGTGGACAAGAACGTCACGCTCATCGCAGTGCCCAAGACCCTGTTCACCATCACGGTGACTGGCGGCACGGTCAACGGCCAGAGCACCACTGCCCGCGTGAAGGCTGGCGACTGGGTCACCATCAAGGCCGAAAACAAGGGTGACGACTGGAAGTTCATTGAGTGGAAGCTCACCGGCCCGGAGAACTTCACCCTTGACACCAGCCAGTCCACCGTCCAGTTCCAGATGCCTTCGGGCAATGTGACGCTGGAAGCCGTCCAGATGGAGTACCGCACCGTTACCATCAACAATGGCAACAGCCCCACCACAGTGAACGATAAGGCTCTGCACGGCGACAGCATCACCGTCACCGCCGAGGAGGTGGATGGCAAGCGGTTCGCCTACTGGGAAGTGACCGGCCCCGACGGTACCAAAAAGCTGACGGATAAGAAAATCACCGTCACCGTTCCCGAGGGCGATATTACGCTGACGGCAAAGTATAACGAGCTGTACACCGTCACTGTGGACGACGAGATCGTGGGTGCTTTCATTGAGGGCGAATGGGTCCCGATCAAGGCCAATGTCCCCGAGGATCGGAAGTTTGAAGGTTGGACCAGTCCCGATACCCTGCCGAATGAACTGCATGGCAACGAGAATAACGCGGAATTTAAGCTCCTCATGCCGGGCCACAATGTTACGCTGAATGCTACGACCAGCCAGCGCTATTACGTTACGGTCAATGACGAAGGTAACGAGCTGCATCCCAGCGAGAAGATGGAAGTTGCTGCAGGCGATTCGTTCTATCTTGAGGCTGCAGGCCGCGATGGCTGGGAGTTCATCGGCTGGACTGTGGACAACGAGGACGTTGCAAAGCAGCTCGACCTGACCAAGGCAGAGCGCCAGTCCTTCACGATGCCCAAGAACACCAATGTGACGGTCACTGCGAAATACATGAAGTACCGTACCATTACGGTGAACGGCGGTACCGTGAACGGTGATACTACGATTACTGACGCCCTGCGCGAACAGAACGTGGAAATCAAGGCCGTGTACGACCCGGAGGAGCAGGTCTTTGACCACTGGGAGGCCGAGGGCCCCGATGGCTGGGCATTGACCGAGGAGCAGAAGGGCGCTGAGAGCTTCAACCTCAAGGTGCCCAAGGGCAATGTGACTCTGACGGCTATGTACAAGACCCTGCACACGGTCACCGTCATCAACGGCACCGCACAAAACGGCGAGACTACCATCAAGGCCGTTGCAGGCGAGAAGATCACCCTCACCCCGAATCTGCCCGATGATCAGGAGTTCGACTGCTGGTATAGTGGAGACATCAACCTGAACGAAGAACAGCGCAAGACCCCGGAGCTGACCTTCAAGATGCGTGATTTCGACATCACCATTGAGGCAAAGTCCAAGCAGCTCTACTTCGTCGAACTGGCAGATGCCGACACCACGGCAAACGGCGGGTCTGGCAATGTGGAAGTGAAGTCCGGCGAGGACGTGACGATCGTTGCGCCCGAACGCGAAGACTGGAAGTTCATCCGCTGGGAAGTCAGCGATAATGCACATCTGGACGATGCGACTGCATTCGAAGCCCACTTCACCATGCCCAGCGGCAACGTGAGCGTGAAGGCTGTGTACTATGAGTACCACACCATCACCATGACCGACGACAAGGGCACTGCCTACAACGAAAAGGGTGAGGAGATCACCCGTGCCGTGCAGGGCGATGTGATCACCATCAAGGCAAAGGACCGTGAAGACCACGAGTTCAACCGCTGGGTGATCACCCCGGATAATGGCACTCTGGCCGGCAAGAACGACCCCGAGACTACCTTCACCATGCCGGACGAGGCCGTGGTGGTGGACGCGAAGTACAAGCACCTGCAGGGCATCACCGTGAACGGCGGTGCGGCCTACTATATGGACGGCACCCCCGTCGAGACCGCCAAGGCAGGTGAGACCATCGTCATCGTGGCGGAAGACCGTTCCAAGGACGGCCTGCGGTTCGCTTACTGGGAGGTCAACTCCGACAAGGAGGTGAACGTGGAAGGCGGCGAGAAGGCCACCTTTGAGATGGTGAACGCGCCGGTGGAGCTCACCGCCCACTATGAGGCACAGATCACCTACTCCAACGACCCCGCCATCTTCGACGAAGGCGTTGGCCTGCACGAGGATATTGTGTGGGAGAAAGTGGGCGACACCGCGAGCATCACCGCTGTGCTGGACAACAGCACCGATGAGGACGATATCGGCACCTTCCCCGGCATGACCTTCGACTACTGGGAGATCGTTACGCCGGAAAACCTCAACGTGACCAGCGGCCTCAACAGCGAGACCATCACCTTTGAGGTCCCGGAATGCGAAGTGAAGCTGATCGCTCATTGGAAAGACACGACCACCGTTACCCCCGCGGAACCTCTTGACCCCGGCTTCCCCGTTGAGCCCGAGGCACCCGCAGACGGATCCGGTGCCGTGATCGGTGTGGCCGCAGCCGGTGCAGCCATCTGGGGCGGCTACGAGATCACCACCCGCGTCATCCTGAACGACCTGCTGCCCGAGGGCGCAGCTATCCCGACCAACCGCGGTGAACTGGCAATGCTCATCTGGACCCAGAAGGGCAAGCCCGAACCCGCCGCAGAGCCCGCTTTCACCGATGTGTCCGACACCGAGCTGGCCAAGGCGGCCCAGTGGTGCGTGGAGCAGGGCCTGCTGACCGCCGAGGACGGCAAGTTCGAGCCGGACGGCTGGACCCCGAAGTGGCGCGTCATCCGGGTTTGGAACCAGGCGTTCCCGAAGGAGTGAGCCCCATCTCCCGCGCATGACCCCTGAAGCATAAGCAAGACCCCCGCACCTGCAGCAGCGCAGATGCGGGGGTCGTTTTTTGTGGTGTTTTCTGTTTTTTACGCAGTTTTCGGGGCGTTTCGTGCTATTTTGCTTCCGCTGTGGGGGCGGGTATGCTATACTTGTACAAAATACCCCCCCCCCCTTTTTTTTTTCTTTTATACAAAATCAGAGGACCCAAAAGGAGGAAACAGAATGAAGCTTTGCAAACCTGCAAAACAGCTGACGGCAGCCCTTGTGGCAGGAGCCATGGCGCTGAGCCTGTGCGCCCCGGCGCTGGCTGAAGCCCCGCTGCCTGGTGCTGCGGCTGCGGTGGCGGCCCCGACAGAAAGCACCCCGGACGGGGCCGTGTTGCAGCAGGAGGAAAATGCCACGAACAGCGTAGAAGGCATTACCATCAATGATAAGGTTTATACAACGGACCCTTCTGCCGCAACGGGTGGTATCATTAGCTATGATATCGGTGAAGGCCAGGCGTTCTACACGCCTTCCAAGCAGCAGTTGAATCTTGTTGGGCCTTTCACAAAAACGCTGACGATCTCTGCACCCGGTGTGGATATCGTGATGACAAGTGACAACGGTCAGGTCGTAACTGCAGAAAACGGTGCCGCTCTGATCATTCAGAATGCACGCCAGCTGTCTGTAACGGGTAGGTCTGCGGGCCCTTTGATTGCGTGCAGTGCGGTTCGCATCAACTGCGCAGACGATGTATCCATTCAGAACTCCGGTAGCGGCATGGCCGTGAGCACCGGTGGCTTTGAAGTGCAGAACGCAAAGAATGTGTTTGTTAGTGGTGCATCCGAAAATGCGGTGGTGTCCAGCGGGGGCACAAACAGCATTACCTGCAGCGAAAAGCTGATCATCCAAAATGCGAATGGCCCAGCTACGGGCGGTGCCAAATTTACCGCTAGCGCGGCAGCAATTGAAATCACCGGAAACAGTAATTTCTACCTGATTGGCGGCGGCGAAGCTTCTTTGACCTGCAGCGGCGGTGACTTGGTCTTGACCAACACCGGTACGAGTACGATTGTGGGCGGAGGTAGCTTTACAGCAGCCGGAGCAAAAGACGTGACTATTACTGGCGCGGCCAGCTATAGCCTTCTGTCTAGTGGGCAGAGCAGCATTGATTGCACCGGCAATGTGATCTTGGAAAACACGGGTACCGGAGGCATCACGTCAGGTGGGACCTTTCAGCTTGTTCACGCCAATAATGTGACCATCAGCGGTGCATCCACAAATGCTCTCCTTGCCAGCGGCGGTGGAAGCTCTCTTGAATGTTCCGGTAAAATAATGATCACGAACACAAAGGGCGCTATCTCAAATGGCAACAGCTTTACCGCCATTGCCCACGATATGGAAATCACGGGCAATGCAACGGACAGGGGCTCCATGTTCAGCTGCACCACCGTCGATCTGACCGGAAAGGGTGGAAATCTGTCCCTGACTAACAATGGCAGTGCACCTATCGTCGGCGGCACTAGCTTTACAGTGGCAGGAGCTAAAAACGTGACCATTATTGGCAATTGCCCGAGCACCAGCCTTCAGGAACTGCTTTCTACCAGTACGGTGGACATTGACTGTACCGGCATTCTGGAAGTGACCAACAATGGTGACTGCTCTATTTTCAGCCGCAACAGCTTCACGATTGAAAATGCGGCTGATGTCAAGCTGACCACCGGCAGCAAGCAAATTGCGGCAGGTGGTTCCTTTGTGGTGAAAAATGCTGGTAATGTGACGATTCTCAACAATTCAAGCATGCTGCCTGCATTGGGCGGCGGTCTTGCTTCCATTGACTGCACAGGAAATCTTTCCATTACCAATACCAACGGTCCGGCGGTGCAGGCGAATTTCACGGTAACGAATGCTGAAAATGTGTCCATCACCGGAAAATGCAACGGTTTCGGAATTGTACTCAACACGTACGACAACGCACACAGTATCAGCTGCAGCGGTGAGGTGAAAATCATCAATGAAGGCTCAGGTATGGCGTTCAGAGGGGACGCCATCGACTTCCTGTACTGCAGCAAAGTGATGCTGACCACGGCGGGCACACAGGCCGCTGCCTCCAGTGGAATGAACTATACACCGCCTGCCGGGATGACCTGGAATGTCCAGCTGGACGATACGGTTCTCAAGGGTACAAATGCCGACGAGGTATGCACGCTGGGCAAAGGTGATGAACTGCAGGCTGTGAAGACGGTGGTTATCACCCCAGTCTATCCGCCGCATGACGCAACGCCAGAATGGAAGTCTGATGAAATCAATCACTGGCAGGAGTGCAGCATTTGCCACGAAAAGCTCACCGACCCCGAGCTGCACGATTTTGAGGACGGCATCTGCAGCGTGTGCGGTGCACCGGACACTGCTTACGTCCCGGATGTGCCTGGCGCAGGCGGCAGCAGCACGGTCGGCACCGTGATGGCAGGCGTAGCCATCGGTGGCGCAGCGGCCTTTGTGGGGTATGAAGTCGTGACCGATATCCTCCTCAGCAAGCTGCTGCCCGAGGGCGCAGCTATCCCGACCAACCGCGGTGAACTGGCAATGCTCATCTGGACCCAGAAGGGCAAGCCCGAACCCGCCGCAGAGCCCGCTTTCACCGATGTGTCCGACACCGAGCTGGCCAAGGCGGCCCAGTGGTGCGTGGAGCAGGGCCTGCTGACCGCCGAGGACGGCAAGTTCGAGCCGGACGGCTGGACCCCGAAGTGGCGCGTCATCCGGGTTTGGAACCAGGCGTTCCCGAAGGAGTGAGCCCCATCTCCCGCGCATGACCCCTGAAGCATAAGCAAGACCCCCGCACCTGCAGCAGCGCAGATGCGGGGGTCGTTTTTTGCGGGGCGGCTCAGTCGGCGCTACGCTCCTCTTTGAGGATGGCGGTCACCTTCTGCATGGTGTCCACGGTGCGGCGCAGTTCGTCGTCGCCCAGTTCCGTGCGCAGGCGTTCGTAGCAGCGCTTCATGAAATCGTGCTCCTCGGCCATGAGCTCCACGGCCTTGCTGGAAAGCTCCACATAGGTGCGGCCGGCTTCCTTGTCGGTCTTCCAGGCAACGAAGCCCTTGTCCTGCAGCTTTTCCACAGCCTTGGAAAGCTCGGTCACCTTCAGGCCCATGGCTGCGGCCAGGTCGGCCAGATAAACTTTGCTGCCCGGGTGCTGCGCGGCCTGCTGCCGGATGTAGTACAGCACGAGGTAATCTGCCCGCTGGATGGTGCTGAACACCTTGTCAACGTCAAAATTGTGCAGGAAAAACCATTCTTCCGGTGCGTGGGTCCATTCTGTGCGCATGGTGCTGCCTCCTTTTTACCGCTCGGTGCGGCGGACGTATTCGTGGGTGCCGCCCAGGCTCTTGTAGGCGGGGCGGATGATCTTGTTGGCGCTGAGCAGCTCCTCGATGCGGTGGGCGCTCCAGCCCATCACGCGGGCCACGGCGAACAGCGGGGTGTACAGCTCCATGGGGATGCCCAGCATGTCGTAGACAAAGCCGCTGTAGAAGTCTACGTTGGGGCTGACGCCCTTGAAAATTTTGCGCTCCTCCGCGATCAGCTGCGGGGCCATGCGCTCGATCTTGTTGTAAAGGGCAAGGTCCTTGTCGCGGCCCTTCTCGTGAGCCAGCTGCTCCACATAGCCCTTGAACACCACCTCGCGGGGGTCGCTCAGGGAGTAGACCGCGTGGCCCATGCCGTAGATGAGGCCCTTGCGGTCAAAGGCTTCGCCGTGCAGCAGCTTTTTCAGGTAGGCTTCCAGCTCCTCGTCGTCCTCCTGGTCGTGGAGGTTCTCGCGGATGTTCTGCATCATCTGCATCACCATCAGGTTCGCGCCGCCGTGGCGGGGGCCCTTCAGGGAGCACAGTGCTGCGGCCAGCGCCGAGTAGGTGTCGGTGCCGGAGGAGGTGACCACGCGGGTGGTGAAGGTGGAGTTGTTGCCGCCGCCATGCTCTGCGTGCAGCAGCAGCGCCACGTCCAGCACGCGGGCTTCCAGCGGGGTGTACTGCATATCCGGGCGCAGCATCCGCAAAAAGTTCTCTGCAGTGGAAAGGCTGGGGTCCGGGCGGTGAATATACATACTGGCGTCTTTTTCGTAGTGGTTATAGGCGTGGTAGCTGTACACCGCCAGCATGGGGAAGATGCCTGCCAGCTGGATGCTCTGGCGCAGCACGTTGGAGGTGTCCAAGTCCGCCGCCTTGGGGTCGTAGGACGCCAGCGTCAGCACGCTGCGCGCCATGCTGTTCATGATATCATGGCTAGGCGCTTTCATAATGACATCGCGGGTAAAGTTGGTGGGCATGGTGCGGCACTCGCCCAGCACGCGGCAGAACTCGTCCAGCTTTTCCTGGGTGGGCAGCTCGCCGAACAGCAGCAGGTAGCCCGCTTCCTCAAAGGCGAAGCGGCTGCCTGCCGAGCCGCGGATGAGGTCCTTGACGTCGTAGCCGCGGTAAAGCAGCTGGCCGTCGGCAGGCTTCTTGACGCCGTCCACATACTGGAAGGCGCGGATATCGGAGATATTGGTCAGGCCCGCCAGCACGCCCTTGCCGTTTTCGTCGCGCAGGCCCGCCTTCACCCCGAACTCGCGGTAGAGGTCCTTGGGGATGCGGTCGTGCTCGGCGCACAAAGGCTGCTGCTGGTCAAAATAACCCATTACGTTCTGCAGATGATCCATCGGTGTGTTGCTCCTTTCCCACGGCTGCTATGACAAAAATTAAGTACTCTTTCAGATTACAGAAAGGACATTTCTATGTCAAGGTACAGTTTGTAAACAAAAAGAAAACAAAACGTCGAAGGAAAAAACAAAAGCGGCCGGTACATCCGTAAGGACATACCGGCCGCTGGTTTCAGCGGGTTACAGACCTGCGTGACAAGATCTGCAGGGTGTTTTCGCTTTATTTTGCAATCATCTCAGTATAAGCCAGCACCAGCGGGCCCACGCCCTTGGCGTCGTTGCAGACTACCGGCTCGCTGAAATAGTAGGCCAGAGAGCCGTCACGGTGGTCCTTGCCGCCGAGGCCCGCCACCAGGCAGATGCCGTCCAGCTGCAGGCTGCCGTCCGGATTCTTGGACAGGTACTTGTCGCAGGTGCCGTAGAAGGCTTTCTCGGCCCATGCAGCCATGCGCTTGGGCAGGTAGCCCAGGCGCACGCCCTTGAGCACTGCGTAGGCGAACAGCGCCGTGCCGCTGGTCTCGAGGTAGTTGCCCTCCACGCCGGGGTGGTCCATCACCTGCCAGAACATGCCGGTCTCCTCGTCCTGGAACTTGTGCACGTCCTCGATGGTCTGTTTCAGCATGGCCATGATGCCGCGGTACTCGTTGTACAGCTGCTCGTCCATGCGCTCCAGCACGTCCACCATGGCCACCATGAACCAGCCCATGGCACGCAGCCAGAAGTTGGGGCTGCATCCGGTGACGGGGTCGGCCCAGTACATTTCGCGGCTCTCATCGTAGCCGTGGTAGTACAGGCCGGTCTTTGCGTCCCGCATGTGCTTTTTGATGTTCATGAACTGCTTGTAGCTGTCAATGCAGCCCTGCATCTTGTTGAAGCGGGTCTCGTACTCCATGTAGAAGGGCTGGGCCATGTAGGTGCCGTCCAGCCAGACCTGCCAGGGGTAGATGTCCTTGTGCCAGAAGTTGCCCTCCTTGGTGCGGGGCTGGGTGGCCAGCTGGCTGCGGATGGTCTCGATGGCCTTGCGGTACTTCTCATCCCCAAAGATGTCGTACAGGGTGAACAGGT
>ENA-OPWR01002480-OPWR01002480.1-human-gut-metagenome-genome-assembly--contig:-NODE-2480-length-12510-cov-3.993497_pt1 | contig 12510 bp, 9 predicted proteins | sample MGYA00241507_ERZ502006 | MGnify/ENA primary metagenome ERZ502006 (study PRJEB25962, sample SAMEA2043041) | human gut metagenome | biome: human gut; feature: human-associated habitat; material: faeces... | reverse complement strand
CGAGCATGACGTCGTTGGGGACGTACTCCTCCCCCACGGGCATCAGCGTTTCGATAACCGGATGGCGTCCCGAACGGATGTCAATGCGCTTGCCGTCGTCGAGCACGGGGCGGACATAGCGGCGTTCGCAGGCGATGCGGGCGAAGGATTGCAGGCAGTCGACACGCGCCACGACAGCGGCGTCGCGCAGCAGCACGGCGAGCGAACGGCTTATGTGGGCGATGATGTCGGCATAGATGCGCTGCTCGAGCTGGAGCATCTTCTCCTCGGCGCCGAGGATCTTCTCTTCGTACTCCTTGAGCTCCTCGGTGATGTAGCGCTCGGCGTTGGCGAGGGTCTGTTTGCGGATCCAGCTGGCGGGAACCTTCTCCTTGTGGGCATTGCGCACCTCGATGTAGTAGCCGAAGACGTTGTTGTAGCTGATCTTGAGCGACGGGATCCCCGTCGCCTCGCTCTCGCGCTGCTGGATGCGGGCCAGGTAGTCCTTGCCGTGCAGGGCGATGCGGCGCAGGTCGTCCAGCTCGGGGTTCACCCCGTCGGCGATCACGCCGCCCTTCTGTATCTGGTTGTTCAGCGGGTCGGGATAGATCTCGCGGGCGATGCGGTCGCGCACCTCCGTCATCGGGTCGATGCCTTCGGCCAGGGTGTGCAGCTGCCGGCAGTCGGTGGATTCGATCGCCGCCTTGAGCGTTTCGATCGCCGAGAGCGAGTTCTTCAGCTGCACCAGCTCGCGGGGTGTCACGCGCTGGGCGGCGATGCGCGAGGCAATGCGCTCCAGGTCGCCGACCATCGAGACCTGCTCGCGGACGGCGTCGGCCAGGTCGGCCTCCTGCGTGAAGCGTTCGACTACGTCGAGCCGCTCGTTGATCCGCGCCGGGTCCTTGATCGGCATGGCGATCCACCGCTTGAGCAGTCGCCCGCCCATGGGGGTCAGCGTGCGGTCGATCACGTCGGCGAAGCTGCACTTCTCGCGGGCGCCGTTCGAGGAGAAGAGCTCCAGGTTGCGGATCGTGAACTTGTCGATCCACACGTAGTCGTCCTGGTCGATCCGCGCGATCGAGGTGATGTGTCCCGTCTCGCGGTGCTCGGTGAACTCGAGGTAGTAGAGGATCGCCCCGGCGGCCGAGATGCCGCTCGTAAGGTGGTCCACGCCGAAGCCCTTGAGCGAGGGGGTGCCGAACTGCCGGCAGAGCTTCTCGCGGTTCACCTCCTCGGAGAAGACCCACTCGTCGAGCCGGTAGGTGTAGAGCCGCGATCCGAAGGCGGCCGAGAAACGGTCCTCATAGCCGCGCTGGTAGATCACCTCCTTCGGTGCGAGGTTCGAGATCAGCTTGTCCACGTAGGCGTCGTCGCCCTCGGCGACGTAGAATTCGCCGGTCGAGATGTCGAGAAAGGCCACACCCGTTGTCCGCCGGCCGAAGTAGACCGAGGCGATGTAGTTGTTCTCCTTGTTGGCCAGGATGTTGTCGCCCAGCACGATGCCCGGCGTGACCAGTTCGATCACCCCGCGTTTGACCAGACCCTTGACCAGCTTCGGGTCCTCGAGCTGTTCGCAGATGGCCACACGTTCGCCGGCCCGCACCAGTTTCGGGAGGTAGGTGTCGATGGCGTGGTAGGGGAACCCGGCCAGCTCGACGTAGGTCGCCGCGCCGTTGGCCCGGCGTGTGAGCGTGATGCCCAGGATGCCGCTGGCCTTGATCGCATCGTCGCCGAACGTCTCGTAGAAGTCCCCCACGCGGAAGAGCAGGATGGCGTCGGGATGCACCGCCTTGATCGAGTAGTATTGCTTCATCAGGGGGGTCTCGACGTATTTCTTGTCTATCTTTTTCTCTGGTTTGTTTTCGGGTGCCACAGTAGCCTATATAGAATATTGTATTGCAAGCAAAGATACGGGTTTTTCGGCTCCCGTGCAAAGCCGGAGACCGATTTTTTGGGGGATCGGAGGCCTGTGCGGCCTATCCGATGATGCCGTACCGGGTGAATACCCGGCGGTAGAACTCCGCCTTCCACTCCACCGGGCGCGGGTAGGCCCGCGAGGTGGAGGGCATGCGCCAGAGCCGCAGGTCGCGTCCGGCAAAGGGCATCGCAACACTCCCGCCCACGGGAGGTTCGTCGCATCCGGTCAGGCGCCGCAGCGTGTCGGTGGCCTTCTGTCCCGTGGTGACCACGGCCCGACAGTCGGGCAGCTGTGCCAGCAGCGAGGCGAAATCGACCTCCTGCACCACTTGAAGAAAATTGTCCGAGGCGTTGTCTTTCAGTCGGATCACCTCGACCGCCGTGTCGAAGAGGGCAATCCCCCGCTCGCGGCAGAAGGCCTCGATGCGTTCGCGGTCGAAATGTTTCCGGTCCGGGGTCAGGAAGTGCTGCTTGTCGCCCGTGGCCAGGTAGCCCACCACGCGCCACATGTCGTTCTGGAGGTTCGGGTAGAAGAACTCCATCGACCAGCGTTTGCGCTGCGGCGGGAAGCTGCCGAGCATCAGCAGCCGGGCTCCGGAGGGGAGGAACGGGTCGAGCGGATGGCGTTCGCTATTCATAGAACTGGGAGTCGAAATTGACCAGATACAGTTTGTCGGTAGCCCGCGTGAGGGCCGTATAGAGCCAGCGCAGCATGTCGCGCGTCATCTGCTCGTCGCCGAACAGGCAGCGGTCCACGAAGACCGCGCGCCACTGTCCGCCCTGGGCCTTGTGGCATGTCACGGCGTAGGAGAATTTCACCTGCACGGCGTTGAAATGGGGATTCTCGCGGATCTCCTTGAAGCGCTTGATCCGGCTCCGGATGTCGGTATAGTCCTTTTCGACCTCGTAGAACAGGCGCGTCGATTCCTCGCGCGTGAGCGACGGCGACTCCGAGGCGATCGTATCCAGGAGGATCTTGCACTCGATCTCCGAGTCGTCGTAGTCCGGAAACGAGAGCACGGCATCGGCGAAGCGGAAGCCGTAGAACTCCTCGAAGCGCCGCAGCCGTTTCAGGCGGGCGATGTCGCCGTTGGCGATGAAGTTCATCGGGCAGTTCTCCGTCCGTTCGGGATAGTAGTAGTTGTTCTTGACGACCATCAGCATGTCGCCGCTCTCGATCTCCTCCTCGGCCGAGAGGACGTTGCGCCGGATCCCCTCGTTGTAGCGGTTGGCCCGCTTGTTCGAACGCGTGATGACGATCGTCTCGTCGCGTCCGTAGCGGGCGTAGCAATCCTCGAGTTTCTCGAGAAACTCGCCGCCCTCGACCGCCTCGATGTCCGGGAAATCCATGCGGAAACGCGGAATGGCGCAGATGCCGTTCTCGAGCATGCACCGGACGAGCGTGGCGTTGAACAGGATGCCCGATTCGGACTCCTGGCGCACGACCTCGTCGAGCGTGCCGTAGACCACTTCGCCGTAGCGCTCCATCGTCGCCGGGTCGAGTGCCGGGCTGAAGTCCGAACCCACGGGCGGCAGCTGTGCGCTGTCGCCCACGAGGATCAGGCGGCAGCCCCGTCCGTTGCGGACATACTGCACCAGGTCACCGAGCAGCGACCCGCTGCCGAAATGTGTCCCCTCCGAGGCGCGCTCGGAGAGCATCGAGGCCTCATCGACGATGAACACGGCCCCCTGTTCGGGATTGTGGTTGAGCGAGTACTGCGATTCGTAGTCGGCATTCGTGCGCTGGCGGTAGATCCGCTTGTGGATCGTGAGCGCCCGTTCCCGGGCGTTGCGGGCCAGCACCTTGGCGGCCCGTCCCGTCGGGGCGAGCAGTACGGGGCGGATTCCCGACTCCTTGAGTGCCCCCACCAGCGCCGCGATGAGTGTCGTTTTTCCCGTTCCCGCATAGCCGTTCAGCACGAAAATCCGCGAAAAATCGTCATCAGCAAGGTATTCCGACAACTTTTCTATGATTTTTTTTTGCCCGGGAGTTGTTTCGAAACAAATTTTACCGTAAATTTGGGTCGCAATACGTGTGCTGGACATGCGTGTTTCATTTGAGTGCACAAAATTAATAACAAATATTTATTTATAAAATGAAAAGAATCGCTCAAATCATCCTCGGCGTAGTCATCATCGCATTGGTCTACGTTATCTATGTGCAGATCTCGACGCCGCTCAACTTCGAGCAGGAGTTGAAAACGAAGCGGGCTCAGGTCATCGACCGCATCAAGGACATCCGTACCGCCCAGCGTGCATTCAAGTCGAAGTACCAGCGCTTCACCAGCACGTTCGACTCGCTCGAGGCGTTCATTCTCACCGATACGCTCGAGATGGAACGCAAACTCGTCGATGAGGACGACTCGGTCGGTATGGCCATGCTGAAGAAGACCGGCAAGAAGAACATCGAGAAGTTCAAGATCGCCGTGATCGACACCATCTTCTCGCCCAAGAAGCTCACGCGCGAGGATGTTGAGCAGCTGCGTTACATCCCCGGAACGGACAACAAGTCCGAGTTCATCATGGAGGCCGGCTATGCAACGGCGTCGGGTGTCGTTGTGCCGATCGTTGAGTGCCGCGCTCCCTACAAGGCGTTCCTCGACACGGTGGCCTATCGTCAGGAGGTGATCAACCTGATCGACGAGGAGGAGAATATCTACACCCGTTACGCCGGTATCAAGTTCGGTTCGATGGAAGCCGCTAACAATGAGGCAGGCAACTGGGAAGACTAATCGGCCGCAAGACGGCTACGGAGTGTCCATTCAGCAATCGTTGGATGGACATTCTTTTTCGCTGCATGGGCTGGAGAGCCCGGCGGCGGAGGGTGTCGTGGAGGTCGAGGCGGTGACACCGCGGACGATGCTCGTTCCGCACGAGGTGTTCGAACCGGCGGCTACGGAGGCGCTGCTGGCGGCGGCGGGCATCCGCCCTGCTGCCGGCGAGCGGATCGTGTGGAGCGATCCCGGGGCGGAGACCGTGGCGCTGATGTGCGTCGCCGGGGATGCCGTGCGGCAGGTCGAGGAGCGGCTCGGCGACAGGGTTCGTTATACCTCTCCCCTGCTGCGGACGCCTGCGGATACGGCCTCCGCTGTGTGGATGTGCCGCCAGAGCGGTACGCTATATATTAAGGTATACCGGGAACAGACGCTGCGCATGGCCGAGGCGCTCCCCGCGGCCGGGGAGGCGGACCTGCTCTATGTCGCTGAACGGCTGCAGCAGGCATTCGCGCTGCGCGAGTATGTGCTCATTGCGGCGGGTGACGACGCAAAGGGACTGCGGCGGCTTCTCGGAAAACGATTCGGAAAAAGTCTATGCGAATAGTCAGCGGAAAATACAAGGGACGGGCGATCAATCCGCCCCGCAACCTGCGGGCCCGGCCGACGACCGATTTTGCCAAGGAGAATCTCTTCAACGTGCTGGGCAACCTGGTCGATTTCGAGGAGTGCGACGTCCTCGACCTCTTTGCCGGGACGGGGTCGATCAGCTACGAGTTTGCGTCGCGGGGAGCGCGGAGTGTCACCTCGGTCGAGATCAACCCGGTGCACTACGATTTCATCCGCAGCACGGCCCGACAGCTCGGGATCGACAACCTCTATGCCGTCAAGGCGAATGTTTTTCTCTACCTGCGGAGCTGCCCCAAGCAGTTCGACATCGTTTTTTCGGACGCTCCGTATGACCTTCCGGGCAGCGAGGCGGTCGTCGATCTGGTCCTCGGAGGCGGGCTGCTGCGTCCCGGCGGGCTGCTGATCTTCGAACATTCGAAAAAGATGGATTTTTCCGAGCGTAGTGAGTTCTGGCAATTAAGGAGTTACGGAAGCGTGCAATTTTCTTTCTTCAAAAAGGGGTGAAAAGTATTGCCGATTCAAAAAATTCCACTATCTTTGCACTCGCAATACCGGAAAACGGTTACCGCAAAAAACGGTGCGTTAGTTCAGCTGGTTAGAATACGTGCCTGTCACGCACGGGGTCAGGGGTTCGAGTCCCCTACGCACCGCAGAACGAGAAAACGAGATGGTTACAGCAACCGTCTCGTTTTGTTTTATTGGCTGCCTGGGTAATATACAACATTCACGTCAATTGAGAGAACCTTTGCCGGGCAAAGAACGCGATAATAGCATGTAGCATACCTTTCCTCATACGGCGAACCGGCTGACGAGCAAAATACGTCAGCCGGTTCGTGGTGCATGGCTTGTGCCGTCTACAGACTGTTGAAGATGTCCTGTGCAATTTGCAGGTTCTTGCTTCTGTCATCGATCTTCCTGATCCACTCAACGGAAACCGAAGGGTCGAGGTTCTCCAATTCCATGTGGGTCTTGCCTCGGGATCGTGCTGCAGATATTGCAATATCGCATTTCATCTTGCAGAAGTAGGCGCAATTGTCCTTCAATATCGCCTCCGCGTCTCCTGCCGTGCATATCGATATGGTGTTTCCTTTGTATATAAAGGTCATTTCCCTGTCGCGGCCTGCGGGTTGGGGTGCCGGCATGGCGCATCCTGTTGTCGCAACAGTCAGTAAATCAATAAGCAGGTTGAGCGTTTCGGTTTTTCCGATATTTCCTTTTCCGCAAAGTCCTATTATCCGTTTCATAATCGTTTTTTGTAGAATTTTTGTCTTCTCAAAAATACGAATAATAGATTTGTGCTGACAGTATTTTGTATTTGTTTTATTCTTGAAAATTGTTTTTTCCGTATGTTGCTGCCGTACAGTTTCTTCTCCTATCGGATGCGGAACAGGCCGCTGTCGTCGTCCGCGTTTTCGATACGCTGCCGCATGGATGCCGCCTTGCGTCCCGAGTGGAAATTCCACGAGAGGCTCAGCGCCACGGTGTGGTCCTTGCGGCGCAGGTGATGGTCGGTCCGGTGGCGGACGATGCTTGCGGCCGTGGTTTCGTTCGTGTAGCGGTCCCGAATGAAGGGGAAGAAGCATTGCAGTCCGACGGCGAGGTTGCCGCGTCGGTAGTTCAGGCTGACATAGGAACTCTTTTCGATGCCGCAACGGTAGAGCCCCGAGAGATACGAGCCTCCGAATTTCTGGTAGAGATCGAAGGTCAGGTGGCGGCCGCCGGCCGACAGGTAGAGCGTTGCGGGACACGACCAGCCGTCGTACTGCTCCGCCGTGTCCGAGGGCCGGAACGACTGGCGCGCAAGCTCCACGCTGCCGCCGATCCGGAGGAAGTCCCAGGGGCGGAAATCGATGCTCAGCCGTCCGCCCCGCTGCAGGTCCTTCGCGGCGTTGGCGCTGCGCTGCAGTATGTTCAGCCCGTCGCTGCGGTAATCGTCGAAGAGGCTGTTGCGCGTGTGGTCGAGGAAGAGCGAGGCCTGCATCGAGAAGCGTCCTGCTATCAGGCTGTAGTCTATGCCCCACGACTGGAGATGCGCCGGCCGCAGCGCCTCGTTCCCGCTCCGGTAGAATCCCTCCATGATCAGGATCCGGGCCTCGGACATCTGCTGGATTTCGGGCATCTGCGTACTCGACCGGTAGGAGATCCGGAGGTTGTGCGCCTCGCCGATCTGCCATCCGGCCAGCAGCACGGGGGTGAAGGTCCAGTTGCGGAAGCCCTCCCTTCCGGTGCGCAGGTCGCAGCAGGCGCCGAGGCTGACGCGGTAGAGGAACCGCTTCGTGCGGCCGGAGAACTCTCCGTAGAGGCGGTGCGTCCGCGTGTCGATGTACTCCTCCTGCGGCTTTGCGGAGAGCGAGTTGCGCAGTTCGTTGGCGAGGAAGTTGCAGTGCGCGCGGTAGCCCAGGGTCAGGTTCGACTGTCCGAAGCGGTGGCCGTAGACGATCTCCCCGATGAGCGAATGCTTGCGGTTGTCGAGCAGCATGGCGTCGTCGAAGCCCCGCTCGCCGCTTTCGGTCGAGCGGCTCCGCTGTTCGTTCCCGAAGCGGCTGCCCAGCAGGTCGAGGGTCAGCGTACTCCTGTCGGTCAGTTGCCGGTGGTAGTATGCCTCGACGGTGGGCGACAGGGTCCGTGTGCGGTCGGTCAGCCGGCCCGTGCACTCTTCCGGCAGCCCGTTCCGCGTGCGGACGATCTCCTTGTCGGCCTCGAGCCTCTGTCCGGTCATGGTGCCTGCGGCCGCGATCCGCAGGTCGTAGCGGCCCTCGCAGCTGCGGGCATAGGCCAGTCCCATACGGTGCTGGTCGCCCCAGGTCCGGCTTTTCTGGAGGTAGTCGTAACGGTAGTCGTCCTGCCCGATGCCGTATTCGTAGACACCCTGCTCCAGGTCGCGCAGCTCCCGTTTCATGTTGAAGTGCGAGGCGTAGTCGAACGTGAAGCGGTCGTTGCCCCGGATCCGTGAGAAGGCGGCCGATGCACTGGAAAAGAGCTGCCCGAGCGTGCCGTAGAGGTCGCCGCTCCACCCCGCGTCGAGGGTCCGGGTCCGCACGTTCACGACCCGGTCCGCATCGTTCAGGTAGCGGATCGGCGGGATGTCGTAGCTCTCGACCGAGCGGATCCGGTCGGCCGGCAGCAGTTTCAGTTCGCTCTCGGAGGCCTTCACGCCGTTGATCAGTATCAGAACCGATTTGCCGTCTACCGTCGCCAGCGAGTTGGCCGTGCGGTCGATGTGCAGCCCGGGCAGCGAAGCCACCAGTTCACGCGCCTCGCGTGCGCGGGCTGTCTGTTCCCGGTCAAAGGTATAGGTCGTGCGGTCGATTCCGCGAATGCTCCCCTTGCCCTGGACGACGACCGCCTCGAGGGTCGTCGGGTCCGCGCGCAGCACCAGATCGCGCTGCAGCTCTTGACCGGCGGCCTGCAGCCTGCACGACGCGGGCGCATAACCGATGCAGGAGGCTTTCAGCAGGTAGTCTCCTGCGGGAATTGCCTCCAGACGGTAGCTGCCGCTGCGGTCGGTAGCGCATCCGCAGAGGGTGCTGAGCGTGTCGCGTGCGTGGAGCAGGACGACGTTGGCAAAGGGAATGGCCTCTCCCGCCTGATCGACCACACGGCCGCTGATGCGGGTTTGCTGCCCCTGGCAGACCAGGCTGAACGACACGGCCGGCACGAGGATCAGGAACCGGACGGCATGGAGGAGTTTTGTCGGATGTATCATCTTGTTTGGGATTGGTGGCTTCGGCCCGGAACGGGGCTCCGGGAGGGAGCCTGTTCGTCGGGAGCAAAGATAGAGACGCCCCGCCGTACAGGCCAAAAAACGGCCCGGTCGAATCCCGTTCCCCGATGGTCGAATCCCGCTTTTGCCCCGCCGGGCGGCTCCTTACCCTGCTTCGCCCGGCTTTGCCCCCCCCCGGCTGCTGTCGATGCCGGGAGCACCTCCGATGGTCGTGTATCCCGGCCGGATGTCGCCGCCGGCGAAAGACCGGCATCTCCGTGCCGCGCCTCTTTGGTCCGGTACTCCGTCACGGCCGGGATCCTGTGCCGGCCGCTTGCTGTTCTTTTGCTTTTTCGACCCGAATAATATGTGTTTTTGAACTTTTTTCGCTATATTTGCATGTTTTTGATATTCCGGAACGGGCCCGGAATACTCCTCGGAATGTCCAAAGAATTCACGAAAAAGACGAATGATAAAGTCGTTGGAACTGGATTGCGTTGAAAAGCTGCTGTTTTCGGACGCAAGGATCGACCGTGCGGAGCTGCCGCTCGGCGAGGTGGCCGCATGTTATGAATTTCTCCGCGAATTTGCGGCCGAAAAGGTGATCTACGGCATCAACACCGGCTTCGGCCCCATGGCCCAGTGGCGTGTCGATGACCGCTACCTCACCGACCTGCAGTACAACATCATCCGCAGCCACTCGACCGGTGCCGGCGAGCCGCTGCCCGACCTCTATGTCCGGGCGGCGATGATCGCCCGGCTCGGCACCCTGCTGCAGGCCCGTTCGGGCATCCATCCCGAGGTGGTCGATCTGCTGGTGGAGTTCATCAACCGCGGCATCTGCCCGTTCATCCCCGAGCACGGGAGCGTGGGCGCCAGCGGCGATCTGGTGCAGCTGGCCCACATCGCCCTGACGCTGATCGGCGAGGGCGAGGTGCACTATCGGGGCGAGTGGCGCCCCGCGGCGGAGGTGCTGCGCGAAAACGGCCTCGCGCCCATGCGCATCCACATCCGCGAGGGGCTTTCGATCACCAACGGCACCTCGGTGATGACGGGCATCGGGCTCGTCAATCAGTTCCATGCCGAGCGGCTGCTGGACTGGGCCACGCTGGCTTCGGTGATGATGAACGAGATAGCGGCCTCCTACGACGACTTCATGGCCGAGGGGCTCAACGAATGCCGGCGCCATGAGGGCCAGCAGGTCATCGCCCGCCGCATGCGGGCGCTCGCCGAAGGGGGCAGCCGCATGCTCCGCCGCGAACACGAACTCTACGGCGGCATTTCGTCCGAGGTCAAAACCTTCGACAGCCGCCGCAAGGTCCAGGCCTACTACTCGCTGCGCTGCGCCCCGCAGATTCTGGGGCCTGTCCATGAGACGCTGCAGCAGGCGCGCCGGGTGCTCGAGGAGGAGCTCAACTCGGCCTGCGACAACCCCATTGTCGATCCCGTCCGCCGCAACGTATTCCACGGCGGCAACTTCCACGGCGACTACATCTCGCTCGAGGAGGACAAGGTGAAGATCGCCATGGTCCGCCTGGCGATGACAGCCGAGCGGCAGCTGAACTACCTCTTCCACGACCGGATCAACAACATCCTGCCGCCGTTCCTGAACCTCGGGACGCTCGGACTCAACTACGGCATGCAGGCCTGCCAGTTCACGGCCACCTCGACAACGGCCGAGTGCCAGACGCTGGCCATGCCCAACTACGTGCACAGCATCCCGAACAACAACGACAATCAGGACATCGTCAGCATGGGCACCAACTCGGCGCTGATATGCAAACGGGTGATCGACAACGTCTTCCAGGTGATGTCGATCCACTTCATTGCCCTGGCCCAGGCCGTAGACTGTCTGAAGATCGCCGGGGAGCTCGCTCCCGTGTCGCGCCGTGTCTACGATGACGTGCGGGCGATCATCCCCGCATTCGTCGAGGATGCCCCGTTCTACCGCCAGATTGCGGCCGTCGAGGCGTATTTGCGAAACAATCCGTTGAACCTGAAATAGTACGACGATCATGAGATATGCACTGGTTACGGGAGGATCCCGGGGGCTGGGACGGGCCGTCTGCCTGAAGCTGGCGGCGCAGGGCTGGCCCGTGGTGATCAACTACCGTTCGAACGACGCGGCAGCACACGAGACGCTCCGCGCAATCACCGAGGCGGGGGGACAGGCCGAACTGCTGCCCTTCGATGTGGCCGACCCCGAGGCGATCGAGCAGGCCCTGGGCCGCTGGAGCGAGGCTCACCCGGACGACTACATCGCCGTCGTGGTGAACAACGCGGGCATCCGCGACGACGTGCTGATGATGTGGATGGAACCGCAGCAGTGGCACTCGGTGATCGGCACCAGCCTCGACGGGTTCTACAACGTCACGCGGCCGCTGCTCAAGGGGATGCTCGTGAACCGGTTCGGGCGCATCGTCAACATCGTCTCGCTCTCGGGCATCAAGGGGCTTCCGGGACAGGCAAACTACTCGGCGGCCAAGGCGGCGCTGCTCGGGGCGACGAAGGCCCTCGCGCAGGAGGTCGCACCGCGCAAGGTGACGGTCAATGCCGTGGCTCCGGGATTCATCGAGACCGACATGACCCGCGACCTCGACGAGAAGGAGTTCCGCAAGCTCGTGCCGGCGGGCCGCTTCGGAAAACCCGAGGAGGTGGCGGCGCTGGTCGCCTTCCTCGTCTCGGACGATGCCGCCTACATCACCGGCGAGGTGATCTCGATCAACGGCGGACTGTATACTTGATACTTGAAAATACTTAATACGGAATAGATGGAACGACGTGTCGTCATAACGGGCATGGGAATCTGGTCGTGCCTGGGACAGAATCTGAACGAGGTGAAGGAGTCGCTCTACGCCGGGCGGTCGGGCATCGGCGTGGAACGGGAGCGGCTCGACTACGGCTACCGCTCGGGGCTGACGGGTCTGGTCCCGCGGCCGCAGCTCAAGGGGGTCATCGACCGCCGCCTGCGTGTCGGGCTGTCGGAGGAGGCCGAATATGCCTACATGGCCTCGCGGCAGGCTTTCGAGCAGTCGCTCATGGACGAGGCCTACCTGCGCGAAAACGAGGTGGGCATCCTCTTCGGCAACGACTCCTCGGCCAAACCGGTCATCGAGGCGGCCCGCATCATGGATGAGAAGCACGACTCGGCGCTGCTCGGCTCGGGGCTGATCTTCCAGTCGATGAACTCCACGGTGACGATGAACCTCAGCACGATCTTCCACCTGCGGGGCATCAACTTCACCGTCAGCGCGGCCTGCGCCAGCGGCTCGCACTCGATCGGCATGGCCTACCTGCTCATCCGGCAGGGGCTGCAGGATGCCGTGCTGTGCGGCGGCGCACAGGAGGTCAATTACTACTCGATGGCCACGTTCGACGCGCTGGCTGCCTTCTCGGTGCGCATGGACGAGCCGACAAAGGCTTCGCGTCCGTTCGACCGCGACCGCGACGGACTGATCCCCAGCGGCGGTGCGGCGGCCCTCGTGCTCGAAGAGTACGAACATGCCGTGCGGCGCGGCGCCCCGATTCTGGCCGAGGTCTGCGGCTACGGCTTCTCGTCCAACGGCG
>ENA-OPWR01002461-OPWR01002461.1-human-gut-metagenome-genome-assembly--contig:-NODE-2461-length-12551-cov-5.708627_pt1 | contig 12551 bp, 10 predicted proteins | sample MGYA00241507_ERZ502006 | MGnify/ENA primary metagenome ERZ502006 (study PRJEB25962, sample SAMEA2043041) | human gut metagenome | biome: human gut; feature: human-associated habitat; material: faeces... | reverse complement strand
AGGTGCGGTTCATCGAGATGATGCCCATCGGCTACGGCGCTGCCATGCCCTGCATCTCCGGCCCGGAGCTGCGGGCGCGGTTTGCCCGGCGCTGGCCGGAGCTTGCGCCCCTTTCTGCTGCGCAGGAGCACGCCTTGGGTGACGGCCCGGCGGTGTACTACACCGTGCCGGGCTGGCAGGGCAGCATCGGCTTTATTGCAGCGGTGCACGGCAAATTCTGCGCTTCCTGTAACCGTGTGCGGCTGACCAGTCAGGGCTTTTTGCGCCCCTGCCTTGCCAGCGAGACCGGGTGCGACCTGCGCGCCCTGCTGCGCAGCGGCGCGGACGACGCACAGCTGCTGGCCGCCATCCGGGAGACCATCTGGGCAAAGCCCCGGGAACACCATTTTAACGACAGTTCCATGCCCGCTACCCGCGGGATGTATCGCATTGGAGGATAAATAACTATGGGTAAGCTTCTGGCAATCTGTACCAGCCCCAAGCGGGGCACCGTAAAAACCGAGGTGCCCAGCGCCGTTTTGACCCCGGAATGGGGCATCGTGGAGGACGCCCACGGCGGCAACTGGCACCGTCAGGTCAGTATGCTCAGCGCGGAAAAAATCGAGGCCTTCCGTAAGAAGATCTGGGTGGACTACGGTGCCTTCGGCGAAAATCTGGTCATCGAGGGCTTCGATTTCCGCAATCTGCCGGTGACCAGCCGGTTCGCCATCGGGGATGTGGTGCTGGAAATGACCCAGATCGGCAAAGAGTGCCACAATGATTGCGTCATCAAGCAGCAGACCGGCGAGTGCATCATGCCCCACGAGGGCGTGTTCGCCCGGGTGCTCACCGGCGGCGAGATCCATGTGGGGGACGAGGTGACCCTGCTGCCCGCACTGGAAAACCCGCCCCTGCGCGCTGCCGTCATCACCCTTTCCGATAAAGGCAGCCGTGGCGAGCGGGAGGATAAAAGCGGCCCGCTGATTGTAGAGATGCTTACCGCCGCTGGCTATGTGGTGGAGGAGACCATGATCCTGCCGGACGAAGCCAAGGCGCTGAAAGCACAGCTCATCCGCATGGCAGACGGCCGTCAGGTGAACCTTGTGCTCACCACCGGTGGCACCGGCTTCTCCCCCCGGGACATCACCCCGGAAGCCACCTGCGCCGTTGCCGACCGCAACGCCCCCGGCATTGCCGAAGCTATGCGCTACCACAGCCTGAGCATCACCCCGCGCGGGATGCTGAGCCGTGGCGTCAGCGTGCTGCGCGGCAAGACCCTGATCGTCAATCTGCCGGGCAGCCCCAAGGCAGTGCAGGAGAATCTGGAGTACATCCTGCCCAGCCTGGAGCACGGGGTACGCATCGCCGCAGGTCTGGACGGCGAGTGCGCCCGCAAGTAAGGTTTCCTGCCCTGTTTTCCTTTACGGGGCGTAGAAATATACTATTTTTTACTTGAAGTAAGGAGAAAACAGAGATGAACGACCATCGCATTTCCCGCCGGAGTTTTCTGGTCGCTGCCGGTATGGCCGGTGCAGCCGCTGCCCTCACCGCCTGCGACGGTGCTGCTTCCAGCGCAGCATCGTCTGTGGCTTCTTCTGTCGCCGCTTCCCCGGAAGCAGCACAGAGCGTGGAGTTGATCGTGTTTGCCGCCGCCTCCCTCACCGAGACATTGAATGCGATCGGTGAGAGCTACACGGCAGAGCACCCGGAGGTGACCTTCCGCTTTAACTTCGACTCCTCCGGCACCCTCAAGACCCAGATCCAGGAGGGTGCTGACTGCGACCTCTTCCTCTCCGCCGGTCAGAAGCAGATGAACCAGCTGGACAGCACCGCTTCCGCTGAGGTGAACACCGAGGGCCTGGACTTTGTGGATGCCGAAAGCCGTGTGGATCTGCTGGAGAACAAGGTCGTGCTCTGTGTGCCTGAGGGCAGCGACAAGGGCATTGACAGCTTCGACAGCCTGGCCGAGCACCTGAAGGCAGAGGATATCCTGTTCTGCATGGGCAACAGTGATGTGCCCGTGGGTCAGTACACCCAGAAGATCCTGGCTTACTATGATCTGGATGAGGCAGCTCTGGCTGCTGCCGGTGTCATCACCTACGGCTCCAACGTCAAGGAAGTCACCACCCAGATCAGCGAAGCCAGTGTGGACGCCGGTGTGGTCTACTGCACCGACGCCTACAGCGCAGGCCTGACCCCCGTGGACGAGGCCACCAAGGAGATGTGCGGCCAGGTCATCTACCCCGCCGCTGTGTTGAAGAACGCCCCCAACGCGGACGCCGCCAAGGCCTTCCTCGCTTACCTGCAGTCCACCGAGGCCGCCAACGTGTTCGCCAAGGTCGGCTTCACCGCAGTGTAAGGCCTATGGACTGGTATCCCTTATGGAACAGCCTGCGCATCGCCCTCATCAGCTGCGCAGCGGTGTTCTTCCTCGGCATTTTTGCCGCCTACTATATCGCAAAGCTGCCCCGCACCGTGAAAGGCGTGCTGGATGTGATCCTCACCCTGCCCATGGTGCTGCCGCCCACGGTGGTGGGCTACTTTCTGCTGCTGCTCTTTGGCGCAAAGCGGCCGCTGGGCATCTTTTTCATGGAGCATTTCGGCGTCAAGCTGGTCATGAACTGGTACAGCGCCATCTTTGCGTCCATCGTGGTGGCCTTCCCGCTGATGTACCGCACGGCCCGGGGCGCGTTTGAGAGCTTTGACGAAACGCTGGCCTGGTCGGCCCAGACGCTGGGGCAGTCGGGGGCGTGGATCTTCTGGCGGGTGCGGATGCCGTACTGCCGCCAGGGCATCCTGGCCGGGACGGTGCTGGCCTTTGCCCGGGCGCTGGGCGAATACGGTGCCACCAGCATGATCGCGGGCTACACCCCCGGCAAAACGGCTACCATCGCCACCACCGTGTACCAGCTCTGGCGCACCAACGACGAAGCCGGGGCCATGCGCTGGGTGCTGGTGGATATCGTCATCTCCGCCGTGGTGCTGCTGGCCGTGAACCTGCTGGAGAAAAAACAGAAAGCGGGGGGCCGCGCATGAGCCTGGAAGTGAACATTGAAAAGAAGCTGAACGGCTTCACCCTGCGTTCGGAGTTTACCGCAGGCAACACCGCCACGGCCCTACTGGGCGCGTCCGGCTGCGGCAAAAGCATGACATTGCGCTGCATCGCGGGCATCGTGAAGCCGGACATGGGCCGCATCGTGCTGGACGGCCGGGTGCTGTTCGACAGCGAACAGCACATCGACCTGCCGCCCCAGCAGCGCGGCGTCGGCCTTTTGTTCCAGAACTACGCGCTGTTCCCCAACATGACCGTGGAGCAGAACATCCTCTGCGGCCTGAAAGCCGAAAAAGACAAAGCCGCCCGCAAGGCCCGCTGCGAAGAAATGCTGCGCGCCATGCGGCTGGAAGAACTGGCCAGCCGCCGCCCGGCGGAGCTTTCCGGCGGGCAGCAGCAGCGCACCGCGCTGGCCCGCATCCTGGTGGGCAAGCCGAAGATCCTGATGCTGGATGAGCCCTTCAGCGCGCTGGACAGCTACCTGCGCGAGGAAGTGGAAGGTGAAGTGGGGGCACTGCTGGCCGGTTTTTCCGGCACAGCACTGCTCGTCACCCACAACCGGGACGAGGCCTACCGCCTGTGCCCGGAGATGATCGTGATGGACGGCGGCCGGGTGCTGCGTGCCGGTGCCACCAAAGCGGTGTTTGCGGACCCGCAGAGCACCACCGCCGCCCGGCTGACCGGGTGCAAGAACATCCTGCCCTGCACCCGGGTGGACGAGCACACGGTGCAGCTGACCGGGTGGAATGCGCCGCTGCACCTTGCCGCCCGGGTGCCCGAGGGCTGTACCGCCGTGGGCATCCGCGCCCACGACTTTGCGCCCTGTGCACCGGGCGCACCGAACGCCCTGCCCGTGCAGCGCCTTTCCACCAGCGAGAACCCCTTTGACTGGAACGTGATCTTTGCGGCCCCCGACGGCACCACCCGCCTGTGGTGGAAGGTGAGCAAGGCAAACCTTGACGCTGCCGCTCCGGCCGCACCGCAGTGCCTTGCCGCTGCGCCGGAGAGCATCATGCCGCTTGTGGACAGCAGGCCCGCGCGCTGATGCGATAAAAAACAAAAGAACTCCCCGGAAGCGTGTCCAAAACACACTTCCGGGGAGTTTTTTGCTGCAATGGGTCAGAGCGGGAAATACAGCGTCAGGCAGAAGCTGCCGCCGCTTTCGCTGCGGCGGACGCGGCCGTGCATCTGGGCCATCATGGCCTCCACATTTTTCAGCCCCACGCCGTGGGAGTCGCCCTGCGGGGTGGCACGCACTGCATTGGAAAGGCGCACGCACAGGCTGTCTCCCTCCCGGGTGATGCCGAACCGGACGGGCTGGGCTGGGTCGGCGTATTTCTGCAGGTTGGACACCAGATTGTCCGCGACGCGGCACAGCGCGTCCACGTCCAGCTGCAGGGTGCACGCGGGGCAGTCGGCTTCCGGGTACTGCACCTGCCAGCCCTGTTCTTCCAGCAGGGAAAGCTTTTCGGCGAACACCTGCAAAAACACTTCCGGCGCGTCCAGCGCTTCCAGCCGGGGCTCCCGGCGGGATGCTTCGCCGCTGGCGATGCGGAACAACCCGTTGCTCAGCTCAATGACGCTCTGGCAGCTGCGCACGCACTTGTTCAGATAGTCGTCGTGCTGCTGCGGGGTCTGGTAGCGGTGCTCGGCCAGCAGCTCCAGATAGTCCAGCTGGGCGGTCAGCGGGGTGCGCAGGTCGTGGGAGAGGGAAGTGACCAGCTCATACCGCTGCTGCTGGGCCTGCTGCACCTGCTCCATCTGCTGTTTGAGCGAGGTGCTCATCTCGTTCAGGCTCTGGGCCATCTGGGCCAGCTCGTCGGTGCCGCGCACCGGCACCTTGTAATCCAGCTGGCCGCCTTCCAGCACCCGGATGCTCTGTTCCAGCGTTTCCATGTAGTTCAGCTTTTTCCACACGGCCCACAGCACGATGCCGATGCCCAGCACAAGGCACAGCCAGAACTCGGCGGTGCGCACGGCTTCGTCCACCGCAAAGTCAAAGTAGCCGTAGGCATACAGGGTGGCGCTGCCGTCGGAAAATTCCAGCGGGTAGGTGCGCAGGTAGGCGCTCTCGTCCAGCGTTTTGGAGGCCTGGCTGTAGGTGCGGTAATACTCCACGTTGTTCAGCGCGGAATCGTAGATGACCACGCCGTCCTTCTCCACCCGCAGGATGCAGCCGCCGGGCTGGTCGCCGTGCGAGTACCAGTCGGTGATGCGCCGCACCTGCCGGCTGCTGATGCCGCTTTCGGCTACATTCTGCTGGATGAGGGTGCCCACGGCGTCGGTCTTGGTCTGCAGAAAATCAGAGTTCGTGTAAAAGCTCTGCAGCACCACCCGCGAGACCGGCTGCAGGCCGGTGTACAGCAGAATGGAGACGGTGACCGCCAGCAGGATGGTGCGCAGCAGCTCGCCCCGCAGGCCGTGCCAGAGCTTTTCCCAGAAATCAGCCAAAGCGATACCCCTTTCCCCAGACGGGCTGGATGAGCTTGGGGTTCTGGGGGTCATCCTCCAGCTTGACCCGCAGCTTGCGGATGTGCACCATCACCGTGCCGTTGGAGGAGTAGAGATACGGCTCGTTCCACACGCTCTCGTACAGGTTCTGGGCCGAGAAGATGCGCCCCGCGTGGGAGGCCATGAGCAGCAGCATCTGGTATTCCAGCTCCGGCAGGTCGATGGGCTGGCCGTTCTTTTCTACCTCATTATAAGTGCGGTTGATGCGCAGCGGCCCGCGCACCAGCCATTCGTCCTCCTCGGGTTCGCTCTTGCCTTGATACACCCGGAAGCGCCGCAGCAGGCTCTTGACCCGGGCGGTGAGCTGCGCGTGGGAGAAGGGCTTGGGCAGGTAGTCGTCGGCCCCCACCCGCAGGCCGAGAGAGATGTCCTCGTCCTGCCCTTTGGCCGTGAGGAACAGCACCGGCACGTTGCTCTGCTTGCGAATGGCCTCGCACACCCGGATGCCGGAGATGCCGGGCATCATGATATCCAGTATGACGAGGTCCAGCTCCGGGCTGAGCAGCTGCAAAGCCTGCTCGCCGCTGGAAGCCAGCGTGACGGCGTAGCCCTCGCTGGTGAGCAGGATCTCCAGCAGTTCCCGGATATCCGCATTGTCGTCCACGACAAGGATCTTGTATTGTGTCATTGTTCTGCTCCGCTCCAAAAATTACTTTTCAAGGTCTATTTTACAGCCATTTGCCGGTTTGGCAAAGAAAATTAAGAATCGTTAAGAAATAGACATACCGGTTGTTAAGACTTTATCATTATACTGAAAATATCGCGTGTGTGCAACACATCCGCACGAAGAAAAAAGAAGAAGAAAAACGGAAAGGGAGAAATTTCATGAAAAAGATCTCGCGCAAGGGCTTTCTGAAGATCGCCGCTGCCGCCGCCATGAGCGGTGTCACCGCCGGTGCTCTGTCTGCCTGCAACTCCTCCAGCTCCTCTGCTGCCGCTTCCACCGCAGCTTCCGGTGCATCTGTGTATACCGCAGGCACCTACACTGCCACCGCAAAGGGCATGAACGACGTCACCGTCACCATGACCTTCTCTGAGACCGCCATCACCGAGGTCAAGGTGGACACCGCCAATGAGACCCTCGAGCTGGCTGTCAACTCTGCCGAGGATTTCCAGACCATGCTGATGGATGCCCAGAGCGCTGAGATCGACGGCGTGTCCGGTGCAACCGTCACCTCCAATGCCGTCAAGGAAGCCGCTGCAAACTGCATCCAGCAGGCCATCGGCCTGACCGGCGGCGACGCTGCGGACAACAGCGCCGATTACGGCGATGATCCCCGCGGCGAAGCCCGCGCTGCTGCCAAGGCAGACGGCCGTGTGTTCGGTTACTCCGGCCCCGGCGACTGGCTGGGCGAAGCTCCCGCCTTCGACAGCGTGGACAGCGAAGTGGACTGCGACGTGTGCGTCGTGGGTCTGGGCCACGCAGGCGTGGCTGCTGTTCTGGGCGCTGCCGAGAAGGGCGCCAAGGTCGTGGGCATCGAGTCCCAGACCCAGGACAACTTTGCATGGTACGGCGAGGACATCGGCGCATGGAACTCCCAGTTTGCACAGGATGCGGGCATCCCGGCATGGGATCTGGGCCAGATCACCGATGAGTTCGTTACCCGCAGCGGCGGCCGTGCCGACCCGGGCATCGTCAGCCTGTATGTGCAGCACTCCGGCGAGACCCTGGACCACATGCTGGACGTCTGCAAGGAGATGGGCGTGGACGAGCGCGTTTACACCTACGACAACACCGAGGACGGCTGGACCATCATCCACCTGAACGCGGATTACGATAAGATCGCAGCCGGCAACAACATCTACGACTGCCTGGATAAGACCAACTACCCCCGCAAGCCCGGCACCCGCACCTGGCCCGCAACCATCCAGTTCATGGGCCCCTACAGCGCAGAGCCGGTGGACGGCGTGGCTGCCAACAGCGTGCTGAAGTATGTGCAGCAGGCTCAGCTGGACAAGGCTGTGCAGGACTACGGCGCTGAGCTGTACTACGGCACTGCTGCGCAGGTCCTGGTGCAGAACGACAACGGCGACGTGGTGGGCGTCATCGCAAAGGACGCCGACGGCAAGATCGTCAAGTACAACACCAAGATGGGCGTTGTGATGTGCGGCGGCGACTACGCCGGCAACGCAGACATGTGCTGGGCCCTGATGAACGAGTACATGGAGCGCAACGAGCGTGAGGGCGGCCTGAAGAAGGACTTCTTCTCCTTCATGGGCGGCCGCGACGGCTCCAGCCTGAAGATGATGTGCTGGGCAGGCGGCATGATCGAGCCGGCTCCCCGCGGCACCATGATCCTGGGCGGCGGCATCAACTCCACCCCCTGGGGTGCCAACAGCATGCTGTGGCTGAACAGCGACGGCAAGCGCTTCTGCAACGAGGGCAACGTGACCGGTGCTTCCACCGCCACCGCCCGCCAGAAGAACGAGACCGGCTGGCTGGTCACCGATAAGAACTTCATGCAGAGCATCTGCGCCTGCGGCATCGAGCACTCCGGCCCCAACGCCGGCCGTCCGCAGTACTATCAGGACCTGATCGACGACATGGAGGCTCTGCCCTGCTCCAGCGAGGAGCAGTCCATCCGCAGCTGCTTCGTGGCCGAGCGCATGATGTCCAAGATCTACAAGTGCGATACCCTGGAAGAACTGGCCAAGGCAATGGGCGTGCCCGATGATAAGATGGACACCTTTATGGCAAGCATCGAGGAGTACAACGCCATGTGCGATGCCGGCAAGGACGACAAGTTCGGCAAGGATGCCAGCGCCCTGATCCCCATCCGCGAGGCTCCCTTCTACGGCTGCGCACAGACCCTGGGCAACCGCAGCGCAAGCCCCAGCATGGTGACCATGAACGGCATGATGACCGACCTGAACCTGAACGTTCTGGACGTGGACTATGCTCCCATCAAGGGCCTGTACGCCGCAGGCAACAGCCTGGGCGGCCGTTACGGCACCGGCTACAGCACCCCCTGCGCAGGCAACTCCATCGGTATGGCTGTCACCCACGGCCGTCTGGCTGGTCAGTTCTGCGTGGACAACGCCTGATCTTTCTGTTAGAATAAATTGAACAAGCGGCTGCTGTACAGACCACTGCGCAGCAGCCGCTTTTGCGTGAAACAACAACATCCGCCGAGGAGGGCTGGATATGGAGAGCAACAAGCTGTTGAAGGATCTTTTCCTGACCGTGCGCAACGATTATGCCGGTTGGGAGGCAAAGCAGGCGCGGCACAACCCCTCGCCCTTTGTCACCATGCTGGGCCAGGCCTACTACGACCGGCGGATGTCCTCGCTGCTGGTGCTGCAGGCCGTGAGCCAGTACTGCGCCGGAATGCGGGACCGCAACCTGAAATTTGAACTGAACGCCGAGGGCTATGTGCCCTTCTCCCGGGGCTTTTCGGTGCGCCGGTGCGCTGCGGGCATGTTCGTGGATGCTGTGACGCAGGAAGCGCGCCTGCGCCCAGGTGACGAAGTGCTGGCCATCAACCGCACCGCGCCGGAGCGCATCGTGAAGAACCTGCCCAACCCCCTGCTGGCCGCTGACGAGCCGGAGCGGGAGCAGTGGAACGGCTACCTGAAGCTGGCCCGGGACATCACGGTGCGCCACGCCGACGGCACCGAAGAAATGCTGGAGCTGGCCCGGTATCCGGTGGACACCGACGCCGCCCCGGCGCTGCGGAAGCTGCCCGGCGGCGCACTGCTGCTGGACCCCGGCAGCATGAACGACGCCGAAGCGCTGGAAGCCTTCGTGGAAGCCCACCGGGCCGTGCTGGATGGCTGCAGCCGTCTGGTGCTGGACCTGCGTGCTGCGGCGGGCGACGACGAGGAAGCCCTGCTGCCGCTGCTGCCCTACATCGTAAAGGCGGACTGCACGGCAGCGGAAGCCTTCGGCGACCGGCGCATCCGCACCAACTACACCAAAGTGAACTGCACCCGGCTTATCCGGATGCTGACGCCCTACCTTGTGGACGAGGACCCGGCACTGCGGCAGATGGCCCAGCAGCTGACGGCCTATTACCGCGACCAGAGCGGCAAGGGCTGGGTGGACGAGGTGGAGGAGCTGCCCGTCCCCGCCGAGACGCCCATCCAGCGCCGGGGCCCCGAGAAGGTGGTGGTGCTCACCGACACCTGGTGTGAGCAGGAGGCCGAGCGCTTCGTCCAGCTGGCAAAGCAGCAGGGCAGGGCCGTTCTGCTGGGCCGCCCCACCATGGGCACGCTGGACTACACGAACCCGGTGATGGTGGAGTATGACGAGTTCATCTTCACTTACCCCATCAGCCGCACCGCGGCTTCGCTGGAAGGCGAAGGCGTGGACGAGCGCGGTGTGCAGCCGGACGTCCTTGTGCCCTGGACGCCGGAGGAATGCACCGCTGACCTGCTGGCCCAGAAAGCACTGACCCTGTAACACTTGCCTGAAAAAACAGAACGCTCCCCGTGTTTCACAAACGAAACCGGGGAGCGTTTTTTGCTTGCTGTGGTCAGATGGAGATGCGCAGGATGAACTGCTCCTGCTTCTGGGTAAAGCTGTAAATGCCGCCGTATTTCTCCACGATGGCGCAGATGCTGCGCACACCCAGACCGTGGCCCGACTCCCGGGTCACCGGCACGCCGTCCTCAAACAGAACGGGTGTGCTGCAGGCATTTGCCAGCTGCAGGAAAAAACGCCCGTCCTGCTCGTAGGCGGAAGTCTCGATAAAGGCGGGAAGCCCGGCGGCATTCTGCCGCTGGCAGGCATGCAGGGCGTTTTCCAGCGCGTTGGACAGCAGCACGCACAGGTCGCTTTCCGGCAGCGGCAGGGTCTGCGGCAGGGCAGAGCGGACCCGGAAGTCCACCCCGCAGCCCGCGGCCCGGGCAGCGAAGGCCGAGAGAATGAGGTTCGCGGCCTCGTTCTCGCAGTAGACCGTCACCTTGCTGGCCTCGATCTCCCTGCAGACACTGCGGATGTAGTCCTGTGCGGTGTCGGTGCGGCCGTTCTCGATGCAGGATGATATGTACTGCAGGTGATGGCGCAGGTCGTGGCGGTAGGTGCTGGCCTTGCGCTGGCTCTCCCGCAGCGCGTCGATCTCGCGCACGGCCTGGGCCACCTGCAGGTTCAGGCTGTTCTGGGTCTGTTCCAGCTGGCTGCGCAGCATCTGCTGCCGGTTGGTCTGCAGCACAAAGAACAGATAGGCCAGGCTGCACACAAAGGGCATGAACTCCACGGCAGCCTGGTTGCCGCTGGAGAGCAGATCGGTGTAGATGCGGGTGAAATAATCGAAAGCGTAGCTCAGAAGCGGGATGATGCCGAACTGCAGCTGCAACGACAGCGGCGAGTGCGAAAGCGACCGCACCGACGGCGCGCACCAGCGCACCAGTGCAGCCAGCAGCGGCAGGGTGACCAGCAGTTCCATGGCATCCTGCAGCACGGTGCCGCCCGCCGGGAACAGCGCGATGACCAGCAGCGCGGCCCAGCGCCGCAGCTGGCAGCACAGGTAGGCTGTCAGCACCGCCACCAGCGGCCAAAGCCATTTGCCGGTGAGCACGGCCAGCAGCAGAAACAGCGGCAGATGGGTGATGACCGGGTACAGATACCGGGCAAGGCCGGTGCCCCAGTGCAGGCTCACCACGGCCTGCAGCGCCAGCATCAGCACGGTGCTCACGGCCAGGATGCCTTTGCGCTGACGGGTCCATTCCAGATCGCAGAAGGCGGCGGACAGCACGATGCCGAAGACGCCCACCGAGGCGAGGTTGAGCAGAGAAAGAACGGCCGAGACGGTCATAGCATCACCTGCTTCCGGCTGAATGCGTATTCCAGATACTGGTTCTTGATATCGGCGGCGCGGCCGTGGGGGATGGGAATCTGCGCGCCGTCCGTCAGCACAAGGGTCTTGGCCGTGATGCTGCGGATGTACTCCATGTTCACAAGGAAGGACCGGTGGGGCCGCAGAAAACAGGGGTATTCCGCCAGCTGGCGGGCCAGCTCGTCCATGCTGCCGGTGCTTTCCAGAATGCGGCCGTCCGTCAGGTGGAACACCAGGGTGCGGCTGAGCACCTCGCAGTAGAGCAGCTTTTCCAGCTCGATGCGAGAGATGCCGCTTTTGCAGCGCAGGACCAGGCTGCGCGGTTCGGCGCGGCGGCACGCGGCCATCACCGAATCCATCAGGGGGAAGAAGCTGTCCTCCCAGATGGGCTTGAGCAGATAGAAATAGGCCCCCACCACATAGGATTCCACCGCAAACTCCGTCGACGAAGTGAGGAAGATGATGTGTACCGTCTTGTCGTACTGCCGGATCTCCTTGGCGGCGGTGATGCCGTCCTCGGCCGGCATGAGGACGTCCAGCAGCAGGATGTCGTAGCGGGCCCCGCTCTCGATGGCGGCCAGCAGGTCCAGCGGGCTGCGGAAGGCAGTGCATTCCAGGTCGGCCTTGCGCTGGGTGCGGTATTTTTCCAGCAGAGCCGTCAGCTGGTCGTGAATGTTCGGGTCATCGTCACAGAACGCGAGCCGGGTCATAGGGCGAGCACATCCTTTGCTGCGCGTCTGCGGCCTGCCCCACCCGGGCACAGACCGCATCGCATGATAGAAAAAGTATACCATTTTTTGTGCGGGCTGACCAGTGCATTCGCCGCCTTTTTCCCGAAAGTTCGGCGCGGCAAAAAAAGCGGCTCCCCGCTGTCTGCCAGCAGGGAGCCGCTTTTGCGCAGGGGTTTTAATAGGACGTCAGCCCCAGACTCACATCCAGCGCCTGGTCCACCCGCTTTTGGTCCTCCGGGGTGATCTGCCCGGCGCGCTGGCGCAGCCGGTGCTTATCCAGCGTGCGGATCTGTTCCAGCAGCACCACGCTGTCCTTGGCAAGGCCGGTATCCTCGGCCCGGATGTTGATGTGGGTGGGCAGGCGGGCTTTGTCCAGCCGGGATGTAATGGCCGCTGCGATCACGGTGGGGCTGTGCCGGTTGCCGATCTCGTTCTGCACGATCAGCACCGGCCGCACGCCGCCCTGTTCCGAGCCGACCACCGGCGAAAGGTCCGCGTAGA
>ENA-OPWR01002453-OPWR01002453.1-human-gut-metagenome-genome-assembly--contig:-NODE-2453-length-12593-cov-6.345510_pt1 | contig 12593 bp, 13 predicted proteins | sample MGYA00241507_ERZ502006 | MGnify/ENA primary metagenome ERZ502006 (study PRJEB25962, sample SAMEA2043041) | human gut metagenome | biome: human gut; feature: human-associated habitat; material: faeces... | reverse complement strand
TTTGCGGGGAACCGCCTCTTTTCGTGCGTTGCTCAGTGGTGGCAGCCGCAGGCATGAGCCTTGGTGCTGGACACCAGCGTGCCGTCCAGATAGGCCTGCACGGCCGCATCGGCGCTGCCGGTGACGTTGCCGCAGACCTTGATGCCCGCACCCTGCAGCAGCTCCAGCATGGGCATACCAAGGCTGCCGCAGATGACCACGTCCACCTGCATGGCAGCCAGCTGGCGGCCCAGGGCGTGGTGGCCCTCCGGTGCGCCGGGCACCAGCTCGGTGCCGGTGACGGCGTTGTTCTCCACGGTATAGACCTTGAAGGTCTTCGTCTGGCCAAAATGCTGGAAGATCTGGCCGTTCTCGTAATTGACTGCAATTTTCATAATGATGCTCCTTTTCCGGTGTTTCTCCCCCACTGTACCACAATCCGCACGGCAATGCAAGCGCTCTGCACACAGCAAACGGCCGACCGTCTCAAGAGAAAACGGTCGGCCGTTTTTGCGTTTTTCCGCCGGGGTGCAGGGTTACAGCTTCCAGCCTTCGGCCTGCTTGCGGCCGCCCACAAAGGCGGCGTAGATGCCGGGCTGGCCGATCAGCTGCTCATGGGTGCCCTGCTGGACGATGCGGCCGTGGTCGACCACCAGGATCTGGTCAGCGTGGCACACGGTCTTGAGCCGGTGCGCGATCATGATGATGGTCTTGTCGCGGGTCAGAGCTTCAATGGCCTTCTGCAGACGGTCCTCGTTCTCGGGGTCCACGTTGGCGGTGGCTTCATCCAGAATGACGATGGGTGCATCTTTCAGCATGGCGCGGGCAATGCTGATGCGCTGCCGCTCGCCGCCGGACAGGTGTGCACCGCCGCCGCCCACCATGGTGTCATAGCCATGCTCCAGCTCGCCGATGAAGCTGTCGCAGCCGGCGGCGGGGGCGGCCGCTTCCACCTCGGCGTCAGTGGCGTTCAGGCGGCCCATGCGGATGTTCTCGCGCACGGTGTCGCCGAACAGGTAGTTATCCTGTGAGACAAAGGCCGTCTGCTCGTAGAGCTGCTGCAGAGGGATGTCTTTCAGGTCGCGGCCGCCCAGGGTGATGGAACCGGTCTTCACATCCCAGAAGCCCGCCGCCAGCTTGGCAATGGTAGATTTGCCGCTGCCGGAGGGGCCCACCAGCGCGGTCATCCTGCCCGCCGGGATGGAAAGGCTCACGTCATGCAGAATTTCTTTATCGTCGTGGTAGTCGAAGGAGACATGGTCCAGCACGATATCGTGGCCCGCAAAGGTGACGGGGGTCGTGCTGTGCTGCTGCTCCTCGGCGTTCAGAATCTCATCCACCTGGCCCACGGTGGTGCCCACCTGTGCCAGTGTATCCACAAAGTTGAAGGCCGCCACGATGGGGGCTGCCATGCCCAGTGCCAGAACGATGACCGTGAGGAAGGTTTCGGCCGTCAGGCTGCCGTGGAGATACAGCAGCCAGCCCACGGGCAGGATGGTGAGCATCTGTGCCGGGAAGAAGCCGTAGGCCATGGCCATGCCCAGCTGGCTCTTTTTCATCCAGTTGACGTAATACTGGGCGTTGTATCGCACCTTATCGGTGAGCTTTGCGTAGGACTTACTGCCCTGATTGAAGGCCTTGATGACCTCGATGCCGTTGATGTACTCGATGAGAGTGGTGCTCATTTCGGTGGTCGCCTGCACGGCACCGGCATAGTCCTTGCCGTAGCCGCCCATGACGGTCATCATGAAGAAGAACGCCACCGGGAACACCACCAGACTGAGCAGCGCCAGCCGCCAGTCCAGCACGAACAGGTACAGGATGGTGAGCACCGGGGCCGCGATGTTGGCGGTCATTTCCGGGAACAGATGGGCCAGCGTGGTCTCCATAGGGGCATTCTGGGCACTGTAGTGAGAGATGGCCAGCAGAAACACCAGCGACACTGCCGTTGCCGCCAGCGCAATGACCGCCGTGCGGGGACTGAACACCAGCAGGCTGAGGAACACCACCGCAAAGTTCAGGTAGCCGCCCACAAAGTTGTCGATCATGCGGATGCCCATGCCTTCCAGCGTGCCAAGGCCGGTGGTGAGCGAGTTGAGGATGTTGCCGGTGCTCACCTGCTGGAAGTAGCCCAGCGACACCCGCTTGAGGGCGTCGCCCACGGCAAGGCGGTCCCGGGCCACCAGCTCATAGCTGATGGCTTCCTGAAAGCGGGTGCGCAGGTAATCAAACAAAAAGCGCAGGAACACCAGCACCAACAATAATATAAGGCTTTTCCACACCCAGCCGGTATCAAAAGGCGTGCCGTCCATGGCACTTTGCAGCAGCAGGCCGATGGTGTAGGCCGCCAGCATGATGGGCAGCGCCGTGAACAGGTGGGAGAAAAAGGACACCACAAAGCCCGCGTAGAGCCTGCCCTTAAATTCGCCGCACCAGTCGATGATGCGTTTGACAGTTTTGAACATGGTTTATTCCTCCTTCCCTGCGGACGAGACCGCCCACGCCTTGGCACCAATGTGTGCCTGCCACATGTCGCGGTAGAGCGGGCAGTCTGCCAGCAATTGTGCCTGGGTGCCCTCGGCCAGGATGCTGCCGTTTTGCAGCACCACAATGTTGTCCGCGTTTTTAATGGTGGAAAGGCGGTGCGCAATCACCAGCAGAGTCTTGCCTTTGGTCAGGGCGGCAATGCTCTGCTGAATTTTGTCTTCGTTCTCCGGGGCGGCGGCTCGATGTTCTCGATCTTGTCCACGAGAATGCTCTTGATCTCGCCGATGGAGTGCTTTTGCACCTCGCCCAGCGGCGCATGGAGAAAACGCTCCACCAGCCGCAAGCGCAGCCCCTCCAGAATATTGTAGGCCGCGTGGTGAGAGATGCCGGTGGAAAGGGTGAAGCACAGCACCTTGCCCGCATACGCTGCCAGCGACCACGCGCACCAGCTGATGACGGCAGCCTTCGCGGCCGTGCCCGCAGCGAACAGACAGATGACCCGGTACATGCAGAAAAACGGCACCAGCCCCAGAAGGATGCTGACGACTGACAGCACAACGGACAGTCCCAGCTCCCCTTTTGCATTTTTTGCGTAGGCGAACAGGGCGCTCATCCAGCTCGACTTTTTTGTTTCATGAGGTTTCCTCCCGATGTATTTCGTTCCGTCCGGCTTTTCGCCCAAAAAGATTAGTTTGCACTAACTTTATTAGCCCGAAAAAAGCCTTTCGGCCGCTTTTATTATACCGGGCCCCTCCTTCTTTTTCCAGCCCGGAACGGTCCATTCTGCTCCAATTGGTTTTCAAGTTTTGGCCGCCGGGCACACAGCAAAAAACACCCTCTCTGCCGGGTGCGCAGAGAAGGTGTACAGTTTTCTATTTCTTCAAAAAAGCAGAAGCGGTTTATGCGCGGATGGCGTCCTTCATGCTTTTCACATAGGCACCAATGTGTTCCGGGGCCTCCCTGCCGTACTGTTCCAGCAGCTTGATGATGGCCGAACCCACAATGGCACCATCGGCGATGCCGGCCATCTTGGCCGCCTGCTCCGGGGTGGAGATGCCAAAACCGATGGCGCAGGGCGTTTTGGTATTCTCCCGCACCACCTTCACGATGGACGCAAGGTCGGTTTTGATCTCGCTGCGGGTGCCGGTGACGCCCAGACTGGACACGATGTACAAAAAGCCCTCGGCCTCTTTAGCGATCATGGCAATGCGGTTTTCGGAGGTGGGCGCGATCATCGAGATGAGGTCTACGCCATATTTGCGGCAGATGGGCAGAAATTCGTCCTTTTCCTCATAGGGCAGGTCGGGCAAAATCAGGCCGTCGATGCCGATCTCTGCACAGGTGGAGATGAACTTCTCGGCCCCGTAGGAGAACACCACGTTTGCGTAGGTCATGAACACCATGGGGATGGTCACATCCCTGCGCACCTCGCGGACGAGATCGAACACCTTATCGGTGGTGGTGCCTGCCTTCAGCGCCCGGATATTCGCGCCCTGAATGACCGGGCCCTCGGCGGTGGGATCGGAGAAGGGGATGCCCAGCTCAATGAGGTCGGCACCGTTTGCCGCCATGGCACGGACGGCTGCGGCGGTGGTGGCCAGATTGGGGTCACCGCAGGTGATGAACGGGATAAATGCCTTGCCACCAGCAAAGGCCTTTGCAATGTTACTCATGAAGATCCTCCCCTCTGTAGCGGGCGATGGCGGCGCAATCCTTGTCGCCGCGGCCGGAAATGGTGATGACGATGATCTTGTCTTTGTCCATGGTGGGTGCCAGCTTGATGGCGTGGGCCACCGCATGGGCCGACTCAATGGCCGGGATGATGCCCTCGGTGCGTGCCAGATACTCAAAGGCGTTCACGGCTTCATCGTCGGTAATTGCTACATATTCGGCGCGGCCGATGTCGTGCAGCCATGCGTGTTCCGGGCCGATGCCGGGGTAATCAAGACCCGCCGAAATGGAGTAGACCGGTGCGATCTGGCCGTATTCATCCTGGCAGAAATAGGACTTCATACCGTGGAAAATGCCCAGACGCCCCGTGTTGATGGTGGCAGCCGTCTCAAAGGTGTCGATGCCGCGGCCTGCTGCTTCGCAGCCGATGAGACGCACGCTCTTATCCTCGATGAAATTGTAGAAACTGCCGATGGCGTTGGAGCCGCCGCCCACGCAGGCAATGACAGCGTCCGGCAGGCGGCCTTCCTTTTCCAGCATCTGCTCCTTGATTTCTTTGGAGATGACGGCCTGGAAGTCGCGCACGATGGTGGGGAACGGGTGCGGCCCCATCACCGAGCCAAGGCAGTAGTGGGTATCGCTGATGCGGCCGGTCCACTCGCGCATGGCTTCGGACACGGCGTCCTTCAGGGTGCCGGTGCCGCTGGTAACGGGGATAACCTCGGCACCCAGCAGGCGCATCCGGTAGACGTTCAGGGCCTGCCGTTTGGTGTCTTCCTCTCCCATGAACACCACGCACTCCATGCCCAGCAGGGCGGCGGCGGTGGCGGTGGCCACACCGTGCTGGCCCGCGCCGGTCTCGGCGATGAGCCGGGTCTTGCCCATCTTCTTCGCCAGCAGTGCCTGACCGAGAACGTTGTTGATCTTATGGGCACCGGTGTGGTTCAGGTCTTCGCGCTTGAGGCAAATTTTTGCACCGCCCAGGTCCTCGGTCATCTTCTTGGCGTAGTACAGGCGGCTGGGGCGGCCTGCGTATTCGTTGAGCAGCTCGGTGAGTTCGCGGTTGAACTCCGGGTCATCTTTGTAATAGTTGTAGGCTTCCTCCAGTTCGATCACGGCATTCATCAGCGTTTCGGGGATGTACTGTCCGCCGTGGATGCCAAAGCGTCCGTTGGGGTTCGTCATGGCGTTTCATTCCTTTCATCATTTGTCGTTTTTTCGCACGGCGGCCACGAATGCCGCCATCTTTGCGGGGTCCTTCTTCCCTGCCGTTTCAATGCCGGAACTCACGTCCACCGCATAAGGGTGAAACCGCTTTACGGCGTTCCCTACGGTGTCCGGGCCAAGCCCTCCGGCAAGGAAATAAAGGCGGCTGAATTTGTCCAAAACGGTCCAGTCAAAAGCCGTGCCGGTGCCGCCTGCGCCGGAGTCCAGCAGAATGAGGTCTGCCGGGCTTTTTTGAGCATTTGCAAGGCTTGCGGCATCCGTCACACGGAAGGCCTGAATCAGCGGTTTGTTTGTCAATTTTCGCAGGCGTTGGATGTAAGTTTCATCCTCCTGCCCGTGGAGCTGGGCGAGGTCGAGGATTCCATCATTCAGCAGGCCCGCCACCGTTTCTGGCGCTTCGTTCACGAACACGCCCACGGCCTTGATCTCCGGCGAGAGCTGTGCCTTCAATGCGGCGGCTATTTCCCGGGAAACATATCGCTTGCTCTTGGCCGCAAACACAAAGCCGATGTATTCCGGCTGCAGCGCATTTGCCGCCGCGATATCCTCCGGGCGGGTCAGGCCGCACAGTTTGATCCTGGTCATCTTACAACAGCCCTTTCAATTCCTGCAGCTTCGCGGTCTTGTCCGGGGCCCGCATGAGCGTCTCACCAATGAGCACCGCGTCCGCGCCGATGGCAGCCAGCTGGGCCACATCCTCGGCGGTCTTCACGCCGCTCTCCGAGACAAAGAGCACATCCTTCGGGATGCGGGCGCGCAGGCGGCGGCTGTTGGCCGTGTCCACCGTGAAGTCCTTCAGGTTGCGGTTGTTCACACCGAGGATGCGGGCACCGGCTTTCAGTGCACGGTCTACCTCGGCATCGTCGTGGGCCTCTACCAGCGCGGAAAGGCCCAGCGCATCACAGACGGCGAGGTAATCTTTCAGCTGTGCGTCGTCGAGAATGGCACAGATCAACAGCACCGCCGAAGCGCCCAGAAGCTTTGCTTCATAGATCATGTATTCATCCACCGTGAAGTCCTTGCGCAGGCAGGGCGTGGAGACGGCGGATGCAATTTCTTTTAAATAGGTGTCGCTGCCGAGGAACCACTTCGGTTCGGTCAGCACCGAAATGGCGTCCGCCCCGGCGGCCTGGTACTCCTTCGCAATTTGCAGGTACGGAAAATCCGGTGCGATCAGCCCCTTGGAGGGCGACGCCTTTTTGCACTCGCAGATGAAGGCAAGGCCCGGCTTTGCCAGCGCTTTTTCGAAGCGGAAGCCGCCCATCGGCAGGGCCAGCGCCTGCCGTTTCACTTCGGCGGGCGGCAATTGCTGCTTTGCCGTTTCCACCCGCTGCCGGGCGGCTTCGGCCAGCTGGTCTAAAATGTTCATGCGGTCTCCTCCGGGCGGTTGCTCACCTCAATGAACTTTTCCAGCACAGCGGCGGCCTTGCCGCTGTCGATGAGCTGAGCGGCCAGTGCAATGCCATCGGCCATGGTCTCAGCCTTGCCGCCGATGTAAAGGGATGCGCCCGCGTTCAGCAGAACGGCATCCCGCTTCGGGCCCTTCTCGCCTGCCAGAATGGCACGGGTGATGGCGGCATTCTCCGCCGGGGCACCGCCCACGAGGTCGGCTTTTTCGCAGCGTGCAAGGCCGAACTGCTCCGGCGTGATAGTATAGCACTTGTACCAGCCATCCTTGATCTCGCAGACCTTGGTTGGGGCACTGAGGGAAATTTCGTCCAGCTTATCCTTGCCGTAGACCACCATACCGCGCTTGACACCCAGACTGATGAGCACCTGTGCCAGCGGCTCCACAAGGTATTCGTCGTAGACGCCCAGCAGCTGCATGGCGGGCGAACCGGGGTTCGTCAGCGGTCCGAGGTTGTTGAACACGGTGCGGAAGCCCAGCTCTTTGCGGATGGGACCGACGTACTTCATGGAGGTGTGGTACTTCTGGGCGAAGAAGAAGCAGATGCCCACTTCGTTCAGCAACTCCACACAGCGGGCGGGACTCTGCTGGATGTTCACGCCCAGCGCTTCCAGACAGTCGGCGGTACCGCACTGGGAAGAAGCCGCCCGGTTGCCGTGCTTTGCCACCTTCATGCCGCCTGCCGCTGCCACCAGCGCCGAGGTGGTGGAGATGTTGAAGCTGTGGGCGTTGTCGCCGCCGGTGCCCACGATCTCAAAGATGTCCATGCCGGTGTCCACTTTGGTGGCGTGGTCGCGCATGGCGGCGGCGCAGCCTGCGATCTCATCTGTGGTCTCAGCCTTGGCGCTCTTGGTGGAAAGGGCTGCGAGGAAGGCTGCATTCTGGGTGGGTGTGGTCTCGCCGCTCATGATCTCGTTCATCACGGCATAGGCTTCGTCGTAGGTCAGATCCTGCTTATTGACGATCTTTACAATGGCTTCCTTGATCATTTTTAACCCTCCATAAAATTCTTTAAAATCAGCCGACCCTGCGGGGTCAGGATAGATTCCGGGTGGAACTGCACGCCGTAAATGGGATATTTTGTGTGCTGCACTGCCATCACTTCGCCATCGGCGGTGCGGGCGGTGACTTTGAGCTCCGGCGGCATGGTGGCGGGGTCTGCTGCCAGCGAGTGGTACCGCGCCACCAGCAGCGGGGCTTCGCAGCCGCGGAACAGCGGGCACGCGGGGTCAAATTCCACCTCGGACTGCTTGCCGTGCATGAGCTGCTTTGCGTAGGTGACGGTGGCCCCAAAGGCCGCGCAGATGGCCTGATGCCCCAGGCAGACGCCCAAGGTGGGAATTTCTTTGCCGAGGGTGCGGGCGGCTTCCAGCGTGATGCCCGCATCCTCCGGCCTGCCCGGCCCCGGCGAAAGGATGATGCGGGCCGGGTGCAAAGCGCGGATCTCGTCCAAGGTCAGCTCATCGTTGCGGATGACCCGGATGCCGGGGTCCAGCTCGCCCACCAACTGGTAGAGGTTATAGGAAAAGCTGTCGTAGTTGTCGATCAGCAGCGTCATAAGCCTTCCTCCTGTGCCTGACGGAGTGCGCTGACCACGGCCTGCGCCTTGTTGAGGCACTCCTGATATTCCTTTTCGGGCACCGAGTCTGCCACGATGCCTGCACCGCTGCGGACGAACACCTGTCCGTTTTTCTTGTAGGCGATGCGGATGGCGATGCAGGTGTCCATGTTGCCGGTAAAATCAATGTAGCCGATGGCCCCGCCGTAGATGCCGCGCTTGTTGTTTTCCAGTTCGCCGATGAGCTGGCAGGCGCGTATTTTGGGTGCACCGGAAAGAGTGCCTGCCGGAAGCACTGCTTCGATGGCACTGAGAGCGTCACACTCCGGTTTCAGTACACCGCGCACCGTGGAGCCGATGTGCATCACATGGGAGTAGCGCTCGATGGAGTGGAGCTTTTCCACCTCCACGGTGCCAAAGCGGCTCACCTTTCCAAGGTCGTTGCGACCAAGGTCTACCAGCATATTGTGCTCTGCCAGTTCCTTTTCGTCCGCCAGCAGCTCCGCTTCCAGCGCCTTGTCCTCCGTGTCGGTCCTGCCGCGGGGGCGGGTGCCTGCCAGCGGGAAGGTGTGCAGCACGCCGTCCTCCAGTTTGACCAGCGTTTCCGGCGAAGCACCGGCCACTTCCACGTCCGTGCCGGAAAAATAGAACATGTACGGCGAAGGATTGATGGTGCGCAGCATCCGGCAGGCACCCAGCAGGCTGCCCTCGAACGGTGCCGCCAGCCGATTGGAAAGCACGATCTGAAATATTTCACCCTCATGGATGGCGTGCTTTGCCTTTTCCACCATTGCGCAGTAGGCATCTTTGTCAAACAGGGGCTTTGCTTCGCCCAGCAGCCTGCCCGCCGGTTCCTGCTTCGGGGTGCCGGTCTGCAGCAGCTGTGCCAGCTGGTTCAGCCGCAGGATGGCTTTGTTGTAGTTCGTTTCCAGTGCGTCCGGCTGCAGCGGCATATTTACGATCAGCACGATCTTCTGCCGCAGGTTGTCGAAGGCAATGACCTGGTCGAACAGCATCAGGTCCACGTCCTTGAAGTTCTCGGTGTCCTGCGCGTTTGTGCGGGCTTTCGGTTCGCTGTAGCCGAGGTAATCGTAGGAGAAATATCCCACAAGGCCCCCGGTGAAGGGCGGCAGATAGGCGAAGCGCGGGCTCTTGTACTGCGCCAGAATTTCCCGCAGCGTCTGCGAGGGATTCTGCGTTGCAAAGGTAAGCTCTCCGGCTTTCATCCGGCCATTCTGGCAGGTGATCTCCATTTTGGGGTCAAGGCCGAGGAAGGTGTATCGCCCCCACTTTTCGCTGGGCTGGGCGCTTTCCAGCAGGTAGCAGTGGGTGGAGACGTTTTTCAGAATTTTCAGCGCTTCAATGGGCGTGCAGATGTCTGCCAGAATCTCGCAGCTGACCGGCAGCACATCGTACCCGCCTGCCAATGCAATGGTTTTCACTTCGTCCAGTGTGGGCCGTATCTTCATGGCTTTTCCCTCCCGGTAAAACAAAAACTCCCCCGGCTCGTTCTGCCGAAGGAGGAAAAGAAAAACGCCCCAGGCAGAAGAAACCTTCTTCTGTCCGGGACGAATAAAGTTAAAACAATATCCGCGGTGCCACCCTGACTTCATGGGCATGACCCCATGCACTTGACGAGATGCCAACACATCCCCGGCAACTGACGTATGCCTTCACGTTGCAGAATACTGTGCGGTGAAAGCCACCGCAGTTCCCTGCACCCTCAGCGGTCCATTTCGGGAAAAAGTGACGCAAAGTCACGCTTTCCTTGACGAACTGTTTCCGGTCTGCTTCTCAGCTGCGCAGGCTCTCTGTACAGGCATGGTTCGCCGTTATCTCCGCTTCAACGGTTTAGTGTATTAAATTTGGCTATATTAAACCACGAAATTTTCGTTTGTCAATACCCTGCCGCGAAATTTTTCAAATTCAACCCATGTTCACGGTAGGTTCAGTGTTTCCGGCGGCGGTTCGAGCTGGTAAACTTGACCGCCTTGGCCGGTTTGCGGCGGCTGTGCAGGGCGCTGTAATAGCCGAATGCCGTGCCGCAAAGGCCGCCCACGATGTGCATGAAGTTTGCCACATTGTCGTGCACAAACAAAATATCATACACCTGCTGGCCGAAGTACAGCGCCGCCACCAGCAGCATGGTGACCGGGATGCCGCCGGAGAATCCCGCCAGCGACGACAGCATGATGAGCATGAACACGATGCCGGACGCACCCAACAGCCCCGTGTGGGGGAACAGGATGCATTGCAGCACGCCGGTGACCAGCGCGGTGAACAAAATGCCCTTGAGCAGTGGGATGCTGCCGTATTTTTCCTCCATGGGCGGGCCCACCACCAACAGCAGCAGCATATTATTGAGAAAATGCTCCCAGTTTGCATGGCCCAGCACATGACCGAACAGCCGGATGTAGCCCAGCGGGTCCCGCCACGAGGAGCGGTACACGCAGAACAGGTTCATGGTGCTCCAGCCGTCCGTCCAGCCGTCTGCCAGCAGCACCAGCATGGACAGCAGAAAAAAGGTAAGGATCACCGGCGAGTTATACTGGAGTTCCAGTTTCAGCTTGATCTTTTTCGTAAACAGTCATTCCCTTCACAGTATTGTTGGCGTTACCCTCTGGTTTGTGCCCAGTATGCGCCCATGCTCTGGCCGGGCTGGTTCGTCACTTCATTGTTGAGGTATGCCGCAAGGCCGCAGGCTTCCGGCTGCCAGCGGAGCGCGGCTTCCACCGTGGGGTACTCCACCTCGGCGTACCAGAACGCTGTGGGCAAGCCCTCGTCCACATGGTTCACCTCCAGCACCGCGCCGTCCGGCAGGCGATAGCTCCGGCGCACCTTTTTAATCAGGGGTTTGCCGATGATCTTTTCCTCCAGCTGCACAAACAGGTCTTTGTCGATGCTGCGCTCGATCTCCTCCCGTGCCAAGCCCCCTGCGGACTTGAAGCAGAGGATATAGTCGGTGCTGCCGCCGGTCAGTGCCTCCTCCCGGATGCGCACCGTGGGCTGCACACTGATATAGCCCTGCCGCATGGTGAATTCTTCCTCAAGGGGCAGCCCCTCCGGCCAGCCGGTCACCATCCATTTGCGTTCGATCTCCATAGCGTTTTCTTCCTTCCGCAAAATTTTGTATTTATTCTACCATATTTTTATGTTATGATAAAGAGCAGAACGAGCATCATTTTGCGCATTCTTAGTTGAAGGAGCATTTTATGAAAAGCGAACGCACTTATCCTGTATATAAAGTCAACAAGCACGCCGAAGGTCTTTTGGTGGGCGGGCATCCATGGGTATACGAGAACGACATTCTGGAAGCCCCCGGCACCGAGCCGGAAAACGGCACGCTGGTGGATGTGGTCAGTCCCAAGGGCGCATACCTCGGCACCGGTTTTCTCTCGCTGAAAAGCAAGATCCGGGTGCGGCTGATCTCCCGCAACGCCAACGATACCTTTGACGCCACCTTCTGGCGGCGCCGGGTGGAGTACGCATGGGCGTACCGCAAAACGGTACTGGAGCCTGCCGACCTTTCTGCCTGCCGCTTCATCTTTGGCGAGGCGGACCAGTTCCCCGGGCTGACGGTGGACCGGTTCAACAACGTTCTGGTCACCCAGACTTTGAGCGTGGGCATGGAAAAGCTGAAGCCGGTGCTCTTCCCCCTGCTGGCCGAGGTACTGCGGGCAGACGGACAGACCATTGACGGCATCTACGAACGCAACGATGAAGCCCTGCGCGCCAAGGAAGGGCTGGAACAGAACAAGGGCTGGTTTGCCCTGCCCGGCGAGAGCCACCCGAACACCACCCAGACCGAGATCTGCGAAAACGGCGTGTACTACCATGTGGACTTTGAAAACGGCCAAAAGACCGGCTTTTTCCTTGACCAGAAATATAACCGCCGGGCGGTGGCGCGTGTTGCCGCCGGGCATACCGTGCTGGACTGCTTTACCCACACCGGAAGCTTTGCCTTGAACGCTGCCAAGGGCGGGGCTGCCCGGGTGACCGCCGCTGACATCAGCGCCGAAGCCATTGCCATGGCAAAGCGCAACGCCGAACGCAACGGTCTCGACAACATGGATTTTCTCTGCGAGGACACCTTTGCCCTGCTGCCCCGGCTGGAAAAGGAGGGCCACCCCTACGACTTCATCATTCTGGATCCCCCTGCCTTTACCAAGGCGCGCCGCACGGTGGAGAACGCCATGCGCGGCTACAAAGAGATCAACTACCGCGCCATGAAGCTGCTGCCCCGGGGCGGATATCTGGCCACGG